>Ga0137353_1000028_pt1 | contig 30664 bp, 31 predicted proteins | sample EasRivERMLT760_2_FD_104759 | JGI IMG/M metagenome (GOLD analysis project Ga0137353, IMG submission 104759) | Soil microbial communities from meander-bound floodplain in the East River, Colorado, USA - East River MetaG ERMLT760_2 | ecosystem: Environmental > Terrestrial > Soil > Floodplain ...
CGCGTTCGTGAATCCGAACAGCGCCGACTCGCGAGATCAGTTCTGTCGAAAGACAGTGTGCAAGGTCTTCAGGAGACTCCAGTCTCGACGTTGCAGAGCGGTCAGGATCAGGTAGTGTGATCGGTCCATGGTTTGTTATATCCCGTGCTTCGGTAAAGGGAGGCAACTGACGATGCTGGTTGGACTTCACGGGCGGATCGAATCCGGCAAAGACCCAGTGATGAACCATCTGATCGACACGTTCGGATTCAAAGCGCTGCGATTCAGTGGAGCGCTCAAGTCCGAGGTTGCGACCAGACTCCGGCAGACGGTCAAGCTGCTGACCCAGCAGGATGAGATCAACGGTCTATTGCCAAACCTGCCTGCGGACCTTCGTGTCTTCTGTACTGGAAGTTCGTCGTCACCACTGACGGAGGACTTCTGGAATCGTCGGTTAGACTACGTGATGAACACTGAACGATCTCCGATCATGCGATCGCTTTTGCAGGAGTACGGATCGGAGGTTCGCCGAGTCGATGATCCAGACTACTGGATAAAGCGATGGGATCAGGAGTACACTGTGCAGCACGATCTGGGTCACTGGATCGTCGTTCCGGATGTCCGGTTCCCGAACGAAGCGCAGATCATTCGGGATCGAGGCGGGAAGCTGATGAAGCTGGTTCGGGATCGTCAAGCGACGTGGGCCGATGATCATCAGTCCGAACACGGACTCGATCACTGGACCGAGTGGGACTGGATCATCGACAACAACGGGACATTGAATGCGCTGTTCGAAGCTGTTGATCAGTGCATGAAGGTACTGAACGAGTTGGAGGTCTGATCGTGGCGAGACGGCGAACAGAGAAGTCAGCAGCTCACACTAGCCGTATGCTGGCGTTCGTCGTCAAGAATGGGCCTGGTGGCGGTGATGTCCGATCGCGCCAGATTCGAGACCCGTTCGCCGCGTTCTATTCGCAGGGCATCGCGCTCGAACCACCGCTGCCGCCTGAACGGCTCCTGCAACTCCTGGAAGAGAACTCGATTCATGCGTCAGCCGTTCGCGCAAAGGCGGATGACGCTGCTGCCCGCGGGTTCGAGTTCGAACCACCGCCGAAGCCAGAGGGTGAAGACGTCGAGGCGCCGGTTCTGGACAAGACCTTGCCGGCCAAACTCAAGGATCTGCTGGAGGCGATCACTCCTGACTATACGTTCACGGAGATGCTGTCACAGGCCGCGACCGAACTGGAGGGCATCGGCTGGTCCGCGTGGGAAGTCGTGCGTAACGAGGACGGCACGATCGGCGCTATCTATCCGATGCCGGCTCACACACTGCGCGCGACGATCAACGATGACAAGTGGATTCAGATGCGTGCCGGCAAGATCCGGTGGTTCTCCCGATTCGGATCTGGCCTTCGTATCGATGCAATCAATGGAGGCAGAGAGTTCGGGCCTGATGATCAGCCGGACCGCGAAACGATCGCATCCGAGGTCATCGTCTTCAAGACCTACACGCCTCGATCGCAGTGGTACGGCATTCCGAAGTGGATCGCGGCGATTCCGACGATCGCAGAGCTAACGGCTATTCGTGAGTTCAACGTCTCGTGGTTCTCGTCCGGAGGTCAGACTGATCGATCGATGCACATCACTGCGGCGGACGCCGGCAAGGCTGAGTCGATTGCAGCTAATGTCAAGGGCGAGCTGGAGGCGAACCGTGGTCTTGGCCATACGACGCTGGTCACCCACGGATCAGAAGATGTGAAGGTGCAGGTGCAGCAGTTGACACAGCAGCTTCGGGATGGTCACTTCCGATTTCGCCGGACGGACTTGATCAAGGAAGTCCTGATCGTTCACAACGTTCCTCCGTATCGTGTCGGCTGGGCGGAACTCGGATCACTCGGAGGATCGGCTGCCAAGGAGATGCTGGAGGCCTATCAGGTCGGATCAGTCGCACCTCTCCAGATCGTCCTTGAGGACCGCATCAGCGCCACGCTGTTCAATCCAGCAAAGAACGGTATCGATACCGGAGGCTACAAGTTCAAGCTGACGCCGCTCGATACCGAGGAGCTGGCGGCTGACATGGAACGTGCTGTCAAGGGAGTCGGAGCCGCGTTGATCACGCCGAACCAAGGCCGGGAGATGATCGGCGAGGAGCGCGACGCAAACAGTCCAGCGCTGGATCAATACTACTTCAACGGTCTGCCACTGGGCCAGGCGCCGGCAGGCCCCGGCGGGATGCCGCCAGGCGGCCCCGAGGGCTCGCCTGTGACACCACCAGGCGATCAGATGTTCGAACCGACCGGAACACTCCAGGAGCGCCAAGTCTACGAACCGATCCAGCAACAGGATCGAACCCAGGAACTGCTACAGGAGTTGATCGCGGCGCTTCGTGCAGCGCTCGCAGATCCAACGATCGACATCACGAAGTCAGCATCAGACGCTGATGCACGGATCACCGCGCTGGAGAACCGAGCGCCAGCGCCGATTCACATCGAAGTCAAGCCAGCCGACGCCAATGTTCAGGTTGTCATGCCCGAAGAGAAATCGAAGACAGTGTATCGTGATGTCGTCCGCGATACCGAGGGGCGAGCCGTACAAGTGGTCGATCAGCACATCCCAGGAGAGTGAAGCCATGGCGCAAGCGCTGGAGTTCAAGAACGAGAAGCCGGATGAAGGATCAAACCCGAAGAAGGTTCTGCCTGGTGTCGTCACTGCGAAGGCCGAGTCCTTTCCAGTCGCCGCAGCGCCTCGGCTCGGGCGTACGTCTCCGCCTCCGATGGACCCGCAACAGGTGTTCAACGACCCAGACGAAACGGAGAAGTCCGTCTTCGATCTGAAGATGAAGACCAAGGGGTTTTTCGTGAAGACCGACCCTCTGTTCGCTGATGTTCTATCGATGCCGATGGCTATGAGCGCTCAGGAGAAGCTGGACGCCGAGGCCGAGGCCAAGCCGGAAGCCGAGTAACGTCCGCTGGCACTGCTAGAACCGGCTGGAGCGCTCGCAGTCCTGACGTGGCTGCTTTCGGAGCCGATCACGCTTCGGCTGGTGTCTACCCTGCGATGGACAGAGGTCGAAGGTTTCGGCTACAAGCCAGTCTCGCTCAAGCCGAGAGGGTGGTCGATCGACAAGAAGGACATTAGCGCTGAGGCTGAACAGGTCAAGTGGTCGTTTACCGGGAAGCTGGGCCGCGTAGCGGGATTCACACTGGAAATGGAAGACGGGACGATGCTTTGGCGTGAACCGTTCCAGACGGCAATTGACATCAAGAACAAGGGCGACATCCTGGGCTTCCGCCCTCGGGTTCGCTACGCGACAAGGAGTGAGTGATGAGCGTCAACAAGGTCGTCCATTCGTACGTCACCGCCAGGCCGGAGAGCGCGGACCCAGACGATGTCAGCCGCGACGCATGGAACGCAGAGCATGTGATCGCCGTTCCGTTCGGTCAGTGCAAGCTGACGTTCATCAATGCGACGACGCTACGGCTCGTTCCGCACAAGGGCAACCTCCTGTTCATTCCGGGAACAGCGCCATTCCTGTTCGAGATCCCAGCGGCCGGCATCGATGTCGACACCACGGGGCTCGCGGCCGACACGACGTACCTCGCCTATGTGTCGTTCGACGGCATGGACCTGGTGCTGGCGCTGTCTCCTACGGCCCATTCGACCGACGCGAACACAGGCGCGGAGATCAAGACTGGCGACGACGAGAGCGTGTTGGTCGGTACCGTCCGGACGACAAGTGGCACTCAGTTCGCCAACTCTGCTCTCCAGCGGTTCGTTGCGTCGTGGTTCAACGACGAAGACGAGGGGATGACGGCGCCTGCGACCGCGGATCGCACGACAAGCACGACTGGATCGTTCGTGGAGATTCACACAGAGTTGCGACTGGAGTTCGTCACGTTTGCGAATCGCGCGGTCTCTGTCACTGCGCACGCCAAGCTGTTCACTGACACGAACGGGAAGAACATCAGCGTGTCAATTGGATTCGATGGCATAACCGCAGAGGACACCAGTGCATCCGCCTTCACCACGAACGCTGGGGAGTCGACGGCCAACGGCTGCGCAAGCATCACGAAGCGCCTGTCCGAGGGATACCACTACGCGACGATGCTGATCAGGTTGGACGCTGGTACGGGGAATGGTGGAGTGGCAGGCAGCGCGACCGTTGGACTTCGCAGCACGATGCAAGGGCGTGTTCGAGTCTAATCGATGGCCGATTACGTCAATGTACCGGAGCTGCCGGACGGCCCAGATGTTGTCCGGATCGACAACAAGGAAGTCGATTACGGTGGCGGTGACATCCGGTACCGGCAGAGAACCCAGATCACTGGTGACGCGGTCGGTGATGCAGTGCAGCCAAAGGACTCGCCGGTCGATGGCACAGAGTTCGCGCTGCCCACCAGGAACATTGAAGAGTCGGCCGCGAGTGCAACGGTTACGTCAGTTGCGCAGAACGCGGCCTCTGTCTCGCTGCTTGCGGCCGACGCGACTCGCCGCGGAACCGTGATCTATAACAACGCGCCAGTGCCGCTCTTCGTCAAGCTGGGCGCGGGAGCGTCGGCGGCGAGTTTCACGAACCGTATCCTGGGCAATGGGTACTGGGAAGTACCGTTCCGATTCACCGGAGACATCACTGGAATATGGCTGGCGGCTGGTGCTGGAGCCGCACTCATAACGTCGGTCTGAGGAGAGTTGAAATGGTAAACGTGTTCCGAGTCCTGCTGCTGATCCTTCTACTGGCGTCTACTGCCTACGCGCAAGTCACGCCCGAAGGCTACATCGATCAGGACACATTCTCCAGCTCGACGGTGTTGACGCCACAAGGGTGCGTCTTCGACGACGGTCTGAGCGCGCTCGCGTCGGGCACGCTGGGCACGTGCCGCACGACTCCCAACAGGGCGCCACACATCAACTTGAGGAACGACGCCGGTACGGAGATCGGTACGGCCGGCGCTCCAATACGTGTGGACCCGACAGGAACGACAACTCAGTCGGTTAGCATTCCGGATCTCGTTACTTCCGGCTCGATCACCAGCACAGAGTCGGTGACGCTGGCTTCCACTGGCGCTGCTGGCATCAAGTTCTCGATCACGGGCACGTGGACCGGAACGATCAAGCTGGAACAGACGATTGACGGGTCAACGTACTTCTCGTTCGCAGCACTTCCGTTCTCACAACTATCGCCCCAGAACAGCAACGCCCTGGCGGGCTCCTTCACGGCGAACGGCCAGTGGTTGTCTCTGCTCGCTGGCGTGCAGAGTGTCCGGTTGCGAGGGGATTCCGTAACGTCCGGCACGGCCGTCGTGACGATTCGTGCTTCGCAGTTTGCTCCTCTCGCCGCGGTGTTCACGGTCAATGACGGATTCGTCGACGTCAACAACTCGACGACGACGCCGCTTGGTAGTGGAGGCACGTTCACTGGAGCCGCGACCGATATGCTCCCGTACATGTCGGGCAGGGTGAACATCTTCACTGATGTGGACTCCGCTACTGATGGCGTCAAACTGCAGTTCAGCTCTGATGGCATCAACTGGGATCACGTCAGGACCGCCACCTTCGACACTGCGGATGTCAGCATGCTCGCGCCCTTCGGTCGAACAGCACGATACTTCCGGCTGGTCTACACCAATGGCGGTTCTGCCCAGGGCGCATTCCGTGTCCAGACAATCATGCAACGTGACTCAGTGGACTTTTCGCGAGCGTTCATCAACACACCGCCCGACTTTAGTGATACAGCGCTCCTGGCGCAATCGGTCATCATTGGAGAGACGACAGCAGGCGGAGGCTCGTTCGTCGGGGTCAAGGTCAATCCGAGCGGCTCGCTGACGGTCGCTGGAACGGCAGACACTGAGCTTCCACCAGCAGCGCTGCTGAGTGACGATACCGTGAATCCCACGGTGCCGGCAGTCGGCTCGTTTGGCCACGTCTGGGACGGCGCGACCTGGGACAGGATGCCCGGCAGCAGCGCCGACGGAGTGCTGGTCAACCTGGGTACCAACAACGACGTAACGGTGACAGGGACCGTGACGGCCAACCAAGGAACAGCCGCGGTCGCTACGGGCGGGTGGCCGATCGCTGCGGGAGTGACAGCCGAATCGACGGCTACCTGGACGTCGGCGACCGGAGTGAACACGACGTTGACAGTGGCGCTTGCCAATCAGTATCAGGCGACCCGAATCTCGGGCACGGTCACGGGTTCTATCTCAAGCGGCTCGGCCCTCTTCGAGGGGTCGACTGACGGGTCCGTGTACCAGACACTCGCGTGCTTCGAGTTCATGGGTACGACGACGCTGACAACCTCTCGGCTGCTGCTCGCCGGATACGCGATCACGACCGGAAACTCGCGGACGTTCCTGTGCCAGTCGACGGGGCTGACGAACGTGCGGTTGCGGCTGAACCCAGTCATCGTGGGGGCGGGCTCGATCGACTTCAGAGTGATTGGAGTGGCGCACCCTGCGCACGGCCGCGTGACCGTGGTTCCCGAAAACACTATGACCGGAGCCGTGGGTTCGACGCTAGCGTGGCTTCCTGCAATGCCAGCTGTTGCCAATACAGCCGCGCCTTCCAGAACCGAGGCGGAAGCAAGTCCGCTATCGGTCGATAGCTTTGGTAAGTTGCGGGTGATCACTGATACATCATCATTCATCAGCTTGCAGCGGGCGACAGTGTCGGCCGTGACGTCAGTGGCAGCCTCGGCATCTAACGTGACCTGCCTTGCCTCGAATGCAAACCGGCTAGGAGCGACGATCTCGAATGACTCGACGGCAGACCTGTTCTTGAAGCTAGGGTCGACAGCGTCCTCGTCGAGCTACACGGTGAGGCTGTTTCAGGATTCCTACTTCAGGGCCCCGGCGGGGTACACTGGGGTTATCGACTGTATCTGGGCATCGGCGACAGGGAACGCTCGCGTGACGGAGTTGACACCATGAAGATTCTTCTATCGGCTGTCGCAGCGCTACTCATCCTTGCTGTTGTTCCTGCCTATGGTGAGGTGGATGTCATCCATCCGCCGGGTGTTCTACTCCAGGAGGAGGGCTCTGACCAAGGCCGTGCTCGAACACTCAACTGTGTTGGCACTGGCATCGCATGCACTTTTTCAAGCGGAGTTGGTACAGTCACCGTCAGTTCTGGGTCTGTGACGGCGACCCAGATCACGATCGACTTCGCGACCTGCGGGCTCGGAAGTGCTGTAGGGAAGCTGACGTGTCAGGTGACGGTGATTGATGCCGGCGTATCATCGTCCTCCAAGATCCTGTTGAGCCAGGCGAGTCCCGGCGCTGGACGCCAGGATGATGAAGACGAGATGGATTTCCTCACGTGTCGAGCCGTCCCAGCATCAGGCCAGTTCGTGTTGTACTGTGACTCCGCGTCAGTGACCCACTCAACCTGGAAGATCAACTACGTGATAGGATGAAGCTGATGAAAACCGAACGAGTGCTTGCTGTTGCATTGTGCCTCCTGCTCTCGGTGTTCTTCATGGGCGCCATTGTCCAGAGTTCAAAGGATGCCGGGAGTCTCCTGACGATCGATCCTACATCGAAGGCCGCGAGAGCGACGCTCTATCGTTCAGCGAGTGAGGAGGTATCGCCGTCGTTTTTCGCTAGCTTCTCCAATGTTACTGGTGGAGGCACGATTGCTCCTCCAGCGTGGACTGTGTGCATGTTCGGCTCCGTCGCAAAGGTGATCAAGGTTCGGTCGATCATCGTGAACCCATCACAGTCGACCACGCCCGGCATATCGGCCTTCTTTATCGATAGAACAGTGCCCAGTGGGCAGCTCGAATCAACGCAACATCTCATACGACACGACACGCATTCAGCGGGATCAGCGGTGTTCAGCATTCACGTACCGACTAGCGGGCTAACGCCCACGAACAATCTTCGGCTGAGGTTGGATAGAATCGTCTTTCCAATTCTGACTTCTGTCGTGCGACCTAGCTACGACATGCTAAAGGATCTTCATAAGTACGGAGCGAAGCCCATCACTCTCAGGGCACACGATGAAGTACTGTGCGTGGGATACCAGTCCGGCGCTGGAACACTGCAAAACGTGCGAGTCAATCTGGAGTGGACCGAGAACGACAAGGAGGGTTACTGAGATGAAGAAGGCGTGGAAGGCGATCGTACTCCGTTTCCAAGCAGCGTCGATGGTGCTGTTGCTCGGGCTGCTCATGATGGGCGCAGTCATCCAGTCCGGTGCGACGTCCGACAACTGGACGATCGACCCGACATCGAAGGCTGGACGCGTCACACTGTACGACTCGACTGGAAGAGAAGTCAGCTCTCAGTCGAAGGCGACGTACTCGGCAGCGAGTGGAGTCTACACACCTCCGGCAACGCCGACCGACAGTTTTTGCATCTTCGGGTCGGCGAGCAAGACGGTCCGTGTGGTCTCGTTCAGCAACTCGAACCTCCAGACAACGGCTGGCATCAATCTGTGGGTTGTTGCCAAGCGGTCTACTGCGGACACCGCCGGGACTCCGGTCGCAGCGACGCGGGTGCCTCACGATAGCGATGACGCCGCTGCCACGGCTACAGTCTCTCACTACACAGCCAATCCGACGACAGGTTCGCTGATCGGCAACGTCAGATCAGAGCGCGTTCTAGCGCCCGCTGCTGGTTCTGTCGTCGGCCCGGTGACCTACGATTTCTTGGCGTTCGGAGCAGCTACGTTACTTGACCGGCCCGTGACGCTTCGAGGTACCGGGGAAGGGTTGTGTCTCAACTTCGCTGGAGCGGCATTGCCGGCTGGGTCAACGTGGGCAGGTAACGTCACATGGACCGAGGAGTAAAGGAGGATCGCATGGGAGTGATGCTCAGGAACGCATGGACGACGATCATCGGGTTTCTTCTGGGCGCGGCGACATACCTGTCGACGACGGGCATGAAGTTCCCCGAGACGAAGGGGGAGTGGGGATCGCTGCTGGTCGGCGTGCTGATGGCCGGCATGGGCGTCGTCGCGAAGGACGCTACGACGGGCTCGAAGCCTCCAGCTGCATAAGGACTAGAATGCTAGGCTCCCAGACACCGGGAGCCTAGCAGCCGCGTCATGGGCCTCCTTCTCGATCTCTTCGGTCTTGTTTATACCGTCACGATCGAGACAGGAGGCTCGATTCCTGTCGAGGCGCTCGCCACTCTTGAGACCACTCCAACTGATCCAGTCGAAGCTGGCAGCACTGCCCAGACCGAAGGATCGATTCCTGTTGAGTCGTCCAGCATTGCGACTCTTGTCACGGACGGAAGCATTCCGGTCGAATGGTCAGCGACGACCGCTCGTGTTTCTGGAGGCAGACTACCGGGATTCATTCGGCCTATCCCTGTTGAGCCGGAGTGCTATGACCTCGGCTGCATTGATCTCGTTATTACGCCTGTGGTCGGATATGCGACAGGTGTCGAAGTCATTCCAGCCTCAGTCATTTATGTGCCGGACCCTCCGCCTCAAGAGATCGAACTGGAGGTGGAACTGATCATTCGAGGTGCAGCGGCTGATTACGTCGACACTTTCCTAGGGTACAATCTTTCCGTGGAGCCAATGATAACGGGAGTGCTGGTGTGCTCATCCGATGAACCACGTTACAAGGACTTCGTGAAGACGGAGATTCTTCCTGATGATGACGAACTGATTGCACTGCTATGACTCCAAAGAAGCGGATTCGACTGATCCGAGCCATCCTGCGATGTGTCGATGCGCGTGTGATCTTCGTGCCGATCGGTATTCCTGAAGACGACGATCCGGAGCAGGTGTATTTGAAGAAGATCGATAGCTCACGGGAAGTCTGGCAGGACCATATAGCACCAGTCTTCGGGAACGAGTTCGAACGGGAGCGACAGGACATTGTGCCGACAGTTCGAGCAGCATCGACTCCAGATGTCGCAGGCGCTCGGATCGATCAAGCTATCACAGAGTCACGTCGGCACTGGGCTGCAACGATCGCGTCTGTCTACTTCGAAGTCTCCAAGGCGTTTGGTCCGAGGACGCTTGCGGGATTCCGACGAGCTGGATTCAAGCACAAGGCACCGACGATCGATCCGTGGCAGGCCGCTGCTGCGAGGTTCCTTCGAAAGAACGGCGCCAAGAAGGTTGTCGATATCACAGCCACGACCAGGAAGCAAATCAGGAAGATCCTAGCTGATGGCGCTGCGGCAGGTGATTCCGTCGCGAAGATCGCTGACAGGATTGATGAGCTGTACCTGGAGCAAATCATTCCGAATCGATCAATGGTCATTGCACGGACGGAAGTTCTGGAGGCGTCCAGTCTCGTGAACCAGGAAGCCGCGCGCGTGATCGAGACGCCGATGGACAAGATCTGGCTATCGATCCGTGATGGCCGGGAGCGCCCTACGCATCTCGAAGCGCATCGGCAGCGCGTGCCTTTGAGCGAGCCGTACGAGATCAACGGCCAGCCACTCATGTACCCAGGTGACTCGTCCTTAGGCGCTGATCCAGGAGAAACGATCCAGTGTCGCTGCGCGGAGATCTATGAGGAATCTGAGAAACCTCGTGCCAGATCGACTGTGGTCATCCCTTCTGGCGCGCCTAATGATCTAGCGCCCGGCCGAGGGGTACGGGCACCCGCTCCTGCAAGTCCGCCTGTGTGATAGCGTGACGGCATGAACCTCTGGGTTGCCGATGCTGAATGGGATGAGTCCAAGCATCCTCGTGCTGATGACGGTAAGTTCGGTCCTGGAGGCGGAGGAGACGATGGTCCATCTGGTGACAGAGAAGGTGTATTAGAACCTTCGAAAGAAGATGAAACAGGAACGCTCAGTTTCCCAGCGCATACATGGCTGAATCAATATCAGTTTGGTGTCCCCGGCGTTAGAAGTGAAGATGTACGAGATCCTTTTCCTTCAGCTCAGACGATGGATGAATTGAGTAAGTATGTGGGTAAAGACCCGAAGGCACTCTACCGAGCTGAGTACGTAGGTGTTGATAGCTCCAAACAGCAAATTCAGTCGTGGGCTCGAACTTACGATCATGCGGAACATATTGTCGAGGGTAATGATCGTCCTATGAAGATCATTCAACATGTGTTCCAACCTGACGAGATAATCGTGGATACCACACGACTTCCAAGGAAGTACAAAGACAAGTATGACGCTGCAAAACAGGCAGAAGTTATCATTGCTCGCGGCGGTCTTTTGAACACACTTCGATCTGTTCGACAGAGAAGGACATCCAAGTCTGACATACGGATTGCTGATGCTGAATGGGACGAGTCCAAGCACCCTCGTGACGAAGACGGTAAGTTTGGACAAGGCGGTACGTTCAAGCCAGTTGGCTCCAAGGTCGATGGACTGGCTGTTAGCGATGACATTCCTAATCGTAGCTCCATCGCGTCAACACTCACTGACTATGAAGTGTTGTCAGGTGTTCGAGAGGTCGGATTCGATTCGTTCGAGTCAACTAGAGACTTGTCACCCGAACAGAGGCGCTCAGTCAGGTTTCAGTCTGCATCTGAGAAACAGAGGACAGAACGTTTAGCCGATCAGATCAGGGAGTCTGGTCGTATTGATCCGTTGATTGTTGCAGTTGACGAAAAAGGACCATACGTGCTGGAGGGAGGGCACAGGTTTGATGCACTACGTCTCCTTGGAAAGGACAAGTTTCCAGCGTTGGTTGTGATCGAGAAGACAACCAAGGCGCTTTGGATCGTCGATGCTGAATGGGATGAGTCCAAGCACCCTCGATCCGAAGACGGAAAGTTCGGTCCTGGAGGAGGAAAGACTCCTGACGCTAGCGACGACGAACGCGGCGGACAGGCGATGTACAGTCCGAACACCGAGGACACGCTCGATTTCGATCAGGCGCTCAGGAACCTGGACAGCGACAATCAGAAGGTAGCGAAGCAGAACGCCGAGGCTGACGATCGCGAGATCGGACTGACCAGCACGGTCGAGAACTCTGTCGGGGACACGAAGGAATGGGGAAGCGAGAACTCACTGCTGGCCACGTACAAGAATGCTTCGTTCGACGACATCAAGTACGCCGCGGCTCGCAAGGGCCTCGCGATGAATCAGAAGGCTGTACTGCCGTTCAAGTACGACGCGGCCGGTCCTGACTCCCTATATACGCTCCGCGTGCCGACAAGTAACATGAAGGAGATCCGCGACATCTGCGATAAGAAGGGTGTCGAGTTCCGGACGTTCATACCAGAGGGAACGAACGCGACACGCGTGGTCATCTATGACCAGGGATCGCAACTGATCGGACCAGTCAAGGAGGTCGCAAGGAACTATGGAATCGGCATCGCACTCAAGCGCGGCAAAGGCGAGTTCGTCGGAGGCGACACCAGAGAATCCGGAGCTGACGTCTACCGGAGCGCCATCGCAGAGTACGAACGACGACGTGGAAATCGTGGACGAGACCGAGAGCGCGTTGCAGCGCGGGGAGTCAGGAGTCGCACTGATCGGCCAACCTCGGAAGTCCTAAGCAAGTCCGACGTCTGGGTCGCTGATGCTGAATGGGACGAGTCCCAGCATCCACGGTCCGAAGACGGAAAGTTCGGTCCGGAAGGAGCTGGCCCAGCACCTGCCGGCGATAACGGACGAGGTCTTCGTGGTCCGAAGTTCGGAGGCCGCGAACTTCTACCGTTCGGACAGATGTCGAAGGATGACTTTCCAGAGACGTCCGGACCTCCCGTCGAGCATCTATTCCATACGACTAGCGCTGCTAATCTCGACGATATCTCGAACGAAGGCTTGCAGCCTCACGGACCGGACTTCCGTGGAGAACAGGACGCATGGCCGAACGGAGGGACTGATGAACGGAATTACTTCGCGACCAGACCTGGCAATGCGCTGAACTTCTCGGAACCCGATCACGTTCTCCTACGCGTCCCGGCACAGAACGTCAAGACCAGAGGTCTGAAGACTGAGTTTCGGGATCAAGACTACTTCTCTAGTAAGCCGGTGCCCGCTAACGAGATCGAAGTCCTGGCGGCTGATGGATCATGGCAGCCATTGAAGCGGTCGATGACAAAAGCCGAGCGCTGGATTATTGATGTTGAATGGGATGAGTCCCAGCATCCTCGTGCTGACGACGGAAAGTTCGGACCTAGAGGAGCTGGCGGTCGGCCTCCTTCTACAGGACGTCGTGCAGTACCGAAAGGGCCTGAGGCTGACGCACTCAATGATGATGTCAGCGGCCTGACCCAGCGACTTCGCGAGACTGCTCCTGGAAGCATACTGGAAGCCTTCGTTGATTCAAACGGGGAACTGTACGTCGACACCATCAAGGTTCCGAAGAGTTCTCAGGGCCAGGGCGCAGGCGGTCGGATGATGCGCGGCCTGACGGACTGGGCTGACGAACGGAATCTTCAGATGGCGTTGGACCCTCGTCCTGATCCTGGGAAGAAGGCGGCGCTTGAGCGCTTCTACCATTCGCTCGGGTTCCGTCGTAACGGGTCAAAAGGCGTCTATGATCCAGCATCGAAGGGCGAATGGATTCGTCCAGCGATATCAGAGCGGAAGGAACCAAAGGCCAAAGCGCGAGAATGGGTCATGGACTCATTCTGGGAGAAAGCGCGGCTTCCGAGTGGAGAGTTCGACGAATCCAAGCACCCTCGTGATGAGGACGGCAAGTTCTCGTCTGGTGGCGGAGGAGGATCACCCGAGAACGAAGAACCAAGCAACCCAGAAGACGCGACATCTTTTGGTCAGCCGGCAGAGACTCCAGAACTGGAGCCTGGTCAGAAGCCTCCTATTCGACCGACCAAGGGGCCATATCCTGATCACAAGCCTCCGGACATTCCTGATCTGCCTGGCGCTGACGGTAACGCCTATATTCCAGAGATCGATACGCCGAGTCAGGTAGAACTACGCGGCAAGAAGATCGATCATATTACGAACCTGGGTGGAGGTATTACGCAATCAGGAAGACTTCATTTCGAAGACGGATCGTCTGGTGTCTTCAAGTCGGCTAATGGCGATATGGAGATGCTTGATGAAGATACTGGCGAACCAGTCGGACCTCGAAAGAGCATCCCGCTTGGTGAGTCGTGGCGTCGCGAGGTCGCGGCGTACGATGTCGCGCAGATTGTCGGTATGGAAGACATCGTCGCGCCGACGACCGCGATCAATATCACGGCTGAACACGCTGTAAAGTCCAAGCTCCCTCAAGGTCCGGCCAGTCTGCAAAAGTGGGTGGATGATGCAGCGCCAGCAGCTAACTTGAATCCATCAAGTCGGTTCGGTGATGAGTCAGATGACATTCAGCGCGCTGTCGCCTTCGATCTGATCATTGGAAATACAGATCGGCATGCCGGTAACTGGATGTCGACCTTGTCGACCGCAGAAGAGAAAGCGAAGATCACGCTCATTGATCACGGCTTGGCCTTCCCTGAAGCTAATATGTCGGCTTCGTGGAATCTGGAAAACCCTTCGGACACAGGAAATATGGGTAGGGACAACGATGTTCTTCGGTCTGATCTCTATAAGGAGGGATTCAATTATCACGGGCTTGACGCAGAGCACGAGGAAATTCCTTCGTGGCTCAAGAGCAAGTGGGAAGGCAAGTGGCAGCAGATCGCCAACACACTCAAGAAGCGAGGGATTCCAAAGGCTGCAATGGAGTCAATGCGCTCACGGTATGAGTCCTTCATGGATGCCGAAACGTGGGGGGACTTCACAGGCGATCTCATGATTTGGAATCATCCCCTCCGATGAGTTATGTCATAATCTAAAAAAGGAGAACTTGGTTGAAGGTCACAGTCTACGTCGATGACGGTCGGGAAGCTGGATCGCTGGCGTTGGAGAACGGGAAGCTGGTCCCGCATCCTACGACTGCGAACGACAAGACGGTCTTCGATACTGTGATGGAGCCGTACCGAGTTCGGGGGAAGACGTATACATCCGATGAGCCCGAAGACTTCCTCCGCAATCTCAAGTTCCAGTACCACGGATCACGACTCCGAGCTGGCAGTATGATCAATGATGAGATCAAGAAGGCTGAGGGCGACGGCATCATGGTCGCCTTGATGGTACCGCCGGATATTGCGGCGCAGCTCGCAAGTATCGCTCTACCTGGCCAGGAGCCGGCAGACGCGATGCACCTGACGCTAGCGTCTCTGGGAAAGACGAACGCCTTCACACCCGAAAGCCTCGACATGATCAAGCAGTCGGTCGCATCGTTCGCCGAACAGACCGCTCCTGTATCCGGTGTGATCTCTGGTATCGGCGTCTTCAGCATGGACGAAGCGAACCGCGTGGTCTATGCGTCATTTGATTCACCTGCGCTCGGTGAGTTCCGACACAACATCTGCGCTGCTTTGCATAGCGCCGGTCTGCCGATCCCACATGATCACGGCTTTACTCCGCACATCACACTGGCTTATACGACCAAGGATCAGATTCAGAAGCTACCGGACATTCCGCAAGTGCCTGTGACGTTCGGCGCCGTCTCATGTGTGGTCGGAGACGAACGATCGGACTATCCTTTGATCGGGACAACGGTCTTCATGCGTCGAACGGTCCGGATCGCGAAGCGGATCGAGCACCGCGGCAATGAGTGGTGCGTAACGACTGAGGACGGAGCCAAGACCCTCGGGTGCCATTCGACCAAGGAAGAAGCCATTCGTCAGCTTGCCGCAGTCGAGATCCACAAGCGCCTATCATCGGGTCAGCGGACCCAATATGACGCGGAATCGGATCGCATCCGATCCAACAAGATCAAGCCGGAGAACACGGGTCCTCATCAGTTCAAGGCGGCAAAGTGGACGTTCCCTAACGGGCATCCTCGGTGCCTACGATGTGGGAGCGAGGAGTCTATCTCAGGGTGGTGCAATGCGCCTGCGAAAGACGATGCTGTCAACAAGGCCATGGACAGCATGTCGATCGAGGAAGACTTTGACGAACGACTTCGCAATGCTCGATCGGTCCTCAAGGCGACGCTGATCACTACGGATCTGGAGACTGGGGGCGGTCTGCTGGGACCGACTCAGGGATGCTCGCCTCGTGATCCTCAGTGCCCAGACAAGGACGGGAGAACGAAGATGGCAGCTCCAATCAACCGAGATGTATTCATGGTTGACAAAGCGCTCTGGACTCCTATCGAGCAGGAGTGGTTCACGGAGTTCCACAAGCAGTTGCCACTGGCTGGCAAGCCTCTGCCGTTCGTCATTCAGGCGAAGTTCTCAGCGCTGACCGAGGAACAGATGACAGCCGGCATGGATGTGCTTTCCAAGAGCGAAGGCGCTATGACCTTCGTCCTGCGATTCGCTACCGATCAGTTCGAAGGTCACTGGGGAATCGAGGTCAAGGGTGACAAGACGTCGGAGGCCTGGCCAGCATCAGTCCCGGGAATGATCAGAGGTGCAGGTCCGTCAAGCTGGATGACGAGAAGTGACGTCCAGATCCCAATGACTGGAGATCGCTTCGTGACGATCGAACGAGGAACATATCAGTTGATCGCTGCGACCGCAGACCAGATCGAACTGTCACTGAACAGCGATCGTATGACCGGTCGGTACTTCTGGCGGAAGGTCGGTCCGACCTGGCTGCTGGAGAAGATCGATGATGACGTACTGTCGTTGACAGCAGGCGACATCGGTGATCATGTGGCCAAGTCGCTCGCGTGTGGATACAGCTCGATCGTCTGGCCGAAGGACATCACCAAACCTTCGAATGGCCACGAAGTTCTCGACGTGCAGTCCACGGCGGAGGAACTGACTCGATACCGAGTTCTTCGCGCAGCGCCGGAACAGCGCTACACGCTCGGCGTCGCGTATCCGGCTGCCTCGCTCGATCTTCATCAGGACTTCATGTCAATGGAGGAACTGGAACGAACAGCCTGGGACGCCATGCGCCGCGGAGTCAAGATCGGACTGATGCATCGTGCTGGAACCGGAGGCGCAGGTACGGCTGTCGAGTCGTACATCTATCGAGGCCCAGAGTGGAAGGCTGACGGTCAAGTCGTGAAGCCTGGCGATTGGATGCTCGGTGTCGTCTGGGAACCAAACGCGTGGGAGGCGATCAAGAGCGGGCAATTGAAAGGCTACAGTCTTCAGGGATGGGCGAGGAAGCAAAAGGGGACTCTGCCGAACGTATGATCGTCGAAGTGAAATGCCCGAGATGTTCGAACGTCGTCGTCACTCAAGCGCTGTCTGCCGGCGACATTCGCTGCAATGTCTGTCACAAGCTGCTCCTCAAGATCAAAAAGGAGAAGTGCGCACTTGACAAGGTAGTGTAAAAGCAATACTGTCTGGATAACGAACCAAGAACGCCTCCGAGCGTCGAACCAGAGGAGGCGTTGCAATGGAGATCAAGGAACTCGCGATCGACCGGGTGGACGCGGTCGATGTCCCCGCCACTGGCCGTCCGTTCCTCCTGATGAAGACGGCCGATCCTGCCGAAGTCGCCAAGAACGCGGTCGATCTCGGGACGGCTGTCGCGATGGCGCTCAAGGCGCTTCAGGAAGACGCGATCGAACTCCCGATGAAGTCGGCCACTGCGCTGAACGGCGTTTCGAAGCTGCTCAACGGCGCTGACCTCTTCAAGCCGAAGGCGACGATGCCCGGCGCTGACGCGGCCCCTGATGCCTGCCCTCCCGGCATGAAGATGGGGCCGGACGGCAAGTGCATGCCAGCCATGCCGATGGTCGAACGCAAGCAGGCGCCGACCGGCGATCAGTCGATGACGGCCAATCCTGGCGTCGTGACTCCTGCCACGGAACAGCTCACGTACGCGGTCAAGTCCGCGATGGCGCCGATGTTCGAGGAACTGACCGGAGCCATCAAAGCGCTGACCGAGCAGACCGGCGTGAAGACCAGCATCGCTCCGAAGTCGAAGCAGGTGCAGGACGCGGAGCCGGTCGTGAAGTCCGGTACCAAGAAGTTCGGTGAGGGTCTGTTCTCCAACGTGCTGTTCGGGCAGCCGGCGGCTCGGTAATCCAACGCCCGGTTGGAACCCGGGCCAACATTCATCAGGGAGGAACACGAACATGATGCTCAACTGGCTCGAAAAGGCGACGTTCACCTCGGCCGATCTGTCTGGCGGCTCGAACGGTGGACTCCTGTCGCCGGACCAGCTCAAGCAGTTCCTGCGCATCGCAATCGACGAGTCTGTGCTGCTGAAGGAAGCCAACAACGTGACGTCGATGGCGACCAAGTTCGAGGTGCCGCGCATCTCGTTCGCGGATCGCATCCTTCGTGCGGGATCTGTGGTCGTGCAGGGTGACCGGCTGGCGTCGGGTCAGCGTGTGAAGCCGGCGACGGGTCTCGTGACCCTCAGCACCGTCCTGCTCAAGGGCGAGGTGCCGATCGCTGACGAGGTGTTCGAAGATCAGGTGGAGCAGGACTCGCTCGCTGACTCCATCATGACCATGATCGCGGAGGCGGTCGGCCGCGACGTGGAGGAGTTCGTCATCAAGTCGGACACCGCGCGTATCGGCGGTGAGGATGAGTACCTCGATCAGACAGACGGGCTGATCAAGAATCTGCAGTCCGGTCTGCCCGCGGCTCAGAAGGTCGACGCCGCGGCATTCACGAGCTACGACGAGCTGTTCAGCGAGATGATCGAGGCGCTGCCTCACCGCTATCGCCGGGACTACTCGGCCCTGCGGTTCTGGATTCCTGTCATCCACAAGGACGGGTACCAGAGGGAACTCGCCGGCCGTGGGACTCCGCTCGGTGACAGTGCGATGACGGAGGGCATGCGAACCAAGCTGGCGTTCCGAGGCATCCCTGTCGTCGAGGTGCCTCTGATGTCCGGCGTTTCGCTGATCAACACCGCGTCGGTCGACTACTCGCAGTTCGCTGCGCTGGTGCATCCGATGAACAGCTACGTCGGCTGGCATCGGCGTATCCGGATCGAGCGGTGGCGTGATCCTCGCGACGGCGCTACCAGCTTCCTGCCGACCTGCCGGGTCGACACGAAGCAGGCCGATCCTGAGCTGGGCGTTCTGGCCTTCGACATCGCGCTGTAAGCCTCAGCGTAGAAGGAGGAGGACATAGCGATGGCGGCCAACAAGCAGAAGCGGATTCCCGCGTCGGTCGGCGGACGCGGGTGGTCTCTCAAGCAGAACTTCGGAGCTGGCGCTGACGGGTCGATGGGCGCTCCGATCACCATCACGGGGATCAAGAAGGGCGACATTGTCGTCAGTGCGATCGAGATGCAGGACACATCTCCAGTGCTGGTGAACATGCTGGAAGTCGTGATCTCGGACGCTGACGAAGTGACGGGTACGACGGACACGTCAGGCAACATCGTGCTCGTGACCTGGTGGACGAAGAGCTAACGCTGTCGACAACGATGAATGGGCCGGCTGTTATCTGAGCCGGCCCCTCATTACGTATAGGAGAGAAGCTATGATTCTGATGATTCCGGAGAAGGGCCTGCGAGTCGACGGCATGAGGTTCCCCGCGGGCCGGCTAGTGACTAGCGATGAGCACTGGCAAAAGCAACTGATCGCACGAGGAGCAACCGTGATCCCTGTGGATCGTGGTGGCAGGGACGTCAAGCCGAAGCCGGAGACGGAAGTGCCGAAGCCAGAGATGGACATGACCAAGCCGGAGGCGAAGGATGCCAATCCTGACATTGCAGGACGTAAAGACCCGGCTGGGGATCACGGACTCCTCAAGGGATCTCGAACTGGAAGCCGTACGCGCCGGAGTCGAAGAGTGGATTCTTGACGTCACGGGATACTCCCTGACAGCACTTTCAGGATTCACTGAGACACAGCAGAACATCCGCACTGCCCTGCGGTTCAGAACATCCAAGCGCCCGATCACTACTCTGGTGTCGATCGAAAGCAAGGAACTCGGAGGCGATTACAGCGTTCTGAGTAGTGAGCTTCTCGACGCGACGAAAGGTGAAGTCATCATCATCGCTGTCGGATTCGGCGGGACAGATGTCCCTCCCGTAGGAGGTCAGGCGCCGTGGTTCAAGTGGAGAAACAAGATCTGGCCTCTCGTGCGCGTGACCTATGATGTCGCGGAGCTGAATCCGATCCCAGCGGATCTCAAGTCCGGCGCGATCGAGATGACTGCCTTCATCTCGTCGATACCATCCGGAGGAGCGCTCAAGTCGGTATCAGTAGGGTCGATCTCCGAGACGTACGCTGACACTCAGAATGCCGCGGCCTTGCCGCTGGCGACACGAACCATGCTCGGACGGCATCAGCGCTTCAGCGCGGTCGTCGTGACTTAGAGGGAGGAGCTGGCAAATGCAAATCTTCGATACGGGAGACGTGGCAGTGGCGAGCGCGGCGAACGATCTGGAGATCTTCCGGAAGAGTCTCCACGGCTGGAAGGATGTGGTGATCACGCTGACGAACACTGGAGCCCAGGCCATCGGAGACGCGAACCTGAAGACAGGCCCGGGCATTCACGGCGGTACGTTTGCCAAGCTGGACACTAACTTCACGGACGCGGACGGTGAGGTCAGGATCATCGCGAAGGTTCCAGACGAGGGCGGCAACGATCTCCGTGTCGCATTCGTGGATGATCAATCGAATGGCGCTGTCGAGTCAATCGAAGTCGACGGACTGGACATCATCCTTCATCTCGCGAAGGGAGCCGGGACAGCGTCGTTCCTGGAGACCGCACTGGCCGGCGCTCACAATGACCTGCGTTTCGAGGCGGTCACTCCAGGAACGGATGGAGATAGCATCCGGATCAAGTTCCAGGAGTCCGGCATCGATACGCCGCTCAGCGTTGTCGTCGATGGGATGGACATCACTGTCATCTTGCAGACTGACAACGAAGTATTCGCTGTCAAGGACATCGGAGCGGGAAACGCGAAGCTGACCTTCACCGCGGACGCCCCGGGCACGGCTGGCAACGACATCCGAGTCCGCTATGTGGTGGCTGGCCAGAGCACGCCGCTCAGCGTCACGGTCTCCGTGAAGGACATCACGGTCAACATCGCGACTGACGCGGGAGTCTCCGCATTCCTGGAGACGGCGCAGGGCTCGAACAAGGATCTCCGGTTCACCGCAGACGTGGTCGGCGTCGGAGGCAACGACATCCGGGTCGCCTACGTGACGGCCGGCATGCTCACGCCGCTGAGCGTGGACGTCAGCATGAATGACATCACGGTCAACCTGGAGACCGACGCTGGTGGAGTAGCGATCTCCACCGCCGAAGAGATCCGCGACGCGGTCAACGCGGACATGGATGCCGCGGCGCTGGTCACAGCGGCGTTCAAGACTGGGCAGGACGGAACCGGAGTGCCTGTCGCCTTCGCTCTTACGAACCTCGCAACCGGCGCGGCGGGAGCGGCGACGTCTACCGCGAATCAGGTACTCGCCGCGGTCAACGCGAACCAGGAGGCCAACAACCTGCTGACGGCCACACTCGCCGCAGGTTCTGACGGTACCTCTGTGGTCGTCGCGATCGGGTTTACTGCCCTGGCCACAGGTTCCGACGGAGGGTCAATCTCCACTGCGGACCAGGTGCATGACGCGCTGCTCGCGATCCTGGAAGTCCGTGAGCTGATCACCGTCGCACTCAAGACAGGCAACAACGGCGAGGGCATCGTGACCGCCTTGGCGTTCACGAATCTCGCCAGCGGTGCCGATGGCGCGATCACCACGACTGGCGCGCGTGCGTTCACCACGCTGAACAACTCGGCGGAGGTCAAGAAGCTGGTGACGGTCGAGCTGCTGGGTGCGGCCGACGGCTCGGGTCTGGTCGAAGCGTTCGCTCTGGCCAACTTGACCGGAGGCGCATCGCCTCCGCTCTCCACGTTCGATGACATGACGTTCGCAGCCATGGCATCGCTGGGGACTGAGGATGTGATCGTCGGCGTCGCGGGTCATGCTCAGCTGATCGTGGACGGAGGCGGTGCGGGAGCCACGACAGTTCGAGCAGTGGCAGAAGGATCGTTGGCCTTCACGTTCTGAGATGAATGCATGGATAGCGCTGCTTCGACAGTCGGCTGACTTCTATTATCAGTCGACTGTCGAAACAGCGTCGGGAGAGACCAGGACGGTCTTTCCCGGAGCACCATCGGTCACAGGCGTCAAGTGCAACGTTCAGAGTGGGCGAGGCCGCCAGGAACAGACGGATCAGGGACTTCGCCGAGTCGCGACGTACGACGGCTTCTTTCTTCCTGGTGCGGTTCTCGTAGAGGGCGATCGTGTCCTGGTCGACGGGACGATGTACCAGGCGACGTTCGTCCATCGTGCGGTCTACCCAGCATCACAGCATCATGTAAAGGTGACGCTGGAGAAAGTCATCGGAGCGACATAGTGCCAGTCGTGAAGTCGTTCAAGGTGCAGGTTGTGAAGCGGCTGGAGGCCGATGCGACTCGTCTGGTCACCAAGGCTGCTGTCGCCTACACGAACGAGGTCAAGCGACTGATGATCGATTCGCCGCGTGGCGGTCGGACCTACAGTGTCTCCCGAGTAAAGAAGGGGCGGAAGACACGGGGCCCAGGCCGGGTCCATAAGGCCTCGGCGCCTGGTGAACCACCTGCGGTGAATCGAGGCGACCTGCTTCGATCGATCGGATTCAAGATCACGACTGTAGGCGGTCGGATCATCGCGGACTGCGGGAGTCGTCTGAAGGGTATACCGTTTTGGCTGGAGTATGGGACCAAAAGGATCGCGCCTCGGCCAGCGTGGCGACCAGCGCTTGTGGTTCCTAAGAAGATCCTCGGTCAGTTGCCGGGAGTCAAGTGATGGCAGTTTTCGATCCGCTGGTATTCGATCCAGGAGTCTTCGATGCAGGTCAGATTGATGGCACGGGCCTGGTTCCAGTCGAGATACTCGCTAGTGTCGTTAGCGATCAGATTTTCAACTCTGTCTTCGATCCGGAGGTTTTCGATCCTGAGATCTTCGATACGCAGGCGCTCGGTAAGATTCCAGTCGAGTCGTCGGGAGTACTGGGCGGAACCTTGATTGACCTTCCGTGTGTTCTTCCAATTGAAGTGCTAGCGCAGTTGTCCGCCGGCGGTCCAGTAAGCGTCGTCTTTCACGGATTCGAACAGGGGGGTCAACCGATTCCGTTTGACTTCTTGGATGGCACGACTCCAATTCAGGAGTCAGCTATACCAATTCAGGTGGAGTTTGTTGGAGGCAAGGCTTACTTGACCTGGTTCCGTGAGGCGATCAAAGGTCGACTTCGCAACGACCCATTCATTGTCGCTCTTGTCGGAGTGAACATTCGATATCGTCCTGCTCGGATTCCAGAGGAGTATCCGAGTGTGACGTTCTTTGACTTCGGAAATCGTCCTGATGCAAACGCCCCCTTCCTCGATAGGACAGTACAGATTGACATTTGGGGTAACTCACTGGAGGTCTCGGAGTTGATTGCACAGAGGATCGAATCGCTTATGGACTATGCCGAAGCACGGAGGACCGGCAATATCCCGTGGCAAGCCGTCAATGGTGTTCGGATCGCACAGTCGATACTAGGCGCCGATAGAAATGAAGCGCTTGACGACGGAGACACAACGCGGAAGACCCTAGAGTTCAGGGTGCTCGCCTACAAAATCTGATAACGTAACGCTGGAGGAGGATCAAGGCCATGTCTGTCGACGCAACGAAACTGGAACTGGGACCGGCAAACGTCTATCTTTACATCAAGCCATCCGCGGAGTTCACGACGAACTTCGGCATGGCGAATCAGGACGTGAGGTTCGTTGCCCAAGTGCCCGGCGCTGACGGCAACAACATCACGATCACCCTGGTCGATCCTCCCGGCATGAACGTCGCCTTGTCTGTCGTCGTCGATGATCAAGACATCGTCGTCACCTTGGCGACGGATGGCGCGTCCGCGATCACGACGACGGCAGCTCAGCTGGTCGCATTCCTGAATGCCGATCCGCGAGTGTTCTTCCTGATCAAGACCAACGCGGACGGTGACGGGACTGGTCTGGTCGAGGCGCTGGTGCTGACCAACTTGGTCGGCGGATCGGATACCGGCGTGGCGACAGACGTCGGCGCCCTCGGTGACGATCTTCAGATCGTCTTCGCTACGGAAGCCAATGTCCTGACTGCTGCTCAGACCGGCACCTTTCCGCAGGGCAAGGTCATCTCCGGTGGATCGATCAAGATCCAGGTTCCTTTCAAGGAGATCACGCTGGAGAATCTTCAGCGCGGCATCCCGAACTCGGTTCTGGTGGATGACGGCAACAGCAGGCTTCAGGTGCAGTTCCGGAATCGGGTCGGGCTGAACATGCGGACCCTAGCGGTGAAGATGGAGATCCGGAAGATCATCGCTGGCTCCGAGTCGACGCTGCCGAGTGACATCGTGATCTTCACGGAAGTCTCGCCAGTCGACGGCGAGGTGACGTTCCCGTACTCGCCGACCGACCAGCGTGTCATCACGGCCAACTTCGAAGCGTGGCCGGACAGCGCGGGCGTGTGGGGCTACTTCGGCGACCAGATCATCTAAGGCAACTGACAACAGGAGACGACGAAGATGGCAGACGACAAGACGGACCGGAGCGAACTCATGGCGGACCTGGACGCCTTCGCTCCGGTGCCGGTTCCGTTCAAGTTCAAAGGGACTGAGTACCACGTCAAGGCCTTCCTGGACATGACGTACGCCGATACCATGGAGCTGCTTCGGCTGGAGGAGTTGCAGAAGGCCAGTAAGGACTGGGGCGAACAAACCAGACTCTTGCTGGCTCAATGCAAGCTGATGGCTATCGACATCCCGGACGATGTCCTGACTACGATGTCGCGACGTCAGCTCGTTCAGATCGGATTCGTGTCTATGGAGATGACGCTACGCCCTTTGGCCGAGGCCGTGCAGGCCGTCGAGCAGAAGTCCAGCGACTCGCCTTCGCTTTCGCCCGAGTCGCGCGCTTCTACGGGTGGTCGCACGGCGCAATAGTGCAGATGACCGCGAGACAGATCGAACGGTACATCAACCTGATTCCTGAGATCCGTGCAGCGGAGCTGATCGATGACGCGGCAGTCTCAGCGTTTCCGTTCTTGACGCCTTCTGCAAGGGATAAACAGATGAAGCGGTGGGCCATGGAAGCGAAGATCGTAATGCAGGGCGCTTCTGTGCCTAGGGTTCGTGCTGAACATGTGCGGTCGTTCTTCGCTGCAACACAGCCGGGGCTGAGGAAGTAATGCCAGACGAAACACTCGCGACAGTTATCGCACAGCTTGGAGCCGACAGCTCCTTGCTCAATCGACAACTGGACGCGGCAGTCGCCCGAGCAACAGACAGCGCAGCCCAGATCGAGAAGATCGGACTGAAGTTCAGCCCTCCTAAGGACTTCTTCTCGGACTTCACGAAACTGCCTCGTGAGTTGAAAGAGACATCAGAGACTGGATTCTCTCTCGCGGGTTCTACAAAGGACCTGGACAAAGTTAGATCAACGTTTGGAAAGACCGGAGAATCGGTCGATCAGATGTCGACCAAGTTTCGCGTCGGCGAGCGGACAGCGAAGCAGCTCGCGTCTGGTCTGATCGGCAATCTCAATCCAGCGCTTGGAGGAGTAATCTCTCAGGTGGCTGGAGTTGGTCTCTCTCTACGTGGATTGAGTCCTGCATTCGGAATAGTTGCTGCTGGTGCTGTTCTCTTCACGACAGCGATGGCAGCAATGATTGGTCGATTGAACGAAGTTCGAGAAACACAATTTCAGACCAATCGAGCGCTCGCTCAAGGCAACTTTGGAGCGCTTGAAGGTCAGGTGGCCAAGGCATCGGACGAGCTGGCTCGTTTTGATGATCAACTAAAAGACATCAGCGGCGGAGGGATCGCCGGGTTTGTTACAAGGTTCCAGACTATTCTTCAATCAACTGAACAGTTCGATGCCGCTCTCGCAACATCTAGAGCTGCCTTACAACAAGTCTTTGTTCAGTTCGAGCGGCCAATCAAGGAATCGAAGCTGGCCATTGCGGCAGCTGAGCTTCGGAAGCAGTTCAATGATCTAGCGATCCAGCAGGCGACAACTATACCTCAGGTCAATTCGCTCTTTGACAAGCAGGCTGATGAGGTCATAAAGATCACGGAGGAGCAGAAGAAACTTCTGATCAAGGAAGCAGAACGAGATCTCAAGGTTCTACTTGCGTCCCAAGATGTTCTAAGATTTGGTGAGCGCAAAAGGGTTCTTCAGGCAGAGCTAAACCAACTTGACGAACAGAACACCCTGGGACTGGCTAAGAACAATGAGGCTCGCCGGCAGATCATTCGATCACTGGATGAAGTAGCGGCGAAGACTCGGCAATTCGCAGATGAGCGCGCTGGGTTTGGAATTGATGAGCAGAAGAACCTGCTCTCGAACCTAGTCGCTGAGCGGAAGCAACGCGCTGACAGCGCGCTGGACGCACTGAAGATTGATCGAGAAGCTGCTCAAGGTCAACAGGACTTGGATCGGGAACGCTTTGATCAGCGCAAGGCAGCACTTGATCGTGAGGTAGAAGCGACGCGGCAGAGCACTGGTCTGAATGCGGAGGAACGTCGTTCCAAAGAGGAGCAGCTGAATCAGCAGCTCGCCGCACTGGCATCTCAGCGTGTCATCTCTGAACAGAACTTCAATTCACAGACTCAGCAAAATGAGTTCTCATTGTTTCGGCAAAGGCAGGCCGATGAAGACGCGCTCTTCCAGCAGCGCCGTGCGCTAGGGCAAGCCACAGTTCAGGAAGTCATAGCAAGAGACCAAGCGATCGCGGCGTCCGCTAACAGAACGAGGGATGAGCGCCTTGCTGCTGAGCGCCGCGTATTCGAAGAGACCAAGCGAATGCGCGATGAGGCCAGCTCTGTAGGGAAGACGCTGGCTCAGGAGGCAATCGAAAGTCTTCGCAGTCAAGGTGTCACTCAGACCACCAAGTTCGGTCTGGAGAATGAGATCCAACGGATTCAGACGGAGCGCGCACAGTTGGTATCGGAAGTCTCAACAGCTTTCAATACCGGCGTCGCCATCGATCTGAACAGGATCACTGCGGCGCAAGATGCGAGAGACAAGATCCAGTTCTTCGGAGAAGCTGTCGAGAAGTTCGGGAGCATCGGAAACATTCTGAGCACTGGACTCCAGACCAGCGCGACCGCGTTCATCAATGCCCTCGGCGGTATCAGCGCTGAGGTCGATAAGACCTTTACGACGATCGAAGGGCGTATCAATGCTGGGTCTGCTGCAATCGTGACGCTGCTTCAGGATCGAATCGTCGGGAACCTCGCTAAGCAGTTGGCGGCTGAGGCCAAGCGGTTTTGATGACACCGATCTCGTCAGTCTTCCTTGGATCAGCGCCGGTCCAGTTCACGACGGACCCAAAGACCTATGATACGTCTTGGGCCAAGCGGTCGTCTGTGCATCGGACCATTGGTGGCGTAACGATCCAAGACTTCGGACTCAAAGCCAAGGACATAACACTTCGTCTGGAGTCGCAAGGCCAGTTTTTGGATCAGGAAACGGTCGACGCCATTCAGGCACTCTATGCTGTGCGAGGCGCCGCGTACGCGTTTGTCGACTATCGTGGAACAGAGGCAACAGTCTTCATCACATTGTTCGAACCGGAGCCGACGTTCATTCCTGGATTTTTCGAATACACAATGGAGCTACAAGTCGTCGCATTGACGAAGCTGCGCGGTATAGCTTACACTGGCGATTGACATGCCACCATCAGTCAAGTACCTCGATCGGGATGGTGCGCTGACGATCACATCGAAGAGCTGGGTCGATGCGTTCGCTGGGCGCAATCAGGTGTCGATCAAGTTCGGGATCGAGAACACCGGCGACAGAGCGCTGGGATCAAGTCCGGGCCCGGCCGCTGGGTTCGAGTTACAGATCACCGAAGTCGAGGGCAACGACGGATCTACGTTCCTTCGACACGCGCTGGACTCCGCGACGGTCGGAACTCCGTACACTGTCGAGGCTGAACTGCTTGACGACTCACTAGGCGCGTTCGCTGCGACCGGAAATTACTTCTACAGAGTCACTGCGACTAACGCCCTCGGAGAGACAATCGGTTCTGTCGAGATCGTCATCAATGTCGAAGCCGTGGACAACCGAGTCCTGTTGACCTGGGTGCAGCCAACCGGAGCAACTGGATACCGAGTCTGGCGTTCGACGACTTCAGGCACGTACGGACCGACAGCTCTACTGACGACGATCGCTGGGGGCGGGACTGTCACGTATACGGATGACGGAGACGCGACAGTCTCGGGGACGATCCCGACTACGAACACCACAGCGGGATGGAACCTGAGTGCAGTCCTGGGAGTAACGGCTGACGGCGGTGTCTGGACTGGAACAGGCATTCGATACTGGAGGATTGTCGCGATCGATGCGACTGGCGTCGAGATGGCGAACTCATTCGAAGCCTTTGTCAATGTCGATGATGTGACCAAGCGTGTCACGCTTTCATGGACGGCAGTTCCAGGTGCCGACACGTATAGGATCTATCGGTCGACATCTTCGGGAAGCTACATCAGCGCGCTGCGTGCATCCATCGCGCCTGCGGTGTCATACATTGACAATGGCGGAGCTGTCACCGCTGGAGACTTGACAACCGAACCGAGCTACGGGATTCCTCCGGCATCGGGCAGTTTCGTGCAGGCAGCGCTGGTTCTGGCGGTACTTCGGTTCGGAGAGCAAAGGTTCTTCTGGGTCAATCGGGTCGTGCCAGGCGCAACATCGGAGGCAGGTAACCGTCGTCTCGCACTGACCAAGGCCGTAGAAGTCTAAAACGGAAGAAGGAGAAAAGCCTTGTCTATTCTGACCGGCGATCTCAGATGGTTCGGTTCACAGTCGATGCCGGATGACGACACGCCGACAGAGATCGGTGGTGCCATCGACACTGACAAGAAGGTCATGTTCATCGACATCGGCTCCGCCGACGGCGGTATGCAGATCGTGTCGTCGGACGCTGGGGACACGATGGACGACGTCGAGGTGTTCTACCGCGATGCGACGGGTGTTCTGCTCAGCGAGAACAACACGCTGAACGGGCAGACCCCTGATGTTTACGCGGCCACTCCAGAGCGCGTCCTGAAGGCGATCAAGTCCGGATCGACCGCTGGCGACATTGCGCTGGAGTCGGTCACCGCGGTTCGATCGAACACAGCGCAGGCTGGCGGCGCGAACGACGAGATCATCCTCGACGCCGCCGCTTCGGCCGTCGACGGATTCTACAATGGGATGGTCGTTCGCCTGACGGGCGGCACGGGTCAGTTCCAGATCCGTGAAGTCGTCGCATACACGGGTGCGACCAAGAAGGCTCGGGTCAACCGAATCTGGACTGCGAACCCCGACGCCACCACGACATTCAAGATCTCGAAGGGCATCCTCTTCGAGAAGACTCCATTCGAGATCCTGGAGGTTCGCCGACCGTTCTACAACGCATCGGCCAATGCTCCGGGCGGGGGAGCAGTCGCGTACTACGAGAAGATCTTCTGCGCCAACACGCACGCGACACTGACGCTGACCGCGGCCAAGGTGATCGAGTCGTCGGACCCCTCGACCAAGATCACGTTCGCCAAGGAGACGGTGAACGACGGCACCGGGACCAACGGAGTCGGCAACAATCGGAAGGTCGCGCCCTCGGCCGGCGTGTCGGCGTTCGACAGCGCGGACAAGGACGTGAACGGGCTGCAGTTGGATGCTGCCGAGACCATGGGCGTCTGGCTCAAGCTGTCGCTGGACGACGGCGACTCGGCGCAGAAGACGACCTACACGCCGCGCCTCCGAGGTAACACGGTCTAGGAGGTGTGATCAGAGCATAGGAGAACAGAATGAAGCCGCTATTGTTCCGCAGCACGCAATCGGGAGCGCCGGTGCTCTCAGGTGAAGTCGACAAGCTGATCGAGGTGCTCAGCGCGTCGCTCATCATCAACAAGGCGTTTGCTGCGGTCAGTGGCGGCTCATTCCTGGATCGCACGACAGAGGCTCGTTTGGAAGGCGGCACAGCCTTCACGATGTTCCAGACGCCAGGCACGTCCGATGAGTTCTATATGGGCATGCCGAACGTATTCGATCGTGCCAAGTTTGATGTCGCGACCGCCGGCACGACCGATGGTACGTATGTCTGGGAGTACTGGAACGGTGCATCCTGGGCAACCCTTTCAGTCACGGACGGGACGACCGAGTTCTCGTTGGATGGTACGGTCACATGGACGATCCCAGGCAGCTGGGCGACCACCAGCGTCAACAGCGTGACCCAGTACTGGGTCCGAGTGCGGATGACAGGTGTTCCATCCACGAACCCAACCGTCAACTTCGTGACGATCACAGGGTGGACCGAGCAGTTCTCCAATGCCAGCAAGCGGGTGTATCGGCAGGGAGGAGGCAACGGGTTCGTCTTCCGTGTTCAGGATGACGGCGCTTCACCGCTGACTGATGCGAAGGAAGCGACACTCAAGCCTGCCGAATCAGCATCGGATGTCGACACACTGTCCGCGCTCTTCCCCACCGTGGCCCAGGTGACCAACGGGCTCGTCCTACGCAAGTCCACGACGGCGGATGCGACTGCACGAGCGTGGGTCGTGTTGGCCGACGAGAAGACCTGCTATCTGTTCATGGCATCCGGTGACACCGCGAACGCGTACATCGGAGCTCTCTTCGGGGACTTCTTTAGCTTCGTGACTGGTGACAGCTTCCGCACGGTCGGAATCGCTCGTACAGTTCTGAATAGCGGAGCTGCTGGAAACGAGCACGCTGACAAGCTGTCCGCCTTTGGCGCTGTGAACACTGGTCACTATGCGGCCCGCCCCTACACAGGTCTCGGCACTTCGAAACAAGTGGGCAAGCATGGGGACGGTGATACCGGGTCTCAGTCGATAATGCTCGGC
>Ga0137353_1000029_pt1 | contig 30076 bp, 26 predicted proteins | sample EasRivERMLT760_2_FD_104759 | JGI IMG/M metagenome (GOLD analysis project Ga0137353, IMG submission 104759) | Soil microbial communities from meander-bound floodplain in the East River, Colorado, USA - East River MetaG ERMLT760_2 | ecosystem: Environmental > Terrestrial > Soil > Floodplain ...
CCTGCGTGAGGCACATGAGCGGGCTCTTGAGGCCGCCCGACTTCGGCAGGATCGCGTCGGCGGGCAGGTGCACGTTGTCGAACACGAGCTCGCTGGTGTCCGACGCGCGCAGCGAGAGCTTGCCCTTCTGGTCCTTCGCCTTGAAGCCCTTGCTGTCGGTGGGGACGAGGAAGCCGCGGATCGAGTCGCCGACCTCGGTGTCGCTCTCCTCGGTCTTGGCCCAGACCACCGCGACGTGCGCGGTGGAGCCATTCGTGATCCACATCTTCGCGCCGTTCAGGATCCAGGTGCCGTCGCCCTGCTTGCGCGCGCGGGTGATCATGCCCGCCGGGTTCGAGCCGTAGTCGGGCTCGGTGAGGCCGAAGCAGCCGATCTTCGCGCCCTTCGCCATCTGCGGGAGCCAATGCTGCTTCTGTTCCTCGGAGCCGAAGGCATAGATGGGATACATCACCAGCGCGCCCTGCACCGACGCGAACGAGCGGATCCCCGAATCGCCGCGCTCGAGCTCCTGCATGATGAGCCCGTACATCACGTTGTTCAGCCCGGCGCAGCCGTACTCCTCGGGCAGGTTCGCGCCGAAGTAGCCGTGCTCGCCCATCTCGGCGATGAGCTCCCTCGGGAAGCGGCCATCGACGTAGGCCTGGCCGATGATCGGCAGCACCTTGTCGTCGACGAAGGCGCGGACGGAATCGCGGACGGCGCGCTCCTCTTCGGTGAGGGCGGCGTCGATGTTGAACAGGTCGCCGTCACGCGCGCGGAGGTGCGCGGAGGCAAGGAAGGTCTCGGTGTCGGTGGCGGACATTTTCGGAGGGAGAGAGACCCGTGGAATCTAACAGACCGCCCGCTTCGCCGAGGGCGCCGCCCCCACCTCGCGGCACTTCGTCCTGAACGCGGCCCCATGGTCCAGGGGCAGCCCGTTCTCATGCTGCCACTGGTGCACCATCTCGTGCAGCAGCGTCTCCAGCGCGCTCGCGAAGCCGTCGCGATGGCAGTGGCGCGCCGAGATCGCGATCTCGGGGCCGCCGCCCTCCACGCCGGGAGCGAAGTGGCCGAGCCGGCGCGCCATGCGGCGTGAGACGCGGATGGGCACGAGCGAGAGCTGTGCGCCGAAGCGCTCCCCATTGAAGCGCGTGTGCCACTCGGCCAGGCGCTCGACGAGCGGCTCGTCGTCGGGGTGCGTGCGCTCGGCCGCGCGCGGCGGCTTGGTGTTGCGCGGCAGCGGATAGGCGACGATCACGTCGCGCGCCGCCTGGCGCTCCCATTTCCGGCGTGCCATCACGAAGCGCACGATCTGCACGTGGATCCCGGTCGGCGCGTCGCAGAAGCCCTCGTGCACGCGCAGCTCGTAGCCCTTCACGCTCACGACGATGCTGCGGTTGCGCGTGAGGACGAGGCGGCGGACGTGCTTGAGGCCGAGCGCGGTCAACTGCACGAAGAGGCGATCGCCCGCGCGCTCGGCGTCGGCGAGGTCCTCGGCGTCGAGCTCGGCCTGCGCCTGCTCGCGCTCGTCAGCGGCCTCGGGTTCGACGAGCGCGAGCCCGCCGGCGTGAGAGTCGAATCCGAAGCCGAGCTGATGTTCATCGGTGGCGCGCGCGCGTGCGGTCATCGCGGAAAGATACGGTCCTGCCGCGGCGTGAAGTCACCCCGCTCGTCGTCCCAGGCGCACGCGCGGATGGTGAATGACCCGTGCGCGACCTCGATCTCCTGGAATGCCGCGGCGAGTCCACCGCGCGTGCGCTCGCAGAAGGATGTGCTCGCCGAGACGACCATCGTGCGACCGTCGAGCTCCACCGCCTCGATGCGCGTCTGGTGGTCGTGGCCGTTCATCACGAGGTCGGCGCCGGTCGCGTGCGCACCTCGGATGCCGGCGGCGCGGCTCACCAGCCCCCACCGCCGTGACAGGTCGCCGCGCAGGACGTTGTGGTGGAACACGAGGACCTTGAGGTCGCCCTCGGGCGCGGCGGCGAAGGCGGCGCGCGCACGCGCCCATTGCTCGTCGCGCACGGCGCCCACGACGCTCAGGTCACGAAGGCGCGACGTGAGCGTGTAGGGCTGCACGCCGTGGCAGGAGTTGAGACCCACGAAGGTCACGCCCGGCAGCTGCAGCTGCGGCTCGAGCTCGGCATTGATCCACTTCCTGTAGCCGCGCAGCATCGGCCACGAGGCGCCGAGCCCGACGGGCTTCCACCACCAGGCGACATCGTGATTGCCCGGCACGACGAGGAGCTTCGCGTGCGCGCGCACGAACTCGAGGAAGTCGTGCGCCGCGCGGAACTGCCAGCGGAAGTTGCGCTGCGTGAGGTCACCCGCGACCACCGCGACGTCGTAGCGCCCCTCGGCGAGTCGGCGCAGGACGGCCGCGTGATACGCGCCGACGGCGTGGCGGCCGAAGTGGATGTCCGAGAGCTGGAGGATCCGCACGCGGCCGCGCGTCAGCCCGTGAGGCGCGCGATGACCGCGTCGGTGTACTCGTCCGTGCTCGCGGTGCCGCCGATGTCGCGCGTCACCGTCTTCCTCTCGCGCAGCGTCGTCTCGATCGCGGCACGCATCGTGTTCGCGCGCGCCTGCTCGCCGATGTGGTCGAGGAGCTGGCAGCTCGCGAGCATCACCGCCGTGGGATTCGCGATCCCCTTCCCCGCGATGTCGGGCGCCGTGCCGTGCACGGCCTCGAAGATGCCGCAGTCGTAGCCGATGTTCGCGCCGGGCGTGAGGCCGAGCCCGCCGACCAGTCCCGACGTGAGGTCGGAGAGGATGTCGCCGAAGAGGTTCGTCGTCACGATCACGTCGAAGCGCTCGGGCCGCATCACGAGCTCCATCGCGCAGGCGTCGACGATCTTGTCGTCGCTCTCCACACGGCCCGCGTACTCGGCGGCGATCTTCCTCCCCGTCTCGAGGAAGAGCCCCTGCGAGTATTTCAGGATGTTCGCCTTGTGGACGACCGTGACCTTCTTGCGGCCGTTCTTCACCGCGTACTCGAAGGCGTAGCGGATGATGCGTTCGGCGCCGCTGCGCGAGACGACGGCGACCGACTGCGCGACCGCGTGCGGATCGTCACCGACCTTCACGTAGTTCTCGATGCCGACATAGAGGCCTTCGGTGTTCTCGCGCACGATCACCACGTCGACGTTCTCGAAGCGCTGGCCGGTGAGCACCGTCTTCGCGGGGCGCAGGTTCGCGTAGAGGTCGAACTCCTTGCGCAGCGCGACGTTGATCGAGCGGAATCCCTTGCCGACCGGCGTCTCGAGCGGGCCCTTGAGCGCGAGCTTGGTGCGGCGCACGGAATCGAGCGTCGCCTCGGGGAGCGGATCCCCGAGCGCCTTCACCGCGGCCATGCCGGCGAGTTGCCGGTCCCACGTGAAGCGAGCGCCGGCGGCCTCGAGGAGACGAACAGCGGCGTCGACGATGGCGGGGCCGATGCCGTCGCCGGGGATGAGCGTGACTTCGCGTGCAGCGGGCATTATCAGGGTTCGATGATCAGGTTGGCGATGCGGGTCGCGAGCTCCTCGACGAGGCGCGGTTCTCCGGGCGAGGCGAGGTCCCCGCCCCACACGAGGGTCCTCGTACGGGTGTCGGCGACGACCAGCCGCAGCACGACACCATCCCCCTGCGCGCGCACCTCGACCGGGATGAGGGCGTAGCGCGTGTCCCCGATCGCGGTGAAGGGGCGCAAGTTGTCACCCAGCAGCGGCGGGATGGCGTCGCCCACCTTCAGCTCGACGTTCCGGAGTCGCACCACGCCAAGCGAGTACGGATCGTTCGCGTAGGTCGGATTCCGCTTCGCGAGGCGCACCATGTCGGACGCATAGGCCCACTTCTTCCCGAGTCCGCGCTCTTCGAGGATCGCCTGCACGGCGGAGTCGAGGGCGAGGCGCGTCGTCGCCCAGGTGACGTTGCGGCTCCAGCCCACCGAGTCGGCGCGCCACAGCTGCGCGGGGAAGATCGACACCTTCATCGCGGTGAACGGCGCGAGAGGAGGACCGGCGGGGACGACCGGCTTCTCCTGCGCGGCGGATGTTGCCGCGAAGGTCACGAGCATCACGATCAGGGCGAGCGTCCGTCGGTTCATTGAGTGCGCCGATGAATGATGGAGGTCGAAGGGGGCGAGGCCGTACGGCCTCGCCTCTTCCATCCTTCTGCCTTCATCTCGATGACGAAAGATAGCCCGTCGCCGCATCGGACTCTACGCTCAACCCCTCCCGCCCCCGCACCGTAGTCCGTAGGTTCGTCCCGACCTCACCCGCACCCCTCGCCCATGTCCCGCTGGCTCTCGGCCCTCATCTGGGCCGCTGTCTCCATCCTCGGTGCCGGCGCCTTCGGCTTCATCGCCGTCAACCGCGGCGAGACGATCAGCGCCGCCTGGCTCCTCGTCGCCGCGGTGTGCACGTATGCGGTGGGGTACCGCTTCTATTCGAAGCTCATCGCGGCGAAGATCTTCGCGCTCGACTCCACGCGCGCGACGCCCGCCGAGCGCCTCGCCGACGGCCGCGACTACGTGCCGACCAACCGGTGGATCGTCTTCGGCCACCACTTCGCCGCCATCGCCGGCCCGGGCCCGCTCGTCGGCCCCACGCTCGCCGCACAGTTCGGGTTCCTTCCCGGCGCGCTCTGGATCATCATCGGCGTGGTGCTCGGCGGCGCGGTGCAGGACTGCGTGATCCTCTGCGCGTCGGTGCGCCGCAACGGCAAGTCGCTCGGACAGATGGCGAAGGAGGAGATCGGGCCGGTCGCCGGCTTCACCGCGCTCGTCGCGGTGCTCGGGATCATGATCATCCTCATCTCGGTGCTCGCGCTCATCGTCGTGAACGCGCTCAAGTCCAGCCCGTGGGGCACGGTCACCATCGGCCTCACCATCCCCATCGCGATGTTCATGGGGCTCTACCTCAAGTACCTGCGCCCGGGCCGCGTGCTCGAGGTGAGCGCGGTCGGCATCCTCCTGCTCATCGTCGCGCTGTACGCCGGGCGCTGGGTGGGCGAGAGTCCGTCGCTCGCGCCGATGTTCACGCTCGACGGCGTCACGCTCGCCTACGCGCTCATGGCCTACGGCTTCGCCGCCTCGGTGATCCCCGTCTGGCTGCTCCTCGCGCCGCGCGACTACCTCTCGGCCTTCGTGAAGATCGGCGTCGTCTTCGCGCTCGGGGTCGGCATCATCCTGGTGCTGCCGCCGCTGCAGATGCCGGCGCTGACGCAATTCATAGATGGGACCGGTCCCGTGTTCGCGGGCAAGGTCTTCCCGTTCGTGTTCATCACCATCGCGTGCGGTTCCATCTCGGGCTTCCATGCGCTCATCTCGTCGGGCACCACGCCGAAGATCCTCGAGAACGAGGCCGATGCGCGCTTCATCGGCTACGGCGCCATGCTCACCGAGTCGCTCGTCGCGATCATGGCGCTCATCGCCGCCTGCGTGCTCACCCCCGGCACCTACTTCGCGATCAACGCGCCGGCCGGCGTGATCGGCGCCACCGTCGAGAGCGCATCGCAGGTCATCTCGACGTGGGGCTTCACCGTCTCGCCCGCCGACCTCACCACGCTCGCGTCGCAGGTGCAGGAGGGTTCGCTCCTCTCGCGCACCGGCGGCGCGCCCTCCCTCGCCGTGGGCATGGCGCGGATCTTCTCCGACCTCCTCGGCGGCGACGGCGCCATGGCGCTCTGGTACCACTTCGCGCTGATGTTCGAGGCGCTCTTCATCCTCACCACGCTCGACGCCGGCACGCGCGTGGGCCGCTTCATGCTGCAGGACCTCGGCAAGCATGTGTGGGAGCCGTTCGGCCGCGTGTCGTGGTATCCGGCGGTGGTGCTCTCGAGCGCGATCTTCGTCGCGCTCTGGGGCTACTTCCTGTACCAGGGCGTGACCGACCCGCTCGGCGGCATCAACTCGCTCTGGCCGCTCTTCGGCATCGCCAACCAGCTGCTCGCGACGGTCGCGCTCTGTGTCGGCACGACGGTCATCATCAAGATGGGGAAGGCGAAGTACGCCTGGATGACCATCCTCCCCATGACGTGGCTCGTCGCGGTGACCATGACGGGCGGATGGATGAAGCTCTTCGACGCGAACCCGCGGGTCGGGTTCCTCTCGCACGCGGAGTGGGTCGCGGCGAAGCTCGCCGCGGGCGAACTGCCGCCGGGCGTGGCCGACGCGGCGAGCGCGGCGCGACTGATCTTCAATGACCGCCTCGACGCCGCGGTCGCGGGGTTCTTCATGATCTCGGTGATCATCATCCTCGTCGATTCCATCCGCGAGTGGGTGAGCGTCCTCAAGGGCCGCAAGCCGATGGTCTCGAGCGAGCACCCGTACACCGCGCGCGCGGCGGCGTGAACGGCAGGCGGAAGCCCAGGAAGCCGGGCGGCGCGGAGCCGCTCGACCCGCGCGCACAGGACCCAGCCGCGCTCGATCCACGGGAGCGCGGCGCGCACAATCGCCTGCGCCGGTTGCACCTCCGGCCCGTCGCCGACGACGTCGCGAAGCAGTATCCGTTCAGCGTCCCCGCGGTGCGCGAGACCACCGACCTCGAGTTCGCGACGGCGGTGACCTTCTTCGTCGGCGAGAACGGCTCCGGGAAGAGCACGCTGCTCGAGGGGCTCGCCGCCAAGTGCCACCTCCCGACTATCGGTGCGGCGAGCGTGGAGGAGGACGACACGCTCGGGCACGCCCGCAAGCTCGCGTTCGAGATGGACCTGAGCTGGGGCCGCACCGGCCGCGCCCACCGCGGCTTCTTCCTGCGCGCCGAGGACTTCTTCGGCTTCACGAAGGCGCTCGCGATGCAGAAGGCCGCGCTGGAGCGCGAGATGCTCGAGGTCGAGCGCGAATACGAGGGCCGCAGCGCCGTGGCGAAGGGTCTGCGACTCGGCCCGATCGCCGGCTCGCTCAACGAGATGAAGCGACGCTACGGCGAGGACTTCGACGCGCAGTCACACGGCGAGGGATTCCTCAGCCTCTTCCGCTCGCGCTTCGTCCCCGACGGCCTCTACCTCCTCGACGAACCCGAGGCCGCCCTCTCGCCGACCTCGCAGCTCGCCCTGCTCGCGATGATGCAGGACATGGTGAAGGACGGCGGCCAGTTCGTCGTCGCGACGCACTCACCGATCCTGCTGGCCCTTCCCGGCGCGACGATCTGGTCGTTCGACGAACGCCCCCCGCGCGCGATCGCATATGACGACGCCGAGCATGTGCGCGTGACGCGTGACTTCCTGAACGCGCCGGGGCGGTTCCTCAGGCATCTGTGAGTCATCAGTCGTCAGTCGTCAGTCGTCAGTCTTCAGTCGTCGGTCGTCGGTCATCAGTTCTCCGCAGTCTCTGTGTCCTTTGTGTCCTCTGTGGTGATAGCAGTTCGCAGTTCGCAGTTCTCAGTTCGCAGTTCGCAGTTCGCAAGCGAATCCACAGATTCGCGCGTAGCTTCTCGTTCACCCCGAACCCGCCCCCGAGCCCGCCCCGCATGCGCCGCTCCGCCCGCCTTCTCGCGCTCCTCGCCCTCGCCGCCGCGCCGCTCGCCGCGCAGCAGCCCTTCGACCTCTCGGTCCGCAACATCATGCGCGGCCCGGAGCTCTATGGCCGTGAGCCCGCCAACGTCCGCTTCACCGCCGACGGCCAGTGGATCTACTTCCGCTGGCTCACGCCCGGCGCGAAGTGGAACGACGACCTCATGCCCTTCCGCGTCGCCGCGCGCGCCGGCGCCACTCCCGAGCAGGTGACCGACGCGCACATGGACTCCGTCGCGCCCCTGCTCGCCACCGGCCGCCGCAGCCGTGACGGCCGCTCCGAGCTCATCGCCGCCGCAGGCGACGTCTTCGTGCGCACGCGCACCGCGCCCGCTCGCGGCGCCGCGACCGTCGCGCATCGCCGCATCACGCAGACCAACGGCAACGAGTCCGACCCCAAGTTCTCGCTCGACGAGAAGCAGGTCCTCTTCGTGCGCGACAACAACGTCTATGCGTTCGACCTCGCCACCGGCTTCACGCGCCAGCTCACCGACATCCGGAGCGGCGCCGCCCCGCGCGACCCCGAGAAGCCCGTCGGCCAGCGCGCCGCCCTCGCCGACCAGCAGCGCCAGCTCTTCGAGGTGATCCGCGACGAGATCGCCGCCGACTCCGTCCAGCGCGCGCAGCGGCGCGCCGCCGAGTCGCGTGCGCTGCCCGTCGTCTGGATCCCGCAGGCCGAGCGCATCACCACCGTCTCCGTGTCGCCCGACGGCAAGGGCGCGATGATCGCGACCGTCACCGCGGCGAAGGACCCCAAGCCGTCGGACGTTCCCGACTACGTGAATGCCGACGGTTACTCGCGCATGATCCCCGGCCGCACGAAGGTCGGCGACGCGCAGGCCACGCAGAAGGTCGGCCACCTCGACCTCGCGAGCGGCAAGGTCACCTGGCTCAAGCTCACGCCCGACAGCGCCGCCGCCGGTGGCGCACAGGTCGGCAGCTGGAGCGATGACGGCAGGTTCGCGCTCGTCTCCGTCACGTCGGCGGACTTCAAGCACCGCTACCTCTGGTCGGTCGCGTCGGCGGGCGGCGCCATGCAGATGATCGACCGGCTCCGTGACGAAGCGTGGGTCAACGGCCCCTGCTTCGGCTGCACTGGCTGGACGCCGGCCGGGAAGGCGTGGTTCGTCTCCGAGGAGAGCGGCTACTCGCACATCTACGTCGCCAACGCCGACGGCACGGGCAAGCAGGCGCTCACGAGCGGCAACTGGGAAGTGCTGCAGGTGGAACGCTCGAGCGACGGCATCAACTTCGAGATGGTGACGAGCGAGCCGTCGCCCTTCACGCGCCAGGGCTATCGCATGGCGATGACCGGCGGCGCGCGCACGCGCCTCACGGCCGGCGATGGCGGGCACGCACCGGTCTGGAGCCCCACCGATGCGGCCGTGATGGCCGATGTCTACTCCACCGCCAACACGCCGCCCGAGCTCTTCCTCGCGCGCGTGGGCCAGGCCGCGATGTCCCAGCTCACGACGTCCACGACGCCCGAGTTCCGCTCCTATTCATGGAAGGTGCCGCCCATCGTCATGATCGACGGCGAGGACGGCGTGAAGGTGCCGGCGCGCGTCTACGACCCGAAGACCTTCGGCAAGACGAGCAATGGCGCCGCCGTGATCTTCGTGCACGGCGCGGGCTACCTGCACAACGTGCACAACTGGTGGTCGTCGTACTCGCGCGAGTTCATGTTCAATCACCTGCTGGCCGAGCGTGGCTACACGGTGATCGACATCGACTACCGCGGGTCGGCAGGCTACGGGCGCGACTGGCGTACGGGCATCTACCGCTGGATGGGCGGCAAGGACCTCGACGACCAGGTCGCCGGCTCGAAGTACCTCACGAAGACCTATGGCATCGACCCCGAGCGCATCGGCCTCTACGGCGGTTCGTACGGCGGCTTCATGACGCTCATGGCGCTGTTCAACAAGCCGCAGTACTTCGGCGCGGGCGCAGCCCTCCGCTCGGTCACCGACTGGGCGAGCTACAACCATGGATACACGGGCCGCATCCTGAACCTGCCGCAGGACGACACGCTCTCGTACCACCGTTCGTCGCCGATCTTCTTCGCCGAGGGGCTGCAGGATCCGCTCCTCATGGCGCACGGCATGGTCGACACGAACGTGCAGTTCCAGGACATCGTCATGCTCTCGCAGCGCCTCATCGAACTCGGCAAGTCGGATTGGGAGCTCGCCGTCTATCCGGTGGAGGACCACGGATTCGTGCGGCCCAGCTCGTGGGCCGACGAGTATCGCCGGATCCTCGAGCTCTACGACCGGACGATCGGTCCGAACGGGAGCAAGGTGAAGCGGTGAGTCACGTGTCCGCCGCCCCCGTGCACGAGCCGGCCGCCCCGCGCGGCTGGCTCGCGCGCGTGGCGCGGCTGGCCGCGACGGTGCGCCGGATCATCGGCGTACCGGACTACCAGGCGTACGTCGCGCACGTGCGCGCGTGTCACCCCGACCGCGAGCCGATGAGCGAGAAGGAGTTCGTGCAGGAGCGGCTCACCGCGCGGTACGAGAAGCCCGGGTCGCGCTGCTGCTGAATGGGCGGCTGGCTCACGCCGGCCGCCCCTCACTCGGCCCGCAACGCCACGATCGGATCCACCCGCGCCGCCCTGCGCGCCGGCAACCACGCAGCGACCAACGCCACCGCGGCGAGCACACCCGCGACGCCCGCGAACGTGAGCGGGTCGTACGTCCCCACGCCGAAGAGCAGCGTGCGCATCACGCGCGCCACGGCCATCGCGCCCACGAGCCCGATCCCCACACCGATCATCGTGAGCCGCGCGCCGTCGGCGAGGATGAGGCTGCGCACGCGCGCGAGGTCCGCGCCAAGCGCCACGCGGATGCCGATCTCCCGCGTGCGTTGCGCGACGGTGTAGCTCAGCACGCCGTGCACGCCGACCACCGCCAGCGCGAGCGCGGTCAGCGCGAAGACCGCGAGCACGAGCATCGTGAACCGCCGCTGCGCCATCGTGCCGCGGATCGTGTCCTCGAGCGGCTCCACGCCGAAGAGGGCGAGCTGCGGATCCACGTCGCGCACCACGCCGCGCACGAGCGGAGCCGCCGCGGCCGCGTCGCGCTCCATTCGCACGAGCACCGCACTCGGCGTCGGAGCCTGCGTGAGCGGCAGATACACCGCCGGCGGCGCCGACTCGGCGAGCCCCTTGAAGCGCTCGTTCCCCACGACGCCGATCACGGTGCGGTTCGCGCCCCAGAGGTTCACCTGCGCGCCGATCGGTTCGAGCGCGCCGAAGTAGCGTGCACGCGCCGACTCGTTGATCAGCACCACCGGCGCCGACGACGCCTCGTCGGTCGTCGCGAACGCGCGCCCCGTGCGCAGCGGCACGCGCAGCGTCTCGAAGTAGCTCGCGCTCACCGTGCGGATGGACGGCTCGGGCCAATCGCCTGCCTCTGATTCACGACCGACCACGCGGATGGAACTCGTGAAGCCCGCATCCATCGGATTCGCCGTCGCGAGTGCGACCGACTCGACTCCCGGCAGCGCCGAGAGTCGCGCGATGACCTCCGACTGGAATCGCTGCCGCTCCGGCCAGTTCGGGAAGACGGCGAAGTCCTGCGGATAGCGGGCCGTCGGCAGTTGGAACTCCGCCTTCAGCACGCGCCGTGCCTCGAAGCCCGGATCCACGTCCTGCAGCGTCCAGAGGCTGCGGATGAGCAGGCCCGCCCCAACCATGAGCGTCGTCGCCATCGCGAGCTCGCCGATCACGAGCGCCGAGCGCATCGACCGCGCAACGCGTCCGCCCGACGTGCCGCGGCTCCCCGCCGATTGCAGCGCCGCCTGCAGGTCCGCACGTCGCGAAGGCAGCGCCGGAACCACGCCGAGCACGAGCGCGATGATGATCGAGATCCCACCCGTCACCGCGAGCACCACCGGGTCCACGCTGATCTCGCCCGCGCGCGGGATGGTCGCGGGCGCGAGCGCGCGCAGCACACCCACTGCGCCGTACGCGGTGAGCGTGCCCACCACGGCGCTGGCCGCCACGAGCACCGCACCCTCCGCGATGAACTGTCGCGCGATGCGCGCCGCGCTCGCGCCGAGTGCCGCGCGCACAGTGACCTCATGCGCGCGCGTGGTCGCGCGCGCGAGCAACAGGTTCGCGACGTTCGCGCACGCGACGAGCAGCACCATCCCCACCGCCGCGACGAGCACGACCATCGCCATGCGCACACCGCCGAAGATCGCGCCATCGAGCGGCTCGACGAAGGCACCGCGCCCGTCGTTGTCCTGCGGATAGGTGCGCTCGAGCTCGGCGGTGATCGCCGTCATCTCGTTCTGCGCGCTCGACAGCGTCGCCGTCGGCGCGAGCCGGCCGAGCACGAAGATGGGATGATTGCCGCGCGGCGCCTCGGGACTCGCGCGCAGGGCTGCCCAGAGCTCCACGCGCGGGCGCCCGCCACGATCGGCGAACCCGCGCGTGTAGTCGGCGCTGCCGAGCAGCTGCAGCACGCCGAAGTCGGCGCCCTCGGGCATCACGCCGATGACCTGCCAATCGTTGCCGTTGAGCTGCAGCGTCCGGCCGAGCACGCTCGCGTCGCGCTGGTAGTGCCGTTCCCACACCGCCTCGCTGATGATGACGCTGCGCGGGCCGTCGGGCCGGTCCTCCTCCGCGCTGAACGTCCGCCCCACGATGGGCCGGAGCCCCACCGTGCTGAAGTACTCGGCGCTCACCGTGAGCGCAGGAAGCCGTTCGGGATCGGCGGTGGCCGAGGTGACGTTCACCTCCACCGGCGAGAATGCCGCGAGCTGCGTGAACTCGCGGCTCTGCTGCTTGAAGTCGAGATAGTCGGGGATCGACGACGGCTCGTGCGTCGTGCCGCTCTTGCGGTCGGTCTCCCAGACCATCGCGAGGCCGTCGAGGTCGGTGAACGGCGTGGGCCGCAGCAGCACGCCGCGGACGACGCTGAAGATCGCCGCATTCGCGCCGATCCCGAGTGCGAGCGAGAGCACGGCGGCGATGGTGAAGCCGGGGCTGCGGATGAGCGAGCGGACGGCGTAACGGAGGTCCTGCGCAAAGCTGCCCATGGTCAACGCTCGCTCTCTGTGGGGACGACATCGGCGGTGGCGCGGCGGGGCGCGTCCGCTGACCGATACGTCTTGGACACCCGCGGGGTGTCAGCGGTTGGCAGGCCGCGCGAGCTGCGGCACCATCAGCACGAACAGCAGCGTCGCGGCCGCCGCGAGCCCCGCCCCCATCCCGAACGCGATCTCGGCCCCGTACCGCTCCCACACGAGACCGAACACCACAGACGCCGGCAGCGCACCGAACCCCAGCGCCGCGTTGAACCACCCGAACGCGGTCCCGCGCCGCGCCGAAGGCACGAGATCCGCCACGAGCGCCTTCTCCGTCCCCTCGGTCGCGCCGAAGTAGAGGCCGTACACGATGAAGAGCGCCCACGCATGCCACTGCACCGACGCCACCGCGAAGCCCAGGTACACCGCGGAGTAGATCACCCAGCCACCGATGATGAGCGGCCGCCGTCCCACGCGGTCCGAGAGCGCGCCGCCCATGACCGACGACGACGACTTCACCACGTGCAGCAGCGCCCAGAGGATCGGCACCAGCGCGATCGGCACGCCGAGCTGCGACGCGCGCAGGAGCAGGAAGGCGTCCGTCGACGTGCTGAGCGTGAAGACGAAGAGCACCGCGAGGTAGCGCCAGAAGGTCGAGCCGAGCGGCGCAGCTTGCGCGCGCGTGTGCGCGCGCGTGTGCGCGCGCGTGTGCGCGCGCGTGTGCGCGCGCGTGTGCGCGGCGCTCGAAGCGGCGGGCAACGCGTCGATCGGCGCGTCGGCCGTCGCGGCCGCCACCTTCACCCGCGTCTCGCGCACGAAGAACACCACGAGCAGCAACGAGATGAGTCCCGGCACCGCCGCCCACAGGAACAGCCCGCGCAACTCCACGACCTGCATGCTCAGCAGTGCCCATGCGATCAACGGCCCCAGCACGGCGCCAGCATTGTCCGCCGCGCGATGCACACCGAACGCGTACCCGCGCTGCGACGACGCCACCGAATCGGCGATGAGCGCGTCGCGCGGCGCCGTGCGCACGCCCTTGCCGAACCGATCCGTCAATCGGATCGCGAGCACCTGACCCGACGACTGCGCGAGCCCGATCAGCGGCCGCGCGAGCCCGGCGAGCGAATAGCCGAACACGACGAGCGGCTTGCGCCGCCTGATTCGGTCGCTGTACCACCCGGCCGGCAACCGCAGCAGCGACGACACGCTCTCCGCGAGCCCCTCGATCACGCCGAGCACCGCGGCCGACGTCCCGAGCACCGTCGAGAGGAACAGGGGCAGCAGCGGATAGATCATCTCGCTCGACACGTCGGTGAAGAAGCTCACCGCCGAGAGCACCTTCACGTTGCGCGAGAGCGGATTGCGCGCGGGAGGCACGACGACCGCGCCGCTTGAGTCCGTCACGAGAGCCGCACCCCGGGCCCCGGCCGCATCACCAGCCAATCGGCCTTGGTCGCGCGTTGCGGGAACGCCGCCTCGTACGACGCCTTCCACCGCGCCTTCACGTCCTCCGCCCCTGCGGTATCCACCACCGCCCACACCGCGCCCCCGAACCCCGCGCCGAACGCCGACGCCGCATGCGCGCCCGCCGCCATCCCCGCGCGCGCGAGGAACATCGTCTCGGGCACCTGGTTCCGCAGCGCGGTCTCCGCCCCTTGCTGCGACTCCACCGCGAGCGCGCCGAGCCGCTGCCCATCGGCCGACGCGAACGCCTCGAGCGCCCCCGGCACCACGCGCTCCGTCTCGGCGCGGAACTGCGCGATGCGCGCGAGATACCACGGTGCGTCGGCCGCATTGCGCGCCAGCTCCTCGAGAAGCGCCGGAGCCTCGCTCGACGAATGCAGCGCGCTGCCGAGCGACGCGTCGAGCCGCCGCCGATCCTTGTTCCAGAGCGCGAGCAGGTCGCGCACGAGGTCCGACGCGCGATTGAAATCGTCCTTCGCGCCGCCGGTCTTCGTGGCGCGCACGCCACTCACCGCGACGAGGATGCTCCAGTGCTTCGGGAACGCTGCGCGGCCCGCGCGCGCCGCGGGGAGGTACTTGAACGCACCCACCGACTCCGCCTCGTTGCACACGATCGCGATGTGGTCCTGCGCGCCGCCGCGCGTCCCCACGCCATGCTCGCCCTGGAACGGCCCCCACGGCCCGCCGCGCTCGATCGCCCCGCAGTACTCGGCGAACGCCAGCGGCGACATGAGATGGTCCTTCCACGCGCGCCGGTCGCGCAGGTGATTCACCTCGGCCACCGCATGGGTGAGCAGCACGATGAACGCGCTCGAGCTCGAGAGCCCCGACGACCTCGGCAGGTCGCTCGACGTGCGCACCTTCACGCCGACCTTGAGCGGCGCGAAGTCGCGCGCGAGCCGGCGTGCGACCGCGGCGAGGTAGGCGCCGCCGTTCGCGATGGCCCCGCGCGCGTCGCGCCGGAGCATGACGCGCGAGCGCCGCCCCGTCGCGATGTCCTCCACCTCGAGCATCGGCTTCACCGTCGGCTCGAACTCGGCGGTGATCCCCGCGCCCACCGCGCAGGTGAGCGACGGCCCCCCCGCGTAGTCGACGTGCTTGCCGAACAGCTCGATGCGCCCGGGGACGAAGATCGTGCGCTTGTCGTCGCTCATGGGCGCGGCACGCGGCCCGCGAGGCGTGCTTCGAGCCCCGCGACATCGCTGCGTCGCGAGAGGTCGAGCACGCCGACCCTCTGGCGCACGGCGGTGAAGCGTGTCCCGTGCGCGATCGCCGAGCGCACTGCATCCTGCAGTTCGAGCTCGCCGCGCAATGACGGGCGCACGGCCGAGCACTCGTCGAAGATCGCCGACGTGAACCGCCAGAGGTTCATCGACACCCAGCGCTCCTCGGCCATCGCGAGCGGGTGGTCGGCAGCGGGCTTCTCGACGATCTCGATCAGCGTGCCGTCGGGTGCCAGTCCCAGCAGCGCGAACGCCCCGATCCGCTCCGGCTCGATGTTCCCTTTCTCCGCGAGCGCCTCGTCCTCGTACGCGACCAACCCCGGTCCATCGAGCGCGACGAGCGCCGCCACGGACTCGGCCGGATAGAGGTTGTCCGCATTGAGCATGAGGAAGTGCGCGACGCCGTCGGCGTCGTGCGGTCCGATCAGGTCCACCACGTCGCGCACGGCGGCCAGCGCGTCCGCGGTCCCGCGCGGCTCCGCCTGCACGCCGAAGTGCACGCGCAGCCGCGACGGGCGCGCCTCGCCCTGATATCGCCCACGCAGCGCCGTCTCGCGCGGCGCGACCACGAACACCACGTCCTTCACGCCGCCCTCGGCGAGCTCGTGCAGCACGTAGTCGAGCATCGCGTGCCCGTTCACCGGCATGAGGCCCTTCGCGCCCGCGGCCGCGGCCGCGCGCTGCTCGGGCGTGAGCGGCGCGCCGTCGTCGGCGCGCATGCGCGTGCCGAGTCCGCGCGCGAGGATCACGGCGGTGGTCGCGCGCGTCGCGGCGCGCGCCGGGGCCTTGCTCAGGCCTTCGGGCGCATCCATTCGCCGCGCGTGAAGTCGGGGAACTTCATCGGCGCGGAGCCCTTCGCGACCGACATCTGGCTGAGCGGCATAGGCGCGCTCCAGCTCGCGGCGTCGTACACGTCGAAGTCGGGCACGAGCCCTTCGCGCAGGCATTCCATGAGTCGGTATGCCATCACGAAGTCCATTCCGCCGTGGCCGCCGTTGGCCCGGGCGAGTTCACCCACGCGCGTCCACAGCGGATGCTCGTGCGTCTTCTTCCACTCGTCGATGTTGGTGTAGCGCTCGCCGCCGGCCTGGCCATCCACATAGATGCGCGCCGGATAGTCCTCGAACACGCCCTTCGTCCCCTGCACGCCGTTCAACCGCGAGTACGGCCGCGGGTTCGACACGTCGTGCTGCAGCAGGATGTTCCGCCCCTTCTCCGTCATGATGAGCGACGAGTTGAGGTCGCCCGTCACGTAGCGCTCGTTCCACTTCGCGTTCGCGTGGTCGGGGACCGTCGCCTCGCGGTGAGAAGTGAGCCCGCGCTCCGGCGTACTCATCGAGACGAGGTACGTCATGCGGTCGCCCGCATTGAGGTCCATGTACCAGGCGACGGGCCCGAGCCCATGCGTCGGGTAGAGGTTGCCGTTCACGCGCGTGTGCCAGTTGCGGCGCCAGAGTCCCTCGTCGTGGTCCTCGAACAGGATCTCGCGCAGGTCGTGCAGGTACGCCGCCGAACCGTAGAGCACGTCGCCGAACACGCCCTCGTGCACCAGACGGTTCACGAGCATCTCGTTGTAGCCGTAGTTGCAGTTCTCGAGCTGCAGGCAATGGCGACGCGAGAGTTCGCTCGCGTCGACGAGCGCCCACAGGTCCTTGAGCGTCGCACCTATCGGGCACTCCGAGCCGCAGTGCTTCCCCGCCTTAAGCGCGGCGAGCATCACGGGCACGTGCCATTCCCACGGCGTGGCCGTGTAGACGAAGTCGATGTCATCGCGCGCAACGAGACGCTCGAAGTCGCGCTCGCCGCTGGTGTACGCCTCGGGCGCCGGCTTGCCCGCGTCGGTGCACATCTTCGAGGCGCGCGCGGTCTTGTCGGCGACCACGTCCGCCACCGCGACGATGCGCACGCCGTCGATCGCGAGCAGCTCCGAGAGCACGCTGCGTCCGCGCAGCCCCGTGCCCACGATGCCGATGCGCACCGTCTCGTGCCGCTCGAACGGCACGCCCTTCATCGTCTTCGCGTACGCAGCGCGCTTGGGCTCGGCCTCGGGCGACGTGATCGCCGTGATGTCCTCGGCGATCGCGGGCATCGGCGTGAGCGCACCGGCGCCGGCGATCGCGGCGCCTGCGACGAGCGCCTGCTTGAGGGCGTCGCGACGGTTGAGTGAGTCGGTCACGAGGGCTTCGAGTTGAGGTGACGAACGCTAGCGCGGGGCGTGCACTTCGGAATGATCGCCCAAAGTGGCCGACCCCGTCATCCCCTCGAGCGTCACCGAGTCCCCGATCATCGAGTCCGTGAGCACGCACGACCGCAGCGTCGACTTCTCCCCCACGATCACATCGCGCAGCGTGCAGTTCGACACGTTGCTCCCCGCGCCGATCACCACGTTCGGGCCGATGTGGCAGTCGGTCACCGACGCCCCGTCCTCGATCCGCACCGGGTCCACGATCTCGACGTTCGTGAGCCCCTTCGTCGGCACGTGCGCTCTCCCCTTCTCGAGCATCGTGCGATTGGTCTCGAGCAGCGTGTCCAGCTTCCCCGCGTCGTACCACCCCGCGACGTCTATAACGCGGATCTTCGCGCCGTGGTCGATCATGTACTGGAACGCATCCGTGAGGTAGTACTCGCCCTTGTTCGTCGGCTGCTTGAGCGTGTGGGCGATGCCCTCGTACAGCAGCTTCCAGTTCTTCACGTAATAGAGCCCGATGTTCGCCCGCTTCGAGATGGGCGTGCTGGGCTTCTCGACGATCTTCGTCATGTGGCCGTTGGCGTCGGTCACCACCACGCCGAAGCGCTGGTAGTCCTCCACCTCCTTCGTCCAGATGATCCCGTCGTCCTGCGACGTCTCGATCACCGAGAGGTCGGCGTCGAAGATCGTGTCGACGAAGATGATCAGCACCGGCTGGTCGACGAACGGCCGCGCGAGGTCCACCGCGCCGGCCGTGCCGTCCTGCACCTTCTGCTCGACGAAGATGCCCGGGATGCGATAGGTCTCCCGCGCGTGCCGCTCCACCGTCTCCTTCAGGTGGCCCGTGACGTACACCACCTGCTCCACGCCCTTGAGCTTCGCCACATCGTCCATCACGTAGTCCATCACCGGCTTGCCGGCCACCTTGAGCATCGGCTTCGGCACGGTGTGCGTGTGCGGCCGCAGCCGCGTGCCCTTCCCCGCCAGCGGGATGATCACTTTCATGGGTTGGTCGTCCCTTCGCGTCCGTAGCGGTCGGTGAGGCGCACCACGTCGTCGAGGTGCGGGGTGGATGCTTCGAGGATGTCGCAGTCGGTCACCGCTTCCATCTGGTGGATCGTGCCCGGCGTGTTCCGGTAGCTCTGCCCCGCCTTGAACGGCAGGTCGATCAGCTGCCCGTCCTTCTCCAGGCGATAGATCATCTCGCCACGCAACAGGTGGATCGTCTCGTCCTTCTGCTTGTGGTACTGCAGCGAGAGCGAGTGCCCCGCCTTCACGTGCAGCACCTTGCCCACATACTGCTCGGTGTGCGCCCAGATCACCTCATGGCCCCACGGCTTGGGCACGAAGCGCACGTCGAACCATCCCGCCTGCTGTGGCATGCTCAGTTCCCCTTGGGCCAGGCGGTGAGGCTGCTCGGCGTCGTCACGCACGCCGCGATGCACTGCCCGCATCCGGTACACGCCGCGCCCACCACCGGGTGGCCGCGGTCATCGAGCTTCAGTGCGTCCTCTCCCACCGGGCACACCCGCACGCAGATCCCGCACTCCACGTCGCGCCAGGTGATGCACCGCCCCTGGTCGACCATCACGTCCGCCATGCGCACGTCGCGCCAACCCCACGCCGGCACCTCGAGCGCGGGCGTCGGGCAGGCCTGCGCGCAGGGCATCGTCTCGCACATGATGCACGCCACGGAGGCCACGTCGAGCGTCGGCGTCCCGGCCGCGAGCCCCGCCGTCGTCGGCAGCATGGTGATCGCGTGCACGGGGCACGCACTCACGCACTCGCCGCACCGCGTGCACGCCGCCACGAACGCCGGCTCCGGCAGCGCGCCCGGCGGCCGCACGAACGGCACCGGCGCCATGCGCTCGCTGAAGGCGCCGACGGCCTCTCGCAAGGCGCGCTGGAGCCCCTGGGCGAAGAAGCCCCTCCGGTCGAGGCGGTCCGCATCGTCTTGCACCAGCGTAATCTGACGACTTGGCGCTGGAATTGTGAACCGGTCACGCCTGCTGCGGCGCCCGCGTCGCCCGCGCGTCGATCAGCGCCCGCACGGTGCGCACCAGCACCTCGGCGGCGAACGGTTTCCCGAGGAACTCCACGCCGCCCAGCGCGCGCACCCCGGCCACGTCGGCCTCGGCGGTGAATCCGCTCATCAGCACGATCGGCAGGTCCGGCACGAGCTGCCGCATCTCCTGCACCGCGTCGCGGCCTCCGAGGCGCGGCATGATCACGTCGAGCAGCACCGCCGCGAGCTCATGGCGCTTGAGACGCACCGTCGCCACCCCGTCCACGCCGTCCGCCGCCGTCTCCACCGCGAATCCGGCGCGCTCGAGCACGCGCCGCGCGAGGTCGCGCACGGTCGGCTCGTCGTCCACCACGAGGATCACCTCGCGCGCCGTCGCCGCCCGATCCTTTCCCGCCTTGGCGGCGCGCTCGCCGGAGACCCGCTGCGTGCGCTCCGTGCGCGGCACCAGCGCCGGGAAGTAGACGCGGAACCGGCTGCCACGCCCCGCTTCGCTCTCCACCGCGATCGTCGCGCGGTGGCCGCGCAGGATCCCCTCCACCGCCGCGAGCGAGAGCCCGCGCCCGAGGACGCGCGTCGTGAAGAAGGGATCGAAGATCCGCCGCCGCGTCTCGGCGCTCATCCCGTGGCCGGTGTCCGCGATCTCGATCACCACGTAGTCGCCCTCGGTGAGCGGGGTGTGCGCCTCGTGCATCTCCGGCACCGCGGCCGCGTCGGGCGACCGCGCCGCGATGCGCGCCCGCTCGGTGCGGATGGTGATCGTGCCCACGCCGTCCGGAAGGGCCTCCACCGCATTCGTGACGAGGCTCATCACCAGCTGCGTGAGCTGCACGGGGTCGGCGCTCACGCGCGGAAGATCCGGTTCGAGCTCCATGCGCAGTGTGGCGCTCGCCGGCACCGCCGCGCCGATCTCCGCCGACACCTGCCCGATCGCGACCGAGAGGTCCATCTCGCGCATCTCCAGCCGCGACCGGCCCGTGTAATCGAGCATCTGCCGCGTGAGCTCCGCCGCGCGCCGCGCCGACTTCTCGATCGCGTCGATCGACTCGAGCATCTCCGATCCGGCCGGCACGTCCATCCGCACCAGCTCCGCGTTGCCGAGGATCCCGACGAGGAGATTGTTGAAGTCGTGCGCGATGCCGCCCGCCAGCACGCTCAGGCTCTCGAGCTTGTGTGCGTTCCGCTGCTGGAGCTCGGCGCGCCGGCGGTCGGTGATGTCGCGCGAGATGCCGGTGGTGCCGACGACGTCGCCCTCCGCGTCGAGCACCGGGCTGATCGTGCGCTCCACGAGGAGCGGCACCCCGTTCGCGACGAGCTCGTGCTCCATGCGGATCGTCTCGCCGCTCGCGATCACCTGCACTTCCTGGTCGATGAGTGCCGGCGCGGTCTCCGGACCGACGATGTCCGTGGCCGTGCGCCCCTCGAGGTCCTCCTTGGCGCGGCCGAAGCGCCTGCTGTACGCCGCGTTCACCGCGGTGTATCGCCCGGCCAGGTCCTTCACCCACATCGAGTCGGGGACGTTCTCGAGGATCGCGCGCTGTTGACGCCAGCTCTCCGCGAGCGCCGCCTCCGACGCGCGGATGCGCTCGAGCTGCGCGTTCAGCGTCCGGTTGGCGCCCTCCTGGCGACGACGGTGCGCCACGAGCGAGAGGAGCACATAGGCCGAGAGCAGCAGGATCGCGCCGATCGCCACCATGAGGGACCGCGAGAGGCGCAGCCCGGCGCGCAGCGCCGCGTTCTCCTGCTCCGTCTGCACCGTCTCATACCGGATCTGCAGGTTCTTCAGCTGCCGGAACCGCTCCTCGCTCGCCACGCTGTCCCGCACCGCCGTCTCGCGCGTGGCATAGGAGTACGCGCGCCGGTAGTCGCCTTCTATGGCATACGCCGTCGCGAGATGCCCGAGGATCTCGGCGTCGGTGTCGCCGGCCCGCAGCTTCCTGAGGCCGATCTCGATCGCCTTCTGCGGCTGCCCCACCTTCAGGTACAGGCGCGCGAGGTCCGTGTAGTTGTGGAGGCGCGTCGTCGCGGGGAGTGAATCCGACGCGTCTATCGCGAGCAGCTGCGCGAGCGCGTCCGCGTACTGGCGCTTCCCCTCGTAGGCGATCGCCATGCTGCGTCGCGCGGAGAGTCCCGTGGATCCCTCGCCGAGCTCCTGCCAGATCACGAGCGACGCCTGCGCATGCCGGATCGCCTCGTCGTGGCGCGCGAGGAAGTTCTGGATCTCGGCCAGCCGGATGTGCGCGTACGCCACGCCGCGGCGGTCCGCGCTCCGCGCCTGCAGTGCGAGCGCCTGCGTCGCATAGGTGAGCGCCTGCGCGCCTTCCCCCTCGGCCAGCAGCACCGATGCGATGTTGTTCAGCGCAAAGCCGCGCTCGACGACCGACCCCGCGCTGTCGGCGACCGCGAGCGCCTCGAAGAAGTGGCGCGACGCTTCGCGGTTGTCGCCCAGCCACTGGTAGCCGACGCCGAGGTAGTTGAGCACCTGCGCCTCACCGCTGCGGAACCTCACGCGGCGCGCCATCTCGAGCGACCGCTGGGCTATCGCGATGGCGCGCGCCGGATCGGAACGGCGCAGCGCCCAGGCCTGCTGGTTGAGCGTGAGCACCTTCAGCGTGTCGGGGAGCGCCTCGAACGCGCGCACCGAGTCGGCCGCGGACGCCTGCGCACTCGCGACGGTCGGCACCAGCAGCGACGCCGCGACCAGGACGACAGTGGGGAGACAGCGGGCGGAACGGGACATGGCCTCCCCCCAGTATCGGTGCGCCGGGCTAAAGAGCGAAAGACCGGCGTCCGGCAACTGCCAGGCTCCAGCGACAGCAAAGGGCCATCGGGATAGCCCGATGGCCCTTCTACACCGCTGCCCGCCGCAGCGATGCCCACGCGCCCACGTAGCACACGAACGCCAGCGCGGCGACGAACCGCAGTCCGAGGAACATCGAGCTGTACTCCATGATGCCCCCGAACACGGCGCCGAGCAGGTTGGCGCCGAGCGCCGTGGCGAGCGAGCGCGAGCGTACCAGGAGCGTCGCGACGATGACCCCCGCAAAGCCGATCGGGAGCGCGAACAGCGCGCCGCCCAGGACGCCGCGCGTCCCGATGTCGAACGCATTGAGCGTTCCCGCGCCTATTGCATACGTCAAGACGATGCTCGCCAGCAGCGGGATGAACCAAGGTCCGATCTTCTCGGGCATGCGCTTGCTCACCCAGAGATTGGCGAGCAGCACCATGGTCAGCACACCGCCGAACACGCAGGCGTTCACGATCCACGTCGACCCGAACAGAAGGCTGAGTTCCGTCACCATCCGCGTCTGGAGCAGCATGAACGCCGCGCCCATGAGGAACATCGGCCAATCGAACGGTCCGCCCGCAGCGCCCGCGCCTCCCTCGCCGCCGTACACCCGCCGGATGGCGAACGTGGCCGTGAGCCCGATGATGAGCAGGACCGTCAGGTAGCCGTACGGCACCGTGCCGGGCCGCAGGTACAGGAACGGCCAGTCGTCAGTGGGCATCCGCACCGATTCGTCTATGGTCGCGTCGCGCACGACGGATCCCTCGAGCCACGCCGGCACCGTGGCCGGCCCCACCACGAAGAGGGCGCCGTGGTCCATGCCGTGGCGGACGAGCAGTGGCGTGCGCCCCGTGGCCTCGCGGATGGTGCGCAGCAGGCGCTGCTCTATCCACGGTCCGGCGAAGGTGGAGAACGAGATCGCCAGCAGCCCGCCCTCGCGCACGTGCTGCCAGCCCGCGCGGATCCCCTCCACGGTGTACACGTAGTTGTCGAGGCGCAGGGACGACATCGCCGAGAACATCACGTGCGAGTCGACGAGTCCGTACACCACCACGTCGAATGCCTCGCCGGGATGGCGCTCGAAGTAGGCGCGTGCGTCGTCGTTCACCGTGCGCACGCGGGCGTCGCCGTAGGGGTCCTCGGGGTGCAGCAGACGCCCCAGGTCCAGGATGGTCGGGTCGATCTCCACCGCGGTGATGCTCGCGTATCCCGCGCGCAGGCCCGCGGCGGCGTCGTTGCCCGCGCCGGCGCCCACCACCAGCGCCGACCGGCCGTCGGGCAGGAAGCGGAACGGCAACTCGTACACGGCCCGCACGAAGCCCAGCGTGTCCTGCCCGCCCGCCGCGCGTTCGCGGGAGAGACCGAGGATGCGCTGGTGGTAGTCGCGATTGACGAACAGCATCCAGTCGCGCCGCAGCCCGTCGCCGCCGGGCGCCACCGCCCCGAGCGGACGGAGGTCTATCCGGTTGTACGGCGAGAAGAACGCGCCTCGGCCCGAGAAGCCGGCGAGGGCGAGCGCTCCCACGGCGGACACGAGCGACAGCCGCGTACGGGTGAACCAGAGCACGGGCAGCACCCCGAGCGCCATCCACTCCCACGGCGATGCGCCCAACGCCGACACCAGCGTGACCGCCACGATGCCAAGGAGCGATCCGGCGATGTCCGCGCTGTACGCGCGCAGCACAGGCAGCTGGTCGAGCAATCGGCCGAGCGGCGCCGCCACGAATGCGAAGATCGCGACGACCGCCCAGAACAGCGCCACCACGAAGCCGCTCACCGCCAGGAATCTCCACGTCGTCGGCGCGGCGTCGGCGCCCCAGAGGAAGATCGACGGATCGGGGAACTGGAGGTTCGTCAGCCCCAGCGGGCGCGCGAACGCGAGGACGCCCGCCAACGCGGCGAGGGCTGGCAGCGCCGCGTGAACCATGGCGGGCCGCCGCCTGCCCAACCCCACCCCGAGACCCATCCCCAGGAAGGCGGCCAGCAGGATGAGATTGGCGAAGTAGGCGACGATCCGGATCTGTCCGCCTATCCAGCGGATGAGTCCGAGTTCCAGCGCGAGGATGGCGAACGTGCAGAGCGCGACGTCGAGTGCGCGAGCGGTCCGGGTGTCGGGCGGCGAGAGATCGGGGAATCGCATCCGCAATTCTACGCCGCGCGGCTTCAGCGCGCGCCGAGCATCTTCTCGCGCAGCTTCCCAAGCCGGCGCTTCACCGACCCGTCCATCACCGTGTCGCCCACGCGCACCACCACGCCGCCGAGGATCCGCGAGTCCACCGTCACGTGCGGCACCACGATCTTCTTGAGCGCCTTGCCCAGCGCCGCCGCCATGGCGTCCGTCGTCGCCTTGTCGAACTCGCGGCTCACCGTCACGCGCGCATGCACGCGGCCCTCGGCCTCGTCGAGCAGGTTGTGGTACTCCACCGCGATCGCCGGGAGCAGCATCTGGCGGCGGTTGGTCACCAGCTTCTGCACGAAGAGCATGAACGTGCGCGTCGTCGTTGCGCCGAGCGCCTTGCCCAGCACCTCGTGCTTCTGCGAGGCGCTGATCTGCGGCGCCTCGAGGAAGTTGCGCAGCACCGCGTTGCGCTCCACCGCATCGCCGAGCACGCTCACCGCCGTGCCCCAGCCCGCCGTGTCCTTCGCCTTGCGGGCGAGCGCGAGCAGCGCCTCGGCGTAGTTGCGGGCGATCGACGTCTCGCGCATCACTTGTTCCCGAGCGTCGCCAGGTACTGCTCGACGATCTTGCGGTCGGCGGCGCCGTCGAGCTTCTGCCCTATCAGGCGGCTGGCGCCGGCGAGCGCGAGGTCCACCGCCTCGCGGCGGAGCTCCTCGATCGCCTTCACCTTCTCGCTCTCGATCTCCTTGCGCGCGCGCTCGAGGATCTCGGCCTGCTGCAGCCGCGTCTGCTCGAGCATCTCGCCGCGCATGGACTCGGCCGTCGCACGGCCCTCGGCGATGTAGCGCTGCGCCTCGTTGCGCGCGCCCTCTATCGCCGCCTTGTGCTCGGCGAGCACCCGGGCGGCGGACTCGCGGTCGGCGGCAGCGGCGGTGATCGCGTCGGTGAGCGACTTCTCGCGGGCGCGCACGCCCTCGAGGATGGGGCCCCACGCGAACTTGTTGAGCACCAGCATCACGGCGGCGAAGATCAACACCGTCCAGAACATCAGGCCGTAGTGCGGGTCGAGCAGGTTCACCTTGCCCTCGGCCTCGGCCGCGAAGGCCGTGGCGGGAGTGGCGAGGAGAAGGAGAGCCGGGATCAGAGGGCGCATCGGTGGCGTCGGAGAGAGGGTCCACGGCGCGGGCACCGCGGCACAGGGCCGCGGCGCCGCACCGAAGGGACTAGTACTTGAACTGGATGAGGAACGCGACGACGACGCCGAACAGCGCGGCGCCTTCGACGAACGCGGCGAGCACGATCGCGAGCCCACGCACCTCGGCCGCCGCTTCCGGCTGACGCGCGATGCCCTCGGTCGCCTTGCCGCCGATGTTGCCGATGCCGATGCCGGCGCCGATCACGGAGAGTCCAGCACCGAGCCCGGCGCCGATGAGCGCGAGGCCGGTCGAGTTGCTCGCAGTGGCCTCAGCCGCCGCCTGGAAGAACGGGAAGAACGTCATGGTTGGATCCTTGAGAGTTGTGAAACGCGTTGTCCTGCGCGCCATCCCGGCCGCTCCCCGCCCTCGGGCCTTCGCCCAGCGGGATTCCCCCAGCACTCGCCGAGGTACCTGGTATTCCACTTCCATCCTTCATCCTTCTGCCTTCATCCTGCTAGTGATGCGCCTCACGAATCTGCCCAATGAACACAGCCGAGAGCAGCGTGAAGATGAACGCCTGCAGGAACGCCACCAGCAGCTCCAGCATCATGATCGCGACAGCCATGAGCGCCGGCAGCCCCATCGCGAAAACGCGCACCCCAAGGTTCTCCACCGCCGAGAACGTGAAGATCATCCCCACGAACGCGAGCACCACGATGTGTCCCGCCGTCATGTTCGCGAACAGACGGATGGCCAGCGCGAACGGCTTGGTGAACTTCCCGATGAGTTCCACCGGGCTCATGATCAGGAACAGCACCACTCGCATGAACAGCGGCTGCTTGGTGTCCCAGTAGAAGATCGTGCTGAGGTAACCCATGCCGTTGGCGCGGATGCCCGCGATCTCTACCGTGAGGAACGTGAGGATCGCCATCGTCGCCGTCACCGAGATGTTGCCGGTGGCGGTGGACCCGTAGGGCACCAGGCCCAGCAGGTTCAGCACGAGGATGAAGAAGAACGCCGTCATCAGGTAGGGCACGAAGCCCTCGCCATGATGGCCCACGTTCGGCAGGATGACCTCATTCCTGATGTAGAGGATCATCGCCTCTATCGCGTTCGTCGCGCCCTTGGGCGCATCACCCTCGGCGCTCACTTTCCGGTGCGCCCGCGCGGTGAGCAGCATGATCACCGTGAGCAGCAGCGAGCCGAACACGAGCATCACCACGTGCTTGGTCGGCGAGAGGTCCAGCGCCACCGGGCCGATGTGAATCGGCTCCCACCGCGGCAGCTCGATCTCCTTGAACAGCGACTTGGTCGGCCACGGGATCTCGATATGGTGGCCGTCCGTGATGTGCGGCGTGATGATGTCGTACTTCGCAGCCGCGGTGTCGGCGGCGGCCGCGTGCTCCTGCGCGCGCAGCGGCGCCGCAGCGAGGAGCACGAGCGAGAGCAGGACGGCGAGCTTTCCGTTCTTCATGGCTTCAGGAAGAGTGACTCGAGCAACATCGAGGCGAAGAGGAAGCCGGCCAGGCTCAACAACGCCGGCGCGGCCGCGAGCCCAAGGACCTTGAGTCCCACCAACGCGTAGAGCATCAACACGAACAACCGCAGTACCGAGCCCAGCCCCCATCCCATGATGGGGTTCTTCGCGAGGAACGGCACCGCCACCGCGAAGGCCAGCAACTGCACCACGAACGCGATCCCCGCGCTCGTCCACACCGCCCGCGAAAGCTCGCTTCCCGGTGAGAGCACGGCCACCAGCCCCGCCACGCCGAACACCAGCACCGCCGACGCCGCGGCGAACTGCGAGCCGCGCCGCACCAGCCATGCGCTCGTGAATGCCGCACCGGTCGCCTTCCCCGGCTTGCCCGCCTCGGTCGTCCCGCTCACCGCTTCCGCTCCTTCGTTGCCGTCTTGGCTCTCTCGGCTCTCTCTTCCTTCGCCGCCTGCTGGTCCGCCATCAGGCGCCGGTAGATAGAGTAGAACGAAGCGCCGGCGCCGAGGAACACGCCGAGCACGAGGAACAGGGGTGAGGTGCCGACCTTCCGGTCCACCCAGTTCCCGAGGTACAGGAAGAGGAGGATGGCGATCGCGAACTGGACGCCGAACCCTGCGTACTGCCCCACCCCGCTGCCCGTGTAACTGGCGCCCCGGAGCTTCTCCAAGGGGTCTGGAGCGGGCTCGTCGGGACGCGGATCCTGATCCTCGGACCGCGTGGGTTCATGCGTCATTCCGAGAGGAAAAGTAGGCGCTTGTGAAAAAAAGCGCAAGCGACTCCCCACTCGGGAAATGCCTCCGTGAGCATCCCGCATTTCAATGGCTCCACGCCTTGCGCGAAGTCCGTCACTAGGTGACTCATGCTATGCGACATTCCGTCCGATACTCCCCCGCTCGGGGCACCCCGCACCGCGCCCTGAGAACTGAAGACTGAATACTGAATACTGAGAACCGACCCCTGATGACCTCCGTTTCCTCCCTCCGCCTCGCCCTCGCCGTCGCCTCCCTCGCCTCCCTCGCCGCCTGCGCACACCCGCACGTCGAGACCGAGCTCGGTCCCCTCGCCACCGATCGCCCCGACTTCACCGAGACCGCGGTGACCATCCCGCAGGGCCACACGCAGGTCGAGGCCGGCGTCACATTCATCAAGGAAGGCGGCGTTGACGGCACCTCGGTGGGCGAGATCCTCGTCCGCACCGGTCTCTCCAGGCGTTTCGAGCTCCGCGTCACCGCCGCCAACTACGCCATTGCACGCACAAGCGTCGCGAGCGCCGAAGGCCTCGAGGACGCCGGACTCGGCCTGAAGATCGCGCTGCACGAGGGCCCCGAAGGTCCGAGCATCGAGCCCACCCTTGCCGCCGTCGTCGGCACCTCGCTCCCCACCGGCGCCGAGTCGTTCCGCAGCCGGCGCGCCCTCCCCGAAGCGTCGCTCCTGGGCGCCTGGACCGTCTCCCAGCGCGTCTCGTTCGGGTCAAACCTCAACTGGGCCCGCACCGAGGCCGCCAACAACGAGTGGTCCGGCTCGGCCTCGTTCGCCTTCTCGCTCAGCGACAAGGTGGGCGTGTACACCGAAGCCTTCGGCTTCGCCGAGAAGGTGGGAGACTGGCAGACCCGCACGTATCTGAATGCCGGACTGACCTACCTGTTCAACGACGCCTTCCAGGTGGATGCCCGAGTGGGCACGCGGCTGGGCGGCGACACCAACGGCAGCTTCTTCGGCTTCGGCCTGGCCCGCCGGTTCTAGTAGTCCGTTTCCGAACAGCTCCTGTCCCCGAAGTCCCGAATCTAACCCGAACAAAGCTCGTGCATCGCTGTGCGGGTCACGAGCAGATTCGTGACCACGAACCAAGTCCCGGCTGGCGGCCCACTTACGGGTTGCGAATTATTTGACGAATCGTCTGGGTGTTGATAAGTTCGTGTCGCATTCCTGAACAACGCGGAATGTCACAGTTGTTGTTCGAAACGCCGATCGAGCGGCCCAGATGATCGCCAAGGTTCCACTCACGTTGCTCTGCAGTGCGGTGCTCGCGTTCGCGTGCGGGCCTCGCGCGCGCAACGATGCGCTCGCGCGAGATGAGGCTTCTGCTCTCGCGCGCACTGTTCGCACCGGTGGCGCATCGCCGCTCGCGAGCACGCTGGATGTCACCGTCGACACGGACGTGTCGTTCGCGTTCGAGGTGAGCAATGCGGGGAACAAGAAGCTCGAGGTGAACTTCGCGAGCGGGCGCACGCACGATGTCGTGGTGATCGACTCGCTCGGCAATGAAGTGTGGCGCTGGAGCAAGGGGCGCGCGTTCACGCAGGCGATGCAGAATCGCGTGTTGCGGTCGAGTGATGCGCTGCGGTTCGACGAGGAGTGGGACGCGCCTGCGCCGGGGCACTACACTGCCATCGCCACTCTGGCGAGCCAGAACTATCCTCTCACGCGGCGCGTGGAGTTCACCGTGCCGCAGATGTGAAGGGAAGTCGTCAGTCAGCAGTCATCAGTCATCAGTGTTCGCGGGCGACCCGGTTCGGGTCGCCCTTCTTGTTTCCCGGCGCTCGCGGGCTCCCCTCCCCGCGCTTCGCGCGCGTGGCCAGCGATATATTCCCGGCTGCCGTAATCGAGAACGACCATCTCGCCCGGAGCCCCGTGACACCGTCCGACCAGCGTGACCTTGAACTGCTCGAGCGCCTGCGGGTGGCGCGTGGCGACATCGCGGCGCAGATCGGCCGCCGCATCGTGGGCCAGCACGAGATCGTGGACAACATGATCGGGGCCATCCTCGGCGGCGGCCACGTGCTGCTAGTGGGCGTGCCGGGGCTGGCGAAGACGCTGCTCATCCAGACCATCGCGCAGGCGCTGGACATGGAGTTCTCGCGCATCCAGTTCACGCCCGACCTCATGCCGAGCGACATCACGGGGACGGAGCTGCTGGAGGAGGACCACGGGACGGGCAAGCGCGCGTTCACGTTCGCGCGCGGCCCGGTGTTCGGGAACATCGTTCTCGCGGACGAGATCAACCGTGCCCCACCGAAGACGCAGGCCGCCCTGCTGCAGGCGATGCAGGAGAAGACGGTGACGGTGGCGGGCAAGACGTACGTGCTGCCCGACCCGTTCTTCGTGCTCGCGACGCAGAACCCCATCGAGCAGG
>Ga0137353_1000030_pt1 | contig 29404 bp, 23 predicted proteins | sample EasRivERMLT760_2_FD_104759 | JGI IMG/M metagenome (GOLD analysis project Ga0137353, IMG submission 104759) | Soil microbial communities from meander-bound floodplain in the East River, Colorado, USA - East River MetaG ERMLT760_2 | ecosystem: Environmental > Terrestrial > Soil > Floodplain ...
CCGTACCTCAAGGCGTTCGTCGTCGCGCGGATCAATCACCTGCGCTGGGTGAAGGAGAAGCACCCCGACTTCGACGACACGCTCGACACCATCCTGAAGGCCGCCAAGCGCTTCAATCCCGCCAACGTGAAGGCCGACCAGGTGGCGAAGAGCGGTGGCGCACCGTCGAGCGACGAATGACGCCTGCCTCTGCGCGGGGCATGACTCGTCTCGTCGTCGTGGTGTTGCTGCTCTGCATCGGGATCCTCGCGGCGGCCTGGATCATCAAGAATCCGGAGGAGCGCGCACTCGACGAGGACGCGCGCGCGAACGCACCCTGCTGCTTCGTCACGACGAGCGTCGGCACGACGCACTACCAGGTCGCGGGCAGCGGGAGCCGCGTCGCGGTGCTCGTGCACGGCTTCTCCGTCCCGTCGTACATCTGGGATTCGACGTTCGTCGCGCTGTCGGCCGCGGGCTATCGCGTCATCCGGTACGACATGCTCGGCCGTGGGTGGTCGGACCGTCCCGACCTTCCGTACGATGCGACCACCTACAACGAACAACTGCTCGGCCTGCTCGACTCACTGCACGTGCAGGGACCGGTGGACCTCTTCGGCCTCTCGTTCGGCGGGCTCGTCGTCTCGCAGTTCACCGCCGACCATCCCGACCGCGTGCGCACGCTCACGTACGTCGACCCGGTGGTGAACCGTGGCAGCGATCCGGGCTTCCTGAGTTGGCCGCTCATCGGCCCGTACGTATTCCAGGTGATGGCGGTGCCGTCGATGCCCGCAGGGCAGCCGACCGACTTCCTGCACGCCGAGCGATTCCCGGGTTGGGAGGATCGCTACCGCGAGCAGATGAAGTACCGCGGCTTCGGGCGCGCACTGCGGCGTTCGCGCGAGTGGAGTGCCGTCGCCGACTTCCCGGCGCTGCATGAGCGCATCAAGACGGCGGGCACGCCGGTGCTGCTCATCTGGGGACGCCAGGACGAGACGCTGCCGTTCTCGCTGTCGGCGGTGCTGCAGCAGCGGATCCCGACGCTCGAGTTCGTCGCGGTGGATTCGTCGGGGCACCTGCCGCAGCTCGAGCAGGCGGCGCTGTTCAATGCGACGGTGCTCGACTTCCTGGCCCGGCACGCGCCCGCGGATCCGGCGACGACCGCCGCACCGCGCGCGCGCTGAGGGTCATTCCTCGCGCGCCTCAGCCAGCCGCCGCGCGATCTCTTCCATCTGAAGGCGCCGCTTCGGCGCCCAGCGTGCGAGGCGGAAGGCGCCCCAGAGTCCGACCCCGGCACCCGCGACGCCGAGCGTCGTGAGCGACGTCATGAATTCCGGGGAGCCGGTGAGGCCTCGCACCGCGCCGAGCGCGAACGAGAACAGCGCGACGCCGAACAGCGCGGCCGAGGCGGCCAGCAGCCCCTGGACCGCGCTGTTGCGCGTCTTCATCCGGATGCGGTCGCCCGAGACGGTGGGTTCGACGAGCACCTGGAGGTTCCCGTTCGTCCACTGCCGCAGCGAACCGTCCTCTCGCATCTCGCCGCGCGCATGGAAGGTGTCGCGCAGCAGCACGACCAGATGGTCCCACTCCTCGTCGCTCACGCGGCGATCGAGCTGCACCGTGCGCGCCACGCCGATGGTGATGCCGAGGAAGCTGGGCGGCGCCTGAGGGGACGGGCGGTCGAGCGGGTGCGCGGCTGCCCCGGTCCCGCGCGCGACGATGTCGCGGTCTTCCTGGTCGTCTTCGCGGCGCTCGGTCATGCCTCAAAGTTCGCGCGTGGCGCTGTGAACAGGGAGTCCCTGCGGCGCCTAGGTAATACGACGTATGGAGGCGCGCCGCGGTCGGGGCGATCATGACGTGGACCTCAAGGAGTCCTCGTGACCCGAACCCACTGCATCTCCCGGCCGGCGCTGGCGATCCTCGGACTGCTGATCTCGGCCTCCCTCGGCGCCTGCAAGCTGGACGGGATCATCGGCCCGACGAGCGGCTGCTTCATCCTGTGCGACGGCATCGGCCCGATCGGCCCGCTCCCGGATCCACCGCACACCTCCGTGCCGACACGGGTCTCGGGCGACAGGGCCTACGTCGACCTCGCGATGACGGACCTTGGCACGTGCGCCATCACCGAGGCGGGAGAGACGTGGTGCTGGGGCGTGCTACCGCCGGCGGGGAACTCGGTGCTCGTGCCGACATTGCTCTCGACGCCGATCCGCTTTCGGACGCTCGTCGCCGGCGGCGATCACTTCTGCGGGCTCGGCCTCGCCGGCGGCACCTACTGTTGGGGCGCGAACGGCTGGCGTCTGCTCGGCACCGAGGACTCGCTCAACTACCAGATCGCACTCCCGTCGCGAGTCGCCGGCGGCGACTCGCTCGTGCAGCTCAGCACGACCGGTCTCGAGTGGGACCGCTCCGCCCGGTGCGGCGTGACGGCCTCGCGGCGCGCCTTCTGTTGGGGGTGGAACGACGCGGGTCAGCTCGGCCGCGACACCGCGGGCACGGAAGGTCGGGTGCCGGCCGAGGTCGTGGGCGCGAACGCGTTCGTTTCGATCCACGTGGCACCGCGCGCGACCTGCGCGCTCGACGACGTGGGGGCGGCCTGGTGCTGGGGGGTCACGGGGCTCGGGCTCACGGGCACGAACACTCTCCCGAACGAACGCGACACGCCGGGTCGCGTGAGCGGCGGACACACCTTCAGCGCGATCGCGGTGGGTGCGTACCACGCCTGCGGCATCGAGGGAGGGACCGTTTGGTGCTGGGGCGACGAGTTCTCGGGCGCGCTCGGCCCGAGGACCGGCCGCATCGATCCCGAGCCTCGCCGCATGCTCGGGCTGCCGTCGGCGAGCAAGCTGTTCATCCATCAGGGCGGCAGCTGTGTCGTGGACGGCGAGGGCGCGGCCGCCTGCTGGGGCGCATCGAACTATCTCGGCGCCGCGGGCGTTCCCGACAGTGTCAACACCGCGAGCCCTTTCACGGTGCAGACGACGACGCGTTTCTCCAAGCTGGTGCTGCGCTCTGGGAGCAGTTGCGGACTGGACCTGGAGGGTCGCGCTTGGTGCTGGGGGCGTTCCGATCTCGGACGGCTCGGGAACGGCACATGAGCGTCGGCGGGCGCGGTGCGCCCGCCGAACGCGCTCAGGGCTTGTCGAGCACCTTCTTCGTGAACGCGCGCGAGTACACGTTCGGCGGATTGCTGCCGGTGCTCATCGCGTACGCGCGCTCGAAGAGTTCGGTCGCCTTCGCCTTGTCGCCCATCTTCTCGTAGGTCAGGCCGAGCAGCACCAGCTGGAAGGGATCGTTGCGCATCTGTGCGCTCGTCGCGATGAAGCGCGCCTCGGCCGTCTTCAGGTCGCCCGTGTAGAGCGCGACGTACCCTTCGAGGTAGGGGAAGTACTGCTCCTGCGCCTTCGCCATCTCGGCGTCGGAGTCGAGGATGCGACGGCCCGCAGCCACATGGCGCTGTGCCTCGGCGGCGTTGCCGCGGCGCGCGGCGAGTCGCGCGAGCGCGTGCTCGAGGCGCCAATCCCAGAGGCTCTGCGGATGCGTGCGCGGCGCGGGTTCGGCGTTGCCCAGCGCGGTGCCGCGGCGGTACATGCGCTCCGCCTCGTCGAGGAAGCCATTGTCGATGCAGACGCGCGCGGCCTCGTTCGCCATCTCGCCTTCCTGGTAATGCGCGTTCTGCGGCTCTTCGGCGCGGCGCGTGACCCAGTACGCGATGACCTGCTCCTCGAGCTCGATGACCTTCGCGCAGTTGCCGTCGTAGCCGTACGACATCGCGAGGCGGCGCTGCGCGGCGGCCTTGGCGGCGGGGGTCGGTGCATTGGCGATGAGCGCGGTGAGGATCGCGCGCGCGCCGGCGTGGTCACCTTCGGCGTCGATGCGCTGCGCGGTGCGCAGGCTGTCGGCGCGCGGATTCGGGGCGCGCTCGGGCGTCCCACCCTGGGCGGACACGAGCGTGGGGAGGAGCAGCAGGGCGGCGATGACGCGGTGTCGCATTGTTCCCTCGTGACGTAGGGCCATGCCGAAAGCTCGCCACTCGAAGCGTGCATCGGTAGGTTGTTGCCGATGCCCGAACTGAACAGCAGCACGGATGGGCGCGCCCTTTCGTCGCCGCCGGCGAGGCTCTCGCATGCCGCGCGCGCGATGCTGCTGACGGTCGGGTTCGCGCTGCTCGGCGCGGTGGCGGTCGATCGCTGGTACGCGCGCCGGCTCGAGGAGCGTGCGCGCATGGAGATCCGGTCGCTCGCGACCGCGCGCCGCAACGCCCTCGTGAGCGCGGCGACACGCGATGTGGGCCTGCTCGGCGTGCTCGTCGCCTTCTCCGATTCCCGCCGCTCGCGCGCGCAGCTCGACGCCGAGTTCCCGACCTTCGTGCAGGGTGTGCTCTCGGGGCGCGGACTGAAGGCGCTGCAGCTCGTGCAGGACGAACGGATCGTCTCGGTCTGGCCGCTCGAGGGCAATGAACGCGCCGTGGGCCTCAACGTCGGGCAGCATCCGGATGCGCGCATGCGCGAGGGTTTCGAGCGCGCGATGGAGGAGGGACGCACCTCCATCACGGGTCCCGTCCCACTGGTGCAGGGGGGCATCGGCCTCATCGTGCGACAGCGGCTCAAGCCGCGCGCCGGCTTCCCCGACCTGGCCGCGGTCGTGCTCGATGTGCACGAACTGCTGCATGAGGCGGGGATCCCCGATCCGAGCGCCGGGATCCGCCTCGAGATGCTCGACCGTTCGGGGCGCTGGTTCGCGGGCGATCCCACGGGCACCGCCGCGATGCCCGAGACGATCTCGGTGATGACGGGGGACGGAGAGTTCCGCCTGCTCGCTGCGCCGACGATCGGATGGCGCGCCCACTCCGCGCGATGGCAGTCGGCGATGCGCGCGGTGCTCGCGCTCATCCTCGCCGCCGCGGGAATGGTCGCCTGGCTCGTCGGGCGGCGACGCGACTACCTCGAGGCGGAGGTCCTGCGCTCCTCGACCACGCTCGAACTCGTGATGAAGGCGAGCCGCATGGGCGGATGGGAGGAGGAACTCGCGACGGGCGTGGTGCGGTGGAGCACGACGATCGACGCGATCATCGGGCGGCAGGGCGGGACCGCGGAGGGAGGGATCGGACGCCTCGCCGATGCGGTGGATCCCTCGGACCGCACGCGCCTCTCGAACGCGCTCGCGCGTGCGCGCGGCGGCGAGACGCCGGGGTTCCTCGAGGAAGTGCGCATCAGGACGTCGAGCGGCGAGAAGCGCTGGGTGCTCGTGATGGGCGACGTCGGGCGCGACGGGACGGGGCGGCCGGTGCGCATCGTCGGCATCGTCGCCGACGCGACCGAGCGCCGGGCGCTCGAGGACCGCGTGCGGCACGCCCAGCGCCTCGAGGCGCTCGGCAAGCTCGCGGGCGGCGTGGCGCACGACTTCAACAATCTCCTCACGGCGATCAGCGCGTTCGGGGAGTTCGCGCACGCGCGCGCCGACGAACTTCCGCCCGACGTCGCGGAGCTGGTGCGCGCCGACCTCGACCACGTGATCGCGACCGCGCACCGCGGCGGGGCGCTCACCGAGCAGCTGGCCACCTTCAGCCGCCGGCGCGGCGCGGAGCGCACGCCGCTCGACGTGAACGCGGCGATCGCCGACCTTGTGCCGACGCTGGAGCGTCTCGTCGCCGCGCCCGTGCGGATCGAGACGATGCTAGCGCCGGACATCCCGCGCGTGCTGATGGACCCGGGCCAGCTCACGCAAGTGATGCTCAACCTGGTGGTGAATGCGCGCGACGCGATGCCGGAGGGCGGCCGCGTGCTGGTGCGCACCGCGCTGCTCGAGGACGACGACGCGGCCCGGCCGCTCGGTACGCCGGCCGGCCGGTGGGTCCTCGTCGAGGTGCTCGACGAGGGCGTCGGCATGTCGGCCGAAGTGCGCGAGCGGATCTTCGAGCCCTACTTCACGACGAAGCCGATGGGCCGCGGCACCGGACTCGGCCTCGCCGTCGTCTACGGGCTCGTCGAGTCGGCCGGTGGCTCCGTCACCGTCTGGTCCGTCGAAGGCGAAGGCACTTCGTTCCGCGTGCTGCTGCCGCCGGCGGTGGGGGTGGTCGCATGAAGGCGTTCGGCGCGCGCGCTTGGCGCTGGGCGCTCGTCGCGGGCAGCATCGCGCTGCTGGTCGCGATCGCCGCCGACCGATGGTACGCGGGACAGGTGCGCGCGCATGAGCGCGACCGGCTGCTCGCGCGACTGCAGCCGTACGCCGCCGCGCTCCACAGCGCGATCGACCGCCGCTTCAGCGTGCTGCTCGGTTTCCACGCCTTCGTCTCGTCGCGCCGGTCGCGCGCGGTGCTCGAGGAGGAGTTCGCGGTGTATGCGCGGGGGGCGCGGGCGTCCACGTCGGGCGTGCGGGCGCTCGAGTACGTCGATCGCGGGCGCGTGGTGCGCATCGAGCCGCTCGCCGGCAGCGAGGGCGCGCTCAACCTCGACATGGCGAACGATCCGGACCCGCGGATGCGCGCCTCGCTTGCGTCGGCGCTCTCCGCGACGCGACCGTTCGTGACCGGTCCCCTCGCACTTCGTGAGGGGGGCGTGGGCATCCTGTTGCGCCAGCGGCTCGTCGACCGGCCGGGATTCCCGCAGGTCGTCGCCGTTGTGCTCGACGCGCCCGCCATGGTGCGCGACGCGGGCATCCCGGAACCGAGTGGAGGCGTTCGCCTGACCGTCGTCAACATTGACGGCGAGTGGATGGGCGGCGCGCCGCTCGAGTCGCTGCAGGACCCTGTCTCCGTCGAGATCGCGTTCGAAGGGGAGACCTGGCGGCTGCTCGGCATGCCGGAAGCGGGGTGGAGCGGTGCGACGCGCGACTGGAACTGGTCGTTCCGCCTCGCGCTCGCCCTCATCGTCCTCCTCGCCGGCCTCATCGCCTTCACCGTCGGGGACCGGCTCGACCGGCTCACGCTCGAGATGGAGCACAGCGGCTCGGCGCTCGAGGTCGCGATGCGCGCCGGCGGCACCGGAGCCTGGTCGCTCGACCTCGGAAGCGATCGCGTGCACGTGAGCGGGGCGACCACCGCGCTGCTCGGCATCGACGAGTCGCGCGCGCACGATGCGCTGGTCGTCGCGTTCGACCAGATGCCCCCCGAGGACCGCCAGGAGACACAGCGGCTCTTCGACCAGGCGCGCGCCGGCCGTCGCGACGCCTTCGCCACCGAGTTCCGATTCGTGCGCAGCTCGGGAGGCGTGCGGCAGATCCTCTGCCTCGGCCAGCTGGTGCGCGACGGGGCGATGGAGCCGCGCTCGCTCATCGGGATCCTCACCGACGTCACCGGTCGTCGCGCGATGGAAGAGGGCCTGCGGCGCGCCGAACGTGCGGAGTCGGTGGGAAAGCTCGCGGGAGGCGTGGCCCACGACTTCAATAACCTGCTCACCGCCATCACCGGGTTCGCCGAGCTCGTCGCCGGCCACGTCGCGGATGACCGCAGCCAAGCCGCGCTCGAGATCTCGGACGACATGACCCGCGTGCTGCACAGCGCGGAGGAAGGGGCGCGGCTCACCACGCAACTGCTCGCGTTCAGCCGCCGCGCGCCGACCGACGTGGGTCGCGTGGACCTCGGGCTGAACATCGCGAACCTGCAGCCGGTGCTCATGCGCCTCTTCGCGGGACGCATCGCCGTGCTCGTCGAGGTCGCCGACGACCTGCCGGTGGTGCGCGCCGAGTCGGGGTTGCTCACGCAGGTGATCCTCACGCTGCTCGTGCGCGCGCGCGACACGGTCCCGGGGCCCGAGCGCGTGCGGCTTCGCGCGACCTTCGTCCCGAGCGGCTCTGGGAAGCGCCCGCTCGACGCGCCGCTCGGCGAATGGGTCTGCCTCGAGATCATCGAGGAAGGGGAGCGCCGCGTGAAGCCGTCCGACCAGCCACGTCGTCCCACGCCGGCGGGCGGCCTCCGGAACGAGGAGCTCGGCGACGCGAGCGCGCTGGGACTCGCGGTGATCGCGAGCGGCATCGAGAGCGCGGGCGGCCGCCTCACCGTCGCGGTCGGCGCGCGTGGCGCGACGACGGCGCGGGTCTTCCTGCCGCTCTGGGCGGACTCCCCCTGAGCGCAACGTGTCGCGACATCACGCAGGGCGCTGCGCGCCGCCGCCGTCGGGCGAATCCTGAGCGGCTGTAAGGCCGACGACTGACCACTCTCGGGCGCGAGGGGCCGATGTTTGGAGGGACCCTCCTCTCGAGCCTGCCGTGCGAATGCCACTGCTCCTCTTGATCCTCGCTGCTTCGCCGGCGGTCGGTGCGAGCGCGCAGGCTCCCCGGCATTTCGAGCCGCCCGCGCGCGGTGCGGTGCAACTCGGAGTCGATCTCGGTCACACGCGCTTCGCCGTCTCAGGGATACGTCCGGATGGCACCCGGTTCAGCATGTTCCTGGGCGCGCACCTGACGCCGCGCGTCGCCTGGACGTTCGACATCACCTGCCTGGGTGGCACGCCGGTGGGCGCGCTGGAGGACCAGGGGTTCACGATCTGCACTGGAAGCCTCGGTGGTCAGCTCGAGGTCGGCGTGACGTCGCACGTGCGTCCGTATCTCCGCGCCGGTCTCGGGCAATCGCAGCTCGACTGGCAGGCCGAACTCGATGTCTTCGACATCGACGAGCGCGGCGGCGCCACGACCGCGGCGCTCGGAACCCGCGTGACACTGGGCCGGACGGGGCGATATGCGTTGCGCGCCGAGATCGCGTGGATGCGCGACGACGTGCTTGGAGTGGGCGCGACGCATCGGAGCATCGCCCTCGGCATCGCCTACCGGATGAGGTAGCGTTGATGAGGTCGTGCGCGCGACGCGCGCCTCCGAACCACGTGCCCACCCGCAGTCCACCTCGGAGATCCCGCATGAGAGTCCTGCACCGCGCGCTTGTCGTCGCGCCGCTGATCCTCGTCGCACTCGCTTCATGGGAGGCGGGCGCGCAGCAGACGCCGGCCCCCGCGCCGCGTCGGGACACGGTGGTGGCGATCGCCGCACCGCGCACGCCCCTGCCCGCCGAGCAGGCCAGTGCGGACGTCAGCCGGTTCTCATTCATCGTCTACGGCGACACCCGCGGCCGCCGCGACGGCGTCGATCCGCAGTACGAGCACTCGCTCATCGTCGACGCGATGCTCCGGACGATCGCGCGGTCGCGCTCCGGACCCGAACCGGTGCGGTTCGTGCTCCAGAGCGGCGACGCGGTGGTCAACGGCCGCAACGCGGCGGAGTGGAACGTCAGTTTCGTCGGCCTCGTCAACCGGCTGACGACGGAGGGCGGCGTCCCGTACTTCCTGGCGCCGGGGAACCACGACGTCACCTCATCGGACGACCTTGCCTCGCCCGGCCGCGCCGAAGGCCTGCGGAACTACCTCGCGGCGATGGCGCAACTGATCCCGCCGGACGGCGCGACGCGGCGGCTGAGCGGCTATCCCACCTACGCCTTCGGTTTCGGCAACACATTCGTCCTCGCGATCGACTCCAACATCGCCGACGACTCGGTGCAGTTCGCGTGGGCGCGCGGGCAGCTGGAAGGGCTGGACCGTCGACGGTACACCCACATCGCCGCGTTCTTCCATCACCCGCCGTTCTCTTCGGGTCCGCATGGCGGCTCGCGCGTCGAGCGTCCCACGCAGCAGGTGCGCGACCGCTGGATGCCGCTCTTCCGCGCGCATGGCGTGGACCTCGTCTTCACCGGGCACGAGCATCTCTTCGAGCATTGGGTGGAGCGCTGGAAGGGCAATGACGGACGCTGGAGGCGGATGGACCAGGTGGTGACCGGTGGCGGCGGGGCACCGCTCTATCCGTACATGGGAGAGCCGGATCTCTCGGCGTACCTGCGTGCGGGCATCGCCGACTCGGTGCGGGTGCAGCATCTCGTGAAGCCGGGCGTCTGGAACGGTGATAACGCATACCACTTCCTCGTGGTGCACGTGGACGGCGCGCGCGTCTGGCAGGAGGTCGTCGGAGTTGACTGGGGGGCGCAGTACGCTCCCTATCGCAGCAATCGGGCGACATTGGGCGACACCGTGGTCCCTCCACGGGACTGAGACTACCTTTGATGTCCCTTCGCGGGCGCCGCCTTCACCGGGGCGCCCGCGCGGTTTCCCCGCACCTCCCTCGAATGTCCGTGCCGAGCGCGCCGTCCCTCGATCCGATCCGCATCTCCGACCTGCCGCAACGTGTCGGCACCACGGTCACGTTGAGCGGGTGGGTGACCCACCTCCGCTCCTCCGGCAAGATCGCCTTCATCGTGATGCGCGACGGCACCGGCTTGCTGCAGTGCGTGGTCCCGAAGAAGGAAGTGAGCGAGGCCGCGTGGGAGCTCTTCGGCCAGCTCACGCTCGAGACTTCGATCACCGTCACCGGTGAGGTGCGCGCCGATGCGCGGCAGGCCGGCGGCGTCGAGCTCGGGCTCAAGGATCTCGCGATCATCGGCACGAGCGCGCTCGACTATCCGCTCCAGCCCAAGGAGCACGGCGTCGACTTCCTGATGGACAACCGCCACTTCTGGCTGCGCACGCCGCGGCAGGTGGCGATCATGCGCATCCGGAACGAGATCGAGCAGGCGATCCACGACTTCTTCTACGAGCGCGGCTTCCTGCGCGTCGACACGCCGATCCTCACCGCGGCGATCGGCGAACGCTCGGGGCTCTTCGCCACCGAGTACTTCGATCAGGGCAACGCCTACCTCGCGCAGACCGGCCAGCTCTACGGGGAGGCCGCGGCGGCCGCGTTCGGCAGGATCTACACGTTCGGCCCGACCTTCCGCGCCGAGAAGTCGAAGACGCGCCGTCACCTCACCGAGTTCTGGATGATCGAACCCGAGGTGGCCTTCAACGACACGCACGCGAACATGCGGCTGCAGGAGGACTTCGTCTCGTACCTCGTGCAGCGCTGCGTCGAGCGGCGGCAGCCGGAGCTCAAGGAACTCGAGCGCGACATCGCCAAGCTCGAGGGGATCCGCGCGCCGTTCCCGCGCATCGACTACACTGACGCGGTCGCGACGCTGCAGAAGAAGGGCAGCGCGGTGAAGTGGGGCGACGACCTCGGCGCCGAGGACGAGTCGCTCCTTGTCGAGGACTACGCCACGCCGATCTTCATCTGCAACTATCCGAAGGAAGCGAAGGCCTTCTACATGAAGGAGAACCCGGCCGATCCGCGCACGGTCCTCTGCGACGACATGCTCGCGCCCGAGGGCTACGGCGAGATCATCGGCGGGTCGCAGCGCGAGGACGACCACGACAAGCTCCTCGCACGCATCCACGAGGAGAAGCTTCCGGTCGAGGCGTACTCGTGGTATCTCGACCTGCGGAAGTACGGCACGTTCGTGCACTCGGGCTTCGGCTTGGGCCTCGAGCGCACCGTCGCATGGATCTGCGGCACGCCGCACATCCGCGAATGCATCGCCTTCCCGCGCATGATGCACCGCCTCCATCCGTGAGCACCACCGCGGAACTCCCGCGCAACCCGGGGCAGCCGCTCGACCTCGACGTCGTGCGCGCGATCCGCGTGAACCGCAGCGCGGCCGAGCGTCGCGCGGCGACGATCCCCACCCGCCGCACAGTGAAGAAAGAGTGGCAGGCCGCCTGGCTGCTGCGCGCGATCACGCTGATGGATCTCACGACCCTCTCCGGCGACGACACCGCAGGGAACGTGAAGCGGCTCTGCGCGAAGGCGCGCAACCCGGTCCGCAGCGAGCTGCTCGAGGCGCTCGGCGCCGGTTCGCTCGGGATCACCACCGGCGCCGTCTGCGTCTACCACCAGTGGGTGGAGACGGCGGTCGACGCGCTCGAGGGCTCGGGGATCCCGGTCGCCGCCGTGAGCACCGGATTCCCCGCCGGCCTCTCGCCGTTCGAGCAGCGCCTCGCCGAGATCCCGGCGTCGGTGAAGGCGGGCGCGCGCGAGATCGACATCGTCATCACGCGTGCGCACGTGCTCACCGGCGATTGGGAAGCGCTCTACGACGAAGTGAAGGCGTTCCGCGAGGCGTGCGGCCCCGCGCACTTGAAGGCGATCCTCGCCACCGGCGAGCTCGCCACGCTCACCAACGTCGCGAGAGCGAGCTGGGTGGCGATGCAGGCGGGCGCCGACTTCATCAAGACGAGCACGGGAAAGGAAGGGACCAATGCGACGCTTCCGGTCTCGCTCGCGATGGTGCGCCAGATCCGCGAATACGAGCAGGCGACCGGCTTCAAGGTCGGTTACAAGCCGGCGGGCGGCATCCGCACCGCGAAGCAGTCGCTCGACTACCTCCTGCTCATGAAGGAAGAACTCGGCGACCGCTGGCTCCAGCCCGACCTCTTCCGCTTCGGCGCGTCGGCGCTGCTCACCGACATCGAGCGCCAGCTCGAGCACTTCGTGACCGGGCGATACGCCGCGGCGCATCGCCAGCCCATGCCGTAAGCACCGCGCGGGGATCCCTCCTCCTCGCGCGCCACCTCACAGTCTTCCTTGCGTCGAGCAGCCATGCCGAGCGTTGCCGAGATCTTCAAGACGATGGACTACGGGCCCGCGCCCGAGAGCGACAGCGAGGCGAGAGCCTGGCTCGCGACGCATGGGTCGAGGTTCGGCCACTTCGTGAATGGCGCGTGGACCAAGGCGGGGCCGACGCTCGACGTGATCGACCCGAGCACGTCGACACTGCTCGCCAAGGTCACGCAGGGCTCGACGAAGGACGTCGACGCCGCGGTCGCCGCGGCGCGGAAGGCGTTCCCCAAGTGGGCGAAGCTCGGCGCGCATGCGCGGGCGCGCCATCTCTACGCGCTCGCGCGCATGGTGCAGAAGCACTCGCGGCTCTTCGCGGTCGTCGAGAGCATGGACAACGGGAAGCCGATCCGCGAGACGCGCGACCTCGACATCCCGCTCGTCGCGCGGCACTTCTACCATCACGCCGGTTGGGCGCAGCTCATGCCGACGGAGTTCGCGGGCTACGGGCCGGTGGGCGTCGTGGGGCAGATCATCCCGTGGAACTTCCCGCTGCTCATGCTGGCGTGGAAGATCGCGCCCGCGCTCGCGGCGGGGAACACGGTGGTGCTCAAGCCCGCCGAGTTCACGCCGCTGTCCGCGCTGCTGTTCGCCGAGCTCGCGCACGAGGCAGGGCTGCCGGCGGGCGTGGTCAACATCATCACCGGTGACGGGAGGACCGGCGCCGCGCTCGTCGAGCACCCGGACGTGAACAAGATCGCGTTCACGGGCTCGACCGACGTGGGCCGCATCATCCGCAAGGCGACGGCGGGGAGTGGCAAGAAGCTCTCGCTCGAGCTCGGCGGGAAGTCGCCGTTCATCGTCTACGAGGACGCCGACCTCGACGGCGTCGTCGAAGGCGTGGTCGACGCGATCTGGTTCAACCAGGGCCAGGTCTGCTGCGCCGGGTCGCGGCTCCTCGTGCAGGAAGGCGTGCACGACCGCCTGATGGACAAGATCCGCGCGCGGATGGAGAAGCTCCGCATCGGCAAGCCGCTCGACAAGGCGGTGGACATGGGCGCGATCGTCGCGCCGGAGCAGCTCGAGCGCATCACCCGGCTGGTGAAGCAGGGGAAGGACGAGGGCGCCGAGATGTGGCAGCCGTCGTGGAGCGTGCCGAAGAACGGCTGCTTCTACCCGCCCACGCTGTTCACCAATGTCGAGCCTGCGAGCATGATCGCGCAGGTGGAGATCTTCGGCCCCGTGCTCGTCGCGATGAGCTTCCGCACGCCGGAGGAATCGGTCGCGCTCGCGAACAACACGCCGTTCGGCCTCGCGGCGAGCGTGTGGACGGAGAACATCAACCTCGCCCTCGACATCGCGCCGAAGTTGAAGGCGGGAGTGGTGTGGGTGAACGCGACCAATCTCTTCGACGCCGCTGCGGGGTTCGGCGGGTACCGCGAGTCCGGGTTCGGGCGCGAAGGCGGTCGCGAAGGAATGTGGGAGTACTTGAGGGCGATGAAAGAAGAAGGTGGAAGGATGAAAGTGAACGGCGGCGCGAGGGCGAAGGGTCCTGCCTCCCGCACCGCGGTCCACTCTTCCATCGTGCATCCCTCATCCTCCATCCCAGCCGTCGACCGTACTCCGAAGTTGTTCATCGGCGGCAAGCAGGCGCGTCCCGACTCGGGCTACTCGCGCGTCATACTGAGTCCCAAGGGCGCCAAGGTCGGCGAAGTCGGCGAAGGCAACCGCAAGGACCTCCGCAACGCCGTCGAGGCCGCACACGCCGGCGCCAGGACATGGGGCAAGTCCACCGCCCATCTCCGCGCGCAGGTCCTCTTCTACATCGGCGAGAACCTCAGCGCGCGCGGCGACGAGTTCGCGGCGCGGTTGCGCGCGATGACCGGCGCCACCGCCGCGCAGGCGCGCGCCGAGGTGGAGGCGAGCGTGAGCCGGCTCTTCAGCTACGCCGCGTGGGCCGACAAGTGGGATGGCGCCGTGCACAGCGTGCCCATCCGCGGCGTCGCGCTGCAGATGAACGAGCCGATCGGCGTCGTCGCCGTCGCGGCGCCCGACGAATCGCCGCTGCTCGGGTTCATCTCGACCGTCGCGCCGCTGCTCGCGATGGGCAACGCCGTCGTCGCGGTGCCGAGCGAGCCGCATCCGCTCTCGGCGACCGACCTCTATACCGTCCTCGAGAGCTCCGACGTCCCCGATGGCGCGGTGAACATCGTCACCGGCGCGAAGGATGTGCTCGCCAAGACGCTCGCCGAGCACGACGACATCGAGGGCATCTGGTACTGGGGCTCCAGGGACGGGAAGAAGGCGGTCGAGTTCGCCTCGGCGGGGAACATGAAGCGGACCTGGTGCCACGCCGGTGCGACCGACTGGATGGTGCAGGTGGACGAGCGCGCCTTCTTGCGGGAATCGACGCAGGTCAAGAATATCTGGGTCCCGTACGGCGAGTGAGCTGCGGTCCCGTTCCCTGAGGCCATGATGTCGCGGTCGCGTTCCGTCCTGTCGTTGGTGTCGATCCTCGTGTTCGGCGCCGCCGGTGCACGGGCGCAGGCCGCGCCCACTGTCCCGCAGGCACCGGCCGGCAAGCCGAGCAAGACGTGGGAGAAGCCGATGGTCGACGCGATGAAGCCGAAGCCGGCCGGGGTCAACTTCGACGTCAGCATCACCGAGTCGCCCGTCGCGGCGGCGAATGCGACGGAGTTCGCGCGTGCGGTCGGGGCGGCAGGCGATCGCATGGTCGAAGGACGGGGGAACCGATCGCCCGGCTCCTCGGCGTGGAGCATCACGTGGCAGTGGGAACAGGAGACGCACCTCGGCCGCTGCCAGTTCAAGGACGTCCGCGTGCGCGTGACCTATACGACGGACGTCGCCGAGCTCGCGGGTCCCGCCGCCACCGACAGCGCGTCGCTCGCCTGGTGGACGACATATGCCGACCGACGCTACGCGACCAGCATCGACCAGCTGAAGCTCATGCGCGACGCGGCGAAGGACATCTATCAGCGCATGAAGCTCATGAGCAAGAACGCGTGCAGCGAACTCTCGACCCAGGCCACCGAGTTGGGACGCGAGCGGCTCTTCGTGCTGCGCGACGAGATGACGAGGACCCTTGGCGTGCGAATGGGACCGATCGCCGACCCGATCAGGCCGCCGCAGGACTGACGCGCCAGGAACCAGGCAGGGGGCGGGCGAGCGCGATCAGCGCTCGCCCGCCTTCACTTCGTCCCAGATCGCGTCGAGGGCCTCGAGCCCGGCGGTGCGCACTTCGATCCCGCGCGATTCGGCGATCCGCTCCACCGCCTCGAATCGCCGCTGGAACTTCGCGTTGGCGCGGTCGAGCGCGAGCGCCGGGTGCGTCCCTGCCTTGCGGCAGAGATTCACGACCGCGAAGAGCAGGTCGCCCAGCTCCTCCTCCAGCTTGCGGTGCTCGGGGTCGTGGCTTGGCACGCCGTGCGTGTCGAACTCCGCGCCGCCCTGCTGCATCTGCGCGCGCACCTCCTCGAGCTCCTCGGCGACCTTCCGCATCGGCCCTTCAGTGTCGGGCCAGTCGAAGCCGACGCCCGCAGCGCGCTCCTGCAGCCGGTGCGCGCGGTGCAGCGCCGGCAATCCGCTCGGGAGTCCATCGGCGAGCGATCGCCGCGACTGCGCCTTCATCTGCTCCCACGGCGTGCGCTCGGTGTCGGTGCCGTACAGCCAGGGATGCCGTCGCCGCATCTTCGCGACGAGCGAACCCGCGACCTGCTCCGGACCGAAGGCGCCGCGCTCCTCGGCGATCACCGAATGGAAGAGCACCTGCAGCAGGACGTCGCCGAGCTCGCCGCACGTCGCGGCGTCATCGCCCTCGCGCAGCGCGTCATCGAGTTCGTGCATCTCCTCGTTGAGATAGGGGCGCAGCGACTCGTGCGTCTGCGCCTTGTCCCAGGCATCGCGCGCACGCAGGTCGCGCATGATCGCGAGGGCATCGTCGAGCGTGGCCTTGTCCTGCATCGGCGGGCGGGCGGGAGGTGAGGGGGTGGCGCGGCGAGGCGGAATCTACCGAGCGCCAGTCCGGCTGGCTGTACTGGCCGTAGATTCTCATGCGTGACCGACTCCCGACGCGCCACCCTCTCCGCGGTGCGCGCGTTCGTCTCGCCGCCTTGAACGCGCCCGCAGCCGCGGATATTCTCCGCCGATTCCCCTTATGCCCGCCGCTTCCAACACCATGAGCGATGCGCGCGCCTGGGTCGAAGTCGACCTCGGCGCGCTCGTCCGCAACGCGCGCGCCCTCCTGGCGCACGCGCAGAAGCCCCTCATCCCGATGGTCAAGGCGGATGCGTACGGCCTCGGCGCCGTCCGCGTCGTGCGCGCGCTCGAGGCGCTCGATCCGCTCGCCTACGGCGTCTCGTCCATCGCCGAGGGCATCGAGTTGCGCGAGGCCGGCATCACGCGGCCGATCATCCTCTTCACGCCGACCGTGCTCGAGGCCGAACTCGGCGGATGGAAGGGGAACGACCTCCGCGAGCTCTTCGCGAATCGCATCACGCCCACGCTCGCGACGCGCGAGGCGATCCTCGCGTGGGGAATGCTCGGCAACGAGCCGAAGTATCACCTCGCCGTCGACACGGGGATGCATCGCGCCGGCGCGGACCACCGTTCGGCGAAGGGCGCGCTCGAGGCGGCGACGCAGTTCCCCCCCGACGGTGCGTTCACCCACCTGCATTCCTCGGAGATGGACGACGGCTCGATGGAGGAGCAGGAGGAGCGCTTCCGCGTGTTCGTCTCGAAGCTGCGCAAGCGCCCGCGCCTGCTCCACGTCGAGAACAGCGGCGGCATCGTGCGCCGCTCACCGAGTGCGTGGGACTGCGTGCGCCCCGGCGTGTTCCTCTATGGAGTGGGGAGCGGGACGAAGGCGGCGCTGCAGCCGGAGCCCGTCGTGAGCCTGCGCGCGCGCATCCTCGAGCGGCGCACCATCGCCGAGGGCGAGGGCGTCTCGTACGGCGCCACCTGGAAGGCGTCGCGCATCACCGAGCTCGCGACCGTCGCGTGCGGCTACGCCGACGGCCTGCGCCGCCAGCTCGGCAACACCGCGCATGCCCTCGTGCACGGCAAGGTGGCGCCCATCCGCGGCGTGGTCACGATGGACATGGCGATGCTCGACGTGACCGACGCGCCCTGCGCGATCGGCGAGGTCGCGACCTTCCTCGGCAGGGACCGCGGCGCGTCTCAGTCCGTGGAGCAGCTCACCGAAGGCAGCGGGATCTCGCCGTACGAGATGCTGATCGGGCTCAAGCTGCGTCTCCCGCGCACCTACACGGCGAGCTGAGATGGCGCACCGCGCGATCATCCTCGTGCTCGACGGCGTCGGCATCGGCGCGGCGCACGACACCGCCGCCTATGGCGACGAGGGCTCCGACACGCTCGGCAACACCGCTCGGGCGGTCGGCGGATTCGACCTGCCGCACCTCGCACGTGCCGGCCTCGGCAACATCGCGCCGATCGCGGGGATGGCGCCGGTCGCGAGGGCGAGCGGCGCGTGGGGACTCATGGAACCGCGCTCGGCGGGGAAGGACAGCACCACCGGACATTGGGAGATCGCGGGTGTCCATCTCGCGAAGGCCTTCCCGACGTATCCGCGCGGTTTCCCGCGCGAGGTGATCGACGAGTTCGCGCGGCGCACGGGGCGGCCGGTGATCGGCAACGTCGTCGGGAGCGGCACCGCGATCCTCGACACGTATGGGGCAGAACACCAGACCACCGGCGCGTGGATCGTCTACACCTCCGCCGATTCCGTCTTCCAGGTCGCGGCGCACGAGGGGACGATCCCGCTCGAGGAGCTCTACCGCGCCTGCGGTGCGGCGCGCGAGATGCTTGTCGCGCCGCACGACGTGAGCCGCGTGATCGCACGGCCGTTCGTGGGGGTGCCGGGCGCATGGAAGCGCACCGCGAATCGCAAGGACGTCTCGATCGCGCCGCCGGCGGAGACGCTGCTCGACGCCCTCGCGAGTGCGGGGATCGCGCGGACCGGGGTAGGGAAGGTGGACGACCTGTTCGCGCGCCGGGGATTGGAAGGGGGGCACACGAAGGACAATGCCGACGGCGTCGCCCGGATCCTCGACTGGATTCGTCGCGGACCCGATGGGTTGTTGTTCGCCAACCTTGTAGATTTCGACCAGCAGTACGGGCACCGGAACGACGTTCCGGGGTTCTACCAAGCGTTGCGGGACTTCGACGCCGCCCTTCCACAGATCATCGCAGCCCTACGAGAGGACGACCTGCTGTTCATCACCGCCGACCACGGGAACGACCCGACCACGCCCTCGACCGACCACGCGCGCGAGTGCGTACCGGTGCTGGCGCTCGGGGCGCGCGTGCGGCCGGTGGCGGTCGGACGGCGCGGCACCTTCTCGGATCTCGGGGCGACGGTGGCCGAGTGGCTCGGGATCGGCTTCCGGGGCCGGGGCACTTCGTTCCTTCCGGCGATCGTCGCGTGACGCGGGCGGCCGTCGAGACGCACCTCCCGGCGCTCCGCGCCCGGGCCGCTGAGATGATGCGGCTCGCCTACGCCCCGTACTCGAAGTTCCAGGTCGGCGCCGCCCTCCTCGCGGAGGACGGCACGATCTTCGGCGGCTGCAACGTCGAGAACGCTTCCTACCCGGCGGGGACCTGTGCCGAGCGCTGTGCGCTCGGGACGGCGGTCGCGTCGGGGCATCAACGCTTCACCGCCGTGGTGGTCTGCACGGCCGCTTCGGAACCCACGCCACCCTGTGGCATCTGCCGGCAGATGCTGGCGGAGTTCGGCCTCCAGCTCGAGGTGGTGTCCCGCACCACCGCCGGTGCGGAGGCGCGCTGGACGCTCGCCGAGCTCCTGCCGCATCCCTTCACGCCCTCCCAGCTCCATTCCTGATGACCTGGCGCCTGCTTCGCGCCCCTGCGCTCCTCGTGTTCCCGCTCGCGCTCCTCGCCGGCGCCTGCACCGAACGGCTCGAAACGGCCGATGGGTGCCCGCTCCTCTGTCCCGGCCAGACGCTCGAGATCAGGGACACGATCCTCGACCCGGCGTACGTGTTCGACACCACGCTCGCGCCCTTCCCGATCACCGGCGCCGAATCGCCACTGCTCCTCGTGAGCCGCGGCGATACGCTCGACGTGCGGCCCATCTTCCGTTTCGACACACTGGCGCGGGTCTTCACGCCGGTGGGTGACACGGCGCGTCCAGTGACGATGGTGGACTCGGTCACGCTCACCGTACGCCTCATCCGCACGCCGCTCAAGGTCCCGCAGACCTTCTTCGTCGACGCGTACGATGTCACGGACACGTCGCTCGTGGATTCGCTGCCGTCGACGCTCATCCCGCTCTTCACGGCGGGACGCCTCCTCGGGTCGAAGCAGATCGACAGCGCGACCTTCCTCGACACGATGACGGTGCAGATCCCGCTCGACACCGCGATGGTGCGTGCGATCGTCACGTCCCCGAACGCGCCGCTGCGCATCGGGTTGCGGCTGCGCAGCACGGAGTCGGGCGCCTTCTATGTCGCCTCGAACGAGGACCTGACCGATGCGTTCCGGCCACGGCTGCGCTACCGCGTCTCGCCTGACACCGTGATCGCGGCCGCGAACATCTCGCCGCGCTCCGGATCACCTGTCACGCCACTGCACGTGGCCGGCGACTACAACGACTACACTCTCGTCGCCGACGCGCCGGACATCCGGCGCGCGACGACCTTCGCCATCGGCGGCCTGTCGGCCGCGCGCACTTACATGCGCTTCGACCTGCCGCGCTTCCTCACCGACTCCACCGCCGTGCTGCGCGCGTCGCTCGAACTCGTGCAGGACCCGGTGTACGGCCTCGACGAGGCCGACTCGGTGGTCATCCGCCCGCAGATGGTGCTCGCGGGCCATGCGATCACCGACCTCAACCGCGCGGCGCGGCTCCTCGCGCGCGAAGGCACCTTCGTCACCGATTCGCTCCGGGTCGCCCCCGGCGACTCGGGTATCGTCTCGCTCGAGATCAACGGCCTCTTCCGCGCCTGGCGGAAGGACTCGGGCCTCCCCGACATCCCGAGTGCGATCGTGCTGCGCTCGGACAACGAAGGCTTCAGCGGCTTCGGTGCGCGCTTCTTCGGCATGAACGCGGCGCCCGCGCTGCGTCCACGGCTCAAGGTGAGCTACGTGCTCAACATCAAGTTCGGACAGCCCTGATGCGACGCGCCCTCGTTCTCTCCGCGCTCGTCGCGGTCCTCCCCGGCGCCCTCGCGGCGCAGGGCGGCCTCTCGGTCCAGGGGTTCGGCTACCCCACCGGCCAGCTCGGCACCGGGTCACTCGCCCTCGGCGGCGCGTTGGCGGAGGTCGATCCGTCGAGCGCGATCAACCCCGCGGCCGTCGGTCTCTCGTCGCGCTTCTCGATCTACATGCAGCTCGAGCCCGAGTTCAGGCGCACGACGGTCAACGGCGCGTCGGACAAGTCGACGACGATCCGCTTCCCCGGGTTCCTCGTGACCGGAGGCGTGCGACGCTTCGCCGCGAGCATCTCGGCCACGACCTTCCTCGACCGCACTTGGCGCAACGTCTACTCGGACAGCCAGCTCGTCGGTGGGACGATGGTGCCGTCGACGCTCCTCGCGTCGAGCAACGGCGCGATCACCGACACGCGCGTCGCCGCGTCGTACTGGATCAACCCGAAGGTGCAGGTGGGGCTCGGAGTGCACGCGCTCGTCGGGGAGAACCGCACCGAGTTCGGCCGATCGTTCCCGGACACCACCGGCATCGGCAGCGTGACGCAGTTCACGACGATCAGCTACTCCGGGCGTGCCGTCTCGGCCGGTGTCGTCTACTTCCCGGTGAAGAGCGTCTCGGTCGGCGCCTCGCTGCGGCAGGGCGGCCACCTCGAGGCGCGGCAGGATGACGCGGCGCTCGCGAAGGCGAACGTCCCCGACCGCATGGGACTCAGCATCGCCTACACCGGCATCCCGAACACGACGCTCGCCGCACGTTACGAGCACACGTCGTGGAGCGAGATGAAGGGGCTCGGCACGGCGCAGATGAGCGTCTTCGACGCGAACGACCTCGGGCTCGGCATGGAGGTCGTGGGACCGAAGGTCGCCGGTGCCCCATCGTTCGCGCGCCTCGGCGTGCGCTCGCGCACCCTGCCGTTCGGTGCGAATGGCGACCAGGTGAGCGAGCGCGCCGTGAGCGGCGGTATCGCGATCCCGTTCGCGCGCGGCCGTGCGCAGGCGGACCTCACGCTGCAGCGGGCCACGCGCAGCGGCGCGGGCGCGAGCGAGAAGGCCTGGTTCCTGTCGATCGGGCTCGGCATCCGGCCCTGAGGCGACGGTGACTGCCGCGACCACGCCCGCGCCGGTGACCGCATCCGTCGCCCTGGTGCTGGTCGCGGACGATGTCGAGGCGAACATCGAGCTGCTGCGCGACCAGCTCGCGTCGCTCGGCTGTCGCGTCATCCACAGCGCCGACGGCCCGTCGACGCTCGCGGCGTGCATGGCCGAGCGTCCCGACCTCTGCATCCTCGACATCTCGATGCCGGCGGGCGACCTCGGCGTCGAGGCGCGCGAGACGGGATTCGAGGTCTGCCGCCGCTTGAAGCGTGACCCACGCACGGCGCGCATCCCCGTGATCTTCGTCTCGGCGCTCAATGATGCGAGTGACCGGCTCAAGGCGATCGAGGCGGGCGGCGACGATTTCCTGCTCAAGCCGCACAACCGCCATGTGCTCGGCGCGCGCGTGCGCTCGCTGCTCAAGCTCAAGGGGGCGACCGACGCGCTCGAGGAGAGCCTCAAGCGCCTGCGCGCCCTGCAGAAGGCGCGCGACGACCTCATGCGCATGATCGTGCACGACCTCAAGACACCGCTCACGAGCATGCTCGCGACGCTCGAGATGCTGCGCGAGGGCGACTTCGGCAGCATCGACGAACGCCCGGCGCGCGCCCTCTCCGACGTCGAGGGGAAGGCGGAGGACCTGCTCGGGCTCATCCAGGACCTGCTCGACGTCTCGAAGGTCGAGGAGCAGTCGCTCCCGCTCGCGCCGGAGCCGATCGCGCCCGCGGCGCTGCTCGCCGAGGTGATCTTCGACTGGGAACTGCGCTTCCGCCAGGAGCAGACGACCGCGCGCACCGAGGTCACCGATGATGCACCCGTGTTCAGCGCCGACAAGACGCTCGTGAAGCGCGTCCTCACGAACCTCGTGCAGAACGCCATCACGCACTCACCGGTGCCCGTCACGCTGACGCTCGGCGCGCGCCGCGACGCCGGTGGCATCGTGCTCACCGTCTCCGACGACGGCCCTGGCATCCCCGAGGAGTACCAAGGTCTCGTCTTCCAGAAGTTCGAGCAGGTGCACACGCCGAACGCGCCGCGCGTGCGCAGTTCCGGACTCGGCCTCGCCTTCTGCCGCATCGCGGTCGAGGCGCACGGCGGCCGCATCTGGGTGCGAAGCACGGAAGGCGCGGGGAGCACCTTCCATATCATGCTGCCGCTCGAGCCGCAGGAGCGCGCGGTGCGCGTGATGCGCACGGGCGAGCACCCGGCGGTGGGGAGCGCGTGAAGGTCCTCCTGCGCACCTTCGGGTGCCGCGCGAACCACTACGACGCCGAGCAGGTGCGGGCGATGGTGGAGGGCGCGGGCGCGGGAGTCGTCACCGAGGGCGATGCCGACGTCGCGGTGCTCACGTCGTGCGCGGTGACGAGCGACGCCGAGGCCGACCTGCGCCAGGCCGTGCGTCGCCTCGTGCGCGACCAGCCCGGCATCCGCGTCGTCGTGACCGGCTGCGCGTCGGCGCGTTCTCCGCGTGCGATCGCGGCGCTGCCGAACGTCGCGGCGGTGATCGCGGGCGCGGATCTCCTCGCGACCGTCGAGGCGGTCGGCCTCGCGCCTTCCCCGGTCCAGCTGCGGCGTGCCACGCGCCAATCCACCGCGCGCGCCACGCTCCGCGTGCAGGAAGGCTGCGACGAGCATTGCACCTTCTGCGCCACGACCCTCGCCCGCGGCGCACACCGCTCACGCACCGTCGAGGAACTCGTGCGTGAGGCACAGGCGCTCGAGGAGCATCACTCCGAGATCGTGCTCACCGGCATCCATGTGGGCTCGTGGGGCAAGGAGCGCGGCGCCACACTCGGCTCGCTCGTGCGCGCGCTGGTCGACGGCACGCGACGCGCGCGTTTTCGCCTGGCCAGCGTCGAAGCCACGGAAGTGGATGAGGACCTCGCCGAACTCCTTCGCGACGGCGCCGACCGAGTCTGTCCGTATCTCCATGCGCCCCTGCAGTCCGGCAGCGATCGGGTGTTGAAGCGCATGGGCCGCCACTGGTATTCGGCTCGCCAATACGCCCGGGCAATCGAGCGTCTCACCGCTGGCAGGCCGATCTTCGGCTTGGGCGCCGATGTGATGGCCGGCTTCCCCGGAGAGACGGAAGCGGATCACGCCGAGACACTCGCACTCGTCCGCGACCTCCCGTTCTCGCACCTGCACATCTTCCCGTATTCCGCACGCCCCGGCACCTCCGCCACGCAGTTGGGTGCGCAGGTCCCCGCATCCCTCGCCCGCACCCGCGCCTCCGCACTCCGCACCCTGGCCGCCGCGAAGCAGGCGGCCTACGCCGCATCCCGCATCGGCACCGACGGGGACCTGGTGATCATCTCGGCGCCAGAGCACCGGGGCGATGACGCCGCGCCGTTCCGCAGGGCCCTCAGTGAGGACTATCTTGAGGTGCGCGTGATGACCTCAGCCCCGCGCTCCTCCCGCATCTCCGCGCGTTTCGTATCCGGGACCCTGTGCGAGGCGCGCTCCGCAGTATCCCCGCATCCCGCATCCTGACGTGCCGACAGTTTACATCGAGACCTACGGCTGCCAGATGAACGTCAGTGACTCCGAACTGATGTACGGCAAGCTCATCGCCGAAGGCTACGAGACGCAGGACTCCCCGATCGGCGCCGACGTCGTCCTCGTCAACACCTGCGCCATCCGCGAGAATGCCGAACAACGCGTCATCGGCCGCCTCGGCGAACTCCGCCGCGACCTCAAGCCCGGCGCCGTCCTGGGCGTCACCGGCTGCATGGCGCAACGCCTCGGCCCCCGCCTCCTCGAGACCGACACGCGCGTGCAGCTCGTCGTCGGCCCCGATTCGTACCGCATGCTGCCCTCGCTCATCGAGGGTGCGAGGAACGGCGAACGCTTCAGCGCGACCGACTTCGACCTCGAGGAGCACTACGAGGACTTCACCGCACGCCGCTTCGAGGGCGTGAAGGCCTGGATCCCCGTGCAGCGCGGCTGCGACTATCGCTGCACCTACTGCATCGTCCCGACCACGCGCGGCCCCGAGCGTAGCCGCAAGCTCGCCGAAGTGGTGCGCGAGACGGGCGAGGTCGTCGCGCAGGGGATCACCGAGGTCGTCCTGCTCGGCCAGACCGTCAACAGCTACGACGACGGCACGCACGACTTCGCCGACCTGCTGCGTGCGGTCGGCGCGGTGCCCGGACTTCGCCGGCTGCGCTACACGAGCCCGCACCCGAACGATTTCTCCGATCGTGTCATCGCCGCGATGGCCGAGACGCCCGCCGTCTGCCAGCACGTGCACCTGCCGATGCAGAGCGGGTCGACGTCGATGCTGAAGCGCATGCTGCGGCGCTACTCGCGCGAGGACTACCTCGACTGCGTCGCGCGCCTTCGCGCCGCGATCCCCGGTCTCGGGCTCACGACCGATATCATCGTCGGCTTCCCGGGCGAGACCGACGAGGAGTTCGCGGACACGCTCTCGCTCTGTCGCGAGGTGCGGTTCGACGACGCCTTCACCTTCAAGTTCTCGGCACGCGAGGGCACGCCGGCGACGCGCATGCCCGCCGAGTGGACGATCTCCGAGGCCGTGGTCGATGGGCGCTACGACGCGCTCGTCGCGACCGTCCGCGGCATCTCTCGCGAGCGCAACATGGGCCGGCTTGGCGAACGGATGGAGGTGCTCGTCGAGAAGGAGGCGAGGAAGGGCGAGCTGCTCCAGGCGCGTTCCCGCGACTTCAAGACGGTGCTCGTTCCGGGGGAACCGAGCCTCATCGGCTCCTACATGACCGTCGAGCTCACCGGCACCACCGGTGCGACCTTCACGGGAGCGCCCGTCCAGGAACGCCAGCCACTCCCGATGGCCGGCTAGTGCTCGCGGCCGGTGCGGCGATGCGCGCCCCGGCCTGCGGCGCGCACGACGCGCGCCGCCGTCCGAACCCCTCGACTATCGCCGCCATCGCCGTCTCGCGCGCGAGGCCGCTGCGCGCCGCGAGGAAGGCGATCGCATCATTGTCCTTCGCGGGCTCGCCGTCGGCGAAGACCCAGCTCGAGTCACCGCGCTGAGCGAGGAACCAGCCCATCGCGTGGCCGAGTGCGAACCCCGTCACGTCGGCGCGCGGGTCGTCCCACCAGAGTCCGTCGAGCGCCGAATCGAGCTGCGCGACGGTGAGTGAGTCGAGGGCGCGGATGGTGCGGTTCGCGCAGAAGGCGTCGCTGAAGTCGCGGCCGTGCGAGCCGCCATGGTGCATCGCGAACGCCTCGCCCACCGATGCGGGGACGACGTCGCGCCGGCCGAAGGTCGCGACGTGCACGAGCTCGTGCGGATCGAGTCCGTTCCGCGCGGTGAGCGGCGCGAAGACCGCGAGCGGCGGGAAGACCGTCATCGCGAAGAGCGGACGCCACATCTCCCGCACGCCGAGCACGGAGAGCGTGGTGTCGCGCGCCGGGCCGACGATGAAGCGCGTCCGCGGGAGCGGCTCGGTGATGCCGAGCGCGGCGCGCAGCGCGCGCGCCTCCGCGAGCTGGCTGCGCACGTGGGCCGCGTTGATCGTGACGCTGCTGACGGCGTAGACGATGCTGCCGCGATCCTCGAGCACCTGGTGCAGCCGCTTCTCGGTCACCGGCGAACGGAAGAGCCGCATCGCCGCGGAATCCTCGTCCACCATCACGTACCAGGAGCCGAGCCTCGTCGGTGCCTGCGACGGCTCTGCCGCGAACGCGGAGAGGTGCAACCGGCGCGGACGCCCCGGCGGCGAATAGGCGAGGCTGTCGCCGCGGATGAGCACGAAGTAGTCGGGCGCACCGAGGCGCATCGCGCCCGCGGCGAAATCCCATTCACGGCCACTGAAGCGCGCATCGCGCACGCGGGCCGAGGTGAGCAACGCGTCGCTGCGCTCGAGCCAGTCGCCGTACTCCTGCATCAGCGCGCAGGGCGGACCGCCGGTGAGCTCGGTGCGCGCGCCGAGCAGCACGACGCCATGCAGCGAGCTGCGCAGCGCGGTGCAGGGGACCTCATCGGAGGTCGGCGCTCGCTGCGCCGCAGCGGTGAGTCCCTGCTGGGCGGGGACGATCGAGGCCGCGCCCGCGAGCGCGAACGACACCGAAGCGGCGACGGCGAGGCGGTGCATACGTGAACCTACCCGACGGGCCGCGTGCCGGTCACGCCGTCCGCGTTGGAACGATGACGGCGTCGTCCGCTCGCCTGGCGAGATGAGGGCATGCCCCTCATCCTCGCCGCGGCGATCGCCTGGGTCGCCGGCGCGATCGCCGGACTCATGCGCATCGGGTTCGCGCCGCTCGGGATCGCGGTCGCACTCTTCGTGTTGTCCGCGAGTTGGCGACGTCGCGCGCTCCTGCCGGCAGCGTTCGCGCTCGTGGCGATCTCGGCGGCCGAACTCGGCACGTCGCTCGCGGCCGCGGACGCGGACTGTGCCGAGCGGGCGTCGCGCGGCGGACCGTGGGAGGTGGAGCTCCTCGCGCGCGCCGAGCCGGGCGGGTTCGTCGTTGCCGAACTTCGGAACGTGCCCGGCCTCGCGCCCTGCCGCGTGCGCGTCGCGCTCGCCGTGCGCACCGGCGAGGCACCGGCCGGGAGCGTGGTGCGCGTGCGTCGGGCCGAGCCGAGCATGGGCGACCGCGGCCTGCTGTTGCGCGAAGCGCGGCTCGAGGTCGTGCGCGGTCCCGATCCGCTCGAGCGATGGCGCGCGCATGTCGCCGCGATGCTCGACCGCCGGTTCGGGCCCGATGCACCGATCGTGCGGTCGCTGCTCATCGCCGATACGCGCGGACTCGATCCCGCGCTCCGCGACCGCTACGCCGATGCGGGGCTCGTGCACCTGCTCTCGATCTCCGGCCTGCACGTCGCGATCGTCGGTGGCGCGCTGCTCCTGCTCTTCTCGGCGGCGCGACTCTCGGCGATGCGCGCCGCGGCCGCCGCCGTCGCGGTGAGTTCGCTCTACGTGCTCGCCATCGGCGCGCCGCCGCCCGCGGTGCGCAGCGTGACGCTCTTCGCCGCGGCGCAACTCGCGCGCGCGCGACAGCGACCGGTCTCGCCATGGGGCAGCTTCGCACTCGGCGCGCTCGTGCCGCTCACCGACGTCCGCACCGTGCTCGACCTCGGCTGGCAGCTGTCCGTCGCGGGCTACGCGGCGATCATCGTCGCGGGACGGCTCGGCCGCCGGATGCCCGATGCGCTCGACGGCTGGAGGCGCACGCTCGCGAAGGAACTCGTCGCAGGCGTGCTCACCACGCTCGTCACCGCACCGCTCGTCGCGTGGCACTTCGGGCGGCTCAGCCTCGTCGCGCCGTTGAGCAACCTCGCCGCGGGTCCGATCGTGTCCCTCCTGCAGCCGACCCTCTTCCTCGTCATGCTGCTGCCCGACTGGCTCGGGGCAGGCTTCGTCGTCGATGCCGCGCGCCCGCTCCTGCGCGCGATGGACGGCGTCGCGGGCATCGCGGCGAGCGTGCCCGGTGCGGCACTCCCCGTCGCGCCGAGCGCCTTCGCCGCCGCGCTCGCCGGCGTGGCCGCTGCGTCGTTGCTCTGCGCCGGATGGATGCGCGCTCCCGCGCGTCCGCTGATCGTCGCGCTCACAGCGACCGCGCTCCTCGCGTGGATGCCCGACGGACCGCCGTCCGCCGCGCGCGGGATCGTCGAGCTGCACCTCGTCGACGTCGGCCAGGGCGATGCGATCGCGCTGCGTTCGCCGCGCGGACGCTGGGTGCTCATCGATGCGGGACGCGCCTGGACCTCCGGCGACGCAGGCCGCGCGACGGTGATCCCGTACCTGCGACGGCGTGGCGGCACCCTCGCCATGCTCGTGCTCACGCATCCCCATGCCGATCACTTCGGTGGCGCGGCGAGCGTGATCCGCGCGCTGCATCCGGCCGAACTGCGAGACGCGGCGTTCGTCGAGCCGAGTGCGGGCTATCGCGAAGTGCTCGCGACCGCGCAGCGCGAAGGCACGCGCTGGCAACGCGTCCACCCCGGCGAACGGTTCGACCTCGACGGACTCGAACTCGAGTTCCTCGCGCCCGACTCCGCCTGGACCGCATCGCTCTCGGATCCGAATGAGGCGAGCACAGTGGTGCGTGCACGCTACGGCTCTGTGCGGTTCCTGTTCACCGGGGACGCAGAGCAGCAGGAGGAGGCCTGGCTGCTGTCGAACGACTCAGCCGCACTCGGCGCCGAGGTGCTGAAGGTCGGGCACCACGGTTCGTCCACGAGCACCGGGGCGCCGTTCCTCGCGGCGGTGCGACCGCGGATCGCGCTCGTCTCGGTGGGAAGGGCCAACACCTACGGTCATCCGAACCGCGAGGTGATGGAGCGTCTTCTGGAGGCGGGCGCCGCGATCCTGCGCACCGATCAGCTCGGTCCGATCATCGTCCGCACCGACGGAACGACGCTCGAGGTCGAGGCCGCGGGCGCTCGATGGAGCGTGGCACGGCCATTGCCGCAAGAGCGGTGACACGGACACCTTTCCCGCAGCGGGCCCTCACCTCCTGGAGCCTCATCCCTTGGTCAAGAACACGAGCACGTCGGTCGTCACGATCGAGCGCTTCATCATCGAGCAGGAGCGCTTGCACCCGCACGCCACCGGCGCCCTCTCGGGGATCCTCCAGGACCTCGCCCTCTCGGCGAAGATGATCGCGAACAAGGTGCGTCTCGCCGGACTCGTCGACGTGCTCGGCGAGCACGGCACCGACAACGTGCAGGGCGAGGCGCAGAAGAAGCTCGACGTCCTCTCGAACGACATCATCGTGAAGGCGCTCGA
>Ga0137353_1000031_pt1 | contig 29047 bp, 28 predicted proteins | sample EasRivERMLT760_2_FD_104759 | JGI IMG/M metagenome (GOLD analysis project Ga0137353, IMG submission 104759) | Soil microbial communities from meander-bound floodplain in the East River, Colorado, USA - East River MetaG ERMLT760_2 | ecosystem: Environmental > Terrestrial > Soil > Floodplain ...
CCACGCCGAGGTCGCGCACACGGTGCGCGGCGCGGAGATCATCCAGAACTTCCTGTTCGGCGTGGCCGGCGCGAAGCCCGACTGGACGCCGGGACACTTCGTGGACGTCGAGGTGGAACGCATCAAGAAGCTCGTCGGCGATGCGCACGTGATCTGCGGCCTCTCGGGCGGCGTGGACTCGTCGGTCGCGGCCGCGCTCGTGCACAAGGCGATCGGCGACCAGCTCACCTGCATCTTCGTCGACACGGGCCTGCTGCGCCTCCACGAGCGCGAGCAGGTCGAGCGCACGATGGGCCAGCACCTCGGCATCAAGCTCGTGACCGTGCGCGCGGAGGATCGCTTCCTGAACGCGCTCAAGGGACTCGACGATCCCGAGAAGAAGCGCAAGGCGATCGGCCATACCTTCATCGATGTCTTCGAGGATGCTTCGTCGCAGGCAGGGAAGGACGCGAAGTTCCTCGTGCAGGGCACGCTCTATCCCGACGTGATCGAGTCGGTGAGCGCGAAGGGCGGCCCGAGCGCGACGATCAAGACGCACCACAATGTCGGCGGGCTCAAGCCGGACATGAAGTTCAAGCTCATCGAGCCGCTGCGTGAGCTCTTCAAGGACGAGGTGCGCAACGTCGGCCGAGAACTCGGCCTCCCCGAGGAGATGGTGGGGCGGCATCCGTTCCCGGGGCCCGGCCTCGCGATCCGCGTGCTCGGTGCCGTGGATCCGGTGAACGTCGAGACGCTGCGCCGCGCCGACGCGATCTACCTCGAAGAGATCCGCTCCGCCGGACTCTATAATGAGATCTGGCAGGCCTTCGCGGTGTTCCTGCCCGTGCGCTCGGTGGGGGTGATGGGCGACGGCCGCACGTACGAGCATGTGATCGCGCTGCGGGCGGTCACGAGCACCGACGGCATGACGGCCGACTGGTACGCCTTCCCGTACGACGTGCTGGCCCGCATCTCGAGCCGGATCATCAACGAGGTGAAGGGGATCAACCGCGTGGTGTACGACGTGAGCTCCAAGCCGCCAGCGACGATCGAGTGGGAGTAGGGGGCTCGCTCCGCCCCACCGTCCCCGAGCTGCGCGAGATGGCGCGCCTCGCGGCGCCGATCGTGCTCGTCAACGTCGGCATGCAACTGATGGGGGTCGTGGACGCGGCGATGCTCGGGCGCGTGTCGGCTGCCGACCTCGCCGCGGGCGCGCTCGGCAACTTCTACTTCTATGTGACGGCGATCATCGGCATCGGCGTGCTCATGGCGCTCGATCCCGTGATCTCGCAGGCCGTCGGCGCGAAGGACGATGTGGCGATCGCGCGCGGCGTGCAGCGCGGCGTGCTCATGTCGCTGCTGGTCGGCGTCGCGGTGAGCCTCGCGTTCCTCGCCGCCGGCCCGGTGCTCGGCGCGCTGGGCCAGCCGGCCGAGGTGACGCCCAAGGCGGTCGCCTACGTGATCTGGAGCATCCCCGGGATGCTGCCGTTCTTCGCGTTCAACATGATCCGGCAGGTGTTGCAGGCATTCCAGAACACCCGCGCGATCGTCATCGCGGTGATCGGTGCGAACGTCGCGAATGTCTTCTTCAATTGGGTGTTCGTCTACGGCCACCTCGGCTTCGCGCCGCACGGCGTGGTGGGTTCCGCCGTGTCGACCGTGCTGGCGCGATGGATCATGGCGGTCTCGCTCCTCGTCGTCGCCTGGCCCGCCCTCAAGCCGCACCTCGTTCCCTGGCGTCGCGAGAGCTGGCAACTCGCACCGCTCGGCCGGATGTTCGCGCTCGGACTGCCCGTCGGCCTGCAGTTCTTCGCCGAAGCCAACGCGTTCGGACTCGTCACGATCATGGCCGGGTGGATGGGCACGACGACGCTCGCGGGCCACGAGGTCGCGCTCAACCTCGCCGCGCTGACCTTCATGGTGCCGATGGGCGTCGCCGGCGCCGCGGCGGTGATGGTCGGCCACGCGGTCGGCGCGGGGGACGTCGCCGAGTCGCGGCGCGACGCGGTCGCGGCGCTCGCGGTGGGCGTGGGCTTCATGGCGCTGATGGCGATCGTCTTTGCGCTCGTGCCGAACGTGCTCGCGCGGTCGTACGTGAGCGACCCGGCGACGCGACTGATGGCGGCGACACTCATCCCGATCGCGGCGGTGTTCCAGGTGTTCGACGGCACGCAGGTCATCTGCACGTCGATCCTCCGCGGCGCGGGCGACACGCGCGTGGCGATGGTGTTGCACATGCTGAGCTTCTGGGCGGTGGGGATCCCGCTCGGGGCGCTGTTCGCCTTCAAGTTCGATGGCGGCGCGCCGGGGCTCTGGTGGGGGCTCACGGCCGGGCTCGCGGCGGCGGCGGTGCTGCAGCTCGCGCGGGTGCGGTCGAAGCTCAGCGGCGACATCCAGCGCGTCCGCATCGATCGGCCGCCGTCGATGACGCCCTGACTCAGCCGCTCAGACGCCCTTCTCCTCCAGCAGCGCCATGAACTGCGCCGGATCGGTGAGCCCGAGCAGCCGCTCCGGCACATCCGACTCCTTCGAGAACTGCGCGATCTTCCCCAGCACCGGCAGGTACTGGTTGCTCACCTCGAGCGGCGGCGCGACGATCAGGAAGAAGAACTGCACCGGCTTGTCGTCGATCGCCTTGAAGTCCACGCCGCCGCTCTTGCGGCCGAAGGCCACGCGCAGCCTGGTCACGACGAGCGACCGGCAGTGGGGGATCGCGATCCCGCGCCCGATCCCGGTGGAGCCGAGGTTCTCCCGGCGCTTGAGCATCTTGAAGAGCATCCCCTCGTCCTTCTCGCCCAGCTTGAGGAGGCCGATGAGCTCCTTCAGGATGTCGTCCTTGGTCGTGCCCTCGAGACCGAGCTTGACCGCGTCCTCTGAGAAGAATTCACGTAGTTCCATCCACCCAACGTAGCCGCGGCCCCCAATGCTGTCAAACCCAGACATTGCAAGCACTTGGGGCCCCTCCTAGCTTTCACTCGATGCGCTTCCCGTACCCGACGGACCACGCGGTCCCCCTCTTCCTCGCGCCCATGGCCGGCGTGTCGGAATCGCCCTTCCGCCGGCTCTGCCGGCAGTGGGGCGCGGACGTCGTCGTCACCGAGTTCCTCTCGGCGGAAGGCATCCGGCGCGAGAACGAGGCGACGCTGAGCAAGCTCCGGTTCGGTGCGGACGAGCGCACCATCGGCGTACAGATCTTCGGCGCCGAGCCCGACGCCATGCGCGACGCCGCGGCACTGGTGACCGATGTATTCCAGCCGGAATTCATCGACATCAACTTCGGCTGCCCGGTGAAGAAGGTGGTGCGGCGCAATGGCGGGTCGGGCTGCCTCAAGGACCTCGACCTCGTGCAGACGATCATCCGCGCGGTGGTCAGCGGCACGCACCTGCCCGTGACGTGCAAGATCCGCAGCGGCTGGAGCGAGGAGATGCGCGACCCCGTCGCCATCGGCCTGCGCTGCCAGGACGCGGGCGTGAAGGCGATCGCGCTGCATCCGCGCACGCGCACGCAGATGTACACGGGGCACGCGCACTGGGATGAGATCGCGTCGCTCAAGGCCGCGCTCGAGATCCCGGTGATCGGCAACGGGGACATCAAGACGCCCGAGGACGCGGCCCGCATGCGTCGCGAGACCGGCTGCGACGGCGTGATGATCGCGCGCGGTTCGTTCGGCCAGCCGTGGATCTTCCAGCAGGCGCGCGCGCTCATCGACGGCACGCCGGTCCCGGCGACTCCGCCGGTGGAGGAACGCTTCAAGGTCGCGCTGGACCATGCGCGCATGGTCCAGTCGTACGAGCACGACCCGGTCGGAGCGGCGCTCGAGTTCCGCAAGCACCTCGGCTGGTACGTGAAGGGTCTGCCGAACTCCGCCGACCTGCGGAAGAAGCTCCACGCGGTGAACTCGTTCGCCGAGGTGGAGGGGATCTTCGAGGAGTACCTGAAGAGCGGGTGGATGCGCGAAGCCGAGGCGGCGTGAGGCGCGACCGCGTCCGCGCGCTCCTCGAGGAGGTCGCGCAGGGCAAGCTCGACGTTGCCACTGCGCTCTCGCAGCTCGATGACGCCCCGGTGGACGAGCTCGGCTTCGCGACGGTCGACCAGCATCGCGCGCTGCGGCAAGGATTCCCCGAGGTCATCTTCGGGCAAGGGAAGGAGCCGGCGCAGGTCGTCGCGATCGCCGAGCGGCTCGCGGCGCATGGGGATGGGTTCCTCGTCACGCGGGCGGATGCGGAGTCGCGCGACGCGCTGCTGCGACGGTTCCCCAAGGCCGAGGCGAATGCGATCGCGCGCACGGTGCTGCTGCGCGCCGAACGACCGCGGCCCAAGGGCACGCGCACGGTCGCGATCGTCACCGCGGGCACGAGTGACCTTCCGGTCGCCGAGGAAGCCGCGGTCACGCTCGATGCGACCGGTCATCCCGTGCTGCGCGTGACCGACGTCGGCGTTGCGGGGATCCACCGCATCCTCGCGAAGCGTGAGACGTTGCACGACGCCACAGTCGTGATCGTCGTCGCGGGGATGGATGGCGCGCTGCCGAGCGTGGTCGGCGGATTGGTGCGCTGCCCGGTGATCGCGGTACCGACGAGCGTGGGGTATGGCGCGGCGTTCGGTGGCCTGGCGCCGCTGCTCACGATGCTCAACTCGTGCGCGGCGGGCGTCACCGTGTGCAACATCGACAATGGATTCGGCGCGGCGGTCGCGGCCGCGCGGATCCTCGACGCATGAGCGGCCTGGTGCGTTTCGCTGCGGCCTTCCTGCTTGGCGTCATCGCAGGTGTGGTCGCGCTGCGCTGGCTCAAGCTGCGGTTCGCCGCCGCGTCAGCCGACCGCACGCGGCCCGCGCAGCACGAACCCGGCCAGCGGTTGAAGCTGGCGGATCGCGCGCAGGACTCGCTCCTCGCCGCGTTCAGGCCGGAGGAGATCCCCGACCCCGCCGACGCCCTGCGCGAGGACCAGCGGATCCTCGCCGATGCGTTGCGCGACATCGCCAAGCGGCGCGGCGCGGTGGCGGCGATGCTCTGGTCCCTCGACGAGGATGTGGGCGGCGTCGCGACGCCGGTGGCGTCGAGCGCGGACGATGCGCGATCGAGCTTCACGCCAGCCTACCTGCCGGTGATGTCGCCCGCCGACCGCGACCGCATCGAGTGGAGCGCGCGGAATCGGATGATCACGGTGGACCGCGCGCCGGGGCACCCGTTCCTGGCGATTGCTCCGCTCGACGCGTCGGACAGGCCAGGCGCATTGAGCCTGCATTTCGATGCGCACGCGACGCCGGAAGTCGGAACGCTCCACGATGCGCTCCCCGAGCATGCACGTGCGATGGGGTCGCTCTACGGCCTCGTGCGTACGCGTGGGGATGTCGCGCGCCAGAACTTCCGGCTGCGCGGACTCATCCGCACGGCGGGCACGTTGCAGGCGACGCGCGATCCGCTCGAGCTCGAGCGGCTGCTGGTGAGGGACTCGCTCACCGTCGCCGGCGCCGAGTGGGCGGTACTGGTGCGTTGGGATCCGAGCCTCGGGACCGGTGAGGTGCGCGCGCACACCGCCGACGCGGAGCTGCTCGGCGTCGAATTCCACGGACTGCAGGTGTCGCCCGACTCCACGGTGGGGCAGGTCTGCACCGAGGGGCGGCCCGCGGTGTTCACCGATGCGCGCCCGTTCGCGCGGACCGACGATGCGATCTTCGGCAGTGGCGCGAAGCTCGGCGCGCTCGGATCGCTGCTCGCGGTGCCGCTGCTGCGTGGCGACCAGGACCGGCCGCTGGGCGCCCTCGTCTGCGGACATCGCGAGGTGGCGGTGCTGCGCGCGATGGAGGCGCGCAACGCGAAGAACCTTGCCATCATCGCGGCAGGCGCGCTGGAGACCGCGTGGGCGGTGGAGGATGCGCGGCGCAACGCGCGCACCGATCCGCTCACCCTGCTCGCCAACCGGCGCGGGTTCGACGAGCGCTACGCGCAGGTGATCCAGGAGACCGACCGCTACGGCGGGGCGGCCGCACTGATCCTCGTGGACATCGATCACTTCAAGCGGGTGAACGACACGTACGGCCACGAGGCGGGCGATCAGGTGCTGATCGCGGTGGCGAAGGCGCTCGCCGACGGGCGCCGCACCGTGGACCTGACGGCGCGACTCGGCGGCGAGGAGCTCGCGGTGCTCTTGCCGCAGACGGATACGGCGGGAGGGAAGGAGGTGGCGGAGCGCATGCGGAAGCGCATCGAGGCGCTTACCGTGCGCACGAACACCGGCGAGGTGCGGGTGACCGCGAGTTTCGGTGTGTCCGAGTATCCTGCGCGGTCGGGACGGCCGGAGCGCGTGGTCGAGAGCGCTGACCAAGCCTTGTACGCGGCCAAGCGGAATGGGCGGAATCGCGTGGAGACGACTGGCGGTGCCGTTCCGTGATTGAACTCGTGACGGCTTCGGGGTATGATTCCATTGTAGCACGGGGGCGACCGGTTTCGATTGTGTAGGTGGCTCCGTGACTGCGCGCCCAGGTCCTCGGGTCCCTGGTAAAACACTCGGGAAATTTCCAACTGCGAATAACAACTTCGCTCTCGCTGCGTAAAGCTTAGGCTTTACCCAGCAGTGCCTGAGAGGTAGCCCTGCCTGGGGCGACACTCAGGTATCGCAAATCCAGGCTGGCTGTCTGGCGCGTCCTCCGCCAGATGGTGAGATACAGATGGACTCATCCGTGCGACGGCGGCCTGCCGGCCAGCGCACGGAAACACCAATCGGCGGGATACGCGCGTAGACGTTGCGGAAGATCTTATGCAAGACGAGGGTTCGAATCCCTCCGCCTCCACTGCATGATGAAGGATGGATGATGAAAGAGGGCCGCCCGTTCGGGCGGCCCTTCTTCATTCATCCTTCTTCGTTCTTCGGCGTTCTGCTGCGCGATGGTCGCTACGAGAGCCTGAGGGTCATCACGATCGCGGTATCGGGGCAGGCGCCGCGGAACTCCTCCGATGCGTGAAGCGCCGATGGCACCTGCGTGCGCTCGATGCGCTCGAAGCCGAATCTCGGGAACCACCGCTCTGCCGTCGTCGTGAGCAGCACGAGTTCGCGCATGCCCTGTTCGCGCGCCTGCGCGAGCAGGGCTCGCACCAGCCGTTCACCGAGTCCCGTGCCGCGCAGCGCGGGGGCGACGACCGCGCTGCGGAGCAGCGCGGCGTCACCGTACGCCTCGAGCCCGATCGCGCCGACCACTTCGCCGGAGCGTTCGGCGACCACGAACCGATCGAGGTCCGCCGGCACGCCCGCGAGCGGGAGCTTCGCCTCGGTGAGCAGTGCCGTCACCGCTGCGTGGTCCCGCGGCTTGGCCGAACGGATCGTGGCGTCCACGGTCAGGCAACCCTCCCGGGCTTGATCGCACGCACGAATGCGCTGCAGAAGCTCCCATCAAGCTCATCGGCGATGCGGTCGGTGTCGAGGCCCGCATCCTTCAGGAAGGCGCGCGCGTCCGACGCCTTGTACACGCGGGTGGGCTCCACCGAGCCGCCGACGAAACCCGCCGCGTCGAGGAGGCGGATGAACTCCTTCTCCTCGAGCGCACCGGCGACGCAACCGACCCAGAGTTCCATCGAACGGCGCACGTCGTCCGGCACGTCGCCGCGCACGACGACGTCACTCACCGCGAAGCGGCCGCCGGGCTTCAGCACGCGGAAGGCCTCGCGCAACACCTGCGGCTTGTCCACCGCGAGGTTGATCACGCAGTTCGAGATGATGACGTCCACCGAGGCATCGGGGAGCGGGATCCTCTCGATCTGCCCCTTGAGGAAGGTCACGTTCGTCGCGCCGGCAGCCTGTGCATTCCGCTGCGCCAGCGCCAGCATCTCGTCGGTCATGTCGAGGCCGTAGGCGTGGCCGGTCGGACCCACGCGCTGGGCCGAGAGGAGCACGTCGATGCCGCCACCGGCGCCGAGGTCGAGGACGACCTCGCCTTCCTTGAGTGCGGCGAGCGCCGTGGGGTTGCCGCAACCGAGGGACGCGAGCACCGCCGCTGCGGGGATGCCCTGGACCTCAGACGCGAGATAGAGGTCCGACGTGATGGGGTCCTTGTCGTCACCGCAGCAGCTGGCGCCGCAGCATGACGAGGCCTGACCCTCGGCGGCGCGAGTGGCGGCGGCGCCGTACTTCGCGCGGACGATCGAGTGCACCTCGGGTTCGGTCTCGGGGACGGCGCCGAGCGCAACGCTGCCAGGTGCTTCGCTGCCGTGTGCCTTGCTGCCGTGTGCGGCATCGTCTCTGCAGCAGTCAGGGCCGCAGCACGAGGCGGCGTCGGTGGATACGATGGTTCGGGACTTGGGCTGTTGCGCGGTGGACATCGGTGGATCCTCCAGAGAGTGGTGTGTTGGATCGGACCACTCCGGGGGTCCGCGCTCATCCGTCAGCGGTGGGGCAGGACTGCATCAATCATTCATCCTTCATCCTTCATCCTTCATCCTTCATCCTTCATCCTTCATCAGTCTTCAGGTCAGGCGCAACAGGAGGTCGGAAGGCGGCGCTTTGCGGCGGCGGGGACACGGTAAGCCGCGACCGCAGCTTCCGCGTGCGTGAGCACGTCGTGATCGAGTTCGTAGTAGGACCAGCGGCCCTCGCGGCGCATGCGGATGAGGTTCGCGTCGCGCAGGGTCTTGAGATGGAACGAGAGGAGGGACTGGCCGCAGTCGAGGGTGGCCTGCAGGTCGCAGACGCACTGTTCGCCGGCGCGGAGCAGGTCGAGGATGCGCAGCCGGCGCGCGTCGGAGAGGGCGTGGAAGATCGACGCGTGCTTCTGAAGGCTCTCCAGAGCAGCTTCGCTGCGGGAGCTCTTCGAGGCGGTCGGCTCGGGGAGGGTCGGGAGGGTTCGTGCCATGCATCAACGTATCAAGATTCGTTGATTAGCGCAATCCCCCCACCCTCGACATCTCGACACCCGCATCGCCGCCGGTGATACTTCCAACGCAACCCGTTGCACCACCGCGCGTTGCACTCCGGCCTCTGGCCGAGCCCCTGCGGCCCATCCCCTTTCTCGGCGGCCTCGCGATGCGTTCCTCGTCCTCCCACGACTGGCGGTTCTTCCGCGCCGGCGGGTCCGATCAAGTCGCGCTGGAACGCGGCTCCGACCTGCTCGCACTCGACCAGCTCGATCCCAAGTTGTGGGTCGCCCTCGCCTGCCCGGTGAAGGGGCTCGAGCTCGACGAACGGTCGCTCCACCTCATGGACTCCGACGAGGACGGGCGCATCCGCGTGCCCGAGGTCATCGCCGCCGTGAAGTGGGCGGCGAGCGTGATGACGAGCCTCGACTCCCTCATGAAGGGCGGGGACCTGCCGCTCTCGTCGATCAACGAGTCCACGCCGGAGGGCAAGGCGATCGCCGCCTCGGCGCGTGAGATCCTCGCGAACCTCGGCAAGTCGGGGCAGGCGACCATAGCGGTGGCCGAGACGATGGAGACGGCGAAGGTCTTCGCGCAGACGAAGTTCAACGGCGACGGCATCGTGCCGGTGGAGATGATCGACGATGCGGCGCTCAAGGAAATCGCCGAGCGCGTGATGAAGCATGCCGGCGCGACGTCCGATCGCAGCGGGAAGGACGGGATCGACCAGGCCGGTGTGGACAAGTACTTCGACGACTGCGCCGCGTACGACCTCTGGTGGAAGGAGGGCGAGGCCAATGCGAAGACGCTGCTACCGCTGGGCGACAAGACTCCCGCCGCTGCTGCGGCGATGAACGCGGTGCGCGCGAAGGTGGATGACTACTTCGCGCGATGCCGGCTCGCGGCGTTCGATCCGCGGTCGATCGTCGCGGTGAACCGTCGGGAAGATGAGTACCTCGAGCTCGCGGCGACCGACCTCTCGATCACGGCGCAGGAAGTCGCGGGCTTCCCGCTCTCGCGGATCGAGGCCTGGCGGCCGCTGTCGCTGAAGGCGCGCGTGGTCGCGGGCGCCGCGACGGAGGGCCTCAATCCGGCGTGGGTCGACGCGATCGAGACGTTCCGCGCGACGTGCGCTGCGCCCATCCTCGGTGGAGAGGCAGGGCAACTCACCGAAGCCGATTGGGCGAAGGTGCAGGACAGGCTCGCGGCGCATGAGATGTGGGCGGCCCGGAAGGCCGGGTCCGACCTCGAGGAGCTCGGGATCGCTGGCGTGCGCGCGGTCCTCACCGGAGGGACGCGGGCCGGCCTCACCGCACTCATCGCGAAGGACGCGGCGAAGGAGCCGGAGATGGCGGCGATCGCCGCGGTCGAGCGGCTCGCGCGCTACCATCGCGACCTCTACCAGCTGCTCAACAACTTCGTCGCCTTCCGGGATTTCTATTCTCGCGAGCGTCCGGCGGTCTTCCAGGTGGGCACGCTCTACCTCGACGGACGCAGCTGCGACCTCTGCGTGCGTGTCGACGACGCAGGCAAGCATGCCGCGCTCGCCGGGCTCGCGAAGTGCTATCTCGCGTACTGCGATTGCCGGCGCAACGGCGAGACGATGTCGATCGCCGCGGTGTTCAGCGACGGCGACAGCGACAACCTCATGGTCGGCCGCAACGGCGTGTTCTACGACCGCCGCGGCCGCGACTGGGATGCGACGATCACGAAGGTGGTCGACAACCCGATCTCCGTCCGTGAGGCGTTCTGGTCGCCGTACAAGAAGTTCGTGCGGCTCATCGAGGAGCAGGTCGCCAAGCGCGCCGCGGCCGGCGAGGCGGCGGCGGACGACCGTCTGAGCACGGCTGCGGTCGGCACGGCGAACGTGGACAAGAAGTCGGCCGAGGGGAAGAAGATCGACGTCGGCACGGTGGCAGCACTCGGCGTCGCGTTCGGTGCGATCGGCACGCTGCTCACGACGATGGCCGGCTACTTCTTCGGGATCTTCACACTCCCGTTCTGGCAGGTCATCGTCGCGCTCGCCGGCGTGCTGTTGCTCATCTCGACGCCGTCGATGGTCATCGCGTGGCTCAAGCTGCGCCAGCGCAACCTCGGGCCCATCCTCGACGCGAACGGCTGGGCGGTGAACGGACAGGTGAAGATGAACGTGCCGTTCGGCGGCGCGCTCACGACGGTGGCGCAGATCCCACCGGGTTCCACGAGCTCATTCGCGGTGAAGTACCCGGAGACCCCGACGGCGCTGCCCAAGCTCATCATGACGCTCATCGGCATCCTGTTCGTGCTCTCGTTCCTGAACAGCCGCGGCGCGATCTTCTCCATGACGCGGGGGCGATTCGGAGAAGGCGCGGCGGTCATCCAGCCGACGGACGGCGTGCCCTGATCTACGGCCGCACGGTCTGGATCTCCACGCGCGATGCCTGCTGCGGCGTCCGCCACACGCGGTGCGTCTGCGCCTTGAAGTCCTCGGGCTTCGCCTCGAAGATGTTCGGCACCCACGTCTGCGGGTTCCGGTCGATGATCGGGAACCACGTGCTCTGCACCTGCACCATGATCCGGTGCCCGGCGAGGAAGCGATAGCTCTGCGTGTGCAGGTCGATGGTGAAGGGCGTGACGGCGTTCGGCGTGAGGGGCGTGGGGCGCTCGCGTGACTCGCGGAACCGGCCGCGCAGCACGTCGTTCGCGATCATGAACTGGTAGCCGCCGAGCTTGAACGCCTTCGGATAGTCCTGCGGATAGACGTCGATGAGCTTCACGATCCAATCGGCGTCCTGCCCGGTGGTGCTCGCGAAGAGTCGCGCCAGGATCTCGCCGGCGACGACGACGTCCTCGGTGAGCGGTTCGGTGACGTACGTGAGCACGTCGGGACGGCCGTCGACGAAGCGCTGGTCCTCGAGGAGCCACGTGGACCATCCTGAGCCTTTGGGATAGTAGGTCGGCTCGATGGGACGCATGCGGTAGGGCACCGGCTTCGCGGGGTCGCTCACGAAGGCATCGAACGCCTCGGGCGCGCCGGCCGCAGGCGCCTCGAACGAGAGGCGGCCGCCCGGATGGAAGTAGAGTGACCGGCGCACGGCGTCGCGAGGCGGCCACGCGTCGAAGTTGCGCCACTGGTTGCTGCCCGACTCGAAGACCGTGGCCTCGGTGCGGCGCGGCGTCCCGCGATCCTTCAGGTAGAACGCGAAGAAGGGTGCCTGGATCCTCGCGCGATAGTGCTCACCGGTGGGCGAACCGAAGTCGATCTTGCCGAGCGTCTGGCCCGGCCCGCCGCTCCACCCGCCGTGCCGCCACGGACCGACGACGAGGAAGTTCTGCGCGCCCTGGTCCTTCTTCTCGAGCTCCGAATAGATGAACATCGGCCCGTAGAAGTCCTCCTGGTCCCACCATCCGGCGACGTTGAGCGTCGGCACGGTCACGCGCGTGAGGTTCGCGCCCATCGCCTGGCGCTGCCAGAACTCGTCGTAGTTCGGGTGATCGACGAAGTCGGTCCACGTGGGGAGCACGCGATCCTTCAGCACGTTCTTCTGGATGTTCGAGAGCGGCCCGATGTTCAGGTACCACTCGTACGTGTCGTAGCGATCGAAGTCGAAGTCGGCGTTCTCGCGCGACGACTCGGTGAGCCAGGCGTACTCGAAGCCGTAGCTCAGGCGGAACGCGCCGTTGTGATGGAAATCGTCGCCGATCCACATGTCGGCCGGCGAGGCCTGCGGGCTCACCGCGCGCAGCGCCGAGTGGCCGCCGAGCATGCCCATCGCCGACGTCCAGCCATCGTAGGACACGCCGAGCATGCCGACGCGGCCGTTGTTGTTCGGGATGGTGCGCAGCATCCAGTCGATGGAGTCGTTGGTGTCGGTGCTCTCGTCGATCGCGTTGCGCGGCGCGTCCACCGGCTTGGGCGGCCGCTGCATCACGAAGGTGCCGCCGCTCTTGTATCGCCCGCGGATGTCCTGGAAGACGAAGATGTAGCCTTCCTCGGCGAGCTCCTTGTATCCACCGGTGAGGCGGCCGCCCGCTCCGCCCACGCCATAAGGCGTGCGCTGGAGCAAGAAGGGAAGCGGCTTCGATGGCTCACTCGGCCGATAGATCTCGACGTGCAGCGTGATGCCGTCGCGCATGGTGATGTCGGCGCTCTCGTGCACGTACTTCGCGGGGTCGAAGCCGCTGTCGCGCGGGACCGCCGCGGCCGCCTGCTGTGCGTAGGCGAGAGGGGCGCTGGTGAACGCGCTCGCCGAGCAAAGGGCGACCAGGAGTGCGAGGATCGGGCGACGGATCATGGCGAACCTCGGTTGGAGTCGGACCGGCGCTCCTCGCGCCAGGCCCAGAGAACGAACACGATCAGCGCCACGAAGGCGGCCGGCGCGAGCATGATGGCGGCGAGATTGATGATCCCGTCCCCGAGCGGACGCCAGTCGGCCTTGCCCTCGGGCCCGAACTGAAGTTGCCGCCCGTACACGATCCCGCGCCAGACCGAGAGCGGGATCCAGGTCAGGAAGAAGGCCGCGGTAGCGAGCTTCGCACCTCGTCGCATGCTCACGCTTCGCGCGGCTCCCGCAGGCGCAGCAGGCCCTCCTGCGCGACGGAGGCGACCATCGTCCCGTCCCGTTGATACACGGCGCCGCGCACGAAGCCGCGCGCGCCGAACGCCGAGGGGCTGTCGCTCACGTAGAGCAGCCACTCGTCGGCGCGGAAGGGGCGGTGGAACCAGACGGTGTGGTCGAGGGACGCGATGAAGAGCCGCGGGTCGCGGAAGGCGATGCCGTGCGGGAGCAGCGCCGTGGGGAGGAAGCCGTAGTCGGACGCGTACGCGAGCACCGCCTGGTGCAGCATGAGCGGATCGCCGATGCGCTCCGTGAGCCGGAACCAGACCTGACGCCTGGCATCGACGCCCTCGGCGCGCTGCTGGCGCGACCACGGATCGAGCGGCGAGATGTTGCGGATGTCGATCGGCCGGTCCTGCGTGAGCACGTCGCGGAACGACTCCGGCAGCTTGTGGGCGCGAGCGCGGAGCTGCTCGAGTTCCGAGGGCAGCGATTCGGGCGCAGGCACGTCCGGCATGGCGGACTGATGGTCGAGGCCGGGCTCCGGAATGTGGAACGACGCCGAGAGATGGAAGATCGCCTCGCCGTGCTGGATGGCGGTGACGCGGCGGCTCGTGAAGCTCTTGCCGTCGCGCGGGCGGTCCACGAAGTACACGATGGGGACCTTGAGGTCGCCTTCGCGCAGGAAGTAGCCGTGCACCGAGTGGGCCTCGCGTCCCTCGGGGACGGTGCGCCGCGCGGCGACGAGCGCCTGCGCGAACACCTGCCCGCCGAACACGCGGCCGGTGGCGAGGTCGCGGTTCTGGCCGCGATAGATGTTGTGCTCGAGCGGTTCGAGCTCGAGGAGGTCGAGCAGGTCAGTGACGACAGTCATGGCCGAAATATGGCCAGGCGCACGAGATCTGCTTATGAGTCGACAGTAGGCAGTTGGCGGTCGCTCGTCGGCTCGTCCTGGTTCCGCATGTGGTCGGCGAGTTGATGGAGCCGCTGCCGCAGGAAGGTCCGGAGTTCCACCGGCATCTCATGCTCGTCGAGGGCGCGGTCCATGCACCACAGCCACTGGTCGCGCTCGCGCGCGCCGATCGCGAAGGGCAGGTGCCGCGCGCGCAGCCGCGGGTGCCCGTACTTCTCCTCGTAGAGCGGTGGTCCGCCGGTCCAGCCCGTGAGGTATTCGTAGAGCTTCTCGCGGCTCCGCTTCAGGGACTCGGCGTGCAGTCGCCGGACGTCGGCTGCCTCGGGTGACGCGTCCATCAGGTCGTAGAAGCGATTCACGAGGGCGCGGATGCCGTCGCGGCCACCGAGCTGGTCGAAGGGAAGGGGAGGAGCCGTCATCAGTGAAAGATGACGGGCCGGGCCTCGTCTGTCGCCCTCCCACTGGCGGAAGCGCAGGACCCCTTCGAGGTTGCCTGCATGCGTCCGCGGACAAACGTGAGTCTCGGTTGGACCGAGGGGCGTTTCTTCGACCTCTGGATGTTCGTGCATCTGCTGGCCGGAGTTGCGGGAGGATTCTCGAACGTCTGGTTCGGTCTTTCAGCGCCGATGGTCGTGGTCGTCGGATTCTTCCTGATGGGCGTCTGGGAGGTGTTCGAAGCGTTGATTGGCATCGACGAGAGTTGGGAGAACCGGGCGCTCGACATCCTCGTCGGGCTCGCGGGTGTCGCGATCGCCCTCGCGATCGCGGCCAAGCTGGACCACCGGCAGCAAGCGGTCGCCTTCGGTGCGGCCGTGCTGCTCGGATCGCTCGGCAGTGCCCTCGGATGGCTCGCGCACCGACGGCGGACCAGGGCTGTGCGGAATGAACGTCCAGACGGGTAATTCCTCCTGGTCGCGCCCGCTGGCGCACCCCGATCCCCAATCCTCAAGAGGCTCCGATGCGTTCCGTTCGGCTCGCCCTCGCGGCGATGCTCCTCTCCGCCGCACCCCTCGCCGCACAGCAGTTCGGCCCCCAACCCGACGCGGCCACGCGCACGGAGATCCTGCGGATCCGCGAGAAGGCGTGGCGGACGTACTTCGCCAACGACCAGGAGGGCTTCAAGTCCGTGGTCCCGCAGGAGCTGCTTGCGGTCGGGTGGGACGGCGGCCCCTGGGAGGACCGCGCGCAGGTCCTCAACGGCATGGCCGAGTTCGCCAAGGCCGGCGGCGCCATCGAGACGCTCGAGTTCCCCGAGAACGTGATGCAGCAGTACGGGGACGCGATCATCCTCTACACGAAGTTCCGGCTGGTGCTCAAGATGGGCGACGGCAAGACGAGCGAGACGCGGGGGCGGGGAACCGAGATCTTCGTCAAGCGCGACGGCCGATGGATCCACACCGGTTGGCACCTCGACCAAGTGCCCGACTGATCGAGGGCCACTGACATCGGGAGTCACCGCGGCTCATTTTACGCGGATGACCCCTTCGACCTGCGGCGCCCGTCCATCGGGACGGGCGCGCTCCATCGCCCGACTGGCCGCGTTCGCGGTCGCGTTCGCACCGGCTGCCGTCCTCGCGCAGCGCGGGCCCGTCCCGACGCCCGAATCAGTGTTCGGGCACGCCGTCGGCGCCGACTTCAAGCTGATCGACTACGACCAGTCGATCGCCTACCTGAAGCAGCTCGCCGCGGCGAGTGACCGCATCAAGCTCGTCGATGTCGGCCGCACGTCGAATGGCCGCCCGTGGACGATGGCGATCATCTCGTCGGCGGCGAACCTCGGCAACCTCGAGCGATTGAAGACCATCGCCCAGCGCCTCGCGCACCCGGCGGGCCTGACCGACGCCGAGGCACGCACGCTCGCGCGGGAAGGGAAGGCGTTCGTCGACATCAGCGGTGGACTGCATGCGTCCGAGATCGCCGGCTCGCAGCACACGGTGCAGCTCGCCTACGACCTGCTCACGCGCGACGACGCACGCACGCGCGCCATCCTCGACGAGACGGTGCTGCTGCTCTGGCCGAGCATCAATCCCGACGGCCAGGACATCGTGGTGCACTGGTACCGCAAGAACGTCGGCACGCCATATGAGGTCGCGCCGCTCGACTCGCTCTACCAGAAGTACATCGGGCACGACAACAACCGCGATGCGTACATGCTCAACGTCGTCGAGTCGCGCGTGGTCGCGCGCACGTGGCGCGAGTGGGAACCGCAGATCATCTACGTGCAGCACCAGACGGCGCCATTCCCCACGCGCATCTGGCTGCCGCCGTTCGCCGAGCCCGTCGCACCGCGCGCGCCCGCGCGCATGGCGCGCGAGGTGAACACCATCGGCATGACGATCGCGCAGGCGCTCGAGACGAACGGCCAGCCCGGCGCGACGCACATGGGAAAGGGTTTCGACGCCTGGTATCCGGGCTACATCGACTACATGCCGATGCTGCAGAACATCGCGGCGTGGTGGACCGAGACGGCGCTCTTCAGTTATGCGACGCCGGGCTTCTATACCATCGACGACTTCCCGGCGGAGTACCGCGACCTGCGGGCGCAGTCGCTCTACTCGAGCCCATGGAAGGGCGGGTGGTGGCGGCTGCGTGACGCGGTGGACTACATGGAAACCGCGTCCATCGCGACGCTCGACTACGCCGCGAAGTACCGCGAGGACCTGCTCTGGAATCGTTATCAGGCCGGCCGTGATGCGATCAAGCGATATCGCGCCGAGCCGCCGTTCGCGTACTTCGTGCCGCAGGCACAGCGCGATCCGGGCGCCGCGGTCGCGTTGCTCCAGCGGCTCGCGTTCCTCGGCGTGCGCGTGTCGCAGCTCACACGCGACGTCACGTACCAGGGGATGCGCCACGCGCGCGGCACCTGGGTGATCCCGATGGACCAGGAGTTCTCCGAGCTCGTGCGGCAGCTGTTCGATCGGCAGACGTATCCCGACCTCAAGGGCGACGACGGCGCGCCCGAGCCGCCGTATGATGCGGCGGGGTGGACGCTGCCGTACCTGATGGATGTGCGAGTGCTGGAAGCGCGCGTGCCGCTCGGCGCAGATGTCACGGCCGCGCTGCAGCCGATCACCGGTCGCGGCACTGACGCTGCCGCAGCGGACGCTCCGTTCTCCACGAACGCGGTCGCGGCCGGGATCACCCTGCCTCCCGCTCGCATCATGGGCACGGGTGCATCGCTCTCGGTGGACCCAGCGCAGAACGACGCGTTCAAGCTGATCAATCGGGCGCTCGCGGCTGGTGGCTCCGTGCGCGCGCAGGGCAGTCGGTATGTCGTCTCTGGCGTCGCCGCCGCAACGCTCGAAGGTTGGGCGAACGCCCTCGGCCTCCGCGCCGAGCGCGTGGCAGCAGCTGATCCCGCGGCGGCGCGAGTGGGCGGCCGCATCGCGCTGTATCGCTCCCTCGCGCCGAGCATGGACGAGGGCTGGACCGAGTGGCTGCTCGACAACCAGGAGTTCAAGTACTCGGTGATCAGCAATCCCGACGTGCTCGCCGGTGATCTCGGCGAGCGGTTCGACGTGGTGATCCTCGCATCGGACCGCGCGGCAACGTTGCGCGACGGATTCGGCCGCGGCCGCGTGCCGCCGACGCTCGAAGGCGGGCTCGGTGATGCCGGCATGCGCGCACTCGAGGAGTTCGTGCGGAAGGGCGGGACGGTGATCGCGATGAACTCGAGCGCGCTGTTCGCGATCGACGCCTTCCATCTCCCCGTGCGCAACGTGCTGCGCGGACTGCAATCGAAGCAGTTCTTCGCGAGCGGCTCGATCCTCGAGGTCGTGACCGACGCGGCACACCCCGTGATGGCCGGGATGCCCGAGCGAGCGAAGGTCTTCTTCGACAACAGCCCGGCGTTCGCGACCACCGAAGGCTTCGAGGGCACCGCGCTCGCGCGATACGAGAAGGCCGGTTCGCCGCTGCTCTCGGGTTACCTGCTCGGCGAGACCTACCTGCAGGGCAGCGCGGCCGCGCTCGACGTGAAGCACGAGCGCGGGCACGTGGTGCTCATCGGCTTCCGGCCGCAGTGGCGCGGGCAGACGGTGGGGACGTTCCGCGTGGTGTTCAACGCGGCACTGTACGGGCGCGAGGTCGCGGAGAAGGCGAAACCGACGGCCGGCTTCTGGACATCGCCGCGCGCTCAAGCTGATTCGTCGCGTCGCATCCCCTGAGTCTCGTCCGCGCCGAACCGCCTTGCACGAACCGCGTGACCCGGCCCGCCGCGTCACGCGGTCGCGGCCCGTCGGGTACTCCCGATGACGACGAGCACGCTCCCCAACACGAGGTGATGACAGTGCACGTGCAAACACCGCATGACGCCGGGCGGCGAACTCTTCGACTCGCGATCGGCGTCCAGTTGCTCGCGGCGATGCTGGTCGCCGGGGCACCTCACGTGGTCCGGGCGCAGGCAGTCACCGACAGCGCGCGCGTCGATCGACTCGTGACGGAACTGAGGGACACCTCGACAGAGGTGCGGTCTCGCGCGCGCGCGGAGTTCGCCGCCTCTGGGCGACAACTGGTCCCGACGCTCATGAGCCGCGTTGGCTCCCGGGACGGGCGAGCGCAGTACGGCGCGGTCGCAGGACTCGTGCTCGTGGGCGAACCGGCGCGCCCGGAACTGCTGAGGATGCTTCGGGACGACGACACCCACTTCCTCGTGTCGGAATCCTTCGGCGTGATCGAGTCCGCCGACGAGCTGCTCGCGTTCCTCGACCCGTGGTTGCGGGACAAGGACGCGGATGTGCGAGCGTTCGCAGTCGAACTCCTCGACGGGTACCGCGAGGACGCGCTCGCATTCGGCCCGGCGATCCTCCGCGCGCTCCATGACGAGTCACCCAAGGTGCGCGAAGCCGCCGTCGCCGTGCACTACACGCAGATCCCGAGCCGCGACTTGCGGCGCGCGATCGCGGAGGTCCTGGTGGCGGCTCTTCCCTCTGCCGACGCTGGCACGCGCAGGAGCATCGTCTACAACCTCGGCAACATGACGGATGTGTCCGCCCCCGCCATTCCAAGCATCATCGCGCGGATGGAGCGCGACCCGGAAATCGAGGTGCGGTGGCTGTCTGCGCGGGTCCTTGGCTGGTACGGCGCTGCGGCGTCGTCAGCAGTGCCGGCACTCCTCGGCAGGCTGAATGATCGCGCCGACACCGTTCGCTTCGAGGCGATAGATGCGCTGGGCGCCATCGGGGTGTCGAAGCTCTCGCCGGAACTCGCGGGCACGGTCATCGACACGCTGACGCATCGGCTCGCGGCCTCCCGACCGGCGGTCCGGGCCCAGGCGGCGGAAGCGCTCGCCCGCATCGGCGCACCGGCGCATGCGTCGTTGGTGATCGCGCTGGCTTCCACCGACGGAAACGTCGCGCGCATCGGCGCGGAAGGACTCGCGGCCCTTGTTCCGGACAGTTCCGTCGATGCACCGCTGCTCCGCGCGTTGCGTGACCCGCGGACGCTCGACCGCATTCCCGTCGCCGTGGCACTCGCGGGCATCGGCCCACGCATCGTCGAACCGCTCCGCGAGATCGAGCGTGCGGGCCCGGCCGCCGTGACCGAGTCGGCTCGACTGGCGCTCCGACTCCTCGAGGACGGCAACGCATACGGTGTCGCCGACCGCTGCTACCGCATCGAGCAAGGGCCATGGGAACCGCCGCTTCGCGCCCGCACGATCGAGGGCACGGTGCCGCCCACCCGCATCCGATTCCGCCGGGTGATCGCCGGCTACGACGCGGCAGGGGACCGTGGTCCGACCCGGTTCGCGGTGGACCTGCGCGGCGATGAGGCGTGGTTCCAGAGCGGACTCTGGTATCGTGACGAGAAGGGCGAACTGCATGTGGACCCCAGCCCTTCTTTGAGCGGCATCCGGTACACGCTGCGACCTGACGCGTCGGGCGCGCTCACGGGTCGCGTGACGGCGTACTGGGACTATCGCGAGGCGGGCCGGGTGGACGAGAGCGCGCCGGCACACCTGACTCCGATCACTTGCGACGCTCCGCTGCCGCCGGACGTTCGACGCTAGCGTCGCGCCTCTCCGTGCAGACTACTGCCTCAGGCTCGTCGCGAGCTTGAGCGAAGTCACTGACAGCCGCGGCGTGCCCACCGGATCCCAGAGCCATTGCACTTCGGCGCCGTTGAAGTCGGGAGTCAGTCCATCGACCTCCACCTGCACCGAGACGGGAGGGCGCAGGCGCGCATCGGCGATAAGGGACTCGAGCAATGCGGCGTCGACCTTCACCTCGAGCCCATACGCGGCGGGCATGCCGAGGGAGGCCGGATGGAAGCCGACGGTGTTCCATGTCTCGCTGTCGGCGAGTCCGGTGTGGCTCTCGAATCGCAGGTGGCCCCTGACGCCATCGATGGTGCCATAGCCGTCGACGCGGACCCGCGCCCCCTCCTGTGACCGCACCGAGAAGCCGAGGGCACGCTGGTGCCCCTCGCCCGGGATCACGAGCGCCGACGCGGTGATGCCCTCAACTACCAGCACGAGCGTGGTCTTCATCGTCCGTAAGGTTGGGGTCTCGTTGGCGAGGTCCGGATCACTCTTGGCCGACGCACGCCAATCCGCAACGGTAACGCGGAGGCTGGCGGGGCTCGCTAGGCCTGCGCCTGCCGCTCCTCCTTGGCGAGCTCCCCCTGCAAGAACTCGAGCACGAGCACTTCGTCGCGCCGCAGCGCCGCCGACGGCCGGAGCCGGCGCCGCGAGCGCTTGGGCGGCGGCGCGGCGACGCCCCGGGAATATGCGTCGATGACCGCCGGGTGCACGTAGAACTTGCGCGCGACGGCGCGCGTGTTGCCGAGCCGCTTGGCCACCGCGTCGAGGGCCGCGTTCACGTTGCGCTTGGCCTCGGCCGCGGTCGACGCGGGACCTGCGGTGCGCAACGCCTGCGCGGCGAGCATGGTGCCGCTCCAGGTGCGGAAGTCCTTCGCGGTGACCTCCGCCTCGCACAGCTCCTGCAGGTAGGTGTTCACGTCGTCGGAGTCGATCGCCATCCGCGCGCCATCGTCGCCGATGTAGTGGAAGAGCTCCTGCCCCGGGAGCTCCTGCAACTGCTTCACGATCCGCGCGAGCCGCTGGTCGGTGACCGCGATCTCGTGCTGGACGCCGCTCTTGCCGCGGAAGGTGAAGGTGAGGACGTGGCCATCCACTTCCACGTGGCGCCGGCGCATGGTGGTGAGGCCGACCGACTTGTTGGCCTTGAGGTACTCCTCGTTGCCGATGCGGATGAGCGTCTTGTCGAGCAGGCGCACGATGGTCGCGAGCAGCTTGCGCCGCGGCAAGCCCGGCAGGGCGAGGTCCTTCTCCACGCGATCGCGGAGGCGCGGGAGCCCTGCACTGAACGTGAGCATCCGGTCGAACTTCGATTCGTCGCGCTCCTCGCGGAACTTCGGATGATAGCGGTACTGCTTTCGCCCCTTCGCGTCGCGCGCGGTCACCTGGAGGTGACCGCGCGGGTCGGGACAGATCCAGACACTGGTCCAGGCGGGGGGGATGGCGAGTGAGGCGAGGCGGGACCGCTCCTCGCGATCAGTGATCCGCGTCCCATCGGCCGCTTGAAACGTCCAGCCCTTGCCGGCCCGGCGCCGCGTGAGGCCCGGTTGGGCGTCGGTCACGTAGCGCAGGCCGGCGGACTTGGCGGCGGCGACGTACTCGGCGTGGGGGTCTTGCTGCACGCGGGGAAGTTGTGGTGCCGGGCTTCAAGACGCCAGAATCGCGGGACGCCATCCCACCGGGCGCGACGCTACCTTCGCTTGCCGATCGACAGGCTGATGGTGAGACCGATGGTCGGGTCTGCGCCCTCCAGACCCACAGGGATCGTGATGAATGGTGTTGCCGCGAACTGGCGGCCGAGCACGATACCAAGCCCAACGTCGATCAGGCCGTACGAGTCCGATTCCGTGAGTTCGTCGACTCCGTCGGTGAGCTTGACCGACGCATAGGCGACGCCAGCGCCGATGGTGGGGATGAGCGCGAAGTCAGCGGACTCGGTGGCCCTGAATCCCCATGTCACGCCCGCTCCGACGCTCCTCGTGGAAGCATCCACGCCGGTGCCCTCGATATCGTTCGGACCGAATCCAAGGGCGCCGCTGAAGGTCGGGCACAGTTGCGCCCGACCCGAGGTCCCAACGGACAACTGATAGCCGAGCGATCCGCCCACCATGGTGGTGGATCCGGAAAAGTCATCGTAACTGATGGAGCCGATGGTCGCAGCGCCGAATGCGCGCTCACCAAGCCCGGTGATCCCGACGTCGAACCCGCTGGTGCCGTTGGCGCTGGAGTATCCCGCGCCGAGCAGGACGTTGCCGACGTCGGCACCCGGGCGCCCAGCGCACACCTGCGCAGAGGCTGGCGCCGCCGCGAGCAGACCGACGAGGAGCACTGCGGTGAGGGCGTGCCTGAAGTGCGTCATGACTCTCCCGGGTGTTGGGCTTCAGTTCGGGCGGTCGGTCCGGAGAAAGCGACCGCCGACCGTCTCGTACACATAAACGTGCACCACGACGCCCTTTCGCTGAGGGTCGATGATGCGCGCGTGCAGCTCGCTCGCATTCGGGCGATAGAGCACCCACGAACCGACCGGCGCATTGGCGTGTGCGACGGCGCAGGCGACGGGTCGCGCCTGCCGGCCAGGGGGACGCCCTCGGACCCACACGCGACACATCCCGCGCGCGGGATAGTGCCCGGGAGGGACATCCAGCGTGGGCGCTTCATCTGAAGACGACGACCGCGAGCTCGCTGTCGTGGGAGCGGGCATCCGCATGGTGGGCTGCACCACGGCGCACGCGCCGAGGGTGAGCGCGGCCATCAAGAGCATTGGTCGCACTGGCGACCGCATGAGAGCGAACCGGCGCATTCGATCCTCCGTGGACGTGCTGAGAAGGTATCACCCGGGCGAGCAGACGTTGTACCCCGCGAACCCGTGCGGGTATCTTTGCTCACACCTGCATCGCGACGGAGGGACAACGAATGTCGAGGGCGTTCCTGCGAGACGACGCGGAAGGCGAGATGCCGCGCCGCAACTATGCGCTCCCCGAGCGCGACGACCCCGACTTCGACCGGGCCGCGGCGCGGGCGCTGCTCGAGGCGGCGTGCGTGAACGAGACGCAGCTCGCCGAGCGCGCGACCGGTTACTACTGGGGCGAACCCCAGCTGCGTCCGTTCGTCGAGGAGATGCTCGCGGAGGCGGAGAAGGCGCAGAACGATCGACTCGAGCAGGTGGCTCGGCGATACCTGCGATAGGCGGCTTGTCAAACCCGCCGAGCCGAGCGTACGGTATGGGCATGCCAGTGTCGCAGAGGGAGGAATGGACCGCCGCGCGGGCGATCGCCCTGCCGGCAGACGGGAATCGTTACGAGGTGCTCGACGGGGAGCTCTTCGTGACGCCCGCGCCGACATGGCGGCACCAAGCGGCCATCGTGCGACTCCTCCCGCGGCTCGCGGCCTATGTCGATGAGCACTCGCTCGGTTGGACGATGCTCTCACCGGCCGACATCGTCTTCACCGAGCGGCGATTGGTGCAGCCCGACATCTTCGTCGTGCCGGCGCGTGCCTCAGGTGCGCCGAGTGGATGGGCCGAAGTGCGGGCGTTGCTGCTGGCGGTTGAGGTCCTCTCGCCGAGTACGGCCCGCGCTGACCGCCACCGGAAGCGGTTGATCTATCAGGATCAGGGTGTGCCCGAGTATTGGATCGTCGATTCGGAGGCGCGGCTGGTGGAGCGGTGGCGGCCTGGAGATTCACGGCCGGAGCAGATCGCGGAGGAGCTCGTGTGGGAACCGAGGGCGGATGTGAGTGCGCTCCGGATGGATCTCGCCGAGTACTTCCGGGCGGTGCACGGCGAGCGCGACGGCTGACCTCTTCCGCGCGTTGGTACCTGCCATAGGCAGAGCGGAAAAGAGCCCTGCGGCGTCCCAATGATCCGGCTCATGCCAGGCGCGACCGTACTCTCGGCGGATGTTCGCTTGTCAAACCCGCCGAGCCGAGCGTACGGTATGGGCATGCCAGTGTCGCAGAGGGAGGAATGGACCGCCGCGCAGGCGATCGCCCTGCCGGCGGACGGGAATCGTTACGAGGTGCTCGACGGGGAGCTCTTCGTGACGCCCGCGCCGACATGGCGGCACCAGTCGGCGATCGAGTGGCTCTTCCCGCGCCTCGCCGCGTATGTGAGAGAGCATTCGCTCGGCTGGGCGAAGCTCTCGCCGGCCGATATCGTCTTCACCGAGCGGCGATTGGTGCAGCCCGACATCTTCGTCGTGCCCGCACGTGACTCGGGTGCGCCGAGTGGATGGGCCGAGGTGCGCTCGCTGCTGCTCGCTATCGAGGTCCTCTCGCCGAGCACGGCCCGTGCCGACCGGCACCGGAAGCGGCTGATCTACCAGGATCAGGGTGTGCCCGAGTACTGGATCGTCGACGCGGAAGCGCGGCTGGTGGAGCGGTGGCGGCCTGAGGATACGCGGCCGGAGCAGATCGCGGACGAACTCGTGTGGGAGCCCAAGTCAGGCGCGAGCGCGCTTCGTCTCGACCTCGGCGAGTACTTCAGGGCGGTGCACGACGAGCGCGGTGCATGACGGGAAGCTCGGGGATGAGGCGTCGGCTGACGTAGCGATGTCAGGTGATCTCGGCGAAGACGACGCCGGGATTGCGGCCGTACTTCCGTGCGCACCGCGGGCAGTACGCGTAACGAACGAGATGGCGCAGCGCACGCTTCCCGCGCTCGGCGAGCTCCCGGTCGGTCTCGGCGATCCACCTTGGCATATCGTGGTACGGCCCCTCGAACACCATCGTGAAGAAGGTGCCGGAGATCCGCTCGCTCGCGAGTCCGGGGACCTCCTGCGTGACCGCGATGAAGACGTCCGTCCGCCACGCCGACATCTCCTGCATGAGCACGAGCGCTTCCTCGGCGGGCGGCATCGCGTGCGCCTGCGCGATCCGTTCCATCAATCGGGTCATCCGGCCCGGCATACCGAGCGGGATGTGCATCACCTGCGGCACCGTGGCGCGGACGAAGAGCCTGTTCGTCCACTCGCGCACGACGAAGTCCCAAGGCGCGGGATCGAACACCGGGCAACAGACCTCCGCCGTGTCCGTCGTCGGAGCGGGGGCAGGGCGGGGCGCAGGTGGCTGGATCGTCGTGGGCATGGCCAGGTTCCTCGTCACGTGGTGGCGGTCGCGACGGTGTCGGTCGCGGCCTGACCCACGATGGAGACTGCCCGCACGGTCCGCAGTAAGGGGGTCGCGCAGTCCTTTGCCGGGAATCCCCTAGCGGAATACCGCTGGGCGGTGCACGACGAGCGCGTGAGCTGAACGAGGCGCCCACACCATTATGGTGTGGGCGCCTCGTCGCCTGCGTCGACCGTCGAGCTGACGCCTAGCGCGACGCGCGCGCGAGCCGACGGATCTCCGCCGCCAGCGTCCGCACTCGGGCTGCGTCCGCCGCACCGGCCACGTCCTTGTCCACCTCCGCCGCCAGCGCCGTGAGCGCGCCACGACGCTCGCGCCCGCTCAGCTGTTCCGCCGCCGTGAGCGCCCGATCGATCGCGGTCGTGCGGGCTTCTGCCAGGCCGTGCCCGCGCACCAGCTGGTCGAGGTACGACCGCACCACCGGGAACGCGGCGGGCCACTCGAGCCGCGGCTGGCTCTGCGGATTGTAGTTCACGAACCGCACGAGCTTGGCCGCGGCGATCTCATTCGCCGAGAGCTGCTCGCTCGGCTGCAGTTCCAGCACGTCGAAGCCTCTGTCGAGTTCCGACGAGTAGATGTAGCCGTTCCAATAGTAGGCGCCCCACGAGCCGCCGATGGTGCCGCGCGCGCGACCGCCGCCGGGAGGCGTGGGCGGAGTGGGGGAGACCGGCACGTCCGCCGCGGCGGGCGACGGATCGATCGAGCCGCGATCGAAGTACCCGACCTCGAACGGATGATCGGCATCGGTGAAGTCGATCACGTTCACGCCGCCCTGGTACCAGCCCTGCGCCATCAGGTCGCGCCCCGGCACGGGGATGAGTCCGCCGTTGTGCGAGACGCAGTTCTCCTGCGCGGTCTGCGCCGAGGGGATCTTGAAGTAGGCATGCTGCGTGAACTTGCGGTCGTCGCTGATGGTGACCGTGGTGTTGCCGCCCATCTCCAGCATGCTCCCCTTCTGGCACATCGGCGACGTGCCGCCGCCCCATTCATCGGTGAAGACGACCTTCTTGCCATCGTTGCTGAACACCGCGGTGTGCCAGAGCGAGAAGTTGGTGTCGGAAACGGCCGAGAGACGCACAGGCTTCTCGGGATTCCGGATGTCCACCAGGAGGCCGTAGCTCCCGCACGCACCGGCGAGCAGGTGCCGCTCGGGATAGACGGTGACGTCATGACAGTTGCGCGGACCGGTGGGCGCAGGCGCGGGCTGCGGAGCGGCGCCGGGAGCGGGCGCGGCTGGCGGAGCCTGCGGGCGCGGCGCACGGCTCGCGGCACGAGGCGCAGGCTCGAGGCCCGTGAAGATGCGCGCGCCGGTGACGACGACCGAGCGCTCGGGGTGATCGAGCGGCACGCGGATCACGTCGAGCCGGAACAGTGAGTTCGCCTCGTCGGCCGGGTCGGTGCCGTTGACGCAGCCCGCGAGCTCCGTGTTCGGGCGCGCCTGCTGGCTGCCGGAGACGTACAGATAGATGATGTCCTTCTTCTTCGGGTGCGGCACGATGGTGTGCGTGTGCGATCCCTTGCAGGTCTGCACGTTCATCACGAGCCGCGGATGCGCCGGATCCGCGACGTCGAAGATGCGCACGCCCGCCATGTGGTCCTCGGGCTTCTGCACGCCGCCCTTCCCGCAATCATTGCGATTGCCGTTCCCCTCGGCCGAGATGAAGAGGAGTGTGCCGTAGATCGAGGGATCGCCCTGCGACGTGATGCACTCGACGACCGAGACGACCTTCGGCTTCGCTGCGTCGCTCACATCCCAGATGGTGAAGCCGGCGAAGTTGCCCTGATAGACATGGTTGCCGCCGAACGCGAGGTCCGAGTTGACGAACGTCAAGCCGCGGGTGGTATCGAACTGCGCCGGCTTGGTGGAGAACGAGACGAGCGACATGCCCTTCGTCGCGATGCCGCCGTCGAGCCGGCCCGAGGCGAGCGCGTCGCGCGGGTCGGTGCCGGTGGGATAGGTCTGTGCCCCGGCGGTCGCCGCCGCGAGGACGAGAGCGGCCACTGCGGTGCGGGCGAGCATCGTGCGAAGCTGGTTCATGAGAGGTGGGGCTCCGGTCGCGGGTTATTGCGGAAGGCCGTCGAGCATCTGACGCATCAGACCGATCTCCGCGGTCTGCACGGATACGACATCATTGGCGAAGACCGACACGTCCACGTCCTGGCCGGCGCGCGGCGTGGCGAAGAGGTCCTCCACCATCTTGAGCGCGCCCTCGTGATGCTGGATCATGAGGATGAGGAAGTCACGGTCGAACGCCGGCCCGGTCGCCTTGTTTAGCTGGGCGATCTGCTCGGGGGTGAGCATGCCCGGCATCATGACCGTGTGATATGAGGAGGTGTCGGGCGCGAACTGGTGATTCGCGCGGAGCCACTCCTGCATCTGCCGGATCTCGGTCGTCTGGGACTGGTCGATCTTGATGGCGAATCGCTGAAGGCGCGGATTGGCGCGGTGCGCCTCGGCGAGGCGCGACATGTAGATCGCCTGGGCGTGATGGGCGATCATGCCCTGCATGAAGCGGACGTCGGCTTCGGTGAAGATGGCGCCCGCGGGGATGGTCACGGGCGCGTCCAAGCCGGTCATCGTGTGCGTCCCCGCCATGCGGGACATGTCGTGCGCGTCGGGCGCGGCGGGCGCCGGCGTGGCGGCCGGTGACGGCGTGGAGGCGCGCGAGGCGCATCCGTGCGCGAGAGCAATGAAGACGAACGCGGCCGCCAAGCGGCGCGCGGAATTCCAGGAGATGCGTCGCGTCATGGTGATGAGCCTACGTCGCAGCGCGCATTCGTGTTGAGCCAGGCTTCACTTCTCCACCCGGATCGGCACGCGAACGGTCACACGCCGAAGGGCCGGTGCCACCACCTCGAGCCGCAACGATCCGGGCGCCTCCGGCGTGACCTCGAAGTCGTAGGTCTCCCCGATGCTGACGACCTGGACCGCCGGCACCGTGCTCCGCGCGCGTGACGGAAGGTCGGCGCCGTCCTTCGCGACCGGGCGCCAGCGGACCAGCATCGTGTCGAGTCCAAGTCCCGCTGCTTCGTCCGCCCGCGCGGTGAGGCTGACCGTCGCGTTCGGCGTGCCGATCGACAGGTTCGCGATCCTGAACCGGTAGGTCCTGCCCGCGCGGAGGACCACCGTGTCGGGGCTCGCCTGGCCGTTGACCTCGCCCGCGTCGTCGTAGCCCGGGACGCGAGACGACTGCAGCAGGAAGACCCGGTCCGTCGACGGGTCCGCGAGAGGCGCGTCGCGCACGATGAGCGCACCCACCAGTCCGGCGCGGTGATGGCGAGGCTCGTTCACGTGCGAGTGGTAGAGGAACGTCCCGCTCCGCGGCGGAGTCATGCGCGCCTCGAAGGAGTCGCGCGGCGCGATGAGTGGAGCGAGCCGCTGTCCCGCCCCCGCGAATCCGGCGACTCCGTCGAAGTAGCTCTCCAACTCGATGCCGTGCCAGTGCACCGAGAGCGGTTCGTCGAGCCGGTTCACGACCATGATGGAGACCGCGCGGTCGCGGAGGAGCTCGAGCGGCGGGCTCGTGCCCGGCCGCGCCTCCGCCAGCGGACGGCCGTCTTCCTCCGGCACGAAGCGAAGCGAGGGGAGCGAGTCGACGAATCCGCTGTC
>Ga0137353_1000032_pt1 | contig 28705 bp, 51 predicted proteins | sample EasRivERMLT760_2_FD_104759 | JGI IMG/M metagenome (GOLD analysis project Ga0137353, IMG submission 104759) | Soil microbial communities from meander-bound floodplain in the East River, Colorado, USA - East River MetaG ERMLT760_2 | ecosystem: Environmental > Terrestrial > Soil > Floodplain ...
AGTCCGGCTCAGACACGCTCCTTCAGCTTCACAACAACGCGGCAGGTCGGAGCCCAGACGCTCAGACCATCCTAGATCTGGTGAAGTTCATTGCAGTCGTCAACGACGTGTCTGGGAACGAGTGCCGCTTCTACATGGGCTCGTCTCCGGCAAGTATGGCTTTGTTGAACGGAGTTGGAACGGCTCTCACGTTCTCTGGCAACGCAATGCCAGACATGGTGATTGGTGCCAGGAACAACAACGGCACGATTCAGGAGCCGCTCACAGGCATACTCGACCAGTTCAGTATCTACTTCGATCAGGTTCTAACCTTAGACCAGATCAAGCTAGCTGCGTTCTGCGGAGACGAGGGCTCGGACATTGCGACCCGATACTATCAACTCGACGGCAGTAGCCCGGAGACTGATAGCTCTTCAGCCGCAGATCATGCCGTCATAGTTGGCACGGTTGCGGACGTTTCAGACATATGTGAGCCCGGAGAGGCTATCGAAGTTGCCAAGGTTGTCCAGGTTATCGAGTCAATCACCAACGGTCTGGCAGTTGCGAAAGTTGTTCAGGTGATCGAGTACTTCGGCAACGCGCTTGAGCTTGAGGAGACTCTCTCGCTCACGGATGACGCTGACGGGGACGGGATTGTATTCGGCATCATCCCAATCAAGTACATCCTTGAAACTCTGCACTTGTCCGAGTTCTTCAGAAATCTATCTGGCTTCAAGATATCCCTACTTGAAACGCTCAACCTGACAGACTTCACAACTCCGCTCAACGTTGGCTTGATTCAGATTATCACGCAGGTATTCACGAAGCCTCTGAAGTTCCTTATGAGGCTATCTCGCAGGCTGTTCTTTGGAGGCGCAGAAGATGGCGATTTTTAACAAGTTTAGCTTAGTTGTTGGAGACACAGCCAAGATTCTTGAGCACACCTGTGTTGACCAAGATCAAAACCCAATCGACCTGACAAGCGCAACCATTCGGCTGAAGTTCCGCATTGGTAGCGGCCCTTGGAAGGTTAGGCTCATGGTTGTTTTCGGTACACCCACCAACGGAGTTGTGCGTTACCAGTGGGTGACTGGAGACCTTGATGACTCGGGAACCCTTCAGTACGAGGTTGAGATTCAGAACCTTGACAATAGTATCGCCTCAAACGACGACTGGCAATTTCTCGAAGTGAGGCCAGAGGCGACCTAACATGGAAGAGAGAGATGAACTTTTCACGCCCGACTTCTATCGCGACCTAGTTACCGGCCAAGCCGACACGAACGCAACTCTTCGGCTTCTGGCTGAGCGCTTAGGCTCCGCTACTGAAGGACTCGAACACCTTGAGCCCATTCTAACCAGACACGAAGGAAGACTTGAGCTTATTGAAGGACAACTGCGTACCACTAAAAGAGCGCTGAAGTGGGGAGCTAGTTTCTTTGCCTCTGCTATCGGCGGCTTCCTGACGTATCGCAAACAAATTGTGGATACACTGAGACAGATCCTGCACCAGTAGTGTGTTAACACGCCTGAAGATCAGCGCCAGACCTGCCTTTCCAGCTTAACCAATGTTTTTGGGAGTTTGCTCAGACCCCTACTTGCACGTTGCTTACACAGCAAGCGACTCAGCCAACAGGGGGGAAAGAGCAATGCTGTTGAGTGATCCAAGCATCACGACTGAGATTAAGAAAATCGTTTATCACTACGGAAGTTTGTACCCGAAGAATCGCAATGACATCGAAGACATTGTCCAAGGTGTCTTGTGCTCAGCGTTACGGCTCGGCTACAGCGAGCTTAGTCCTACCTACGTCAAAACATCCATACACAACCGCCTGACAGATCTCAACCGGCTTCACAGAGCCAGTAAGGAACACGTGCCGCTTGAGGCTGATAGAACAGACAACAATAAGCAGTTCGGTGAGAAAGTCGAGATAGTTCCCGACGCTCTTTCCGTCAAGCCATCACGCGAAGTCGCGCTCGACGTTCGTAGAGCTATCGAGGAGTCGCACATTTCAGGCGTCAACGTCATGCTCCTCTACTTCATTGAAGGGATGACGTGCAAGGAGATAGCAGAGCAGACAGGAGGGACGAAGACAGGTGTTGAGGGGAAGCTTAGCAGGCAGATCAAGCGAGCAAAAAAACTCTTGGGAGACTATGACAACTTCTCTAACCACACTAACAAGTGACCTGCACGGACAGTACAAAGACAGCAAGGCTTGGAAGACACACCTAGCTGTTGTCAGCGACCTTCAGCCTGACACGCACGTAATCATCGGAGACTTCTTGGATTGCGCTTCTGTCTCTCGTCACGCCAAAAGCGAGATGTCAGTTCTAACTCTCGGCGAAGAGTACGACACCGGCAACAACGATCTTGACACACTAGAGAAGAGGTTGGGAAAGAAGTGCAAGCGCAAGGTGTTTCTCGCTGGAAACCACGAAGACCGCATTAACGCCTTCTCCTTCAACCAGGCTCCAAATCTCGGAACCGCGCTCAAGAGCGTTCGGGAAGGTCTCAACCTTGAGAAGAGAGGTTGGGAGTACGTGCCTTACGAGAAGCAACTGAAGCTTGGGAAGCTGATTGTAGCGCATGGGTACTACGTGAACCAGTACAGCGCCGCAAAGCATGTTAACAGCTTCGGCCACTCGATCATCGTAGGCCACACACACGGGCACCAAGCGCACGTTGTTACTCACGGCGACTCTCCACACATAGGCATGACGATTGGATGCCTCTGCCAGATAGAACAGAAGTGGCTTAGGGGCAGGCCGCAACCGTGGATGCACGGCTTTGGAATTGTCTACCACGTAAAAGAAAACTTCTTTCCCTACTTCGTCCCAATCATTGAAGGGCAGGCCGTCTTGGGCGGAAAGGTCTACGGTGCTTAAGTGCTCTACGTCTTCAAATGCGGCAAGTGCCACCTAACACACTGCACGGATGATTTCCTAAAAACTCCAGTGTGCTGCGGCAAGGCTGGCTCGTTTCTTACTACGAGAGGAACAGAGGCGATGACAGAGAGCGACTTCAATCTTCAGGCTAAGCAGTTGGTTGATTCTCTCACAGCAACCAACAAGGAACTTATCGAAGCTATGGAGCTTGTTAACTCTTCTGCTATCGCCCTGAACCTCGGCGGCTCTAATTACAAAGAGCGCAAGAAAAACATGAAGCAGTGGCTAGGCATGAAGGAGAAACCCAATGCCAAGTAAGAAAGAGTACGAGGCACATATTTCTCCAGACGACATCAAGGCCTTGGCGATAGAGAAAGGCCTTGAAGAGATTCAGAAACTCTGCCCAGGAAAGGCTGTGAAGTTTGTTGGGTTTCATTGGGAAGGATCGACGCTAGTTGTTTACGGAGACGCAACAGATGCCGCTCTATGACTTTGAGTGCAAAAATTGCCTAACTGAACGCGAGTTAATCGTTGTTGGGAACGTCCGCCGAGATGAAATCAGCGGAGACAGAAAGGGCTTCTGGTTGAAATGCAACTCTAAAACATGCCAAGGCAGGTTGCGCCAGTTCTTCGTTGTTGAACGCTTTTATCCTCCGGCTCTGAGATTCAAGGATGGGGTCAGCCAATGGGAATCAAACGAAAAAAGGGCCAAACAACTACGAGAGGGAAATCACTAGCAGTAATTCTTTGCACCCTCGCAGCCATTCTCTTGTTCGTGTTAGCAGCGAAGACCGAAGAGCCTGACCGATTCAGGAAGGTCAAAGAGGCTGTCAAGAAATCCGGCAAGCCTCACTTCTTTACTGAGGGGTGGGTTGAGATAAGCCCAACCTCGAAGCAACGCATCCTGATTGTCTTCATTGATGCGAACGTCGTTGATTGGCTTATCTCCTACCACTCGGTAGACGGGGCTTCTCGTGTGCTCTTCATTGCGAAGCCTGCATTGTCCAGAAGCATTGCTTTTGAAAGGTGGGCTACCAATGAATCCAAGCGTTGAAGCGCAGCCTGAGCTTGTCCGCGTTGTTCAGTACCTAACAGGGAAGCCGCATAGCGCCATGCCGATCAACTTCCTCGTGGTTCACGACAACGTTCAATGTGAAGACGGCACTGTCTACGCTGCCGGGTACATCAAGGCTCATCATCCGAACGGATGCCCGGCTGACAAGTTAACACTGCGAAGAATGCCAAAAGGGGGAGCTAGTGACTGAATCACAAGCCGCATTCATAGAGAGCTTCAATCAGGTGTCCGGCGAAGCCTGCCGGAACGCATTCAATAAGGGATTCAGGGAGCCGGGAGCAGAGAAGAACATCGGAGAAGAGTTGGCTCTTGTTCACTCTGAACTCTCAGAGGCCCTTGAGGGCATCCGTGAGGGGAACCCTCCATCAAGCAAGATTCCAGAGTTTACAAAGGCTGAGGCCGAGTGTGCTGACGCTGTTATCAGGCTGATGGACACCTGCTACGCGCGAGGCTGGAGGCTGGCAGAGGCAATCCTAGCAAAGCACGAGTACAACCTGACCCGGCCTTACAAGCACGGCGGAAAGAGGTTCTAAAAACCATGCTAACTCTCGCTTTAGTTGCAGGAATTGCAGCATTCTTCGGCGCTATCTTCGGAGTTCTGATTTCTTTCGGACTTTCTGTGTTGCTTGAAAGGTTCTAATGCCTCTAACGCGGCTGTACTGCGACAAGTGCGAGGTTCCACCTACCGAGCTAGGCAAGTACGCGATTGGTTCGTGTAGCTGCATACCGGAACCTCTTCAGGCTCTCGTGATTCAAGACGAGAGTGAGAACTATCACAACTCTCTTCCTGAAAACACCTTCACAGCGACGATGTTAACAGGGTGTCTCAGGAAGACATTTCTCCAGAAGACAGTTGAGTACGACAGCACGCCGAAGGCGCGTTACCCGGCCATCAGAGGCCGAATCATTCACGGCATCCTTGAGGGCTACCATGAGCCCTGGGTGAAAGAGGAGCGCTATGAGAAGCGCGTAGGTGACATAACTCTAACGGGGCAGATCGACGCGGAGAACTGTGAAGAGTCAGAGATCGTTGATTACAAGACGATGGCAGACGATGGATTCACCTTCCTTAAGTCCGGCGTAAAGAAAGACCACGTTCTACAGGTCAACATCTACCGATGGCTCCGCAACGATGGGCGCAACCTGCGAACCCGCATCGTCTCCAAGTTCGACGCCAAGAAGTTAACTATTTGGTACGTGGGAATGCGCAACGCAGCCAAGTCCGGCTCTTGGGTGAACACCAAGAACGGATGGAAGACGGCGAGATTCTTCCTGAAGGAGGTTCCAATCATGGGCTACGCAGAAGTTGAGTCGTTTATTAAACAGGCAACAAGCACGCTACACAAGGCTTTCAAGGGCGGAGTGATGCCGCCGATGACTGAAGAGAAATGGATGTGCAAGGTTTGCGAAGTCAAGAAGCAGTGCGAAAACTACAACGAGAGGGGGAAATTGTAATGGCTTACCAGCACAAAACAGCTGCGGGGTTCTTCAGTGCTTTCCGCAACAGATGGATTAAGGGAGCTTACCAAAAGAGCCTGAAACGTGACGGTGAATTTGTCTCATGCTTCTGTCTGATTGGAAAGGTGAGAGAGCTTCACCCGGACGACCGAGAAGAGCAAGACAGAATCGCTCTCAGGTTGCATAGGGCAATCGCAAAGCTTCACCCGACAATCTTCGCTCGCCTTATGAAAGGCCCCGGCAAAGATTCAGCGAAGAGCCTTGTCTTTGAGTTCAACGACTGTCCTACCCGCAGGGTTGACGAGATCATAGCGGTAGCACGAGAAGCACGAGTTTGAAGTTGCCTGCGTTAATAGCTAGCTAGGCATTAAGACCTTAATTAAGTCGAAACACGATGAACCGGAGTTATTGCCGCAGGTATAAAAGCGGCTGTGGACTGACGCAGTAAGACAGTATCCGCAGCCGCATTCTTTTTTCTAAGGAGAACTATGAGCGAAGTCACATTTTCAGAATCGGCGGGTAAGTTTGGAGAGAAGCTGTCTCGACTGATAGGCGCAGCCGCCTACGTCAAGAAGAGCGGCTACAACTCTTTTCACAAATACAACTACGCGACAGAGGGCGACTTCCTTGCGCTGGTGAAGCCTCTTCTCGATGGAGAAAAGCTAGCAGTGATTGCCAGCCAAGAGAGCGTCACTCGTGAAGAGCTTGAGCCAACCAAGAGCGGAAGGCGACAGTGGTTAACAACAGTCAAGATGAACTTCAAGCTCATTGACGGGGAAACCGGCTACTCGGAAACCCTGACGAGCTTTGGAACCGGCATCGACTCGGAAGACAAGGGGCTCTACAAGGCCATCACTGGTTGTGTGAAGTATTTCATCTCCAAGCTATTCCTGATCGAGACCGGCGACGACCCAGAACGCGAGAACGAGAACGAGACTGGCACCAGCGAAGGCAACAAGATCGGCGCAACTCTGGGCGAGAAGCACCATCTAGCCAAGTCGAAGTCGTTAGCAGAGAAACTTGAGCCTCCCGCCGAGTTGCCCACGGCTCCGCTCATCAAGAAGGCTCAGGAGCTTGCGAAAGAGATTTCCGGCAAGACCGGCGATAGCACGGCTGAGATTTTGAAGTTAGCATCCGGCTACGAGTCACAGAAGGAAAAAAACAGCGAAGGCCAGCCGAAGTTTTTCTATCTCACGCCTGACACGCTGAAGACTTCGACTTCCGAGAAGTGGCTCAAGATGACTATTGCCAACCTGGAAAAAGAGCTAGGGGGTTAATTGAGCGCCAATCACGCAAAGTTTCACTACTTCGACTTGGCGGTAGGCTCTGCGTCACACCGTAACAACCTGCGGAGCGAGGCTGAGATCAACTGGAAAGCGTTCGAGGGGAAAGTTGATGTCTACGACTCGCTCTATCGGTTCCCGGTTGCTCTTAAGGAACATTTCGAGGTTAACAAGACCGTTGCCGGGTACACCGGCGAGGTGTGGTCTGAGGCTCTCGTGTTCGACATCGACAACGAGAACCTTGAGGAAGCACTGAGGGACACGCGCAAGTTCCTGCATCGTCTTGGATCAGGCTTCGGTGTTTCGAGAGAATCAATCTCAGTCTACTTCTCCGGCGCTAAGGGTTTCCACGTCTACCTTCCGGCTTCTCTGTTCGGCGGCTTCGAGCCATCGGCCAACCTGCCACGGCTCCACGCAAAGCTAGCGCGGCGTCTGGCTTGGCCCCTGAAGGTTGACCCATCCATTTACGAGCGACAGAGAATCTTTCGACTCGCTAACACGATCAACGCCAAGACGGGACTATTCAAGATTTTCCTCACGAAAGACGAGATTTCCAATCTTAGTATTGATGTCATCCGTGAGTTAGCAACGAGTGCGCGACTAGCGCCAAAGCATCTGGATAGATTTAAGGAAGTGCCAAAGCTTGTCGCTCTCAAGGCTGAGTGTGCGACCGAGCAGGTGTTAACCCCGAGTCTGCCAGTTCTCAACATCCCTGCAACAGCTAGCAAGCTTTGCATAGACTCCATGCTGAAGGGGGTGAAAAAGGGAGATAGGCACAATGCCGCATTCAGACTTGCAGATTACTGGAAAAAGCAAGGCTGTTTGCCGGATGTGACCGTCGCTAACCTCGTCTCATGGAACAAGCTCAACGAAGAGAAGGACGACCAAGAGCCGCACTTCCGACAGATAGTCAAAGACGTTTACTCAAGAGCCTATGACTACGGCTGTCACGACCCAATCCTAGATTCCAAGTGCGAAAGCGCGTGCCACCTGTACCCGGCTAAGACCGGCCAGAAGCCGGTTGCTCAGTCGTTTCACAAGTTCATGAAGCCCGTAAGAATGGCGGATATTGTGTCCACTCCTATCGAGTGGCTGTGGCATCCTTTCGTACCTAGCGGCAAGGTGACTCTGATCGAGGGAGACCCGGACATAGGAAAGAGCTGGACTCTTCTGAAGATCGTTAGCACGTTAACACGTGGAGACAGCTTACCTCGCTCTCGAAAGCTTGAATCTGCCAACGCTCTTCTACTGATGGGGGAGGATTCTTTAGGCGACACAATCAAGCCGCGCCTTGAGGTTATGGGCTGCGACATCAGTAAGGTCTTCGCCCTGGACGGAGCGTTAACACTTAACCCAGACGGTCTAAAGACAATCGAGGCGGCTGTTGTTGATACCCAGGCCAAGGTTGTTGTCATAGACCCGCTCGTTGCCTACATGGGCAGTGACGTGGACATGAACAGAGCAAACCATATGAGAGCCATGATGGGCGCTCTAGGCAAGATTGCAGAGAAGACTAACTCCGCAATCATCTGCTTGCGCCATCTAACTAAGGGCTCCGACGCAAGTAAGGACTCGGGCAGCAAGGGAAACCCTCTCTATCGAGGCATCGGCTCTATCGACTTAGCTGCTTCGGTGCGCTCGGTGATTCGAGTTGAGAAGTTTCCAGACTCTGAGATTAGATTCCTCTACCAGATCAAGAACAACGTCGGGCCGAAGGGTGGCCCGGTTTACTACGAGTTAACACGAGCAGCGGGGTTGATATGGAAAGCGGTCTGAAGCTAATTATCACACTTGAAAAGATTCAGAAATCAAAGCTTACCGACATAAGTCAAATTCTACGCGGAGCCGGATTCGACCTTAGTCGTCCATTCACCAGAGAGGAAGACATTAGCAATGGAGACATCATTTTTAAGCAAGTTGTTCCTGGAAGTTGACAACGTGATTCGCAAGGCGGCACAGGCTAGCACTCCGCTTGCTCGTGCTGCTATCGTGAAGAAAGGGGCGAAGGCGTTAGACGCTGAGCCTATCAGGGTTCAGTTCTATGACGAGAAGGCAGAGAAGTTCGACAGTCCGGTATACCTAAGAGACTAACAGTCGTCTATTACTACGTAAGACACAAACTCCCGACGAGAGGACACAAATGATTAAGGTCACAAACCTGAAGAAGATCGACAAGGGGCCGCTGATTGCCGCTTTCGACGCAGATGTTAACGGCGTAGATGTTAGGAAGTGCAAGCTTTTCCAGTTTAGGGGAGAGTATTCAGTCTCCGGCCCAGCCGAGAAGTATTTCTCCACGAAAGATCACAAAGACAAGTGGTTTGAATTGGTTCGTTTCAGCGACGAAATCAAGAACAGTTTACTCGACACCGTTCTGAAGCTGGCAGACGTTGAACAGCAAGAGCGCAAGCCTGAAGGCCCATCAGACGACGACATTCCATTCTAGGAGGCAACTTTGGGAACGCATCATCAAGACGAAACGCGGGAAGAGTCTTTCAATCCGCACCGGCAGAGGGAGCAAGCAGCACGAGAGCAAGCAATGGGGATGCAGAACGCGCTAGTCACCGACGCGAAGCCAATCCTCAACGGACACCCCGGCTTCTATGAACTGCTCAAGGTGATGGCAGAAATTCACAGCCGGAAGAACGGCAACTATGCCAAGGCTTCAGACGCTCTCTCTAACTTCCGTCTGTCGAACGAGCTTGGCATTGACCCTTTCAAGGGTTGCCTGATTCGCATGTCTGACAAGTGGTCGAGAATCTGCCAGCTCTCCAAAGGCGTTCCTGATCTTGTTGGAGAGTCGTTGGAAGACACGTTGATTGACCTAGCTAACTACTCGATCATCAGCATTCTTCTGTTTCGGGAAACAAAAGGAACAGAAAAGGAATCCTGCCCAAACGGGTACAGGTAAGGAGCAGCCGCTCACTTCACAAGTTTAAGAGAGGGATCATGCCAGTTAACAAAGAATCGCAGGAAGCGAAGATTGCAAACTTCTTCACATACTACTCCTTTAACTCAAGACTCACGCCGCCAGAAGTCAAGACGATGGTTGGCCTGAACTGCCCACTCACAAGCGTTCGCAGAGCACTTACGCAGTTAACAGCGAAGGGCGTTCTTCGCAAGACGAACGAGACCGGAGAGGGGTTGTTTGGAACCACAAACCGTAAGTGGAGCCTGGCATGATTGGTTGGATGATCTGGGCATTTGTGCTCGTAGCTCAACAGCTCTCACACGGTCTGAGTTCGCGTGCTAAGAACAGAGACAACTACGCTTACAACGTACTGGCGTCGGTACTTTCCAACGGAGTTTGGTTTTGCTCTAACTTTTTCATCGTTGGCAGTGTCCTTGATGTGATTAAAAGCGGCAACGTTGGCCTGGCTGTGTTCACTGTATCCTTCTACACATTCTTTGCCGCACTGGGCTCCGTGCTTGCTCAATGGACTGCTATCAGATTTATAGAGAAGAGGTTTCAATGATCCCAGAACTACGGTATCGAGAGCTTGAGCGATTGCTTGAGCTTTACGCTCTCATCAAAGAAACACCAGAAGGCGGGGCTTGCAACCGGCTCAACGTGGAGTATCGAACAATGATCCTAGCCGATGTTAACAATGCAGTGGTTGACACCTTCAAAAGCTGGGAAGCGTTCAACGGTAAAGACAAAGAGAATTGCGAGTTGCTGATTGTCACAATGTTAGATATGGGAGTCATGCCTCTTAAGACCTACCTGAAGGGGATTCTGTGAAGACATCCAGCGCCAAGGCCAAAGGCCGCAGACTGCAAAACAGAGTTGCCGCAGACCTTCGCTATATCGGTACTGAGAGCGGGTTGGAAGTCGAAGACGTGAAACCGGTTTCAATGGGAGTCTCTGGTGTTGATGTGCTGTTAACACCGGCAGCGAGGCGTCTATTCGATCTCATAATAGAGTGCAAGAATCACCAGAAGCTGAACGTGGTAGGTGTGTTCACTGCACACGCCGAGAAGTACAAGGATAAGTCAGGGCTCAAGCTGTTGGTTCATTCTCGCAACCGCTCAGAAGACCTAGTTACTATGCGTTGGGTTGACTTCACGAGAATCTTAGCCTCTCAACTTGCTGGGGTAGGTTTTCCGTTTACTCACTCGTCTTCTACTACAAAGGGGCACGAACATGGAAATATCCGTCTTGAGGGACAAGTTGAAGCAATCACAACTGGAGAGGTTAGCAATTGAAAAGAAACTTCGCGACTCTGAGAACCTCAACCTTGGCCTTATTGCGGAAAACAACAAACTACATGCGATTCTTCGCACGAGGGGGAAAGGCGATGCAAACCAAGAAGCAACTGCTTAACCAAGTCGAAATTCTGAAGCTCCAAAACTCGTTGTACCTTGAGGAAATCTCAAGCCTTCGCAGGGTCAACGCCGACCTGACCGCAGCGAGCGCCAGTAAGTCTGACAGAATAGACAAACTGTTTCGCGAGCTGGGCAAGTCTAACTCCGAGTTTGATGCCTACAAGGTGGGAGCCCAGACGTTTCAAAAGCTCTCTGAAGAGCAGATCATCAAAGAGGCGGCTGAGGTAACGATCCTGAAGCTGAATCTCTTGAACTCGCTCGCAGCAACGGTCTACGGGGAAGCGAAGAAAGACAACGGAGTCTAACCACAACCTTCTGTGTTTACAACCTCTAAAGACATAGCTACTCTCATCCGTAAGTCTGAGGATTGGGTATTGCGTCAAGCAAGGGCTGGCTCAATACCTGCTTTTCAGATTGGAAACACATGGCTCTTTCGTGATAGCGATATTGAGCAATGGCTTGAGTCGAAGAGGAGAGGTGAGAGATGTCAGTCTACAAGCGTAAAGACAGAGGCGGTCACTACTGGTTCAGAACCAAAGACGCAGCGGGCTCAAGGGTTAATAGGCCCGGTGGACAGACGAAGCGGGAAGCCATTGAAGCAAGGGATAGCTTTCGACGAGAACAGCAAGAGCTACGTTCTAAGATACCATCCACCGGGCTAGTTGACTTCATCACACAGACCTACATTCCGGAGCAGACATCCAACATAAGTAAGAAGTCACTCAAAAGGGAGATTGGTGCTATCGACAAGCACCTTCTCCCTTTTTTTGCTGGCGCGTTAACTGGAATCACGCCCGAGAGAATCACCCAGTACAAGAACGAGCGTCTTGCTGTCGTGTCCAGTGCCAGCGTGCGCAAAGAGCTATCGATATTGCGCCACATCCTCAGTATGGCAATCAAGCTAGACAAGCTTGCGGCCAGTCCATTCAGTAAGGTCAAGATGCCACGTGATTCGGTTCCTCGCGTCAGGTTCCTTGACCCTAGCGAGTGGGAGGCGCTGTTAAAGAACGTGCCAGAGAACTACAGGTCGATAGCCGTATTCCTTGTTAACACCGGATGCAGGCGCGGTGACGCGCTGTCGTTGCGCTGGTCTAACATCGACCTTCAGAACGGGTTCGGTGTGATCGAAGAAGACAAGCGGCACAAAGAGAAGGTGATTACTCTCAACAGAGACGTGGTTGCTTTGCTGAAGACCCTGCCTCGTCACGCTACCGATGACCGAGTTTTCTTTTGGGTGCCATCGGGCGACGCGGTTACATGGGCCTTCGCAAAGGCAGTCAAGAAGACAGGCGTTGTCAACTTCCGGCTCCACGATCTACGCCACACAGCGGCAAGCCACCTAGCGATGGCAGGGCATGACATCAAAACCATTCAAGACTTCCTCGGTCACAGCGATATCAGGCAGACCACGCGCTACGCCCACCTCACGAGGCAGAGCATACGCGAGGCCAGCGATTCACTAGCCGGGAAGTTCGGAGGTTCCAAATGAAGAGCTCGGATAGATTCATGAACAGACAAGATGCAGAGCGCGTTAATGTCGGCGACAAGTTAGCAGTTGATGATGGTTGGGCTCACTCCGCCATCAAGTTCTCAAACCCGGTAGAGGTTAAGGCTATCGTGCTAGGGAGGGCGTGTCAGACCGGCATCATGTTCACTATCGAAGACAAGAGGCGAGACCTTCACACTCTCGACGCGGGATGGTTCTATCGTATAGGGGATTGAGAGTCCAAATGAAAATGAAAGAGCTACCGACCGGAAGCGGCCAAATCGGGAGGCGAAAAATGTCTGAATACTTCGTTGACGTTGATGAGATTGTGACGGTCACATACAGGGTGAAGGCTGACTCTCCAGAGCGGGCCATTGAAGAGGCCAAGAATAAGGGAGCAGCTATGTGTTGGAATACCGAGTTCAAGAGAACTCTCGATGAGAGTTGGAAGGCAACTGAGGCGGTGCCAGAATGAGCATTCTCGACAACGTTAACAGAATCCTTCGACACTACGGGCTAGACAAAGACGTAGCAATCACCAAGGTTGAAGTAGATAGAGCTTACGGCTGGGCCTACAACTCCAAGCTGCTTGAGTTTGTGATAGCGAAAAACTGGAACCCAGACGACCGCGTTAGCTCCAAGATACACCACGGCACACAGTTCAGCTTTCGGGAACCTGGAGGCGTTAGGCCTTCGCTTCAGATTGGCTTTCACCCTTGCGACACTGCCATTGCGAAATACTACTTCCTTGAATTTGACTTTGACTATGCATCGCCCGCGGGTGGGTTCAAGTCATTCCTAACCCACGCCAGAGAGGTTGTCTCTAACTTCTTCACCAGAGGAAAGACAGACCAAGCCAAGGTTGCACGGCTGCTAGACAAGAGGGGGATAGAATGAAAGCAAATGAGCTAATCTCAGCGCTTGAAGAGTTGATTAACAAGCATGGAGACATTGAAGTGTGGGCACGGTCTGACTCCGGAGATGATTATTATTTTACCCTGGGTGGAGCTGTCCCCAACGTGTCCCCAGATGGTTCTGCAAGCTCGCAAGTTATTGATTTTGGTAGCGCTAACGGGGATCGAACCCGTACTCTTCGCCTTGAGAGGGAGTAGAGTATAGAAGAATCAAGGACTTAGTTGGGCGATGGCTCGCTGAAGAACAGCTTGGAGCGCGAAACTCTGGCAGGTTTATTGTTTCTTTTGTCCCCGAAAGTGTCCCCGGCATGTGTGATGGAATATATTTTGATGACACGTTTCGCCAGTTCTTAGGTTAGAATCAAAACGTCCCCCTTCTGGGTGTCTATCACAACTCTTTAGGGGTAATCCTATTACGTGAGGTCTCTCACCCTCGCGTAACGGGTATAAGCCCATCTGGTTCGGTTTAGCTCCTCGCTTTCCTGAATCTGGTGGGCTTTTCTTTTGCCCAAGAATGCACAGTCAAGGAATGTTAGCACCTGTACACGTGAACAGGCAATAAAAAAGGCCAGCCGGTTGAAGGCTAGCCTTGATTGATCGTCCAACAGTTTTGACTAGTCGATTCCTTGCTTGCCTTCCTCAACCTTCCATGCTGAGTATCCGTTCCAAAACCTAACCCGCTCCCAAAGTCTCTTAACCTCGGCCTTCAAGCGCTCGTTCTCGTTCTCCAGCTCTGCAATCTGATACTGCAAACACTCTTGACAGTTGCACTGATTCTCATGCCTTCTCATTGCCTGTCTCCTTTCCTCAGTCGCTCAATCAAAATGTTTGCCCTGGCTACTTGCCTGTAGTTTCTCTTGACGCTCGCCTCTACTTCGGCAAGCACGGTGCGCCTGATGTCTTCTTTCTCGTCGTGGAGTATGTCGCCCACAAGGTACAGCAACTCAACCCTTGCCTCCAGCCGGTTCCCTGCGATGCCAGCCCCGGCCAGGTCTGACAACTCGTCAAGTGTCTTGTTTACACGTTCAAGAATCTTGCTCACTTGACACCCCCAATCTCAGAGTATAGGTCATTGGCGAAACGCTGAGCCAACAACAGGGACTGGAATACTCCCAACTCTTCTTTGTTGCGAGTCAACAAATACCCGTTCTTGTCTGGGATTGAAATTGTGCAGACTGAAAACTCTCCAGCATTCCAGTAACAACCAACATCAGCCTGTTTCCAACGTAGTTTCTCAATCGCTTTGTCCTCGCTTTCTTGTTTTATCCTCACCATTGCAAGGTCTGTTACGCTCCCGCACTTGTCGCACTTGAAACCCTTGAGAGAGTAGCCAGACAACATCTCGGGCTTACTCTCAAGGACGCACCTAGAACAATAGCTCTTATGGATGTCTAAGTTCACGCTCGAACCCTTGCTCATGTTAGTTCCTCGCTTTTTTGTTTGTTAGTCCTGCACTCTCTGCCTGTTGTGACAGATCGAAATAACAGTGTCGTAAGGCATACTGAACCTGTGCGCCAGGGCCTTCGGGCTGATCTTTCCGCTGATCATGACCCATCGTCGATAGTTCTTTCTCACTAGAGCTATCTGCTCGTCCGTGTACTTTGCCCTGTGGTGCTTCTCGCCCCTAGGATTAGACATAGATAGGTGCCTCCCCTCTCCGGATTAGCACCTGCCCGTCGAATCCCTCATCTGCTTGCTCCTCTTGCTGCTCTTCTTCCTCGCCTGGCTTGACTTCCTCGATTAACTCCCTTGGTGATTGCATGTGGTTCCCTCTCTCACTAGAGAACTGGACTTGGCTGCGTCCCCGTTGCGCTCCGAGTCGGAACCCTGAGCGCACTAGGCACGGTCAAGTTAACTTTGCCGCATTACTGTCAATACACCGAATCGGTTAACAGACACACCGCCGCACTCACTGCCATACCTGCCGTTGACGGTTGCTTTCAGGCCCCTGGATTTCAGGTAGAGGCGGAAATCTCGCACGCTATGGAAAGCGGTTTCAGATACGGCACCGCGCAGAACTAGAATCTTATATGGAGTCCACCCAAGTCCATGCGTTGGAGTGACTCTGTAAACGCGCCGATCGAAGGCATTGGCTTCTCTACGTGTTCTCCAGTAGAAATGAATTGTTGTCATGATTTAGTATTCCTCCCTCAGTAGAACGGTCGTCAGGCTGCGGTCGTGCTCGGTGATTACATAGAACCGCTCTCCGTCTACCTTGAAGCATGAAAGGATTCGGGAGCCGTCCTTGACTGCCAGCACGTTTGCTTGTTGGTCTTCGTTTCCAAGCTCTCCTTGCTCTAAGTCGGCGTGACTGATGAGCACATCGACGATGTTAGCACTTAGAAGCTCAAGCGCTGAAGGAGTGGCTACTACGGTGCCAAGCTCGAAAAGCGGGTTATACTGCCAGGGCTGGCCTTGCTTGGCTTCAGTGGGCTTCGCTAGAAAGCCGTCCTCGATTGCGTCGGCTATCTCACGGGTTAAAGCCTCGGTTTCCGGTGTCTCGCCTTCAGACATCGGGTGCATATTCATCGCTGCTCTGATTGCTGCTTGCTTCGATTCGCTCATGTTCTAATCCCCTCTCACTAGGATTCTGGGGGCTAAGTTCCCCGCTATGGGCTCTCGGGTGAGAGCCACAAGCGCGTTACTTAACCGACCTACGCTCTAATAGTTCAAAAGTCGATCTCTCGTCAGTAACTGAAAACTCCCAATCTTCTATACCGATGTACGGTATAACCCCGGATGTCGTGCTGAAGTCCGAGCAGGTTGCATATGGCCTGAAGAGTTTAACTTGCCCGTCTTTGGTGATCTCTCGCACTAGTGACGCGCCGAAAGACATTGTTGTATCATTAAGGCGAACTATGTCGCCTAGCTGCATCTGTGCTGGCTTAATGATTTTTTTGGTCACTTTATCCCCTCTCACAAAGGCTAGATTTGGGCTTGAAGCCCGCTAGTTGCGGGAGTCGAAACTCCCGCCCTAAGCGCGTTCCAAGCTAGTCTTGTATGTTGCACGCTTCGTTTACCGTCCGATTCACCCAAGCAACCGGGTTGGTTAACATCAGGTCGTAAACGTGTGCCGATGGAATGTAAATGTCCTGCGGCTCAAGTCCGAGTTGTTGACGGATAAAATTGTTGTAGTTCTCAGTCATGCGCCCGTCGCTGTTCATCTCGTGCATGGTGGGCCAGTAACCGTTAAACCCGTCCGTCTTGCGTGCCAGTGAATAGCTTAGGTGTCTGGCGAAAGCCACGTGAGCCAAGGCGTAGCATGCTACGCTCATGTTTATGGGCTGAGATTCGACCCTGATAACTTGTAAGCAAATTCCGTCGTACTTTCCGTGCAACTCTCCTGTCAAGAAAAGCTGTACTGGTCTAAGTGATTCAAGTTTTCTAAGAAGTGCCAGTGCCGCTATCCCTCGCTTAAGCATCGTCTTTGAGCCAAGCGCTGAGCTGCAAGTCGTCGCAATGTAAATTTTGATCGGGGAAAGGTCACTAACTAGCTTCTTGCGGTTTCGCATGGCGAAGGGTGAATTGTTCAGGTAGTCGGGGACGCAGACAAAAGCCCCCTGTGGCGAAGGCACCCACTTATGAGCAGTCGTTTCCAAGCTTTCTCCGTCGATTTTCTCAAGTAACTTGTCTGCCTCGCTGATTAGTCTCTCGTCGCCCTTGAAGCAACCTTCAAGCGATTGCTCGAAGGTCTCGTTTCCGTACCAGTCCGACGCGCTTCCGTTGTCATACTGGGAAGCGTCTTTAGCTGCTCTCGAAAAGTCTTCGATGGAGTCGTAAGATCGCAACATTAGACAACCCCCCTGACTAGGTTCCACTGGTCGTTAGTCATACCTTTTCGGATGGTAAGCTCTGCCACGGCTTCAACGTCCAAGCCGGATTCCAACAGTGAAGCCCCGTATATACTGGCTCTCGGAGTTACTAACACCTTGATGCCTTTCTCTGCCAACAACTGACGCACCTTAATGACTCGAAGTGTCCAGGAACGGTTTCCGCTCGTCTCCAGTTCAAGTGCTTCATCAACTGGCCAGTCGAGATAAACAAACCGGTCTAAGAAAGCACCATCCTGCTTCATGCGTCCTACGTATTCCCCACGTGCCCCTAAGCCGTGAGTGTTAGCAGCGGCCAGGATGATGCAATCTTTATGACGGGGTACAACCTTGTCAGGGAAAGCGCAGTGCCCATTAGCAAGCGCTGCGTTAAAGCAAAGCAAAGCATCGGGCCCGCTTCCGTCAATCTCGTCGAAGAGGAAAACCCCTCCGTGCTCGTATGATTCGCGGAACTGCGTCCGGTTGTAGTTTCCAGTTGCGTCCTTGAACCCAAGTAACCCCCACGGCTCATTTAATGCGCCCGTGAAGTAGAACTGCAAGTCCAGGGCTTTTGCAACATACTGCGCGGCGGTTGTCTTGCCGCTACCTGCTGGGCCTGCTAGCCAAACATTCAACGTGTCGCCTGCCTTAGTCCGTGAAGAGCAAACCGTCAAGAGTAAGGGGAAGCTCTTATGCTGAAGGCCAAGGTCTTTCGGCTCTGCTGTCTCGCTAGCCTTGAGCGTTACAGTGATTGCCTGCGGCATTGACAGGTCTTTCAGTCTGGCGTCAAGCAAGGCGTTAACGCGCTCTTCGCTAACTGCGTCGATGTTCTTTGGCGTAACGCTCTCGGCTATTTGTCGAATGGCTTGCTCGATTGCGCTTGCCGATGTTGCCGCGTTAACTTGCGGCTCAGCGGTCTTATGTGTGTCCTTAGTCGTATAGCTGCCAGTCTCAAGAAATTCGACTAGCTGGGCTTTCGACAGGCTTAGAAGAGTCGTGCCTTGTAGGCCACGCTCTCGGCAAAGCTTTCTAAGTTCGTCAACAGACTGTAAGGCGTAGTCCACAGCGTCGGGATCTGGGCCCAGCACGCGGAGGAACGTGCTCTCGCTCATGTTCTTTTCCTCGCTTTCTTTGTGGTTATGGTCGTAATTCTGGAATGCGCCTTTCAGGTTGTCTTGCTGTAAGATGTGGCAAGAGACACATGTGATTCCGTGCCCCTTGCCATGCCAGTAAACCATAACCCCCTTGTGTTGGGGGGTGTGGCACCCTCTGCACTTGTTTCCGCTGAAGCGGTTCATAAGTATTTTCGGGGTCTCGGTGTTCATTAGACCCCCCTAAGCGTGCGACGAAGCCAGTAGCACGTGAATACAGCCACGGCCAAGGCTATAATCTGAAATGTTGTTGTTGGGTTGATGTTCATGGGCTATCACACTCCACGAAGTAGGTTTTTCCGGCTCTCACACCGGGTCAAACGTTGCGCTTGACGCAGCACACTACTGCAAGCCAGTTGCCAAAGTCAAGAGAAAAACTCAGTCTTTTGTTTTCAAGTGTTTAGCGCTTGTAGCTCACTGAGCGGCTGGTGTTTGTGGAAGGACTCAGTTACCGAAAAGTGGACATTCTGCCGAAAAGTGGACATTTTGTTCTAAAAAGTTCAATGGACTAAGGGAGTTAGACACATGGGGAAGAATCAGTTTAGCGTTGGAGTAGAATCTAAGAACACGGGCAACAAGGGGGCTTATTCAGACAAAGACGGAAGCGTGTTAACACCAAGACAGAGAAGGTTTTTCCTGAACCTGGCAACTGAGAGATTCAAGACACTGAAGCAATGCGCAATCGACGCGGGATATGCTATCGCTAGCGCCAAGACCAACTGCGTGACGATGGCCAAGGACTACTCTGAGTATATTGAAGGGCTTAGGCTTAGCATATGGGAAGATACGACCAAGGAAGAGGCGAAGAAAAGGGGAAGGATAGCTAAGAGAGTGTTGGAGGATTTAGCGTTACACTCTGCCAACGATAACGTTAGGCGCTTGGCATCACGAGACTTACTAGAGCTCGCAGGTGAGCTTAAGAACGTGCAGGATAAGCCGGAAGATCTTACCCCGCGAGACCTACGCCAAGAGGCCCAAAGGGTAGCAGCGAGCATAGCGACCCAGCCACAAGCGAGCGAAACCGAGACAACTGTCTCCAATCCTGTCTCAAATCGAGTTAACTAGTTCAACCTCAACAAGCTCGTCGCCTACTGGAAGCGAAGCGGTGCAGGATAAGGCGTAAGCTCGTGTCATAACTCGAAGCATAGCTGTTAACATGGCATTAGGGGTATACCCCTCGACACAAGGGGTAGCCCTGGAAAAAAAGGAATCCCTTAACCTCCCGCTACAGAACCCCAAAACGCTTACCAGTAAGTCACACAGAATCAACCACTTATATGATTGCTCACTATAACGCATTAAAGTCCCACCTTGGACTTGTCGTTAGAATGCCCTAGAATAGTCTCGTTTATATCCCGGACGATGTTACACCCGGCAGGAGAGTAGAAATGGCAAGGCACACGATTAGCGCCTCAGCAATCGTAATCCTGGTTGTCACCATAACCGGTGTTTTCACTCACTCCATCCCTAGAACCTGGATCTACGCTGGCTTCCTCTTGTCAGCAGTCCTGATCTACTGGCACGAGAAGAAGTCTAGAGCCTAAGTCCTCGCGCGTCTTAGTTTTAAGTACCTTCGGTAGTTGCTTATATGTTCATCTCTCGCTCAGGGTGTGAATCTTTTTTTCAAGCTACCCGTAGGTTTTAAGGCTTCTCAACCGTCATTTACAATAAACACTAAAACTTGAGTAGCTAGCAGGTAAGAAAGCTAGAGTGACTAAACGGCTCCGCGGTCAAGGATTACACCTGTAGGTACTTCAAATTATCGTCTCCAGACACTTGAAGTCCGATGTAGGGATGAAGGCCAGTGAGACAACGCCCAAGCGGTGAATCCTCTCCCCTCAAAAAAAGCTAAGAGAGTAGTAGTTATAACCCCACCAAGACATCTCAACCGGAAGCCGGGGCTTCTCTCCCGTAAATCCACGCTTAATTTCTGTAACCCATAGGCTCACAAGGTAGTTAAACGTCTCTTATCTCAGAAGAGTTTATCTTCCGAGGTGTGTTTGTGAAGAGACCGTCTAGCGTCAACAAGTCTCCAAGAAGTCAATTGAGCAGAAAGCAGCGCACGTGGAAGGCTCCAAAGGCTTTCATTGAAGCTCTACCCGTTGAGCATGGGGACTACGATTCAATCGCCATCTTTGGCAAATTCACTAGGCCTGTAGGTGCATATAGGAGAGGGTTCAAGAAACCGCTGGAGGGCTGACATGGGCTGGAAGCAATCTCTGTTCGGAGCACTAAAGACAGTAGGAAAAGAAGCCGGCAAGACGGCATTACAGAGCGCAGTCACCGCCGCGCAGGTGAATCCCTACGCCTCCATCCTGGCAACGGTGTTGACCACCGCAGCCAACAAACAACTCCCTGTCGATGGTGTGGCGAGAGAAACACTCAGGGCCTTCGGGGTGGAGTTAACAGACGAAGAGTTCGAGGTGTTCGTAGGAGTTGTTGCGAAGATGTCAAAGGCGAGAGTCCCCAAGTTATAACCCTCCAACTCGGTCAGTTCTCCCACGTGTCTCCGAGTTACCATTAGCCCGCCAACAATAAGTCCTCAAGTTTGCCTAGTCCTCCCCCTCAATGGCTAGGCCGCTTCGTGCGGAGGCTGTGCGATAACAGCCGCCGCTTCTACTCATGCTTAACACTCTGCGATTGATTCTTGACCGGCTCGATGTTGTCGAGTCACGCCTGCGCCTCCTGGCGAAGAAGCAAGGCTAATCATGATCGACCAAGCTTATAACTTCATCCTTCAGCACAAAGAGCAGTTGCTTGAGATTCTCGCAATGGTTGTCGTGCTGTCCCGCGCCATCGTCGCGTTAACACCGTCGAAGAGTGACGACGAGATTGTAGGCAAGTTTGAGCGCTTGGTTCGCAAGACCCTTGAGATGGCGTCTGGGGCCGGACACCGCAACCTGATCGTGAAGACCGAAGAGGAACCCGAGCCAGTGCTTGAACCAGTAGAGAACATCCTCCCGCCAGATCCCCTGGCAGCGTTCGAGAACATGCTTGCTAGGTTCGGAGCCCAAATCAAGATCGTTCCCAAGGAGAAATAACATGGGTAGATGGACAAGCGCAGGAAGCCACTGGACGTATAGCCCCTACCTGTCTGGATCCGAAGACCCGAACCTTCCGCCTTCCGGACAGCCCGTAGTGCGCGGCCCGGTATACACCACGCCTGAAGGTAAAGAATACAACACCTGGCTCGTTCCGTTCACCTCCCCAGACGGGAGTGTCACTGAGCAAACGATTGTTGATTGGGCAAGCCTAAGAGGCTAACACTAGCGGCTTCTTCCCAACCACACCGGGGTTCGTCTACAGCGTCAAAGGACACCGCTCAGCGGGAGCGGAGAAGCAGAGTAGCGAACTGCACCCTGGAACACTTATGGATCTTCAATCCGTTTTGGACTTGTGTGGCATTGAAGATGTACGCGCCTGCGATCTTGACCCAGATGGCAAGCAAAAGTTGTGGGACTCGATCAAGCCGTTTGCGCAGCCTCTCGTCAAGCAGAGCAAGGAACATCCGCTCAAGTTCTACAAATGCACTGACAAGCAGGCCGCGTTTCTCAAGACTGTCCGGCCTGACATCAAGACCTCTGTGGCGAAGGGCGGCAACCGTACCGGCAAGACACACATTGGCGCGTTAGTCGCTTGTGTCTACCTGCTCGGCAAAGACTACTTCATCGGGAGCGATTTGTGGGAGCACATCAAAGACATTCCTGTTCCTGAAGACAAGGGCCGCACGATATGGGCTATCGGAGTTGACTTTGACGCAGGCATCAAGTCTGTCATCTGGCCGAAGCTGAAGATGTTTCTCCCGAAGGGCGAAGGCACAGGCCTAGTGTGGAGAGACTACGAGAAGGTCGTTGAGTACACAGACGCCCGAGGAAACAAGAACACCCTGCGCTGTAAGTCCGCCGAGTCTGGCCGCTCTAAGTTTCAGGGTGCCAGCGTTGATCTGATCTGGGAAGACGAGGAGATACCGGAAGAGGTGCATGATGAGTGCTACCAGCGCACCATTGATTGCGCAGGACATATCATCATTACGTGTACACCTATCGGCGAGGAAGGTAAGGTCGGGACGATTACTTGGCTTTACGACCTGTTCGAGCGGTGCATGGCTGGTGAGCGAGCCGTCTCCTTCACAACTTTCAGTATCTTTGATAACCCCCACCTTCCCCCTGCCGAAGTTCAAGCAGCGGTTGACAAGTGGAGCGGGCGGCCAGAGGGCAGGGCGAGGCTCTACGGGGATTTCTACCAAGCTCTAGGGCTCTGCTATTACGAGCTCGACCCTGGAGTTCACTTCATCAAGCCTTACCAGATTCCTAACGATTGGATGCGCTTCAGAGTCATTGACCCACACCCAGCAAAGGCAACAGCCTGTGTCTGGCTGGCCGTTGACTGGTTCAACAACCTGACAGCTTATCGGGAATACTCACAGCAGGGCATAGCCAGCGATCACGCTAAAGCTATCACGGCAACCTCTGAGTCGTATGGTGAGCGCATCGACTACACGTTGATTGATCCTAAAGGCGGCAACCAGAAGAACGCCGAGAGCCACCGCACGATTGCGCAAATCTACCGAGAGAACGGGCTCTTCACTGTTGACGGGATACCAGACGTTGACTTCAGGGTGGCGAAAGTTAACGAGTATCTAAGAGCCACGAAGGACAAAAACTCTCGCCATCCAAAGATTCACATTTTCGACACGCTGTTAACACTCAGACATCAAATGTCCCGTTACAGGCAGGACGTTTTCACTAGTGGGGCTAAGAAGGGGGAGCCCAAAGGAAAGCCTGTGGAGGTAGATGATGACATGTGCGATTGCTTGGGCTACGCCTGCGCCAGACAACCCCGAAGTAAACACCGCGACCGCACGACGCCGCAACCCCGAGTTAACAGCTACACGTAAGTCACGCCACTGCTCAATGTGGGAGTGGCCCTTCCAGCAAGACCCAGACGATCTCCTAGAAGACCCCCTCAACTGTGGAAACTAAAGACCAAATCCTGAAGGACTACAAGTCTGCCAAGTCCTTCAAGTCAGAGTACGAGAACGGTTGGCTTGAGGCGTATCGCCAATATCTCTCGGCGTCGGAGCCGCGCTACTTCCCTGACGGGCAGACGAAGCGAAGCTCTGTCTTCGTCCCTTACGCCTTCTCTAACGTGGAGGGAGTAGTTGCTCGCATAGCCGACATTATCATCCCCAACAATGATTGGTTTGATGTTACCGGCTTTGACGGCAAGGACAGAAAAGAAGCAGAGAAGATGTACAAGCTCTTGCAGTACGGGTTCGATAAGAGTTTCATCATCGACAAGATTCACGACTTCCTGAAGCTGTGGGCAATCTTTGGCTTCGCCGTCGCAAAGGTTGACTGGTCACGGAACAAGAAGAAAGTCGTCAAGTTCAACAAGCAAGTTATCGAGGGAATCCAGACCGATCTTGTTATCCCCGAGTCTCAGGAAGTAGAAGACAACTTTCCAGGCTTTGAAGTTATCTCTCCGTTCAACATCTTCATCGACCCGGCTGCTACCTGTATCGAGAACGCTCGATATGTAATCCACGAGACGGAAATCACCCTCAAGGAACTGCGTGCCAACAGCGAAGGAGACGAACCGATCTTCTTACCCGAAGGTGTTGCCGCTGTTCTTGAAGAGCTTGGCGAGTACCGAGACTCTGACCTAGTTCGCATCTTGGAGTATTGGACTGACGGGAAGGTCTGTGTGATGACCTGCTCTGATGGCGAGGAAGCCCAGTCTAACATAGACGAGATGCACAGCTATCGCGGCTCTTCTCAGTCTGAGTACAAGGGCACCAAGCGGGTAGGGCAGCACATGCTTCGTGAGGAAGAGAACCCATTCCTTCACGGGCGCAAGCCTTTCGTGGGAGACAGCTACACGCGGCTCCCGAACCAGGTTTACGGAATCGGAGTTGTCGAACCCAACCAGCGTCTTCAAGAAACCTTGAACACGATGGTCAACATGATTATCGACAACTGGAATCAAGGCATCAACCGGCGCTATGTCTACAGCCGTGACGCTGACATCGACCTGAACGACCTGAACAACTTCAACGTTCCCGGTGGACTGGTTGGTGTCTATGGGGACGCAACTAAGGCCGTGAACCCGCTACCCTCCTTCGTTCCCGCTCCCGGAGACTACGGCATCCTTGATCTAATCAAGTCGATGATTGCTCTCTCGTCAGGAATGGATGACTTCTACGCACGGGGGCAAGGCAGCGCTAGATCTAACAGGACGGCTGCCGGAATCCAACAGGTCATTGACCAAATGGGTTTCCGGTTCAAAGACCTTATCAAGAATCTTGAGCAGCGCGTTCTCAAACAGATTCTCGATATGAACGTTGTGCTCTGGCAGCAGTTCATCGCTGACAACGAACCTATCGAAGTACGCATCACCGGCCAAGAGCCGATGGTGAAGGTTGACCCGGTTGAGATTTACAAGCAGTTCGACTTTGTTCCGGTTGCCGCTCAGAACTTGATGAACAAGAGCGTGAAGCTTCAGAACATCGCTCAGTTCACGCAGATGTTCGGCCAGTCTCCATTTGTCGATCAGTACGAGTTAGTCCAGAGCTACGCGAGTCTAATTGATCTTCCTCCCAGCATCGTGTTCGAGAAGCCAGCAAGCACCATGAGTCAGGACGAAGAGAACCTGATACTTCTGTCTGGTCAGCCTGTCCCTGTGAATATGTGGGACAACCACCAGCAACACCTTGAAGACTTGCAGAAGGCGAAGCAGTCACCTATCGGCGGCATCCTACCAGACGAGCTTAAGCAAGCCGCTCTCATGGCTATTAACCAGCACGAGCAAGGCCACATGATGGCGATGCAGCAGATTCAGCAGGGCATGATTTCTCAGCACGCCGCTCCAAAGGCTATGAGCAATGAGCAGCAAGTTGAAAGCGAATCACAGAAGTTCTCAGACGCTACGGCGGGTTACTCGCCGAACGAATCGCAGGCAGGAGTGAGCGAGGCTTCTTACTAATGGAACTAAACCGAACGTGGTCTATTGGCAAAGGTGAGAGCTATGTTCGCTTTTATCCAAACCCCGGTTTTCGTTTTCGACTTTTCGGCAGGTGCTTTCACTGGAGTAAGCATCGTGGCTGGGCAAAAAGGAAGGTGAAACGTGGCTCAATTCGGTAGACCAAGCACAGACACCACAAGAGACAACTGGGAAGAGGATGACGGAACAACTACCGACATATTCGACCAGATCGACGAAGCGTCATTCGATGACGCAGACTTCATCAGGACGGTGTTAACACCTACCAACGATGTTTACGTCACGAAGCTAACCACAATCGAAGACCCCGCTTCTAGTGCGGGTCATACGGTTCGATTCAGGTCTGCTAAGAGTTCTGCTGGCGGAGACCAAATCGACTTGACCGTTCAGCTTAGACAGGGGTACGTCAATGAAGGTACTCCGGGAACATTGATCGCAACCGTTGCCACGCTGACCAACATCAGCGAAACGTTCGGGACTACGACTTACAACCTGTCCGGTGCCGAAGCCGACGCCATCACGAACTACGCTGACCTGTACCTGAGATTCTTGGCCAACAAGCCCTAAAGGAAACATTTATTTATGGCCTTAGTTGAACGCTTGATGCACACACCATTTGAAACCGACGCGGCTAGGTTCATCCCTGTTCATTACTTCTTCGCTGCGATTGGAGAAGTTATCCAGGGAGCTTTAACTTCAGCTCAAGTTCAGTCCTTCCTCGGTATGACAGCCGCCGATATCGTGGATTGGGACGCCCTGGTTGCGTTGATACCGGGGGCAACAGCAGGCAGAGCGCTGTACGCCGAACGTATACATGGAGTGTTCATGCTTGCAGAGGGCCGTTTCCCTGGCTATGACACCCCATCAGCCGTCAGGTCGAAACTTGGAATATAAGATTTTATGGCACTTGAGTACGCGCACGGAGCGATTCAATGGTTAGGGTCTGACGTTGTAGGTACGAACTACACGGTCAGCGGCCTCACGTTCCAACCGAAGGGGATGCGCTTTTGGTGCGTGGGAATCCAGAATGAGGCTGATGCATCTAGCCAAGCTGTCAATCTACGTGTGGGGGTAGGCTTTGCCACTTCTATATCAGACAGACGGTGCGTCGGATCATTTTCGCAGAACACAGCAACAACTTCAAATTGCGGAACGACGGCTCGGAACGATTCCGTAATTGCTACGACAAATGGCGCGGGGGCTGATGATGGACTTCTCGACATAGATCAAGTTAACAGCGACGGTTTCCGCCTTCGCGTCGATGACCAAGGTGTAGCAAATCTAACCGTCTTCTGGGAATGCTGGGGGGGCTCCGACATTACCGTGGCCGCTTGTTTTGATTTGGCTGAGCCGGCCACGGCTACTAACGTTGATGTCACAGTGACTGGCTTGGTCTCTGGCGCAACTGATCAAGTCGTGCTATTTGCTGGATGCCAGGACAGTAACGCACTGAACACGGCTCTGGCCGAAGCAGCTGGATTATTTGTAGGAGCCGCTAAAGACACATCCAATCAATGGGTGTGTGGAGGGAACTCTGACGATTCCAGCGGCTCGATGGACACGGACGGCTGGTGCTTGGATGGTGAATGTATTGGGATGATTATACGTGCGGGCGCAGCCGTCATGGAAGCACGGGCTGCATTCGTTCAATACAATACGGATGGGTTTAGAGTCAATTATGCCGAACGTGGAGTAACTGGACGAAAGACTGTCGGTTTGGCGATGAAAGGCGGGCAATGGGCAGTCGGTTCCTACACCATTGATGGAGGTACTGGGTCAGCAACGGCCACGGTAAGTAGCTTGCCGTTTGCTCCGGTGGGTGTATCGCTTGCAGGTCGTATGACTGTTGAACAGGCAAGTGATGCGACAACAGGCAATAATCGACTCGGTATTGGTTGTGGTAGTTCTACCAGTTCGCGCCAGTCAATGGGTGTCCTGGACGAAGATGGGACAGCGAGCAGTACGTGTGAGATCGACACAACCATCCAATACGATCAAGCGCTCTCTTTCCCAAGCACGACCGGTACGCTTCAATCTGCCTACGACATCAACGCAATTAACAGCGATGGCTTTCAGATTATTGTCGATGTTGCTGGCGGAGTGTCAAGTGAATGGCAAGGTTATTTGACGTTTGGAAGCGCGCCGGCTGAAAGGCGCTCTTATGTAAGCTTTGCAGAGTTTGAGACTCCAAGCGCACCACGAAGGGCCTTTGTAAGCTACGCAGAGATCGAGGTTCCAACAGCCCCAAGAAGGTCTCTGGTAAGTTGGGCTGAGCTAGAAACGCCAAACGCGCCCCGTAGAGCGCAAACAAGCTGGGCAGAGTTAGAAACCCCAGACGCACCGTTTACCGAGCGCAGGGCTCAAGTTAGCTTTGCTGAGCTTGAGACCGGAAACGCACCCCGCAGAGCATTTGTTAGCTTCTCGGAGCTAGAAATACCAAACGCCCCTAGGCGGGCGCTGGTTAGCTGGGCTGAGCTTCAGGCAGACAACGCACCGCGCAGAGCCCAAGTTAGTTGGGCAGAGATCGAGACAGATAACGCGCCAAGGCGCGCCTTTCTTAGCTTTGCAGAGCTTCAGGTTGGAGAGCCTCCACGTAGGGCTATCGTCAGTTGGGCAGAGCTTCAAATTCCAAGCTTCGGTAGCAGCACAACCCCATTGGGCTCTAGGATAGGAACCGGAGTCAGGATTAGGTAATGTCAACTATCAAGAAGAACACAAGGCGCGAACAGGATGTTGATGTTATTCGCGGGATCAGAAAGGCCAAGCCCGTAACTAAGTCTGACACAGACCACCTAACAGACCCTGACGGAGAGCCTGTTCCAACAAGGTCTGTCTATGTTTCGGTTTCTGGTGATCTATCTGTAGTGTTCGCTGATCACGACGACGTTGTTTTGGTTTCAGACATCGCGGCTGGCGTGTGGCACCCGATGGAAGTTCGACAAATTAGGATTGCATCTACAGCAACTGGCATCCTGGCCGGATGGTAAACATGAAACAACTCGCCAAGGAAGACTGTCAACTTATCGCAACGCTGAAACATCACGCCGGGTTTGCCCGGTTGATGGAGTGGAGCGAAGAGCAAGAGAAAGAACAGACGAAGCTCTTGGTGAAGATCGACGCATACCGAGACCCCGACCAAGTGACCAAGCTTCAGGCTTCGCTTCTGGAGAAAGAGAATTATCGCAACCTTTTGAAGATGTGTGTTGAGAACGCGGGGGTAGACACACAGAAACCAGAGAAGATGAACGACGAAGAAAAGAGGACTCTGCTTCAGAGACTTAGAGCCCGTATCTAACAACCGAAAGCCCCACAAGGGTAGCCAACTTAAGGAGACGGCCACAA
>Ga0137353_1000036_pt1 | contig 27395 bp, 27 predicted proteins | sample EasRivERMLT760_2_FD_104759 | JGI IMG/M metagenome (GOLD analysis project Ga0137353, IMG submission 104759) | Soil microbial communities from meander-bound floodplain in the East River, Colorado, USA - East River MetaG ERMLT760_2 | ecosystem: Environmental > Terrestrial > Soil > Floodplain ...
CAGCAGTCCCAGCAGTCCCAGCAGTCCCAGCAGTCCCAGCAGTCCCAGCAGTCCCAGCAGTCCCAGCAGTTCCGCCGCCGTTCTCTGTGCCCTCCGTGCCGCCTGTGGTGATAGCAGGCGCCGTTCCCCCGCACCCCTTCACCAGCATCCCGGACTTCGTGGAACGCACGAAGCTCGACCGCCGCGCACTGCGCGCGCTGGCGGAGGCAGGGGCGTTCGATGCGTTCGTGCAGGAGGAGCCCGCGGCGCGGCGGCGGCGCGTGGCGCTCTGGCGCGTGCTCGAGGCGGAGCGCGCACCGGCGGGGCCACTCGCCCTCTTCCCCGAGTCGCGCGTGCCGCCGCACCTCCCGGCCTTCGCCGCGCCGGAGCTCACCGAGGCCGACTATCGCCTCACCGGCCTCTCGCTCAACGGTCACCCGATGCGCCACCTGCGTGCGCTGCTCGCGCCCAACGGCGTGCGCTCCTCGCGCGACATCATGACGATGCGGGACGGCGACGCGGTCGCGCATGCGGGGCTCGTCATCTGCCGCCAGCGCCCCGGCACGGCGAAGGGGTTCGTCTTCCTCACGCTCGAGGACGAGACGGGGACGATCAACGTCGTCATCACGCCGCAGCGCTTCGAGCGGCAGGCGATGCTCATCTCGCGCACGCCGCTGCTGCTCGTGCGCGGGGTGCTGCAGGTGGAGAGCGGGGTCTACAACATCCGCGCCAAGTCGTTCGCGCCGCTCAAGGCGGGGGCGGGAGAGGACTCGGTCAAGAGTCATAATTACCGATGAGAGTGGGAGATGGGAGATGGGAGAGGGGAGACACGAGCAGCGACGCCCGGGGACTCGCATCAACGCGCACGACACATAAGCTTCCATCTTCCATCCTTCGACCTTCATCGTCCGTGATGATCGCACTTTTCGGAGCCACCGGCCGCGTGGGCGGACGCGTCCTCGAGTACGCCCTCGCAGAGGGCCATGCCGTCCGCGCGCTCGTGCGTGATCCATCCAAACTCGCGCCCCACGCCGGTCTCGAGGTCGTGGCGGGTGACGTCCTCGACGCCGCTGCCGTCGCGCGCACCGTCGCCGGCGCCGATGCCGTGCTCTCCACGCTCGGCGGCGCCGGACTCGCCGACCCCGGCGAGGCGCAGTCGCAGGGGATGCGCAACATCCTCGCGGCGATGGACGGCGCCGGGATCCGCCGAATCATCGCCGTCGCGAACCGCGGAGTGATGGATTCCTCAAAGGGCGGGCTCGTCGTCGAGCAACCAGAGTTCCCCGAGATGTTCCGGCCGGTCACGCTGAAGCACGCCGAGGCGTGGAAGGCGATGCGCGACAGCGGCCTCGACGGCACGATGCTCGTCCTCTCCGACATCGTGCCGGGAGCGCGCACCGGCACTTACCGCATGCGCGAGGACAAGATGCCGGCGGGCGCCGAACGGATATCCGTGGAGGATGTCGCCGACCTCATGCTCCGCGTGCTCGCCGACGGTTCGCACATCGGCAAGCGACTGGGCGCCGCGTACTAGCTCGCGAGCTGCGCGCGGATCCACTGCCCCGTGGCGCGCACCGATTCGACATCGACGCCTGTCTCGAAGCCACGCTCGGCAAGCCGCTCGAGCACGAGCTCGGTCGCGACGTTCCCCGTCGCGCCGGGCGCGAACGGACACCCGCCGAGCCCGGCCGCGCTCGCGTCGAAGCTGCGGATCCCGAGGTCGAGGCAGGCGTCGATGTTCGCGAGCGCGCGCTGGTACGTGTCGTGGAAGTGACCGTTGATGCGCGCCGCGTCGGTGAGCGCGAGCACCACCTCCATCACGCGGCGCGTGCCGTCGGGCGTGCCGACGCCGATCGTGTCGGCGATGCTGAGTTCGTCGCAGCCCATCGCGAACAGCTCGCCGGCGACGCGCGCCACCGCGGCCGGCGCGACTTCGCCCTCGTAGGGACAGCCGAGCGCGCAGGAGACGGTGCCGCGCACCGCGATGCCGTTCGTGCGCGCCGCCGCGACCACCGGACGGAACCGCTCGAGTGACTCGGCGATGGAGCAGTTGATGTTGCGCTGCGAGAAGGTCTCGCTCGCCGAACCGAAGACGCAGATGGCGTCGGCACGGGCGGCGAGCGCGCCGTCGAAGCCGCGCATGTTGGGCGTGAGCACGCTGTAGCGCACGCCGGCGCGCCGCGTGATGCGCTGCATGACCTCAGCGGCGTCGGCCATCTGCGGGACCGCCTTCGGCGACACGAAGCTCGTGACCTCGATCGCGCGGAATCCGGCGGCGCCCAGGCGGTCGACGAGCTCGACCTTCACGCTGGCCGGCAGCACGCGCTTCTCGTTCTGCAAGCCGTCGCGCGGCGAGACCTCGACGACGGTGACGAAGGAGCGGGCCATACGGAAGGTTAGCGATGCGTTGTCCCGCCACGCCAATGCCGCGACATTCCGGCCCACATGACCGCGACCCATGCCCTTCGTACCGCGCTCGCCGCGCTCCCGCACGGCTTCACCACGCGCTTCGCGCCCGCGCCGACGGGATACCTGCACCTCGGGCACGTCGCGAACGCGGTGTGGGTGTGGGGGATCGCGCGCGCGTTCGGCGGGCGCGTGCTGCTGCGCGTGGAGGATCACGATCGCGGGCGATGCCGCCCCGAGTACGAGGCGCAACTCCTCGATGATCTTGACTGGCTCGGCCTCGCGCCCGACGGTGCAGGCACGGACGCGTTCCGCACCGGTGCGCTCGCGCAGCGGCAGGGTGACAATGTCGCGAGATACGAAGCGCGGCTGAACGAACTCGCGAGCGAAGGCCTCGCATACGCGTGCACCTGCTCGCGCGCGGACATCACACGCGTGACCAGCGCGGACATCACACGCGTGACCAGCGCGGACATCACGCGCGTGGCCGGCGCCGACACCGCAGGCTCGTCCGGCGACGGCGATCCCGCGGGAGCAGTCGAGCCGCGCTACCCCGGCACCTGCCGCGCACGCGGCCTCCCGCCGGACGCGACCGCCGCGCGACGCGCGATCATGCGCGAAGGCACCGTCGAGCGATTCCACGACCTTCGCCTCGGCCCGCAAACGCAGGACCCCGACCTTCAGTGCGGCGACGTGCTCGTGCGCGATCGCGCGGGCAACTGGACGTACCAGTTCGCCGTCGCCGTCGACGACCTCGAACAGCGAGTGGACCTCGTGATCCGCGGCGAGGACCTCCTCGCGTCGACCGGACGACAGCTGCGTCTCGCACGGATGCTCGGTCGAACCACGCCACCGCGATTCCTGCATCATCCGCTCCTGCGCAATGCGGACGGACGCAAGCTCAGCAAGAGCGCGCACGACACGGGGATCCGCGACCTGCGTGCCGCGGGACGCACGCGCGCAGAGGTGCTCGGCCTGGCCGCGCACCTCTCGGGCGTCGCAGTCGCACCGGCGCCGCTCGAACCGGGTCACCTCGCCGGCCTGTTCACCTGAACCGAACGCGCGGATATTCAGCCGCCATGACCCCTCCACAGAAGTCGACGCTGCGCGGCGCGCTCATCGGTGCGGCATTCCTCATGGCGACCTCGGCGATCGGGCCCGGGTTCCTCACGCAGACGGCCGTCTTCACCGAGCGCCTCGGGCCGAGCTTCGGCTTCGCGATCCTCGTGAGCATCGTCATCGACCTCGCGGCGCAGCTCAACATCTGGCGCGTGATCTCGGTGAGCGGACGCCGCGCCGGCGCCGTCGCCGACGCGGTGCTTCCCGGCCTTGGCACCGTGCTCGCCGCGCTCGTCGCGCTGGGCGGCCTCGCATTCAACGTCGGCAACGTCGCGGGCGCGGGACTCGGCATCAACGTCGTGACCGGCGCGCCGGTCTGGCTCGGCGCGGTGATCAGCGCGGCGGTCGCCATCGGCCTCTTCGTCATCAAGGAAGCGGGACGCGCGATGGACCGCTTCTCCATCGCACTCGGCTTCGTGCTCGTCGCGCTCACCGCCTATGTCGCGATCGCGAGCGCGCCGCCGCTCGGCGAGGCGGCGCTGCGCACCGTCGCACCGGTCACGCTCGACATCGTCTCCATCCTCACGATCGTCGGCGGCACCGTCGGCGGCTACATCACCTTCGCGGGCGCGCACCGCCTCGTCGATGCGGGCATCGCGGGCCCGTCCCATGTCCCCGAAGTGACGCGCAGCGCCATCACGGCGATCGGCGTTGCCTCGTTCATGCGGGTCGTGCTCTTCCTCGCCGCGCTCGGCGTGGTCTCACAGGGGCTGAAGCTCGATCCCGCGAATCCCTCGGCGTCGGTGTTCCGGCACGCGTCGGGCGAACTCGGCTACCGGCTCGCGGGCATCGTCATGTGGAGCGCGGCGATCACCTCCGTTGTCGGCGCGGCGTACACGTCGGTGAGTTTCCTGCGCGGACTGCACCGCACGCTCGACGCACACTGGCCGCGCGTGGTGATCGCGTTCATCGCGCTCTCGACGATCATCTACGTCATGATCGGTCAGCCGGTGAAGGTGCTCCTGCTCGTCGGCGCGCTGAATGGCCTCATCCTGCCGGTCGGGCTCGGGACGATGCTCATCGCGGCACACCGGCGCGCCGTGGTGGGTGACTATCGCCATCCGCGCGCGCTCACGGTGTTGGGCGCGCTCGTGGCGATCGTGATGGCCGCAGCGAGCAGCTACTGGCTGTGGCGCGACCTGCCGAAGCTCTTCCGCTAGCGGCGCGCGAGGAGCGTGATCACGCCCGACACCCCACCGAACTCATCGCGACGCTCCACGAGACCCGGTGGCACGAGCCACGGTCCGCCGTCGCGGCGCACGGTGAGCTCGGAGATCCCCGCCCCGGCTTCGACGACGAGCGACCACCAGCCATCCGGTTCCGCACGCATCGCGGTCGACTCCCAGCCGGTGATGTCGCCCGAGACCTCGATGCGGTTCGCGCCACTCGCACGCATCCGGATCTCGTAGCGGTCCGTGCCGGTACGTCTCACGCGCAACGCGGTGATCCCCGCACGCACGAGGCGTTCGCGTCCCACCTCGTCCACGTTGCGTGCGAACTCCGGTGAGGGTCCGCTCCCCGGTCCGGTGAATCGTATCCCGAGCGAGACGAAGCGCCCCGAGGGGAAGCCCTGCAGGAGATCGAGCGGATAGCTCCCGCCGCCCGCGACGATCGCCACGCGATCGGAGAAGCGCAACGACGCGCTCATGCTCGCCCATCCACGCAGGTCGGCGAGACCGGACGGGCGCGCGGTGCCGCTGCGGTGCCCGAGCGTCCCGTCGAGCTCGACGCGCGAACCGCGCCAGCGCAGCGCGAGCACGGCATCCACGTAGCGCACCGAATCGTTCGCCACGATCGGCGACCAGCTCGCGACGGCGCTCGTGGCGTCGCCCTGGAGCCAGGCACCGAACTCAGTCGCGCGCGTGCCTTGCCAGGCGAATCCATTCCAGGCGAACCCACCTCCGGCACCGAGCCACGCGCCGGCGCGCGCGGCGGCCAGATGCGCGCGCGCCATCGCATGCGCGTTGCCGGTGCGCGTGCCATCCCCGGAAGCGCTGCCGCCCGTGTTCGCAGCGAGCTCGGCGGAGAGCACACGGTTGACCGGCCGGAAGAAGGAGCCGGAGAGCGCGCCCTGGGCGCTCCACGTGCCAAGCATCGGTTGGGAGACGGTGGCGTTCGCGCCGAGCAGGCTCAGGCCCGACTGCAGCGTCACCGCCGGCGAGGCCGTGATCGCATCCACGTCGAGCGCATCGGCATAGCGCACACGCACGCCGCCGAGCACCACGCTCGAGCGGACTTGCTGCGCGGAAAGCACCGTCGGCGCGAGCAACGGGATCGCGAACGCACTCGCGAACGCACTCGCGAACGCACTCGCGAACGCACTCGCGAACGCACTCGCGAACGCACTCGCGAGCGCGACAAAGCCGGCGGAGCGTCGAAGCGCTCCGCCGGCCTGTGTCGTCGAGGTCCCGCGCCGTGCGCGGCCGGTCACATCAGGGGATCGGTGGACGGCCGGTGGGGGACGGCCGAGTCGGCGTTGCGGCCTTGCCCGCGTTGCGCGGGACATCGGTCGGGACCTTGGTGCCGCTCGCACCACCCGCGCCCCCTGCACCAGCGGGACGCGCGACAGTCGCGCGGTCCAGGCCCTGCTGACCATTCGTGCCTGCCGCTGCGTTGCGGCGGCCCGCGAGCTCCTCGATCTCACTGTCGCTGGCTCGCGCCTGCAACCGGTCACGCACCCGGGCCAGCGCCGAGTCGGACGGAAGGCCGCGCTCGACTAGGCCGCCGATCACGAAGAGCGGCACGGCGAGCGAGCGACCGGCGGGCGCGGATTTGGCGAGCGCACTCACGGCGGCGCCATCCACGCCCTGTCGAAGCGCCTCGGCGCCGGCGTCGACTTCGTCATCGGCCGGTCGCTGCGAGCGCGCCGACTCGAGCAATCCCTTCACGGTGCCCATGCGATCGGCCTGCGCCGCGACCGAACGCTCGATGTCCCCCGGCGCAACGCCACGCGACGCGAACTTGAGCGCGCGGTTCTCGAGCGCTGCCGCCGGGAGCTGGCGCGCTCGTGCCTCGGCGATCCTCGCGAGCACCCGATCGGCCACGTCGGCCGGCAGCACAGCGCGGAGTCGATCACTCGGGTCCTTCGCCGGCGTCTGCGCGCTGATGCCCGCGAACGGGAGCATCAGGGTCGCGACGAGCGCGGCGAATCGGAAGGAAGTGTGGTGTCGCATCGTATACCTCAATGGTACTTGGTGGGTGCTGCCCTACACTGTCAAGACTCGGGACGGGCGCCGCGTGGTCACATCACGCGATCACCGTTGCTCGCGAGCCGGAGGATCGACGTCTCGCCGCCGAACTCGTCGCGCACGGCACGCGACGATGGATCGGCGACCCAGACCTGGCCGTCCACGACGAACGCGTACTCGTAGCGTCCGGGCGCGAGCGTGACGCTGCGCGTCCAGGTCGCCCCGTCGGCGGAGACCTCGAGCGGCATGACGTCCCGCGACCAGCCATTGAAGTCGCCGACGAGCGCGACCTGGTGCGCACCTTCACGCTGGAAGACGAAGCGCACCACATGGACGGTGTCGACGCGAGCCTCGGCGACCGTCGCCGGCGCGCCGACGATGCCGGACTGCACTGCGGCGAGCGTGCCGAGCGCGACGATGCCGGCGAAGCCCGCGGCGAGCGCGAAGGTGCCGACCGGCGAGAGCGCGAAGGCGTGCTTGCGCGTCCACCACGGACGGCCCTGCTCCGCCGTGAGCGGCGGACGCGTGGAGACGTCACCACCCGTGCGGATGGTGCGCATCACGCGCTCGTCGAAATCCTCGGGAGCCGCGGCATCGGCGCGCAGCGCCGCGCCGAGCCGCGCCGCGAACGCCGCCTCGCGTGGCGTCAGCTCGCTCGAGTCGTTGGTGCCGGTCTCACGTTCACGCATCGTGCACTCCCTCCAGCTGCTCCCGCAGCTGAGCACAGGCCCGCTTCACCCGCATCTTCAGCGCCGAGAGGCCGGCGCCGGTGATCTCCACCATCTCCTCGTAACTGTGGTCCTCGACGTGCTTGAGGAGGAATGCCTCGCGCAGGTCGGGCGTGAGCCTCTCCAGTGCGCGTCGCACGAGTTCGAGGTCCATGCCGACCTCCTCGACCTCGGTCCCCTCCAGGCGCTCGAGCACCACCTCGTCCCGCACCAGCCGTAGTTCGCGGCGCCCGCGCGCCGTTCCGAATGTCCGGCATTCGTTCACCACGATCTGCCTCAGCCAGGCCCCGAACCTGTCCGGCTCCTTGCAGTGCCCCAGCGAGCGATAGGCCCGCACGAACGCGGACTGCAGCGCGTCGTCGGCGTCATCGCGATCACCGAGCATCCGCAATGCGAACCGGAACTGGACGTCACGATGCCGCGCCATCAGCTCGGCGAAGACGTCCGTCCGTCCTTCCAGTACCGCACGGATGAGCTCCGCGTCGGACAGGTCGTTCATGAGAGATAGACTGGTCATTCGGTCCTCCTGGTCACACGCACCTGGGCAGATGGTCGCGGAGGGGGGTTCCGTTGGGCATCTTCCGGGGCCTTCTACCCCGCCCGAGCCCGATGAGCGACAAGCTCGACCTGCCGGACCTCCCGCGATGGGACGACCACGACGACCTCGACCTGCCGCCCCTCGTCGGCGACGCGGAGGCGGAGGTGTGCGTGGTGGGACTCGGCGGGAGCGGGCTCTCGTGCCTCACCGAGGCGCTCGTTCTCGGCGCGCGCTCGGTGATCGGCATTGACGCGGTGGGTGTCGCGGCGGGCGCCGCGGGACGGAACGGGGGCTTCCTGCTCTCCGGCACGTCGGAGTACCACCACGACCTCGTACGGACCCTCGGGCGCGAGCGCGCGGTGGCGATCACGCGCCACACGAACGATGAGATCCAGCGCATCGCCGCCGAGCTTCCCAACGTCGTTCGCATCACCGGGTCGCTGCGCATCGCCTCGACGCACGAGGAGGTCGCGGACTGCGAGGCGCAGTGCGCGCAGATGGTCGCCGACGGATTCGAGTGCGAGTCGTACGTCGGTCCGGAGGGACGCGGACTGCTCATCCCCACCGACGCGGTGATGCACCCCATCCGCCGCTGCCGCACTCTCGCGGTCCGCGCCCGCGAGGGTGGGGCGCGGCTCTTCGGCCGCACGCCGGCGCTGGAGATCGGGCCCGGCGTCGTGCGCACGGAGAGCGGGACGATCAGTGCGCGCCACGTCATCGCCTGCGTCGATGGCCGCCTCGAGTTGCTCGTCCCCTCGCTCGCCGGTGAGGTCCGCACCGCGCGACTGCAGATGCTCGCGACGTCGCCCGCGTTCGAGGTCTCGTTCCCGCGGCCGGTCTCCACGCGCTACGGCTACGACTACTGGCAGCAGCTCCCCGACGGATCCATCGTGCTCGGCGGTGGGCGCGACGTCGCCGAGACGTCGGAATGGACCACCGACTCCGCGCCCACTCCCGCGGTGCAGGACTACCTCACCGAGCTGCTGCGCGACCGGCTCGGCGTGCGCGCGCCGATCACGCACCGTTGGGGCGCGACCGTCTCGTACACGACGAGCGGCCGTCCCCTCTGCCGCGAGTTCGGCGACGGGCTGCAGGTGGTGGGCGGATTCAATGGAACGGGGAACGTCGTCGGGGCGCTGCTCGGGCGCGCCGCCGCGCAACGCGCCATGACCGGCGAATCCGCGGTCGCCGAACTCTTCGCGGAGTGATGCCGATGCGCTGGGACCGCCCCCCCCTCCACGAAGTCGCGATCACGCTCCCGTCGTGGGTCATGTCGTCGGTGAGCTACGCTCGCGAGTGCCAGACGGACGAGGAGCGGATGCGGCTCGTCATCCGCCTCGCGCGACTCAACGTGGAGCACGGCACCGGCGGACCGTTCGCAGCGGCGGTCTTCGAGCGCGAGTCGGGCGCGCTCATCGCGGTCGGCGTGAACGGCGTGATGCGTCTGAACAACACCACCGCGCACGCCGAGATGCTCGCACTCCAGCTCGCGCAGCGACGCCTCACCTCCTGGACGCTGGGCGCGGACGGGCACCCGGCGCACGACCTCTTCACGTCGTGCGCTCCGTGCGCGATGTGCCTCGGCGCGGTGCTCTGGAGTGGCGTCAAGCGCCTCGTGTGTTCGGCCGAGCGCGAGGACGCGGAGCGGATCGGGTTCGACGAAGGTCCCGTCTTCGCCGAGAGCTACGCCTACCTGCGCGAGCGCGGGATCGAGATCGCGAGCGGCCTCCTGCGCGCCGACGGCCGCGAGGTGCTCGACCTCTACGCGGCCCGCGGCGGCGGGATCTACAACCCCTGACGCTGGATGACCGTCTGCGTCGGGAAGCCGAACCGCGCCCCCGACTGCTCGACGGCGCGCATGATGCCCAGCAGGTGCGCCTCGCGGATCACGCGGAACTCGTCGGGGTCCTTCGTCACGACCCAGCAGAAGACCTCGAGGTCTATCGACGACGGTGCGAAGCGGAACAGTCGCACGACGATGCGGTCGGGCCAGGTGCGCGGGTGCACGCGCAGCATCGACTCGATCCCGTCGCGCACGGCCGCGACCTGCGCCGCGCTCGTGCCGAACTCGAGCGCGACCTCGGTGCGGAAGCGGATGCGGTCGCGCGGGCCGAAGTTCTCGCTGCGCATGTCGGCGAGGCGGCCGTTGGGCATGCTCACCACCGTGCGCTCGAGCGTGCGGACGCGCGTCGAACGCAGGCCGATCGCCTCGATCTCCCCCTCCACACCATCGATGATCACCCAGTCGCCGACGCGGAACGGCTGGTCGATGCCGATCGAGACCGAGCCGAAGAAATGCTCCAGCGACTTCTGCGCGCCGAGGGCGACCGCGATGCCGCCGATGCCGAGCCCCGCGAGGAGTGTCGCGATCGGGTAGCCGAACGTCGCGATGACCGTGAGCAGCCCGAGGATGATGACGAGGAGCCGCGCGATGCGGCCGACGAGCGGGACGATCGACCGCAGCGCGGGATGCGAGTCGCCCCAGTCGCTCGACGGCAGCGCGTCCTGCAACACGCGGATCACGCGCAGGAGGATCCAGAAGACCGCGACGATGGCGATCGCGCGCTGCAGGTCCACCACGAACTGCTCGGCGGGACCGGGCAGCGCGATCCATCGCAGCAGCAGCCGCGACGAGAGCACGCCGATGAGGAGCACGATCGGACCGCGCGCCGACCCGACGAGCACGTCGTCGAGTTCGGTCTCGGTCCTGCTCACCAGACGCTTGAGCAAGGCCTGCGTGGGCCCCGCGAGCAGGAAGCCGACCAGCGCCGCGATCGGGATCAGCGTGATCAACGCGAGCCACTGCCACCATTGCAGCGCATACGGCCCCGCGCCGAGCAGCACCGCCGGCAAGTGCTCGCGCACCCAGTGGTCCGGCAACGCGGCATAGATCGAGTCGACCATCGCGACCGTCCCCGCCGAGAAGACCCATCGCGCCTCGGCGCCCGATCCCTCGTGCGCCAGCCGCACCGGGATGGCTCGGCGTCCCTCGGCCGCGATCTCGCCGAGCGACTCGCGGTCGCGCGGCAGTCCGTCGGCGGTGTCGCCCAGCGTGCGTGGAGAGATACGCTCGAGGTCGATCCAGAGATGCGTGTTGATGACCGCGAGCAACCGGCTCGCGAGCTCGCTCGCGCGCTGCCGTGGCACCGTCCGGTCGAGGTAGCGCACGGCTTCGTTGAAATCGCCCGCGCGTGCGGCGGCGAGGTACGCGGCGACCGAGGCGCGCGGCGAGCCCGGCTCGACGAGCGCGGACTGGCCGTCCTGAGGTGCGGTCGGCCTCCCCGCGGGGAGCGCATGCGCCGTTGCAGGCGCGGAGAGGGCGATGATCGCGACGGCGAGGCGGGTAATCAGGAGCATCCCGCAACCTCAGCGGTCCCGCAGCGCGTCGCAAGCCGCGGCCATGCGGTAAGTTGGAGTGGTCCTACACCCCATGAGCCATGGCCGCCGCCAACACGCCGCACCTCGCCGATCCCGAGAAGAACCCCTCCTTCACGCGCGGGATCTTCCTCGGCGAGATCCGTGAGGACCTCGTCTTTCCCTTCCCGGAGCCGAGCGCGGAGGACCGCGACGCGCTGACACAGATCCTCGACGCCTTCCGCAACTGGGCGAAGGACACGCTCGACCCGGCGAAGCTCGACCACGACGGCGGCTTCCCCGACGAGGTGCGCACGGGGATGGCCGAGCTCGGCCTGATGGGGCTCAACATCCCCGAGGCGTACGGCGGATTCGGCGCGTCGGCGATGGTCTTCAACCGCGTCTTCGGCGAGATCGGCGCGCACGACGCGGCACTCGCCGTCTACTTCGGCGCGCACCAGAGCATCGGCATCAAGGGCATCATCCTCTTCGGCACCGAGGCGCAGAAGAAGCAGTGGCTCCCGCGCTGCGCGAGCGGCGAGCTCATCGGAGCCTTCTGCCTCACCGAGGCCGGCTCGGGTTCGGACGCGCAGGCGATGCGGACCGCGGCCGTCCCCACCGCCGACGGCAAGAGCTACACGCTCAACGGCACGAAGATCTGGATCTCCAACGCCGGCTACGCGGGCGTCTTCACCGTCTTCGCCAAGGTGCCGGTCACGATCGACGGCAAGGCGAAGCAGCGCGTGACGGCCTTCATCGTCGACGCGAAGAGCCCCGGCATCTCCCTCGGCAAGATCGAGGAGAAGATGGGGATCAAGGCGAGCGACACGCGCACGGTGACCTTCGAGAACGTGACGGTCCCCGCCGAGAACCTGCTCGGCGAGATCGGCGGCGGCTTCAAGATCGCGCTCGAGATCCTCAACTCGGGCCGACTCGGTCTCTCGGCGGGCTCGTCGCGCGGGACGCGCGAGATGATGAAGATCGCGATCGACTACGCGAAGCAGCGCGAGCAGTTCGGCAAGCCGATCGGGCAGTTCGAGATGATCCAGAAGAAGATCGCGCTCGCCGCCGCCGACTGTTACGCCGCCGACTCGGCCTGGATGCTCTGCGCCGGCATGGTGGACCGCGGGGAAGTGGACTTCTCGCTCGAGACGGCCGCATGCAAGATCTACGCGTCGGAGCTCGCGTTCCGCACCGCGAGCGAGGCGATGCAGATCGCCGGCGGCATCGGCTACTCGAAGGAGTATCCGTACGAGCGCGCGCTGCGCGACTCGCGCATCAACATGATCTTCGAGGGGACGAACGAGATCCTGCGCGCCCTCATCGCACTGATGGGCCTGCAGCAGCCGGGCGAGGAGATGAAGGCGGTCGGCAAGGCGTTCAAGGACCCGCTCCACTCGATCGGCGCGATCTCGAGCTACCTCACGGGCCGCGTGAAGCGCACGCTCGTGAAGCCCGACTTCACCAAGGTGCACGAGTCGCTCGCCAACGAGGCCGACATGGTGGCCGACAACGTGCATGGCCTCGCGCTCGCGGTGGAGAAGGCGCTCATCGAGCACGGCAAGGCGATCATCGAGCGGCAGATGCTGCACGAGCGCATGGCGAACGCGGCGATCGACATCTACCTGTCGACGGCCGTCCTCTCGCGCGTGACCTCGGTGATCAAGAAGCACGGCGAGGCGGCCGCCGCGGCCGACCTCGACGCGGCGAAGCTCTTCGTCCCCATGGCGATGCGCCGCACCCGGCGCGCCATCCGCGCCCTCGAGCGCAATGGCGACGAGGCGATGCGGAAGCTCGCGCAGCGGGCGCTCGACACTGGCGACCTCACGGTGCCCACGCCGACGGATCAGGCGTAGGATGTCCGATCCAGGCGCCGAACGCAGCTCGCGGCGCCGCGCGGGCGGCGCCGGCGCTGTGGGGCTGTTGGCGCTGTTCACCGGCCTCGTCGCGTGGTGCGGCGACCCAGGGAGTGATGCCGGGAGCGATGCCGCGTCGGCCCGCACCGGCACCACGGCCGATTCGACTGCTCCATTCGTGACGTATACGCCGCAGGCACCTGAGGCGCCGGAGGTGCGTGCGGCGAAGCTAGCCAGTGAGGACTCCGCGTGGATGCGCTTCCTGGCGCTCCACGACTCGGCGCTACACGCACCGGACGAGGATGCGGCGCGGCTGCTCTGGGCGGCGGGCACAGTGGCCGTCGCCGAGTTGCCCGAGCTCGAGAACCGGGCCGGCCATCGGGACGAGCGGTACCTCCGCTACGAGGGGCTCATGCCGGGGCTCTTCGCGCGAGACGAGCCGAACGGCAGGATGGCCTACTCCGGCTGGCATTTCCGTGAGATCGAACGCCGATTCCCCGCGCATGAGCTCGCCGATGACGCGGGATATGCGGTGGCTCGGCTGCCGTTGTTCGGCGAGTGCGAGGGAGACTTCAGCTGCGTCCTGGATCTCAAGGTGGGAACGCTCAGTGCATTCCTCCTCGCTCATCCCACGTCGGAGTTCGCAGCCGCCGCGGTCGACTCGATCGGTGAGTCCATGACATGGATCTTCGCCGAGCTCGACGGGAGTCCCCGGTATCTCGAGATCCCGGAAGAGCTCGGGGTCGACAGCACGTATGTCATCACGATCTACGTGGACTCGGTGTTCACGAGCTATGGCCAGGCGGTCGACGTGCTCCCCGAGCCGCTCCGCGCCGAAGCCCGCCGCCGCCTCGCACCGATCCTCGAACGCTGGCTGGCCCGCCGCCGCCGCGACTGACGCACGGCCCCCGTTAGCTTTCGGGCGCGCCACCGTGCGCCTCGGTGCGCAGTCGCGCCCCCTCGCATCCCGCCCGCCGTCAGCCGTTCCGTCATGTCACTGGTCTCACTCTCGTCGATCGGCATCTCCTTCGGTGCCACCGAACTCCTCAAGAACGTCACCTTCACCGTCGGTGCGGGTGATCGCTGGGGCATCATCGGGCGCAACGGTGCGGGCAAGACCTCGCTCTTCAAGATCATCACCGGCGACTTGAAGCCCACCGTCGGCAACGTCGCGCGCAAGCCCGGGCTCCGGCACGCGCTGCTCGACCAGCACCGCGCGTTCGAGGGTGCCACCACCGTGTGGCAGGCTGCGGCCGCCGCTTGGCGTGAGGTGATGGCGCTCGAGCAGAGCATCGGCGAGCAGGCGGTGCGGCTCGGCGAGCTCGGCGAGAAGGTCACCGACGACTTCCTCGAGAGGTTCGGCCACGACCAGGAGCGCTTCGCGGACCTCGGTGGCTACGTCTACCACGCGCGCGTGGACGCCGTGCTCCAGGGCCTCGATTTCGATGCCGAGGAATCGAAGACGCGACTCATCTCGACGCTGTCGGGCGGCGAGCGCGGACGCGTCGGACTCGCGGCGCAGCTCATCGCACCGGCCGAGTTGCTGCTGCTGGACGAGCCGACGAACCACCTGGACCTCGACACCACCACGTGGCTCCAGGACTGGCTCCGTGAGGCCGACGAGACGGTGATCGTCGTCTCGCACGACCGCGCCTTCATGGACGCGATCTGCACGCACATCCTGCATGTCGAGGGGCGGACGAGCGAGTGGTACAGGGGGAACTACAGCGAGTTCGTCCCCCAGCGCGCCGAACGGCGGCTCACGCGCGAGCGCGAGCTGGAGCGCCAGACCGCGTTCGTGAAGAAGGAGGAGGAGTACATCCGCCGGAACATCGCCGGACAGAACTCATTCCAGGCGAAGGGGAAGCGCAAGCGGCTCGAGCGCCTGCCGCGTCTCGCACCGCCTCCCGGCGATCCGGCGGCGATGAGCCTGCGGTTCGACATGGCCGAACGCGGCGGTGATCAGGTGATCGCGGTGAAGGGGCTCTCGATCGAGGTGCCTGGCCGGACGCTCGTCGACGATTTCACCGGCGTGCTGCGCCGCAACGACTTCGTCGCGCTCTGCGGCCCGAACGGCGCCGGGAAGTCGACCTTCATCCGCACGATCCTCGGTGACCTCGCCGCGGCGGGCGGCGACGCGAAGGTCGGGAGCTCCATCACGCCGGCATGGTTCCGCCAGGACCTCGCGGACCTCCCGTTGCGCAAGTCGATGTTCGACGCGATCCTGGACGTGCGGCCCCTCTGGAGCCGCGGCAGCGTGCAGAATCACCTCGGCGCCTTCGGCTTCAGCGGCGACGAGGTCTTCCGCGAGATCGGCTCACTCTCCGGCGGCGAGCGCGCGCGGATGGCGATGGCGCTGATCTGCCTCTCGCACGCGAACCTCCTCGTGCTCGACGAACCGACGAACCACCTCGACGTCGAGAACATCGAGGCGCTCGAGGATGCGCTCGACGAGTACGAAGGGACCGTGCTGCTCGTGAGCCACGACCGCGCCTTCCTGCGCGAGGTCGCGACGCGCGTCTGGGCGTTCGACGGATCGACGCTGGTCGACTACGACGGTCCGTTCGTCGACTGGGAAGCCGACAAGGCCGCGCGCGCCGAGAAGGGCGCGAGGGCCAACGCCGCGGCCGCTGACCAGAGGAAGGCGCAGGAGAAGGAACGCGCGAAGAAGAACGCGACCGTGCAGGAGGGCGACCATGCCGCGCGCCGCGCGAAGAAGCGCGCCGCGGAGGATGCCGAGCAGTCGGTCGCGCGCGCCGAGGCGCGGGTGCAGGAACTCGAGGGGCAGCTCGCCGCGACGGAGCTCTACGACGGTTCGCCGGACAATGCGCGCAAGGCGGCGAAGCTCGACCAGGATCTCGCCCGTGCGCGGAAGACGCTCGACTCGGCGATGTCCGCCTGGGCCGAGGCGACCGACGGACCCTAGCGGTCCCCCGGGTCAGGGCGCGGCTTCGGGTCTCTGCTTCGCGTACGCCCCGAGTGCCTGCTTGAGCGCCATGCGCGCCGACATCTCGAGCTCGTACTCCACGCTGATCTCGCTGAGCTGCTCCGCGCCGTGCTTCTTGTAGCGCGTCGCGGCCGCGTCGCTCTGCGCGTGACGGCGGCAGTACTCGCGGCTCGCCATCCAGAGCGCGTTCGCGGCCTTCCAGAGATCCTCGTCGTCGGCGCCGCGCCCGGCCTTGCCGACCTCCTCGTAGCGCGTCGTCGCGCCGGCGAGGATCCGGTCGCAGAGGTCCACCACTTCGCCCACGCCCTCGAGCTCGAGGTCATCGAGTCCGTGCTTGAGCACGCGCGTGAGGCGATGGTGCTGGTGGCAGCTCTCCTCGGCGGCGCGATAGAGTGCGTCGGCGGCGTCGCGAACGGGATGGGCGGACGGCTTCGGCGGACGGACTGCGGCTTTGCTGGGCATTCTGCCAAGGTGGTGGGGACGCAGAACACTCGCCCGGGACGAGCCCGGGACGCAAGCAGGGGAATGCTCAGCGGATCTCGCCCGCGCGGACGAACATCGGCCAGGTGACCGGCCGGCGCGGCGTGGCGCCCCAAGCGGCGGCCAGCTCGCGCTCGAAGTACAGGATCGGGCCCTCGCCCCGCGCGGCGATGCAGCGCTGCGTCGCCGACCAGGAGCGCAGGAACCCGATGTACTGCTGCAGCGTCCACTCCTCGCGCATCTCGAACGGTGGGGGCGCCAGTTCGTCGATCGGCAGCGCGATCGAGTCGTAGCCGTCGTGGATGAGGTGGTGCTCGGGCGGCCAGTAGTGGCCCAGCGTCACGTCGTGGTGATGACGCACGATGGGGTCGATCCCCGGCGAGACGCGGCTGTGCACGTAGGCGAACGCCGCGAACACGCCACCCGGCTGCAGCACACGCTGCACCTCGGGCCAGAAGGCGTCCATGTCGAACCAATGGAGCGCTTGTCCCACCGTCACGAGCTGCGCCGCACGGTCGGCGACGCCGCTCTGGTACTCGCTGATGCGGTAGTCGATGCGCGGATGCACCTCGGCGTTCGCGATCTGCTCCGGGCTCGCGTCCGTCGCGACGACGCGCGCAAAGCGCGTGATCAGCCCCGTCGCCACCTGCCCGTTCCCCGTCCCCGCGTCCCACGCGAGCTCGGTCCTGGGCGCCGTGACGGCGAGCCAGTGGAAGAGCGCGAGGGGATAGCGCGGCCGGTAGGCCGCGTAGGTCGCCGCGTGCGCCGAGAAATGATCCTGGAACGCGCGCGTCGACCGTTCCATCAGGGCAGGTCCTCGGCGACGAAGGCGATGCGGTCGCCGCGCGGGCTCAGGGCGAGGCGCGAGATCGCCTTGATCCCCATCTCGGCGAAATCGGCGAGCACGTCCCATCGCTCGTCGACGCGGATGAGCAGTCGCGTGCCGGTGGCGGCGATGAGGTTCCCGCTCGGCGTCCAGATGTGGTAGTCGGCGCCGGCGGGCGCGGGCGCGATGCGACGGATCGCGCGCGTGCGGATGTCCACTTCGCTGATCCAGCTCGTGTCCTTCCCTGCCTGCAGGAAGGTGAAGGCATCGCGCCCCGGGACACGCACCAGCGCGCGGCCGATGTCGCGCGCGAGCGTGTCGGCGCGTTCGGTGCGCGAATCCACCAGCACGAGGGCGTTGGGGATCGCGTCCTGCCGCGGCGGCGCGAGGACGAACGTGCCGAGCATCACGTCGCCGATCCAGACGTGATAGCCCACCGGCCGCAGCGCGCGCAGCACGAGCTCGGGACTCGTCCCGTCGTACCCGAAGCGCCAGAGGCGCTGCGTGGAGTCGCGCTCCACGCGGATCACCGAGAAGGCGTCGCGGCCCGGGACCGGCGTCGCCGAGTATTCGCTCTCGGGCGTGTCGGTCACCTTCGTCGCGGGGCCACCCTGGACCGGCACGCGCCAGATGTCCGTCTGTCCGTCGCCGCGGTTGCTCGGATAGAGGATCGTCGAGCCGTCGGGCGTGAACGACGGCTGATTATCGTAGCCGGCGCGCTTGGTGACGTTCACGGGACGTCCGACCGAGGACCGCCGCGCGATGTCGCTGAACGGCGCGACGAAGATGTCCGAGCCGCCCTGCGCGGCGACGAGGTGCGGCGCCGCGACCAACGCGACGAAGAGCAGACGACCGGTCATCGTGCCTCCTGGAGTGTCCCTCGGCATTCCCCGAATCCGATGCGCACCGCACCCGGGGCGTCGCACCAGCCGTGCAGGATCACCTCGTCGCCATCGGCGAGGAACGTGCGCTGCTCGCCGTTCGAGAGCGTGAGCGGCTCGCTCCCGCGCCAGGTGAGCTCGAGCAGGCAACCGCGCGCGCCCTTCTCCGGCCCCGAGACCGTTCCGCTCGCGAGCAGGTCGCCGGCGCGCAGGTTGCAGCCGTTGCTCGCATGATGCGTGAGCAACTGCGCCAGCGTCCAGTACATCCGCGAGAAGTCGCCGTGGCTCAGCCGCTCCGCGGGCTTCCCGGCGTCGCGCATCCTCGCGGTGCGCAACCAGGCCTCGAGCGTGATCGCGAAGCCGCCGCGCGCGCCGTCGTTCGCATCGCTCAGGTACGGCAGCGGCGACGGGTCGCCGGCGTCACGCACGCGCGCCGGTGCGCGAAAGGGCGCGAGCGCGTCGAGCGTCACGACCCACGGGGAGAGCGTCGTCGCGAAGCTCTTCGCGAGGAACGGACCGAGCGGCTGGTTCTCCCACGTCTGCATGTCGCGCGCCGACCAATCATTCACGAGCACGAGGCCCGCAATCCGCCGTTCCGCATCGCCGATGGCGACGGGCGTGCCGAGCGCGTTCTCGCCGGCGACGAATGCGCCCACCTCGAGCTCGTAGTCCATGCGCGCGCTCGGGCCGAACGTCGGCGGCCCCTCCGGCGTCGCCGCGACCTGCCCCTGCGGCCGGCGCACTGGGGTCCCGCTCACGACGAGCGACGACGCGCGTCCGTGGTAACCGATCGGCACGTGCTTGTAGTTCGGCAGCAGCGGGTTGTCCGGCCGCAGCATCCTCCCGACGTTGGTCGCGTGGTCGATGCTCGCGTAGAAGTCGGTGTAGTCGCCGACCTCGGCGGGCACGCGCATCGTGATGTCCGCCTGCGCATGCGTGAGCGACGCCACGGTGTGCGCGCGCTTGCCCTCGGGCGTGTCCTCGCGCAACAGCGCGCTCACGCGCGCGCGCAACGTCGACATCGCCGGCCGGCCCAGCGCGAACAGTCCGTTCAGCGTCGCCTCGCCCGCCGCGGCGATGATGCCGACGTCGAGCCCGTCGAGGTGCCCGTCGTCACGCGCCGCGCGCAGGTCGAGCACGCGATCGCCGATCGCGACGCCCACGCGGTCGCTGCCGTCCACCGTGAAGGCGCCGAACGGCAGGTTCTGGACCGGGAAGTCGGTCCGCGCGTCGTGCGCCGAGGCGACCCACGAGCGCAGCGCCGGTCCGAGCGTGGGATCGGTGGGCATCGTCAGTGGAGGTCGAGCGACGTGAGGTCCCGCACTGGCTCCTCGAACGAGCAGGAACCGAACGAGCCCGCGAAGAACGCGCGCGCATCGACGAGCGCGGCGAGCGGCAGCGAGTGCCCGCGCCACGCGATCGCATCGTCGAGCACGATGATCGCGGCGGCGTCGCGCTCCTCGAGCAGCGGGGCGATGGCGCCGGCATCGACCCCCGCACGCAGCAGTGCCGCGCACAGGAAGACGTTGAGGAAGCCGAACATCGTGCCGCGCGGCGCGTCTGCGTCGTAGGTGAGCGCGTACTCGCCGCGCAACGGATGGTGCAGCCCCGCCGTCGCCTTGAACGGCACGCGTTCGCGCGAACACACCGCGAGGAAGGCGAGCACCTGCGCCGGTGCGGGGAAGGCATCGGCGATGACGCCGCCGGCGCGCAGCTTGGCGCGCATCCGCCGCTTGCCGATCGCACGCACCATCGCCGTCGGGTCCTCGCGCACCGGGATCTCGATGTACGTGTGGTAGCGCGCCGCGAGCGCGTCGGCGATCGCGTTCACCGCCGTGACCGTCTCGGCCTTCGCTTCCACGCTGTCGACCACGAGCCGGCCGTCCTGCGCCTCGTTGAAGGCGGCGATCTGCGGTGCGTCGGCCGGGCTCGCGAGCGCGCTGAGCTTCCACGGCGCGCCGAGGGTCGGCGCGCCGGTGTGGACGACGTCGCGCACGCACTGCGCGAACTCGCCGAGCCGCGATGCCGGCAGCACGAAGCGGCCGAGCATCGCGCGGTCGGGCCCGTTCGAGTAGCGCGCGTATGCCGCGACCGCCTCGGGCATCGCCAGCGCGGCCGGCGGGAAGAGCCCGGCGTAGTCGACGAGTCCCGCGAGCAGCGCGTCGAGCGCGCGCGATGGCCTCACTGCTCGGTCGGCCCGTGCAGCTGCACGGGCTTCGCCTTCTTGCGGAGCTGGATGTTGAGCGTCTCCACCGCCACCGCGAACGCCATCGCGAAGTAGGTGTAGCCCTTCGGGATGTGGTAGCCGAACCCCTCGATGAACAGGTTGCCGCCGATCATCACGAGGAAGGAGAGCGCGAGGATCTTGATCGTCGGGTGCCGGTCGACGAACGCCGAGATCGGCGCCGATGCCCAGAGCATCACGAGGAGCGCGGCGACGTTGGCGGCGATCATCACGCCGACCTGCGCGACCATCCCCACCGCGGTGATCACCGAGTCGATCGAGAACACGATGTCGACGACCATGATCTGCGCGACCACCGCGAAGAGCGTCGCGCGCGTCTTCCCCGTCCCGTGCCCCTCGTCGGCGCCCTCGAGCTTCGAGTGGACCTCGAACGTCGCCTTGCCGATGAGGAAGAGGCCGCCGACGATGAGGATCAGGTCGCGCCCCGAGAAGCCGTTCCCCATCAGGGTGAACAGGTCCCGCTCGAGCCGCATGATCCAGGTGATCGAGAGCAGGAACAGGATCCGCGTGACGAGCGCACCCGTGAGGCCGAGCTTGCGCGCGCGTGACTGTTCGTGCAGCGGCAATCGCGACGCGAGGATCGCGATGAAGATGATGTTGTCGATGCCGAGGACGAGCTCGAGCGCGGTGAGCGTGAGCAGGCCGATGTAGATCTGCGGGTCGGTCAGGAGGTCCATTGCGGCTTCCGGTGGACCGGCGCTCAGGCGCCGGCGCGAAGGGTCATCGTCCAGTGCCGGGCCTCGCCCGGCACGAGCCAGGTGATCGCCTGCCAGTCGCCGAGCGCCTCGGCGAACTTGTCGGGCGCGCCGAGCGACGGCTGGAGCGCGAACGCCGGTGCGGCGCCGCGCGAGAAGATGCCGCGCGGTGCGCCGGCGCGCACGCCCGCGCGGTCGACCATCAGGCCGCAGTGCGACACGCCTTCGCCGTCGGTCGTGATGGTGAGCGTCGCGTCGCCCTGCACGACCTGCATCGTCGTGCGCGTGCGCGCGAGGTCGACCCATCCGGTCAACATGCTCTTGCGCGGCAGCTGCCACGGCGACGAGAGGTCGCGCGAACTCCCGTCCACCGAGAGGCGCGGCCATTGCTGCGAGCCCGTCGCGGTCCCCATCGAGGCGGCGCCGGCGATCGACTGCACGCGAAAGCGCGTCGCGTCGCCCAGGTTGAGGCGCGTCTTGTCGTCGAGCGGCATGAGCATGCACGCGCTCCAGAGGAAGGGCAGGCGCTGCTCTCCCGTCGCGACGGCCTCGTATCGCGCCTCGATCGCGCCGTCGGGCCGCACGAGCAGCGTGCGCGTGAGCGTCCACGGAAGCCGCTCTCCGCGCCATGTGCACGCGAGGCGGTTCCCGTCGGGCGTCGTGCGCAGGTCGACTTGCGGCACCTGGAGCCGCGCTTCGCCGCCGGCGGGGACGGGCCGTCCGCCGATCCCCTTCACCCACTCGGGGACCGTGCACGCGCCGGCCGCCGGCGCGCATTCGTCCCAGCCCGCGCCGGCAAACGCACCAACGCCGCTCCGGGGCGCGCTCGAGGCGCCGCCCTGCACGAGCCACTCGCGTCCGCCCAGTCGCAGCGAGCGGATGCGCCCGCCGAGCGCGGGCACGACCTCGATGCGGGCCTCGCCTCCCTGGAGGGCGACGTAGCCCGGCTCCGTGACCGCCGCGCGGGGGGCGGTCATGCGCTCACGCGACCGACGCCGGGTCCACGCCGCGCGTCGCGAGGACGCGTGCGACCGTCTCGCCGATCTTGTTGTTCGGCGTGCTCGCGCCCGCGGTGAGCCCGATGCGCACGTCGCGGTCGGTCGGCATCCAGTCCGTCGTGACGACCTCCTTACCCGTCACGAGGTCGCGGTGGCGCACCGTGCCCGTCGCGGGATCGAGCCCCGCCGCATCCTCGAGGTGGAACGTGCGCACCTGCTCGGCGCAGAGCGCGGCGAGCGAGATCGTGTTGCTCGAGTTGTAGCCGCCGACGACGAGCATCACGTCGAGCGGCTCGCGCAGCAGCGCGTTCACCGCATCCTGCCGGTCCTGCGTGGCGCTGCAGATCGTGTCGAAGGTGCGGAAGTGCTCGGCACGGTGGGTCTCGCCGTGACGGCGCGACATCGCCTGCCCCACCGCCTCGCCGATCGCGAGCGACTCGCGGGCGAGCATCGTCGTCTGGTTCGCGACGCCGATGCGCTGGAGGTGCACGTCGGGGTCGAAGTGCGGGCTCGCTGCATGCCGGTACTTCTCGAGGAACGCCTCGCGGCCCCCGGCGAAGGTTCCCTCGATGTACGCCATCACGTCCTCGGCCTGCGCCATCTCGCGCACCACGAGGTAGGTGCCGCCGGCGAACTTCTCCACCTGCGACGCCGTCGCGCGCGTCTCCTCGTGGTAGTACTTGCCGTGGATGAGCGACATGAAGCCGTCGCGCGCATACGACTCGACGCGCTTCCAGACGTTGAGCACCGACCCGCACGTCGTGTCGACCATCACGCAGCCACGCTCGCGCAGCGTCTGGAAGTCGTGGATCGTCACGCCGAACGCGGGGAGGATCACCACGTCCTCGGGCTGCACGCCGGTGTAGTCGAACCCGGTGTCGCGCGGCTGCAGGAAGACGATCCCCATCTCCTTGAGCTTCGCGTTCACGTGCGGGTTGTGGATGATCTCGCCGGCGAGGTAGATGCGGCGCTCGGGGAACTTGGCGCGCGTCTGGTAGGCGTACTCGACGGCGCGCTCCACCCCGTAGCAGAACCCGAATTCCTTCGCGAGGCGGATCGTCACCGGGCCGGCGACGAGGGTGTGCTCGCGCGCGCGCAGCAGGTCCACGAGCTTCCCGTCGTAATCGGCGGTGAGCGTGTCCTGGACCTCGGTCTTGAGGCCGAAACCCTTGCGGAAGTACGTCGACTCCGGAGCCATCGTCGAAAGATAAGGATTGGGCGCCGCTCGCGCCCCGTCCCCGGACGGGATAACTTCGGCCCCGATGAGCGAACACTACGACCTCTGCGTCATCGGCGGCGGGCCGGCCGGCGAGAAGGGTGCCGCCCAGGCCGCCTACTTCGGCAAGAAGGTCTGCCTCGTCGAGCGCGCCCCCAAGCCCGGCGGGGCCGCGGTGAACACGGGCACCATTCCGTCGAAGACCCTCCGCGAGACCGCGCTCTACTTCAGCGGGCTCCGCCAGCGCGGCATGTACGGCGTGGATTATCGCGTGAAGTCCGACCTCACGATCGGCGACTTCATGTTCCGCGAGCGGACCGTCGTCGAGTCGGCCTGGCAGATGATCGAGTCGAACCTCGAGCGCCATCACATCACGCGCGTGCAGGGGCATGCGCGCTTCAGCGGGCCGGGCACCGTCGAGGTCACGCGCCATCGCGAGGACCCGCGCGCGATCACCGCCGACGTCTTCCTGCTCGCGACCGGTTCGCGCCCGTCGCACCCGGGCGACATCCCGTTCGACGGCCGCGTCGTCGTCGACAGCGACGACGTCCTCACGCTCACCGCGATCCCCAAGCGGCTCGTCGTCATCGGCGGCGGCGTCATCGGCTGCGAGTACGCCGGCATCTTCGCCGCGCTCGGCGTGCGCGTGACGATCGTGAACGCGAAGGAACGCCTGCTCATGCAACTCGACGCCGACCTGTCCGACGCGCTGCGCCAGGAGATGACGCGCCGCCTCGGCATCCAGGTCGTGCTCGACACGAACGTGACGGGCGTGCGCGTCGACGGTCCGCTCGCGACCGTCACCCTCTCCGACGGGCGCGTGATCGACGCCGACTGCGTCCTCTACTGCCTCGGGCGCGAGGGCAACATCGCCGACCTCGGCCTCGATGTCGCGGGCGTGAAGGTCAACCAGCGCGGCTTCGTGCAGGTGGACCCGCTCTTCCGCACCGCGAACCCGCGCATCTTCGCCGCGGGCGACATCGTCGGCTTCCCCGCCCTCGCGTCCACCGCGATGGAGCAGGCGCGCGTGGCGATGTGCCATGCGTTCGACCTCAAGTACAAGACCGCCGTCTCCGCCGTCCTGCCGTACGGCGTATGGACCGTGCCCGAGATCGCCACCGTCGGCCTCGGCGAGGACGATGCGCGCGGCCAGGGGATCTCCGTCGAGATCGGGAAGGCGTGGTTCCGCGACAACCCCCGCGGCCAGATCATCGGCGACACCGAGGGCTTCGTGAAGCTCGTCTTCCGCGCCGACGACCAGTCGATCATCGGTGCGAGCGTCGTCGGCGAGGGCGCCTGCGAGCTGATCCACATCCCCGCGGCGGTGATCCAGCTCAAGGGGACGCTCGACTATTTCATCCAGTGCGTCTTCAACTATCCGACGCTCAGCGACGCCTTCAAGTACGCCGCCTACGACGGGCTCCAGCGGCTCCAGAAGCGCATCAGCAAGGCGATGGAAGCGCGCAGCCGTAGCGCCACGCCTACTTCGGGGCCACCCGGTACGGCGTGAGCGCGTCCTTCACGAAGTCGGGCAGCGGCCGCTTCTTGATCGTCTCCTTCTCGACGCAGACCACCGTGAGCAGCGCCGACGCGCGATGCTTGAGGTCGCGCGCGCGATAGGCCTCGAAGCGCAGCGTGAGCGACGTCTCCCCCACGCGCGCGACGCCGACACGGATCTCGAGCAGCTCGTCCATCTCCGCCGGCGAGTGGAACTCCACCGAGAACGCCTTGCGTGGCAACTGCACGTGCTTCTCCACGCGCAGCTTCTCGTACGGCAGCCCCGCCTGGCGGAACATCTCGTGCTCCGCCGCCTCGAAGAAGCGGATGTACGTGCCGTAGTAGATGATGCCGAGCGGGTCGCAGTCGCTCCAGCGGACGCGCTCCTGCACGGCGAACGGGAAGCGGGACGTGAGCGTGGTCACGGGTATGTCACCTGACAGCCGTTGAGGGGAACACCGACGGTCGCGCGTTGGTGTGAATGGTAACTTCGGGTTGCGCGGGTGCGCGCCTGCCCGTGGCCCTCAACGCGGAGTCTCCCATGCTGCGCAGCATCCTCGTCCCGCTCGACGGCTCGGCACTCTCCGAGCGCGCGCTCCCCATCGCGTGCGACATCGCGCGGCGCACCGGCGCGGCGGTCCACGTCGTCCGCGCCCATGTCCCCATCGCCGTCGTCGCCGCGGCCACCGAGAGCGCGATCCTGTCGCAGGACCTCCTCGTCGCCGATGAGGCGCTGCGCGCCCGCGCGCTGCAGTACGTGGGCGAGGTCGCGACGAAGCTCTCGGCGGAGTGGGGCCTCAAGGTCTCGGCGATCTCTGAGGACGGCAGCCCCGCGGGCCTCATCACCGACGTCGCCGAGCGCACCGGCGCCGACCTCGTCGTGATGACCACGCACGGTGCCGGCGGATTCACCCCCGACTGGCTCGGCTCGGTCGCCGACTCGGTCATCCGGCATTCGCATCGCCCCGTGCTCGCCCTGCCCGAGAACGATGCGCACCTGGGCGAGCCCTTCACGCCGCGACGCTTCCTCATCACGCTCGACGGCAGCGACCTCTCCCGCACGATCCTGCCGATCGCGACCGAACTCGCGGTCGTCTTCGGCGCGCACGTCGAGCTCATCCGTATCGTCGCGCCGTTCGTCCCGAGTGACGTCCTCGACTCGCTCGCCTCCGACCACCCCGATCCGTTCGGCGTCGACTCCGAGACGGTGCACGCGAAGAAGGCGATCGACGCGGCAGCGACCGCACTCGAACAGGCCGGCCTCAAGGTGACACGCACCGTGCGCGTGGACCTCTCGCCCACGCGTTGCCTGCTCCAGCATGTGAAGGAGTCCGAGCCCGACTGCCTCGCGATCGCGACGCAGGGACGCGGCGTCTCGCGGATCTTCCTCGGTTCGGTCGCCGACAAGCTCATCCGGTCGGCCGGCCGGCCGGTGCTCGTGCTGCGGCCGCCGAAGGCCTAGCGCGCGAAGAGGTCGGGCGTGACGAAGGGTGCGAGCGCGTAGGTGACGAGTACCTCATAGGCCGCCTGCCGGTCGATGCGGCCCGCGGTGAGGATGCCGACGGCGCCCTTCCCATGCTTGGTCCCGCGCTCGGCGACGAGGCGGTCCATCGCGTGGCCGAGCTCCTCGCCGTCGCGGATCATGCGCACGACCGCGTCGGGGAGTGGCATCGCGAGCGAGCCGCCCACGCCTTCGCGGCCGTCGCGATGCACGACGACGCACCAGGCGCAGGTGCGCATGCCACTCGGCGAATCCACCACGCCGCCCTCGAGGCCCACGCCCAGGTCCGCATCAAGGGCTTCGCGCGCGGCGCGTGCGCGGTTGCGCGCGCCGGCGATCGTCTGCTCGTCGCCGAACGGCTGGTCGGGCACGCCACTCGGCACGGTCACCGGCTCGAGTGTCGCACCGCTCGCAGCCCAGGCGAGCACCGCTCGCGCCGCGGCGAGTTTCACCGGGTTCGCCGACCCCACCGCCACGCGTCCGATCGTCGTCTGCATCCGCGGAATCTAGAAGCTGTCCCGTGCAAGGTGATCGAGCGGCTGGGAGCTCGCCGGAGACGAGACGAATGGAGTGGCTCGTCACGGCGGTGTCCTGCGACGCGATCGGTGCGATTCCCTTGCGTGCCGTTCTGGCGAAGCGAATCGGCCATCGGGACGCTCATGCGAATCGGCGACCGGGAGACATGTGCGTGTAGCGGGATTGAAACGCGGTACCGGCAAGAGTTGCCGTCCGCCGACCGCCACCCGCGAGCGGCGAATAACCAGGAACACGCCGTCAGTCGGGAGGAACGGACTGCCGCGCGAGAACGGTAGACCGGAACGCGAGAGCAGTAGGCGGGAACGCGAAAGCAACAGACGGGACCGCGAGAGCAGCAGACCGAACCGCGAGAGCAGCAGACCGAACCGCGAGAGCAGCAGACCGAACCGCGAGAGCAGCAGACC
>Ga0137353_1000037_pt1 | contig 27144 bp, 24 predicted proteins | sample EasRivERMLT760_2_FD_104759 | JGI IMG/M metagenome (GOLD analysis project Ga0137353, IMG submission 104759) | Soil microbial communities from meander-bound floodplain in the East River, Colorado, USA - East River MetaG ERMLT760_2 | ecosystem: Environmental > Terrestrial > Soil > Floodplain ...
CTTCGAGCAGGCGACCGCGACCTTCTCGGTGAAGCGCGGGCCGATCTTCGCGAACATCGTCCTCGCCGACGAGATCAACCGCGCGCCGGCGAAGGTGCAGGCCGCGCTCCTCGAGGCGATGCAGGAGAAGCAGGTCACGATCGGCGGCACGAGCTTCCCGCTCGAAGAGCCGTTCCTCGTCCTCGCGACGCAGAACCCGATCGAGCAGGAAGGCACCTATCCGCTCCCCGAGGCGCAGGTCGACCGCTTCATGCTCAAGCTGCGCGTCGGGTATCCGACGCGGGACGAGGAGCGCGAGATCATGAAGCGCATGGCGGGCGGCGAGACGATCGACGTGAAGGCCGTCGCCGGTCCCGAGGAGCTGATGGCCGCGCGCCGGCAGATCGCCGCGCTCTTCCTCGACCCGCGGCTCGGCGACTACATCGTCGACCTCATCCACGCCACGCGCGCGCCGAAGGATGCCGGCCTCGCCGACCTCGTGCCGCTCGTCGAGTACGGCGCGAGTCCGCGTGCGACGATCGCGCTCGCGCAAGCCTCGCGCGCCCACGCATTCCTGCGCGGACGCGAGTTCGTCTCCCCCGACGACGTGAAGGCGATGGCGCCCGACGTGCTGCGGCACCGCGTGCTGCTCTCGTTCGAGGCCGAGGCCGAGAACGTCACGAGCGACCAGGTGATCGCGCGGATCCTCGCCGCCGTCCCCGCGCCGTGACCGCCCCGCCGGCCGCCGCCCCCAAGCGGACGGAACGGCGCGGCACCGGTGCGGTCCCCGCCGACGTCCTCCGGCAGGTCAAGCGCATCGAGCTGCGCACACGCGGACTGGTGAACTCACGGTTCATCGGTGAGTACCATTCCGTCTTCAAGGGGATGGGGATGGAGTTCGCCGAGGTGCGCGAGTACGAGCCCGGCGACGAGGTGCGCACGATCGACTGGAACGTGAGCGCGCGCATGCGACGCCTCTTCGTGAAGCGCTACGTCGAGGAACGCGAACTCACCGTGCTGCTCATCGTCGACTGCTCCGGTTCGGCGCGGGGCGGGGCGGGGGCGCGCGACAAGCAGGCCGTCGCCGCCGAACTCGCCGCGGTGCTCGCCCTGACGGCCACGCGCAACAACGACCGCGTGGGCCTGCTCATGCACTCGGACCGCGTGGAGCATGTCGTCCCGCCGCGCAAGGGACGGCGCCACGCGCTGCGCCTCGTGCGCGACGTGCTCGCCTGGCCGTCCACCTCGCGCGGCACCGACCTCGGCGCGGGGATGGACTACGCGGCGCGACTGCTCTCGCATCGCGGCATCGTCTTCGTCCTCTCCGATTTCGTGAGCCCCGACCTCGAGGGGCCGGTCACCCGCCTCTCGCAGCGCAATGACGTCGTCGCCATCGTGCTCGACGATCCGGCCGAGCGCACGCTCCCCGACGCGGGTGTCGCACGGTTGCGCGACGCCGAGACGGGCCGCCTCGTCGAGGTGGACACGAGCGATGCGCGCGTGCGCGCGCGCTACGCGGCGCTCGTGCGCGCCGAGCAGCTGGCGCGCCAGCAGATGCTGCGTCGCCATGCGGTGGACGAGGTGCTCGTCCCGCTCGAGACGGGCTACATCGAGCCTTTGATGCGGTTCTTCCGCACGCGCGAGACGCGCGCCCGGCGGCGGTGATGCGCGCGGCGGCGCTCCTCGCGGTGCTCGTCACCCTCGCGACCACGGCATCGGCGCAGGGGAAGCGCACGCCGTCGCGCACGCCCTCGCGTGCGCCCGAGCGCAGCACGGCGACCCAGGTCACCGCGCGCATCACGCCCGAGTTGATCGGCGTCGGCGAGCCGATCACGGTCGAGTTGCGCGTGCGCGCGCCGCTCGGCAGCGAGGTGCGCTTTCCCGCGCTGCCGGACTCGGTAGAGGCGGTGGAGCCGCTCGATCCGCGCGAGGTGCGCGACGCGTCCAGCGCGACGATGCTCGACCGCACCGCGGTCTACCGGCTCATCGCGTGGGACACCGGCCAGCGCGTGGTGGCCTTCAGCGACGTCACGGTGAGCCGCGACGGCGCGGAGACGCGCTATCCGGTGCGCCTCCCCGCGCTGCGCGTGCGCAGCGTCCTTCCGCCCGAGGCGGCCAAGCGTGTGCCGCGGAAGGCGCTCGACCTTCTCGTCATCGGCGGCGGCTGGTGGAGGCTCATCGTCGCGCTCGCGGTGATCCTGCCGATCGCCTGGTTCGCATGGCGCGCCTGGCGGCGCCGGTCCGCGGAGCGCGAGGCGCGTGGCCCCGACGCGTCACTGCTCGCGGGCGACGCATTCATGCATGCGTCGCGCCTTGGACTCCTCGAGGCGGGCGAACATGGCCGATTCGCGCTCACGCACGTGGACGTGATGCGCCGGTACCTCGCGGCGCGCTTCCCGCAGGCCGGGCCTTCGCGCACCTCGCGTGAGGTCGCCGAGTCGCTCGTGGGGTCGGAGTTCCCGATCCTGCCCGACCGCGTCGCGCAGCTGCTGCTGCGCAGCGAGCCGATCGCCTTCGCCCGCGCGCCGGTGAGCGCCGACGAGGCGAGGGGCATCGCCGCGGAGGCGAAGGCGATCGTGAAGGAGGTCGAGATGGCGTGGCGTCACCGGAAGCAGTCGGACAAGAAGGTGCGCCGGAGGCCGCTGTGAACTGGCGCCTGATCGACTTCACCATGCCGTGGGCCTTCGCGGCGCTCGCGCCCGTGCTGCTCTGGCTGCTCTGGCGCCGTCGCCGCCGGCCCCCCGCGCTGCTGCACGCGCGCGCCGAGCTGCTTGCCACGGGGCCCAAGCGCGGACAGTGGGCCGCTCGGCTCGTGATCACGCTGCGCATCCTCGCGCTCGTCGGGGCGGTGACCGCGGTCGCGCGCCCGCGCGCCGGCGCGCGCGCCGAGACCGTGCGTGGAGACGGGATCAGCATCGTGCTCGCAATGGACATCTCGACGTCCATGCTCGCCGAGGACTTCCAGCCGGACAACCGGCTCGCCGTGGCGAAGGAGACGGTGAAGGAGTTCATCCTCGGGCGCACGCAGGACCAGGTGGGGCTCATCGCGTTCGCCGGCGAGGCGCTGACGCAGGTGCCGCTCACGCTCGACTATCCGGTGCTCCTCGCGGCGGTGGACAACCTGCAGCCGGGCCAGCTCGAGGACGGGACGGCGATCGGCACGGGACTGATCACCGCGACGAATCGCCTTCGCGGCGCAGCCGGCCGCTCGCGCGTCGTCGTGCTGCTCACCGACGGCGAGAACAATCGCGGCACGATCGACCCGCGCACCGCCGCGCAGGCGGCGGCCGCGGTCGGCGTGCGCGTCTACACCATCGGCGTCGGCACCGAGGGCGTCGCGCCGATGCCCGTCGGGCGCGGCGTCTTCGGCCTGCGCTACGAGAACCGTCCCGTGCGGATCGACGAGGTCCTCCTCGAGGACATCGCCAAGCAGACGGGCGGTCGCTACTTCCGCGCGCGCGACGCGCAGGCGCTCAAGCGCATCTACGAGCAGATCGATCAACTCGAACGCGCGCCCATCCGCGCCACGCGCTACGTGCGGTTCACGGAACTCTACGCCTGGCCGCTCGGGCTCGCCGCGGTGGCGCTGCTGCTCGAACTGCTCCTCCTCTGGCGTCGCGGCGCGCTCCCATGACGCGCTTCGCGGATCATCCCTGGCTGCTCGCCGTGGCGCTCGTCGCCGCGCTCGTCGCCGCGTTCACGATCATCGCGGGGCATCGGCGCCGCAGCACGCGCCTCGCGCGCTTCGGTTCGCCCGAAGCCCTCGTGCGCCTCGGACCGCCCGGCCTCGCCGCGACGCCGCGCGCGCGCGCGGTGCGCCTCGCCTTCGCGCTCGGCCTTCTCGTCGTCGGCCTCGCGGGGCCGCGCTGGGGGCAGGGCAGCGCGATCGTCGACACCGACGGCATCGACGTCGCGATCGCGATGGACGTCTCCCTCTCGATGCTCGCCGAGGACGAGCGGCCGAGCCGCCTCGAGCGCATGAAGCAGGAGGTGCGCCGCTTCCGCGCGAGCGCGCCGGGCGACCGCGTGGCCCTCATCGCCTTCGCGGGACGCAGCTACATCCTCTCGCCGCTCACGAGCGACGACGGTGCGATCGAGCTCTTCCTCGAGAACCTCGACCCGACGATCGTCGGCCAGGTGGGCAGTTCGCTCGCCGCGCCGCTGCGGCAGGGCATCGACCTCCTCTCGGTGAGCCGCGGCGGCGCCGACCGCGCGCTGGTCCTCATGAGCGACGGCGAGGCATGGGACGACAAGGGCGCCGCGCTCGCGCTCGCGCGCCAGGCGAAGGCGAGCGAGGTGCACCTCGTCACCGTGGGCTTCGGGACGCCGGGCGGTGGCCCGATCCCGCTGCTCGAGTCGGGCGGCACCGAAGTGAAGCGCGACGCGAACGGTGCGGTCGTCATCACGAAGTACGACGAGACCTTCCTGCGGGACCTCGCGGCGGAGGCCGACGGTGAGTTCGTGCCGGCCGAGGCGACGGACAAGGGCACGCGCGTGCGACGCGCCCTCGCCGAGTTGCAGACGGAGCGGCGGGAGGAGGAACAGCGGCTCGCACGCCCACTCCGATTCCAGTGGTTCGTCGGCATCGCAGTGCTGCTCCTGCTGCTCGACGCCTGGTTCGCCGACGGCGGGCGCGCGCCGCGCTTCGGCTTCGCGCTGCTCCTGCTCACCGTCGGGTCGCCATCGCGCGCGAGCGCACAGGGTGACCGGCTCCGCGAGGCCATCCGTGCGCACCAGGGCGGCCGGCTGCCGGAGGCCATCCGCGGGTATCGCGAGGTCGTCGCCGGAGGGGATCGCCGGCCGATCGTGCTCTACGACCTGGGCACCGCGCTGCTCGCCGCCGATTCGCTCGACGCGGCGATCGACGCGCTCGAGCGCGCCTCGTTCTCCCCCGACCCGACGCTGCGCACGCGCGCGCTCTACAACGTCGGCACCGCCTATCTCCGCCGCGGACTTCGCTCCGAAGGCGAGGCGAGGTCGAACGCGCTCCGGAATGCGCGCCGCGCCTTGCGCACCGTCCTGCTCGAGAAGCCCGGCGACGCGGACGCGCAGTGGAACTACGAGCTCGCGCTGCGCGCTCCGCAGGGCGGGGGCGGTGGAGGCGGCGGACCGCCGCCGCCGCAGCAACAGTCTCCGCAGCAGCAACGGCAGCAGGAGCAGCAGTCGCAGATGTCGAGGCAACAGGCCGAGGCGCTGCTCGACGCGGCGGCGCGCGAGGAGCGCGAGACACAGTCGCGGCGCCAGCGCGGGAGCCGCGACCGGCGCGCCGCGGGGGAGAAGGACTGGTGAGCGTGCGACGGACACCCCGTGCAGGCCGCTGCGCGTCGCGCGTGCTCGCGACGTTCGGCGCGGTGGCGCTGTGCGCAGCGCGCTCGCCGCTCGCCGCACAGGACGGCGTCGGATTCCGCGCCGCGATCGGCCCGGACACGGTCTACGTCGGACAGCAGGCCACCTACTCGCTCACGGTGAGCCTGCCGCCCGATGTCCGGCAACGGTTGCGCCGCAATCCGGTCTTCGTCCCGCCCGAAGCCCGCGCGATGCTCGCCTACGACCTCCCGCTCGTGAAGAGCGACCCGACTCGCGAAGGGACCGAGATCCACGTCTTCCGGCGCGCCCTCTTCCCCCTCACGCCGGGTCGATACCAGATCCCCTCGTCCCAGCTGGCCTATGCACTCCCGCAGAGTGCGAGCTTCTTCAGCCGCGAGGAGGAGCGCACGCTGCGCTCCGACGTGGTCCACCTCGTCGCGATCGATCCGCCGACGATCGGGCGGCCGAAGAGCTGGGGCGGCGCCGTGGGGCGGTGGCGCGTCTCGGCGCGCGCGGACGTCCGCGAGACGCGAGTCGGCGATCCGTTCGTCGTCACCCTGCGCGTCGAGGGCATCGGCAACGCGACGCTGCTGCCGCGGCCGGCACTCACGATCGCGTGGGCCGACGTCGTCAACGAGGATGAACGCGTCTCCCTCGACACCACGCCGACGGTGCTCGGCGGGGCGAAGGAGTTCGCCTGGCTCGTCACGCCGCGCACGCCGGGTGCGAAGGAAGTGCCGGCGATCGCCTTCGCCTACTTCGATCCCGCCGCACGCCGCTACGAGACGGCGCGCACGAACGGAATCACCGTGCGGGTTCGGGCCGGCGACTACGTCGGCGTCGCGGCGAGCGCACGTGTTGCGGCGCGCGGCGACAGCGTGCTCGCGCTCCGTCCCGCGCTCGAGGGGGCGCGACCGCTCGTCCTTCCGACGGCGATATGGCTCGCGTGGGCCGCGCTCCTCGCACCGCTGCCGTGGGCCATCCGCTCGGTGCGCCGGCGCCGGCCGCGCGCGGTGAAGGTCCTCACGCCCGCGGAACGCCTCGCGAAGCACGAGGTCGGCGAGCCGGGCGCGCTGCGCGCGCTGTTCGACATGGCGCTGCGTGATCGCACCGGCGTCCAGCTCGAGAAGGCGACGTCGCCCGGTACGCTCGCCGCCGCGCTGCGGCGCGAAGGCGTGACCGCCGAGACGGCGAAGGACGCCGAGTACCTGAGGGACGCGCTCGAGGCGAGCGCGTACTCGAAGGGACCACGGCCGAGCGACCTCCGTCAGCGCGTGCGCACGCTGCTCCATCGCATCAGCGCCGAGGCCCGCACGCGCGGGTCGGTCCTCCTCGTGGCCGGAGTGGTCGCGGGTGCGGCGGCACTCGGCGCACAGGGAGGCGATCTCGCGCTGACCGCATTCACCGTGGGCCAGACCGCCTACACCGGCCGCGACTTCGCGCGCGCACGCGACGCCTTCCTGCGCGCCGCGCAGGCGGCGCCGCGCGATCCCGCCGCGTGGGCGAACCTCGGCACTGCGGCCTGGCAGGCCGGCGACACCGGGAGCGCGGTACTCGGCTGGCAGCGGTCGCTACGCCTCGATCCGCTCGCGACCGACCTGCGTCCACGGCTCGCGCGAGTGCGCGCGCCGCAGGAGCGCGGTGCCGCGCGGGTCTGGCCCGTCCCGCCGCTACCGCTCGGCGCGCTGGCCTTCGTGCTCTGGTGGGCGGCGTGGATCGTGCTCGCCATGCATGCGAGGCGCGGCCCGGCGCGCGCACGCTGGCTCCTCCTCGTGCCGTCCGTCGCGATCGGCGCGATGGCGGCGATGCTCGAGTGGCAGCTGCGCGCCGCCGACCTGCTCGTGATCGCCACGCAGGCGCCACTGCGTACGCTCCCCGCGCTGGGCTCGGAGGGCGGCGCCGTGCCGCTCGTCGGAGAGGTCGTGCGCGTTCGCGAGCGTCGAGGCGTCTGGGCGCGCATCGAGCTCGACGCCGGGCGCTCGGGCTGGTATCCGGTCGAGCGCACGTATCCGCTGAAGCGCGATTGACCCGGTCCGTACGCCCGCGGAGATTGCGCGCATGAGCGCCATCGCCACCTCGCCGACCATCGCCGTGCTCGCGAGCGACGTCGCCGACCGCATCGCGGCCGGCGAGGTCGTCGAGCGCCCCGCATCGGTCGTGAAGGAACTCGTGGAGAACGCACTCGACGCCGGCGCGACCGCGATCGACATCGACGTCCGCGAGGGCGGGCGCGCGCTCATCCGCGTGAGCGACGACGGGCACGGCATGGACCGCGCGAACGCCGAGCGCGCGATCGAGCGCCACGCGACGAGCAAGATCCGCGACGCCGAGGACCTGGTCGGTGTCGCGAGCTTCGGCTTCCGCGGCGAGGCGCTGCCGGCGATCGGGTCGGTCGCGCAGCTCACGATCGAGACCGCCACCGAGGACGGCGCCGGCGTGACGGTCGAGGTGGCCGGCGGCACGCTCGCGTCGGTGCGCGCGGGCGCGCGACAGCGCGGCACGTCGGTGAGCGTCGCCTCGCTCTTCTACAACACCCCCGCACGGCAGAAATTCCTGCGCGGCGCCCGCGCCGAGTGGCGCGCGATCTCGGACACGCTCACGCTCCTCGCCCTCGTGCGCCGCGACGTCCGCTTCACCGTCGCGCACGATGGGAAGGAACAGATGCGCCTGCCGGTCGCGTCGTCGCTGCGCGTGCGCGTCGCCGCGCTCTGGGGCCACGACGCGGCCGAACGCCTCGTCCCCGTCGACGACGTCACGGGACCGATCCGCGTGAGCGGCCTCGTGGAGCGCCCGACCGATGTCGGCACCGCCGCGCGGCGGATGTACCTCACGGTGAACGGGCGCGCCGTGCGGGATACGGGCCTTGTGCGCGCCGCGGAGTCGGCGTACCGCACGACGATCCAGGCGGGACTGCGACCGAGCATGCTGCTCGAGGTCGAGCTGCCCGGTGGCGAGGTGGACGTGAACGTGCATCCCGCCAAGGCCGAGGTGCGCTTCCGCGACCGCTGGCCGGTGGAGCGCGCGGTCGAGCGCGCCGTGCGTCGCGCGCTCGGAACGGAGGACTCGGCGGCGACGGTCGGCTACGTGCGCACCTTCCTGCCGTCGAAACCGTCGCTGGGCATCGCGCTCGGCGTCGAGGCGCTCCGGCAGACGCCGCCGGGCGCGCCCGCGCCGCTGTTCGATGCGGCAAACGACGCGGAAGCAGGGAAGGCCCTCGAGCCCAGCGAACAGATCCTCGTTCCGCCGCTCACGCAGTTCAATCGCACCTACATGACCTTCGAGCGTCCCGACGCGCTCGTCCTCATCGACCAGCACTCGGCGCACGAGCGCGTGCTCTACGAACGCTTCATGGGCGCGCTCGAGGGCGGCGAGGCGCCTTCGCAGCGGCTCCTCTTCCCGCTCACGATGCACCTCGCGCCCGCCGAGGCCGAGGCGTTCGACGCGCATCGCGAGTTCTTCGCGAAGCTCGGTTACGACGCCGAAGGATTCGGGGGCACGACGATCGTCGTGAACGCGGTACCGGCGCCGCATCCGCGCTTCGACGCCGAACGCTGCCTGCGCGACTCCCTCGCCGCGCTCACCGGCGACCGCGAGTCGAGTGCGATCGCGCGGCACGAGCGCCTCGCGGCGACCGTCGCGTGCAAGGCGGCGATCAAGTCGGGCGACCTCATGGCGCCCGAGGAGATGCGCGCCCTCTACGTCGCGCTCGCGCGCACGACGCTCCCGGCGCACGACGTGCACGGGCGCGCGACGATCCTCCAGCTGGGCTGGGATGAGCTCGACCGCCGCTTCGGCCGCCGCTGAGGCGCCGCTGCGCATCGTCGCCGGTCCCACGGGAGCGGGGAAGTCGGCACTCGCACTCGCGATCGCCGAGCGGCATGGAGCAGTGATCATCAGTGCCGATTCGCGGCAAGGCTACAAGGGCTTCGACCTCGGCACCGCGAAGCCGACGGCGGAGGAACGCTCGCGCGTGCGGCACGAGGGGATCGACGTCGCCGATCCGTCCCAGCGCTGGTCAGCAGCGCGCTTCGCGTCGGATGCCGTCGGGTGGATCACCGAGGCCGAGGCGCGGAACCAGCCCGCACTGGTCGTGGGCGGGACCGGACTCTGGATCCGTGCGCTCGTGCGTCCGCTCGCCGACGAGCCGCCGATGGATCCGGCGAGTCGCCGCCAGCTCGAGGCCGCGCTCGCGACGATCACCACCGGCGAGCTGCGCCGCTGGGTCGAGACACTCGACCCGCCGCGCGCGAAGCTCGGCCGCGTTCAGCTGTTGCGCGCGATCGAGATCGCCCTCCTCACCGGCACCCGCGCGAGCGACTGGCATGCGGCTGGCGAGGCGAAGCCACGTCTCGCCGCGCGGTGGGTGATCGTCGACCCCGGGGAGGAACTCCACGTGCGGCAGGCGCAGCGCTTCGACGCCATGCTCGCGTCGGGCTGGGCCGACGAGGTCCGCGCGCTCCGCACCGCGGTCCCCACCGACGCGCCGGCATGGAACGCTTGCGGCTACCTGGCGGTTCTTGCTTGGGTGGAGGGACGGTCCTCGCTGGACGAGGCGCGCGATGCCGTGCTCGCGAGCACGCGGCAATACGCCAAACGACAGCGTACCTGGTTCCGTAATCAACTCGGGGAGGAGCCGGCGGTGCTGCGGCTCGACCCGCGCGACGGCGACGCACTCGAGCGCGCCGACCGATGGCTCTTCGATGGAGAACACGCGTGAAGGTCGGCATCACCTGCTATCCGACGTACGGCGGCTCCGGCGCCGTCGCGACCGAACTCGGCATCGCCCTCGCCGCGCGCGGCCACGAGGTGCACTTCATCTCGTACGAGCACCCGTTCCGGCTGCCGCACTTCCTGCCACGCGTATTCTTCCACGAAGTCAGCATCGGGAACTACCCGCTCTTCGAGTATCCGCCCTACGACCTCGCCCTCGCCGTGCGCATGCACGACGTGGTGCTCTCGCAGGGCATCGACCTCCTCCACGTGCACTACGCCATCCCGCACGCGACCAGCGCCTGGATCGCGAAGGAGATGCTGAAGGAGCAGGGACGCCGGCTGCCGGTCGTGACCACGCTGCACGGCACCGACATCACGATCGTCGGCCAGGACCACTCGTACCACGCGATCACGCGGTTCTCCATCGAGCGATCCGACCGCATCACCGCCGTCTCGCAGTGGCTCAAGGACGAGACGATCAGCGCCTTCGGCTGCAGCAACGAGCGCGTCGACGTCATCCCGAACTTCGTCGATCCCGCGGCGTTCGAGCGCTCGCACCACGGCACGCAGCTGCACCAGCAGCTCGGCGGTGGGCGCAAGGTGCTCATGCACATCTCGAACTTCCGGCCCGTGAAGCGCGTGCGCGACGTGGTGCGGATCTTCGCCAAGGTGCGCAAGCAGATGCCCTGCGTGCTCGTGATGGTCGGCGACGGTCCCGACCGCGGTGCGGCGGAGGAAGAGGCGCGCTTGCTCGGCGTGAGCGGCGATGTGCGCTCGTTCGGCAAGATCGACGCCGTTGCGCCGCTCCTCGCCTCGGCTGACCTCTATCTCCTTCCGTCGGAGAGCGAGAGCTTCGGCCTCAGCGCACTCGAGGCGCTCGCGAGCGGCGTGCCGGTGGTCGCATCGCGCGTCGGCGGTCTCCCGGAGGTCGTGCAGGATGGCGTGACCGGTTCGCTCCAACCGCTCGGCGACGTCGACGCGATGGCCGCGGCCGCGATCCGGCTGCTCGAACCGAAGACGTGGGCGGCGGCGAGCGACGCGGCGCAGGCCGACGCGCGCACGCGCTTCGCCACCGCCGATGTCGTCGGCCGCTACGAGCGGCTCTACCTCGAGGCGCTGGGGCAGGGGAGTTGAGTGGCCGTTAGCTTTCTGCGATGCAAGAGCTGACCGTCTTCCAGGCCTTCGTCCTCGGCGCGCTGCAGGGGCTCACCGAGTTCCTGCCCGTCTCGAGTTCCGCACACCTGTCGCTGGCGCCCTGGATCATGGGGTGGAAGCCGGCCGGCCTCGGCTTCGACCTCTCGCTGCACCTCGGCACGCTCATCGCGCTCGGCTGGTATTTCCGCGCCGAGTGGAAGGCATTGTTCCTTGGCGGCATCACGCTGCTCAGGCATCGCAAGCCGGTGGACGACGCCTCGAAGCGCACGCTGTTCATCATCATCGCGACGATCCCCGCGGCGATCGCCGGCGTCCTCCTCGAGGACTACGCCGAGACGATCTTCCGTGCGCCGATCATCACCGCGATCGCGCTCATCGCGATGGGCGCCGTCCTCTGGGTGGTCGATGCGAAGGCGAGCCGCGTGCGCGATCGCGCGACGATGGGCTGGCGCGACGCGCTGCTCATCGGGTGCGCGCAGTGCCTCGCCCTCGTGCCGGGCGTCTCGCGCAGCGGCTCGACGATGACGGCCGGGCGCGCGCTCGGCTTCGACCGCAGTACGGCGGCGGTCTTCAGCTTCCTCATGTCGATGCCGATCATCCTCGCCGCCGCCGTGCTCAAGGTGCCCGACGCGATCCGCGAGGTGGGCTTCTCGCTGCCGCTGCTCGTGGGCGTCGCGACCGCCGCAGCCTCGAGCTGGCTCGCCATCGCGGTGCTCCTGCGCTACGTCTCGCATCGCGGCTACGGCATCTTCGCGATCTACCGGTTCGCGCTCGGCGCGGTGATCATCGGCCTCGTCCTCACGCGGGGCGGCTGGTGACCTGGCTCGGCCTCGACGGCGTCACGCTCGCGGGACGGATGGGCCTGCCGCGCGTGGAGGCGCACGCGACGGTGAGTTCCACGATGGACGTCGCCCACGCGCTCGCCGCCGAAGGTGCGCCGGCGGGGACGCTCGTCGTCGCCGAGGAACAGCGGTCGGGACGCGGACGGAATGGGCGCTCGTGGCGGTCGGCGCCGGGGACGGGGCTCTGGATGACCTTGATCGAACGACCGCGTTCAGCGGACGGCATCGACGTCCTCAGCCTTCGCGTGGGCCTGCGTCTGGCGCCGGTGCTCGAACGCTGGACCTCGGCGCCGATCCGGCTGAAGTGGCCGAACGACCTCCACGTCGGCACGCGCAAGCTCGCCGGCGTGCTCATCGAGGCACGCTGGCGCGGGGACCGGCCCGATTGGGTCGCGATCGGCGTCGGCGTGAATCTCTCGGTGCCCTCGGACCTGCCGGACGCGACATCGCTCGTGAACGCGGGCGCCGAGCAGGTGCTCGCCGAGGCCGTCCCCGCGCTGCGTGCGGCCGCCTTCGCGCTCGGCGCGCTCGACGCGGGCGAGATTGCCGAGTTCGCGCATCGTGACCTCGCGCTCGGCCAGCGCGTCCTGTTCCCCGCCGACGGCGTCGTGCGCGGGATCTCGCCGACCGGCGCGTTGCTCGTCGAGACCGCGATCGGCGTCGTGCCGCATCGCGCGGGTTCGCTCGTCTTCGCCCCCACCTGAGGTCCAGATGCTCCTCGTCGCCGACGTCGGCAACACCGAGACCACGCTTGGCCTCTGCGAAGGCGACCGCGTCACGCACCATTGGCGCTTCACGACCGAATCGCAGCGCACGCCCGACGAGGTGCTGCTCGTGCTGCGCGGCCTGCTCACGTCGCGCGACGTGGCGCTCGAGGCGGTGACGGCGGCGGCGATCGGCTCGGTCGTGCCGAGCGTGACCGGCGCGCTCGTCGAGGCGGCGGAACGGCTGACGCGAAGCACGCCGATCGTCGTCGACGCGAAGTCGCGGATCGGCATCACCCTCGCGGTCGACGAGCCGATGACCGTCGGCGCCGACCGCATCATCAACACGCTCGCGGCGAGCCGCATCTATCGCACGGACTGCATCGTGGTCGACCTCGGCACCGCGACGACGTACGACTGCATCACCTCCGACGGCGTCTTCCTCGGCGGCGTGATCCAGCCGGGCGTGCGCACGTCGGCGGAGACGCTCTTCCGCCGCACGTCGAAGCTGCCGGCGACCGAGCTCATCGCACCGACGAAGGTCATCGGCACGCGCACCGAGGACTGCATCCGGTCCGGGGTCGTCTTCGGCACCGCCGAGTCGCTCGACGGGATCGTGCGCCGGATCAAGAAGGAGTGGCCGCGGCCGCAGGTGCCGAAGGTCATCGCGACCGGCGGGCTCGCGGCCGTGATCGAGCCCTATTGCAGCGAGATCGAACTCGTCGAACCGGACCTCACGCTCCACGGCCTGCGCATGGCCTACGCGATCCTCAGCGCGACGTGAGCAGCGCGTCGACCTGGTCGTAGCCGCAGGGCACCACGACACCGTCGAGCTTCGCCCCCGCGGCGAGCAGCACCTCGACCGACTCCGGCGTGCGCCGGTCGGTCCAGAACGAGTCGACGCACGCCTTCACGGCGAGCATGAGCGGGGTCCGGTCCATCGCGTCGTGCGCATTCGCGTCGGCGCCTGCGAGGAGCAGCGTGCGCACGGCCGCCGGCCGGCCGCGCCACGCGGCGACGTGGAGCGCGGTGCTCATCGGCGCGATGTCGAAGTAGCCGAAGCCCTCGTGGAAGCGTGCGTCCGGCGGCAGGCCGAGCTCGAGCAGGAGGCGCAGCCCCGCGGAGTTGCCGCAGCCGGCGAAGCGCACGAGCGCGCGCGCGGCGTCCGCATGCACCGCGTCGACGGCGGCGGGCATGGACTCGCTGATCGTCTGCACGGCGGGTGCATGACCGCGCGCGCAGGCGGCGAGGAGCGCATCGGCACCGTCGATGTTGAGCTTGATGCCGCGCCGCGCCATCGCATCGACCACGTCGCCGCGGCCGGCGCGCGCCGCGGCCGCGATCGCGTTCGCGCCGTCCACCGAGAGTTGCGGGTCGCTGCCATGGTCGAGCAGCATCAGCACGATCTCGAGGTCGTTGTCGCGGCTGAGCGAGTGGTGGAGGATGCTCGGCGTCCATCGCGTGCGCCGCGACGGCTCGGCGCCATGGTCGAGCAGCCACCGGATCCCCTTCACGTCATGCCAGTCGCACTTGCGGAGGAGCATCGTCGCGAGCGTGTCCGGCGAGCAGCGGCCGCTCGCGACGAGCAGGTGCAGGCAGTCGTTGTCGTAGCCCTCGGGGGAGTGGTACGAGACCTCCTCCTCGTTGGGGTCCGCGCCGTGCGAGAGCAGCAGGCGCGTGATCCCCTCGTGCTTCGCGATCGCCGCCGCGGCGTAGAGCACGCCACGGAACTCCATCCCCGGTTCGCCCTTCGGGTCGCGGAAGCCGGTGTTGGCGTCGGCGCCCGCCTCGAGCAGCGCGCGCGCCGTGTCGACGAAATCGCGATCGGGACGATCGGGCGCGTCGAGGAACACGGAGAAGCAGAGGTGCGTGAGCGGATCCCAATTGAAGGGGCCGCCGCGTCTCGTCGCTGCGGTGTGGTCCTTCCCGATGACTCTTCGCACCGTCGTGGCATCGCCGAGCGCGGCGGCCATGAAGAGGTCGCCTGCCGCGAAGTCGGGGAGGGGCGAGATCGAGGGCAGGGCGCGCGCCCGCGCGGCCGCACGTTCGCCATCGCGCGGGTGGACCGTCGCGCGGAGGAGCGGCTCGACGGGGGAGTCGTACGGGCGGGTCACGGCTGAAGCGCGAACGCGAAGGGTTGTTGCACCACCCGCGCCACCTTGCATCCGCCGAACTCCGCGGGCGTGAACCGCATCCCCGGCATCGCGTCGAGCACGGCTTGCCGGAAGCGATCGTAGTACTCTCCAAGCTTGCCGCGCTGGCGCGGCACGCCGGTCCGCCAGATCTCGCGCACGCTCTGAGGCATGATCAGACCGGAGCTATCGACGACGAAGCGGAAGATCAACTCCGCCGACGCCCCATTCAGGCGCGGCACAACGGGATAACGCGGCATTCCAGCACCGGGGATGGCGGCAACGCCGTTCGTTCTCGGGATGAGGAGGGAGAAGAGCGGGAAGCCCACGCGGCTCCGATCGGTCGGCAATTGTATCGCTTCGCCGGGAGGATCCGTGAGCGGAGAGCGCAACTCGATCTCGGTGGTCACGCTGTCGCCGCCGAGTCCGGACGGCCAGGCAAACGAGACGGCTCCCGCGTCCGCGAGCGCCTCGAAGCTCCCCGCGAATGCGGTCAACACCGCCGTCTCGTCCGACTGCTCTCCTCGCTCGTTCCGAGGCACGGTCCAGCTCACGGAGCCGTCGCGATGCGCGGTCAATCGCAGGGTGCCCTCGAGCTGCCTCCAAGTGAAGCGCTCGGCTGCTGTCGGCAGCCCATCAGTTGCCGCTCCGAGCCCCTTTCGGAACACGTCTGCCGCTGCCTGAAGCAGCAGCATCAGCTGGTCCTCGGCGTCGCGCAACGGCGGGGGCGCGAGCGGGCCGGTCCGCGAGGCCGACGCGCGCACGGTCGACGCCACCATCGCGCTCCTCGGGAGCGCGGCGACACAAGCACTGGTGCGGCCCGTCGCCCAGACCGGAACGTACCAGTCGGTCCGACCGACGAGTTGCGCTTCCGCTGCGATGAAGCCGAAGGCGGGCCAGCCGTCATCCTCGCGGAACGCACGTTCGAACCACTCGCGAGCCCGCTCAGGCTCGTGCCTCGCGGCGTACCAGCTCCCCACGCCGAAGGCGAGGGTGGCGCGCTGCACTCCCGCCGTGTCACTCGCGGTGAACAACGCATCCGGTCCGATCTCACCGCGGTAGAGGCGCAGCCGGTTCGCGTACGCGTTCCCGGCGGGGATCGAATCCGGGCGTGCGCGCAGGAGCGAGTCAGCCGCTGCATGCCTGCCCACGCGTGAGAGCGACTGCCAGAGCCAATCGGTGGACCCGGCCCGCTCCCCGGCGTCCGGCGCCAGCGCGACGCCGCGACGGAACGCCGCCGCGGCCGCGTCAAAGTCTCCATTGATGAACTCGACGACGCCGAGGTGGTACCACGCGCCGTAGAGCGTGCTGTCGAGGTCGATCGCGATCTGCAGGTCCTCTCGTGCGTGCACGAAGTCACGCAGCGTCAGCCGCCTGTGTCCGCGCCAGCGATAGAGCACAGCGGCATCGGGCCAATGCCGCAGGGCCTGCGTGTAGGTCTCGATCGCCGCCCGATACTGCCGCACCGCGGATTGCGCCGCGCCGAGGCTCAGTGCGTTCTCGAGTGTGCGCTCGCGGCGATACGCCCGGTCAGCGGCGGCGACGATGCCCGTGTCGGGCATCGCCGTGAAGGTGCGTCCATCCGCAGTGCGGTACTGGACGACTTGCGCCGCGCCGCGCCCGGGCAGCGCGAAGGCCAGCATCATTGCAGCGGTGACGGCTCGGAGGGACGATCGCATGCGAGGATTGAGAGGTTACGGTGAGCCGAAATTGTGCTCCCGCGCGCGGGCCCGCTACCGCTCGGGCTGGCCTCGTGTCACGGGGTCGTCTCGATGCCCGAGCAGGGCGTCGAGGACCTCGCTCCACACCCGGACGAGGGCGTCCGTGCGCATCGCCGCATGCGCCGGACTCGTCGACGGCATCACCTGCATGTGCACGCCGAGGTCGGGCCACCACTCGCGCGGCACCTGGTGGCGATGGAAGAGCCGCGCGACCGAGTGTCCGTTGAGGAGGATCGCGCGCAGTTCGGGGTGCGCCTCGACGATAGTGCCCAGGTCATTCGGGATCTCCGTTCCTGGCACGATCGCCTGGTCGAGCGAACCGTGGCGCGCGCAACTGAAGAGCACGTCCCAAAGTCCGATCCCCGCCGCATTGAGGGCTTCGATCCGCGTCTCGTAGCCGGAGGTGGCCGACGCTCGGCACGCGGCGCCGACCGCGCGCCAGAAACGATTCTGCGGATGCGCGTAGTACTCGCCGTCGGCGAGCGACCGTGTGCCCGGAAACGATCCCAGGACGAGAACCTCGAGTCGCGCCCCGATGCGCGGCGCGAGTCCCGTGTCAGGATGACGGGAGTCGCTCATCGAATGGCAGGTCGATCGCCGCCGTTCCGGCAGGAGAATGGATCGTGTAAATACATTGCATACATATAGTTAGACGGCCAGCTGATATCCGGCAGCTCCCGTTGACTGGCCCGGTGTTTGCTCGTAGGTTAGAGAGTTGTTAGCACTCGCGAATGTCGAGTGCCAGCGATGGACCAGCCCTCTTCAACCTCAGTAGAAGGAAGGATATCCATGGCAGCGAAGACTGCAGCCGCCAGCAAGGTCGCGCCGTTGGCCGACCGCGTGGTCGTGAAGGCGAATGAGGAGACCGAGCAGATGCGCGGTGGCCTCTACATCCCCGATACGGCGAAGGAGAAGCCGCAGCAGGGTGAAGTGATCGCGGTGGGCCCAGGCCGCACCGAGGACGGCAAGCGCGTCCCGATGGAAGTGAAGGCCGGCGACAAGGTGCTCTACGGCAAGTACTCCGGCACCGAGGTGACGATCGAGGGCGAACAGCTCCTCATCCTCCGCGAGTCCGACATCCTCGCGATCGTGCCGTAAAGAAGAAGGCTGAAGGATGAAGGATGAATGATCCCGCTTCATCCCCTCCTTCCACTTTCATCCTCAATCATTCATCCAGGTATCCACAATGGCTGCGAAGGAACTCCATTTCAACGTTGAAGCGCGCGCTGCCCTGAAGCGCGGCGTCGACCAGCTCGCCGAGGCGGTGAAGGTCACCCTCGGCCCCAAGGGCCGGAACGTCGTCATCGACAAGAAGTTCGGCGCCCCGACCGTCACCAAGGACGGCGTGACCGTCGCGAAGGAGATCGAGCTCTCCGACCCGATCGAGAACATGGGCGCGCAGATGGTGAAGGAAGTCGCGACCAAGACGTCCGACCTCGCCGGCGACGGCACCACCACCGCGACCGTGCTCGCCCAGGCGATCTTCCGCGAAGGCCTCAAGAACGTGACGGCCGGCGCCAACCCGATGGCGATCAAGCGCGGCATCGACAAGGCCGTCGCGGCCATCGTCGAGGAGCTCAAGAAGATCTCCGTCCCGACCTCGGGCAAGAAGGAGATCGCGCAGGTCGGCACGATCTCGGCCAACAACGATCCCGAGATCGGCAACCTCATCTCCGAAGCGATGGAGAAGGTCGGCAAGGACGGCGTCATCACCGTCGAGGAGGCCAAGGGCCTCGAGACGACGCTCGAGACGGTCGATGGCATGCAGTTCGACCGCGGCTACCTCTCGCCGTACTTCATCACCGACCCGGAGAAGATGGAAGCCGTCCTCGAGGACGCCTACATCCTCATCCACGACAAGAAGATCGGCTCCATGAAGGACCTGCTCCCGGTCCTCGAGAAGGTCGCGCAGACCGGCAAGCCGCTCCTCATCATCGCCGAGGACATCGAGGGCGAGGCGCTCGCCACGATCGTCGTCAACAAGCTCCGTGGCACGCTCCGCGTCTGCGCGGTGAAGGCCCCGGGCTTCGGTGACCGCCGCAAGGCGATGCTCGAGGACATCGCCGTCCTCACGAAGGGCAACGTCATCTCCGAGGAAGTGGGCTTCAAGCTCGAGAACGCCGTCATCACCGACCTCGGCCGCGCCAAGCGCATCGTCGTCGACAAGGACAACACCACGGTCATCGACGGCCATGGCGATGACGACAAGATCAAGGGCCGCATCAAGGAGATCGAGGTCGCGGTGGAGAAGTCGACCAGCGACTACGACAAGGAGAAGCTCCAGGAGCGCAAGGCGAAGCTCGCCGGCGGCGTCGCGGTGATCAACGTCGGCGCGGCGACTGAGAGCGAGATGAAGGAGAAGAAGGCCCGTGTCGAGGACGCGCTCCACGCGACCCGCGCGGCCGTCGAGGAGGGCATCGTCCCGGGCGGCGGCGTGGCGCTCATCCGCGCGCAGGCCGCGCTCAAGAGCCTCAAGCTCGATGCCGAGGAGCAGATCGGCGTCGACATCATCCGCAAGTCGATCGAGGAGCCGATCCGCATGATCGTCCAGAACGCCGGCGGTGAAGGCTCGATCGTCGTCGAGAAGGTCCGCGCGTCGAAGGACAAGAACTTCGGCTACAACGCGTTCTCGGACACCTACGAGGACCTCGTCCTCGCCGGCGTCATCGACCCGACGAAGGTCACCCGCACGGCGCTGCAGAACGCGGCGTCGATCGCCTCGCTCCTCCTCACCACGGAAGCGCTGATCGTGGAGAAGAAGGAGAAGGAGAGCCACGCTCCGTCCGCGCCGGGCGGTGGCATGGGTGGGATGTACTAGCTAGTATGCAGTCGACAGTCTTCAGTCGACGGTAGTTGACGAAGCCCCCGGCGCCCTGGCGCCGGGGGCTTCGTCTCTCACGTCCCACATCTCACTTCGCCGTTCAGTGCTTTGGGATGAGAGCCAGTGCCTTCTCCGCGGAGTCCACTCGCTCCACGACGCGTTCGATCAGTCCGGAGCCGATGTCGTAGACCCACCCGTGCAGCATCGGCCGCGCCGCGCGGCGCCAGGAATCCTGCACGATCGGCATCCGGCTCAGCACTCCAACCTGCTGCGCCACGTTCAGGTGCGAGAGTTGGTGCAGCCGCGCGTCCTGGTCGGGGCAGGCATCGAGGATCGGCTTGCACGTCCGGATCGTGTCCCGGATGTCCGAGAGCCAGTGGTCGATCACGCCGTGCGCCGACTCGGCGTCGGCCGCCTTCAGCGCGCCGCAGTTCGAGTGCCCACAGACGATGATGTGCTCCACGCTCAGCACGTCGACCGCGAACTGCACGACCGACAGCACGTTCATGTCGGTCTCCCACACCTGGTTCCCGATGTTGCGGTGCACGAACATCTCGCCGGGGAGCGCGCCGGTCATGAGCTCCAGCGGCACGCGGCTGTCCGAGCAGCCGATGATCAGGTGGTGCGGCGTCTGCGCCTGCTCGCGCTTCCGGAAGAAGTCGGGGTCCTGCGCGACCATCTCGCGCGCCCACTCCGCGTTGTTCTCCAGCAGCTTCTGGTAGTGCTCCACGGATCGGGTCCCGGAAGAGTGGGGGCAGCTGGCGCGACCGGATCGCTCGCGGAATCGTAGTGACGCGAGGGGCGGAAGTGAAGCGATCCCGCGCACGGCCGCCGCCGCGTGCGTCGCGCCGCCGCGCTACACGCCCAGGCTCAGTTGCACGCTCACGTTCACGCTGCGCCGCACGCCGCCGAGCGTGAACGCTTCCGAGGGCTTCCGCCGCGCCGCGGCGAGCACCGGCCCGCGATAGTCGGTGCGACGGAGCGCCGCCGTCACCGTGCGCTCGGCGAGTTCGGGCCGGTTGTTCACTTCGCTCAGGTGCAGCAGCGTCACCGCGCGCAGCCGCGGTCCCGCCAGCTCGGCGATGAGCGCGCCCGACGCGTCGTTGCTGATGTGCCCGCGCCCGCCGCTGATCCGCGTCTTCAGCGCGGCGGGATACGGCCCCGTGCGCAGCAGCTCGACGTCGTGGTTCGCCTCGAGGCAGAGCGCATCGCAGTCCGCGAACGCGCGGCGGAGCGGTTCGGGGACCGCACCGAGGTCGTGCGCCACGCCGACCCGCGCCCCGCTCTCGAGTGCGGTGATCGCGAACGCGAGCGGCCCGGTGGCGTCGTGCGGGATCGAGATCGCCTCGACGGAGAACCCGTCGAGGATCACCGCGGCCTTGGGGGAGATCGGCTGGCGCCAGCGCGCCTCGATCTCGCGCAGCGTGCCGAGCGTGCCCGCCGAGGCGATCACCGGCCAGCGCCATTTCTTCTGCGCGCGCTCCGCCCCCTGCGCGTGGTCCACGTGCTCGTGCGTGATGAGCAGCGCGCTGATGGATTCCGGCGCGACGCCGATCGCCTTGAGCCGGATCGCCAGCGCGCGCGGACCGAAGCCGCAGTCGACGAGGATCCGGTGCGCGCCGCTCTCGAGGAGCAGGGCGTTGCCCGAGCTGCCGCTGCCGAGCGTCCAGGCGCGCATCAGTCCGCTCCGTCGCGCCGGTTCAGGCCGACCAGCGCGCGGCGTGCGCCGCGCCGAGGCATTCGCGCATCGCCGGGCTGAGCGCGACATCGCGCCGCGCCATGACGCGCTCGGTGACCTCGAGGAACTTGTCGATCGCGAAGGTGCCCCACCCGGGCGCCTCGCCCCATGCGAACGGCGCGACGACCTTGGGCGGCATCGCCGTGCCGAACACGTTCGCGCCCGCGCCGAGCACGCACCCCGTGGTGAGCCGCGTGCCGATCCCCGTCTTCACATGGTCGCCGATGAGGCTGCCGAGGAACTGGAGTCCGGTTTCCTCAACGCCGCGCGGTGTCCAGAGCTGCACCGTGCCGTACGAGTTCTTGAGGTTGCTCGTCGTCGTGCCCGCGCCGAGGTTCACCCAGCGGCCGATCACCGAGTGCCCGACGAAGCCGTCGTGCCCCTTGTTGCAGTGGCCGATCATGATGCTCGCGGTGATCTCGCCGTTCACCTTCACGCGCTCGCCGATGCTGCACGAGGCGACGCGCCCGCCGCTCACCGTCGACTCCTCGCCGATGATGCACGGACCGACGAGCCGGGTGAACGCCTGCACCGTCGCCCCGCGGCGCACGAGCACCGGTCCGGCGGTGGCATCGATGAGCACCATCGGCTCGATCTGCGCCGAGATGTCCACGTGCACGTCGTGCGCGCCGATGACGCTCACGTGCGCGGGGACCTCGGTGCGCGCCGGCGCGAGCGCCACCGCGTCCGACGCGAGCATGGGATTGATGTGGCGGATGAGGTCCCATGCCTGGTCGAGCCACCAGCCGTCGGTCACCACGTCGGTGCCCTTCGTGGCGAAGGACTCGAGCGCGGCCGATCCATCGGCGAGCGCCTGCACCGGCATCGCCGCACCGAGGCGCACTGCGGCGACGCGGCCGCCCACGCGCACCGTGCGCGCGCCGGTCGGCAGCACGAGCGTGAGCACCGGCGCGCAGCGGGAGTTCACCACCCAGGTGCCGGCGGCGAGCGTGCCGGTCGCGCAGGGCGGGGCATCGAACTCCTCGAACCGCGCGAGGTGCGCCGCGCCGACGAATCCCGTCGCGGCCTCGCCGAGGATGCGTGTCCAACGGCGCCGGATCACTTCGCCGCCCGCCCGCAGCTCGCCGATCGGCCGCGTGAGCGCGAAGGGCTCGAACGCGCGCGCCGCGCGGTCGTCGTACATCACGAGGGCCATCAGCGCAGCTCCCGCAGGTCTGGGGGGAGGCCTTCCACGAGCGGCTTGAGGTCGGCCGCGCGCTCGAGCGTCGTCACGAGGGTCACGCCGTCGCGCACGACGACGACGAGGTCCTCGACGCCGTACAGCACGACCGTGCTTCCTTCGGCGTGCACGACGTTGCGCGACGCCTCGCGCGCGATGACGCGCCCGTGGATCGCATTGCCGTGCGCGTCCTTGACTCGTACCCGCTGGAGCGCGCTCCAGGTGCCGACATCGTCCCAGGCGAAGTCGCCCGGGAGCACGACGACCCGCTGGCTGCGCCCGAGCACGCCGATGTCGATGCTCACGCCCTTCGCCACCGCGCCGAAGAATGCCGCGGCGCCCTTCGGCGCCGCGGCGAGCGCGTCGGCCAGCTCGGGCGTGAGCGCCCGCACCTCATCGAGCAGGTCCTGCGCCCGCCAGGCGAAGATCCCCGAGTTCCAGAGGTAACCTTCGGCGACCATCGTCGCCGCGCGCTCGCGGTCGGGCTTCTCGACGAACCGCGCGACGAGGCGTGAACCGTCGCCGAGTGGCGCGCCGGGCTGGATGTACCCGAACCCCGGGTCGGGGCGCGACGGCACGATGCCGACCGTCGCCAGCGACTTGCGGGTCGCCGCGACCTCGGCCGCGAGTGCGAGCGTCTCGCGGAAGCGTCCGGCGTCGCCGATCACCCAGTCGGCGTGCACGCAGACCATGCGCGCGTCCGCGCCTCCCCGCGCGACGACCTGCGTCGCGGCCCAGGTGAGGGCGGCCGCGGTGCCCGCGGGGCGCGGCTCGAGCAGCAGTTGCGATGCGGCGAGTCCGGGGAACGCGGCGAGCACCGGGTCGCGCAGGCGCTCGCTCGTGAGGATGAGCACGCGGTCGAGCCCGACGAGCGGCACGAGCCGCGCGATCGTCTCGGCGAGCATCGACCTGTCGGTGACGAGCGGCAACAACTGCTTCGGTCGATCGGGCGTGCTGAGTGGCCAGAACCGCGAACCGACACCTCCGGCGAGCACCACGGCGTAGAGCGCCGCGGTCACGTCCCCTCCACGCCGGTCATCTCGGTGACGCGCGCCAGGAGTCGCTTGGGGCTGAACGGCTTCGTCATGAAGTCATCGGCGCCGCGGCGGCGCGCATCGGCCTCGTGATGGTCCTGGCCGGCGGCGGTGAGGATGAGGCAGGGGAGGGTGCGCCAGCGTGCGTCGGCGCGGACGCGGTCGAGCACTTCGAGACCGCTCACGAGCGGCATCATGAGGTCGAGGATGATCAGCCGCACCGCCGGATCGCGTTCGAGCTCCGCGAGCGCCTCGGCGCCGTCGTAGACGAGCGTCACGGCGAACGGGCCCTGCTCGAGCTTGGTCTTGATGATCCGCCCGATGTGCGGCTCGTCGTCGGCGACGAGCACGTGCAGCGGCCCGGTGGCGGTGAGGGAACCCACGGCCTGCGGCGGGGAAGTAGGAGGGATCAGGCCAACGCCGCGATGTTGGCGCGGTGACGGCGAAGGTCGAACAGCAGCGCGCCGAGGTCGGCATGCGGGCGCAAGAGCACCAGCAGCACCGCGTCGGCGGACATCGCGGCCATGACGGCGTGCCCCGTCTCATGCTCGTGGACCGCGGTGAGCAGCCGGCCCTGGCCGGCGGCTGACGCGAGTTCATCGGCGTGCTGGAGGATGGAGGGCACGAAGGCCGCGATGCTCTCCGCATCGACCCCGTCATTGGCCTGATGATCGATCAACAGGCCGTCACGGCCGAGCACGACGGCGGCGTCGATTCCGTCCCGCCGCCTGATCGCCGCGACGAGGTCGCGAATGGTGGGCATCGCCGCTCCGGGAAAGGTTGTCGAAGTGTACGCTCGGTGAGAGTGAAGTCAAGCAGGATTCGCTTGTTGCACGCCCCTTCATCCGGTTAGTTTTCACGACTGTGAACACCCTCCCGAATCCCATGCACCTGCGCGCGCGCCGCGGCCTCCTCGTCCTCACCCTCGCCGGGCTCGCCGGCATCGCGGCCTGTGAGGATCCGTTCACGCCGCAGGCGGCGGGTCCCAACATCGACCAGTCGTTCGAGCTGTGGGCGCTCACGGGCACGCCGGTCTCGTACCCGTCGGCCGTCGTCGTCGCCTCGAGCTTCGGTCCGTTCGCGTTGCGCCTCGACGCCAGCGGGTCGTTCGACCTCGCCTTCGACATCGACACCACCGGGCGCCTCGTCGTCTACCCGGTCTCGTCGATCGTCGCGCCCGTCTCCGGGACGCGAGAGGTGCAATTCCTGCGCGGCGTCGGCCCGTACAACACGATCGTCGAGGCGCCGCGCACCGGCTGGACCTCGGACACGGTGCTCGTCGTGAACGAGGGACAGACCTTCCTCGTGAAGGTCACGACACTCGTCTGCCAATACGACATCCGGCAGCAGGTGTACGCGAAGTTCGCGGTGGACTCCATCCTCGTGGCCGATCGGCGCATCAAGCTCTCGGCGCGCATCAACCCCAACTGCGGCTTCCGCTCACTCCTCAGCGGCGTCCCGGAGTTCTGAGTCGTGCACGACCTCCGGATGGTGCGCGACCACGTCGCGCAGCTGCGCGAGGGCATGCGGCGGCGCGGGAAGCTCGACCAGTACGGTCCGCAGATCGACGAGGCCGAGGCGCTCGACCGGACGCGCCGCTCGGCGATCACCGCGGTGGAGGAGAAGAAGGCGCGCCGCAATGCGCTGACGCAGGAGGTCGGCCGCCTCAAGAAGGCGAAGGAACCCGCCGACGCGCCGATGGCCGAAGCGCGCGCGCTCGGCGAGGAGATCGCGGCGATCGAGGCCGACCTCGCGCCGATGCAGGAGCGGCTCGACACGCTCCTGCTCGGCATCCCGAACGTCACGCACGCCGACGTCCCCGAGGGCGACGAGACGCAGAATCGCGTGGTGCGCGCGTGGGGCGAGCCGCGTGCCGCGGCGAGCGTCAAGCCGCACTGGGAAGTCGCCACCGCGCTCGGCCTGCTCGACCTCGAGCGCGGCGCGAAGATCTCGGGCTCGGGCTTCATCGTCTATCGCGGCCGCGGCGCGCGGATGATCCGCAGCTTCATGAACGCGATGCTCGACCTGCACACCGGCGAGTTCGGCTACGAGGAGCTCTGGGTCCCCGTCGTCGTGAACAAGGCGTCGATGATCGGGACGACGCAGCTGCCGAAGTTCGAGGACGACATGTACGCGATCAAGGACGAGGAGCTGTTCCTCATCCCCACCGCGGAGGTGCCGATCACGAACCTCTATCGTGACGAGATCCTCGCCGCCGACGAGCTGCCCAAGGCCTTCTGCGCCTACAGCGCCTGCTTCCGCCGAGAGGCGGGGTCGGCGGGCAAGGACACGCGCGGCGTGCTGCGCGTGCATGAGTTCGACAAGGTGGAACTCGTGCGCTACTGCGCACCCGAGCAGTCGGACGCCGAGCTCGAGCAGCTGCTCGGCCACGCCGAGACCGTGCTGCAGCGTCTCGGGTTGCCGTATCGCGTGGTGCTCCTCGCCGCGGGCGACACCGGCTTCGGCAGCGCGAAGACGTACGACCTCGAGGTCTTCGCCCCCGGGGTGGGGAAGTGGCTCGAGGTCTCGTCCTGCTCGGTCTTCACCGACTTCCAGGCGCGCCGCGCGAACATCCGCTTCCGGCCCGCGCCGGGCGAGAAGCCGCGCTTCGTGCACACGCTGAACGGGTCGGGCGTCGCGTTCCCGCGCGTCTTCGCGGCGATCCTCGAGCACTACCAGCAGGCGGACGGGTCGGTGACCGTGCCTGAGGCGCTGCGCCCGTGGATGGGCGCGGACCGCCTCGCGTGACGACCACTCCGCTCAATCCCTCACAACAGGCAGCGGTCGAGCACCATGAGGGGCCGCTCCTCGTGGTCGCGGGCGCAGGCTCCGGCAAGACGCGCGTGCTCACGTCGCGCATCGCGCGACTGATCGACGAGCACGGCGTCCCGCCGCAGGCGATCCTCGCCGTGACGTTCACGAACAAGGCCGCCGGCGAGATGCGCGAGCGCGTCGGCCGGCTCCTCGGGCGCGACCCGGCGGGGATGTGGATCGGGACGTTCCACGGCATCGGGGCGCGGTTGCTGCGCCAGTTCGCCGACCTCGTGGGCCGCACGCGCGAGTACACGATCTACGACGAGGACGACACGCTCGCCGTCGTGAAGCGCGTGATGGAGCGGATGCGGATCAGCACCAAGGAGTTCACGCCGAAGGAGATCGCCGGCGAGATCTCGTCGGCGAAGAACGCGCTCGTCGAACCGGCCGAGTTCGAGGCGCTCGCGCGCACGCCGCGGGCCAAGGCCGCGGCGCAGGTCTACCGCGACCTCGAGCCGCAGATGCGCCTGGCGAACGCGGTGTGCTTCGACGACCTGCTCGTGCTGCCGGTGCGCATCCTGCGCGAGCACGCGCCGGTCCGCGCGCGCCTCGAGCAGCGTTTCAAGCACGTGCTCGTCGACGAGTACCAGGACACGAACCGCGCGCAGTACGAGTTCGTGCGTCTCATCGCCGGCACGCACGGCAACCTCGCCGTCGTCGGCGACGACGACCAGGCGATCTACGGGTGGCGCGGTGCGGATATCCGCAACATCCTCGACTTCGACCGCGACTTCCCTGCGGCGACGGTCGTGCGGCTCGAGGAGAACTACCGTTCCACCGCGCCGATCCTCGCGCTGGCGAACGACGTGATCGCGGAGAACGCCGAGCGCCGCGGCAAGACGCTGCGCGCGACGCGCACCGGCGGCGAGCCGGTGGTGCTGCTCGAGGCGGCCGACGACCGCGACGAGGCCGAAGCGATCGCCGAGGCGGTGCAGCAGTGGCGCTCGTCGCGCGGCACGCTGCGCGATTGCGCCGTGCTCTATCGCACGAACGCCCAGAGCCGC
>Ga0137353_1000038_pt1 | contig 27082 bp, 27 predicted proteins | sample EasRivERMLT760_2_FD_104759 | JGI IMG/M metagenome (GOLD analysis project Ga0137353, IMG submission 104759) | Soil microbial communities from meander-bound floodplain in the East River, Colorado, USA - East River MetaG ERMLT760_2 | ecosystem: Environmental > Terrestrial > Soil > Floodplain ...
CCGCGAGCAGGCGCGCCGCATTGCCGAGTATCTCGAGCTCGGCAACGAGGTTGTGCGCGATGACCGGCATCATGACGTTCAGCTCGAGTTGCCCGTGCTCCGCCGCCGCGGCGATGGTCGCGTCGTGCCCGATGACCTGGAACACGACCTGGTTCACCATCTCGGGGATGCTCGGGTTCACCTTGCCCGGCATGATGCTCGAACCCGGCTGCACGGCGGGAAGTCGCAGTTCGTCGAGTCCGGTGCGCGGCCCGCTCGCGAGGAGTCGCAGGTCGCTCGCGATCTTGCCGAGGTCGAGCGCGAGCGTGCGCCACGCGGCGCTCATGCCCGCGGCGTCGCCCATGCTCTGCATCAGCTGCACGCGATCGGCGCCGGCGCGCAGCGGGAGATGGGTGGTCGTGCGCAGTTCCTCGACCATGCGCTCGGCGTAGACGACCTCGGCATTGACGCCGGTGCCGACGGCGGTGCCGCCGATGCCGACGTCGAGCATGTAGTCCGCCGCCTCGCGCACGCGGCGCACGCCGCGCTCGAGCGAACCGGCCCAGCCCGCGAACTCCTGGCCGAGGCGGATCGGCATCGCGTCCTGCAGGTGCGTGCGACCGGCCTTCACCAGACCGTCGAATGCGTCGGCGCGCTCACGCAACGCGACCGCGAGTCCGTCGACCCCCGCGAGCGCGGGCACGAGCGCAGCGAGCGCCGCGAGCCGGATCGCGGTGGGGATCACGTCATTCGTGGACTGCGCCATGTTGACGTGGTCGTTCGGGTGCACCGGGGCGTAGGCGCCGCGCGCCGCGCCGAGCTTCGCGTTGGCGAGGTTCGCGAGCACCTCATTGACGTTCATGTTCAGCGACGTCCCGGCGCCCGCCTGGAAGACGTCCACGACGAACTGGTCCCGGTGTGCGCCACCGAGGATCTCGTCAGCGGCGGCGATGATCGCGTCGGCGCGCGGCGCATCGAGACGGCCCGTCGCACGATGCACCGACGCCGCCGCGCGCTTGATGCGCACGACGGCGTCGATGAATCTCGGGTGCGGCCGCAGGCCGCTGACGGGGAAGTTCGAGAGCGCCCTCGCAGTCTGGGCGCCGAACCACGCATCCGCGGGGACCTCGACCGCCCCCAAGGGGTCGTGCTCCACGCGAACGCGCTCACTCATGGATCGTAGGCGAGAAGCGGGCGGCCGAAGGACGAGACGATCGAGAGCCGCGTGCGGCCGTCGAGGACGACCTCCTTCCAGCGCGACCGCACCACGCGGGTCGCGCGTACATCGCCCAGCGCATCGCGCCACCCGGTGAGGAACGCGGCCGGGATGGTGGCCGAGCCGTCGTCGGCGAAGGAGCAGAAGACCTGCTCGTTCATCTCGGAGGAAGAGACCGCGTTCCGGTAGCGCAGGGAGAAGGACATCAGCGAGCCGGGCACGGTCGCGCCGGTCCAGACGAGCGGCAGGTCGGCATTCTCCGCCGGAACGATGATCGTGTCATGCGTGAAGGGTTCGGCGGTCCTCACCGAGATCGCCGACTGCGGGAAGCCACCAACCGCGCCGGGAACCGTGATGGAGAGCGTGTCGCCCGGGATGAAGGGGATGCCGTTCGGGCGCAGCGGTTCGTAGACGCGGAAGGCGATGCCGGCGACCGGCGCCAGTGAATCGATGCGGCTGCTCACCTGCGTGATGAGGAAGTCCCCGGCGTCCAGGGTCACGAGTCCGGTCGAGACCGACGTCGACGCGGAATAGGCGGCGAGAATGCAGGTGTCGTTGCTGAACGGAACGTAGGTCAGGTCGGTGGAACCGTAGAATGCGGCCTGCGGAGACATCACGTAGGTGCCACCGCCATTGTCGAAGGCCGGAACGGCGATCGTCCCAAAGCGACCATTCGGGGTCTCGAGGCCGGCGATGCAGGCGGAGGCGAAGACGGCGACGATGACGAGCAGGGGTGCGCGGAGTCGCATAGTGGGCCGGAAGTGGACGTGGGGTAACCGTATCAAGATATCTACCCCGTCGGGGACGCGTGATGCCACGGTCAGTCCCGTCGGCGCAGGACACGGGCCGCCCCGTTCAGGAACGGATTGTCCCGGAGCTCGGTCTCGATGTTCGTCATCGGTCCATGTCCCGGATGCACGACGATCGATCGGTCGAGGGTCGCCATGCGTCCGAGCGATGCGGTCATCTGCTCGGGGTCGCTTCCCGGAAGGTCGGTGCGCCCGATCGACCCCGCGAACAGCAGGTCACCGCTGAAGACGTGCGTGGGCCCGACGAACGCGACGTGTCCCGGCGCGTGACCGGGGAGATGCCAGACATGGAACTCCTCACCGCCGAACACGAGCCGGTCGCCCTCGGCCAGTTCGCGCTCGGGCGGCGCCGGTTGCTCGAATGGGAGCCCGTAGTAGCGCGCGGACTGCTCTCCCGCCGCGTAGACGGGCAGGTCCGCCGGGTGCAGGAAGACCGGAACGCCGGGCCACGCGCGTCGCACACCGCTGATCGCGCCGATGTGGTCGAGGTGCGCGTGCGTGAGCCAGACCGCGACGAGTCGCGCGCCGAGCCGCTCGATCGCGGTGCAGATCCGCGTCGCGTCGTCGCCCGGGTCGACGAGGACCGCCTCGGCCTTCACCGTATCGTGGAGGATCCAGCAGTTCTCCTCGAACGGTCCGACGACGAGCGACGAGACGTTCATCCCGCCGCAGGGAGGAGCATCGGCTGGGGCCCCGGCGCGGGCTGCCCCGACTTGCGCGCGGTGAGGTACTTCTCGACCGCGATCGCGGCGGTGGTCGCGTCGCCGACGGCGGTCGTGACCTGGCGCGTGAGCTGCGCGCGCACGTCGCCTGCGGCGAAGAGGCCTGGGAGCGACGTCATCATGTTCGCGTCGGTGACGATGTAGCCGCCCGCGTCATGCTCGATGTGGCCCTGGATGATCCCGGTGTTCGGCTTGAAGCCGACGAAGATGAAGATGCCCGTCGCGACGAGGTCGGAGGCGGCGCCACTCTTCACGTTCCGGATGCGCGCGTGCGTCATGAGCCCGTCCTTGCCGACGATCTCGTCGACGACGGTGTCGGCGATGAGCTGGATCTTCGGGTTCGCGAGGGCGCGCTGCTGGACGATCTTCGACGCGCGGAACGTGTCGCGGCGATGGACGAGGTAGACCTTCTCGGCGTAGCGCGTGAGGAAGTCGGCCTCCTCGAGCGCGGCGTCGCCGCCGCCGACGACCATGATCGTGTGGCCGCGGTAGAACGCGCCGTCGCAGATCGCGCAGTAGGAGACACCCTTCCCCGCGTACTCGATCTCGCCTGGGACCTCGAGCTTGATCGGCGTGCCACCGGCGGTGACGATGACCGCCGGCGAGACGAAGAGGTCGCCATTCTCGACCTTCGTCTCGAAGAGGCCGTCGGCGCGCTTGGTGACCGAGTCGACCGGCGTCGAGGTGCGGATCTCGGCGCCGAACTTCTCGGCGTGCACCTGGAACTTCGTCGCGAGCTCATGGCCGAGGATGTGCTCGAAGCCGATGTAGTCCTCGATGACCTCGGTGTTGAGCAGCTCGCCGCCGGGGAACCCGCGCTCGAGCACCACCGACTTGAGCATCGAACGGCCCGTGTAGAGCCCGGCACACATGCCGGCGGGCCCCGCCCCGATGATCACGACCTCGTATTCGTACGTCGCCAATTCGACCCCGTTCGCTGTGCACTGGAAGCGGAGGAATCTAGGCGCCCCGCCGGTCGCGGGGGAGCCGCGCCTCCCACGCGAACAATCGGTTCAGGGAGCGGCCAGTTCCACCACCGCGAGCGCGCCATGGCAGTGCGACACCGTGCCGACGAGGATCTCGGCGGCGCGGCCGTCGGCGGCCTGCGCGACGAGCGTGTCGGCGCGCACGACGTCGGCGACGTCGAACATCCCCACGCCGTAGGCGCGATGCGCGCAGTGGAAGACGGCGGGTCCGTCGAGCTTCCTGCCGCGCAGGCGTTCGGTCTCGACGAAGGCGCGCACCGTCGGCGGCAGGCTCCAGGCGCGCGGCCCGCGCGTGTGCGGGCATCGTGCCGGCTCCACGCAGTTGATCGGACACTCCCATGTCGCGAAGCTCACGTAGTGCGTGCCGTCGTTGCCCGTGCGCTGCCACGGCACGTCGACCGCGCCCTCGAGCGGCGCGACGCGAACGCCGCGTCCGGGCCAGCGCGCCCGTGCGCGCGCGACGAGCCAGTGCGACATCAGGTGCGGCATGAGCGGCGAGGGAACGATCGCATCGTCACGCACGGCCTCGTCGCCGCGCGCCGCGGCGGCGGCGAGGTACTCGTTGAAGAAGAGCGTCCAGTCGAGCGCGACGAGCGTGACGTCCTCGGCGTCGCGCGAGACGGCGCAGGCGGGATCGCGATCGACGACGACGAGCCGCCTCCACTGGACGGCACCCGCGGCCTTCGCGCGGCGAAGCTGGCGCACGTAGTACGACCCGTAGCAGCCGCCGCCGACCACCACGATGTCGCCGTAACGCTGCGGGCCGTCCCCTTCAGGGGCGGACACGACGTCCCCCGTCCACGTGGATCGTCTCGCCGCTCACGAATCCCGCGTCGAGCAGGTAGGCGACGGCTTCCGCGACGTCCTTGGGCGAGCCGATCCGCTTGAGCGGCGTCGCGGCGACGAATCGATCGATGACCGCCTGCGGCGTACCCGCGGGAGCGAGCACGAATCCCGGCGCGACGGCGTTCACGCGGATCCGTGGCGCGAGCGCCGCCGCCATGTGCCGCGTGAGGGCGATGACGCCCGCCTTGCTCACGCCATGCACGGCGTAATCGGGCCAGGGCTCCTCGGCCATGTGGTCGGCGATGTTCACGATCGCGCCGCCCTCCGGCATCGCGGCTGCGGCAGCCTGCGACAACAAGAAGGGCGCCCGGAGGTTGAGCGCGATGATCTCATCGAACTGCGCCGCGCTCGTCGAACCGATCGCCGACTTCACCATGCCCGCCGCCGAGTTCACGAGCGCGTTGAGCGCGCCCATCTCCTTCACGACCTGCGCGACGAGCTGCGATGCACCATCGGGCGACGTGAGGTTCGCGCGCACCGCGGTCGCGTCGCCGCCGGCGCGCCGGATCTCGTCGACCGTCTGCGTCGCACCCTCGGCCGAACCGTGGTGGTGCACGGCGATGCGCCATCCGCGCGCGCCGAGGTGGAGCGCGATCGCCTGTCCGACGCGCTGACCGGCCCCGGTGACGAGCGCGACGCCCCGCGTCGCTCGTGTCACCCGGCCCGCCGCATGGCCACGCGCGCGTCCTGCGCCTCGAGCCATTCGAGCGGCACCTGCATCGCGCCGAGCACGCGCGCACCGACCATCGCGCCATGCCAGTCGGATCCGCCGCTCGCGACGAGACCGAAGTGCGCCGCGAGCGCGGCGATGCGCTTCATGTCCTCGGCCGAGTGGCCCGGATGGCGCACCTCGAGTCCGTCGAGCCCGAGCGCGACGAGCGGCTCGATCCGTTCGCGGCGTCCGTCGCCGCCGGGATGCGCGACCACGGCGATCCCGCCCGCCGCATGGATCAGCGCGATGCCCTCGGCGACGTCGAGGCGCTCCTTCTCGACGTACGCCGGCTTCCCCGCCCCCAGGAAACGATCGAACGCCTCGCGCGAGTCGCGCACATGCCCGCCCGCGATGAGCGCCTTCGCGACATGCGGGCGTCCGATCGCGCCTCCGCCGGCGACGCTGAGCACCGCGTCCATCGTCACGCCGACGCCGATGGCGTTGAGCCTCGCGACCATCGCGACCGCGCGGCCCCTCCGGAAGTCGCGATAGGGTTCGAGGCGGTCCTGCAGCGCGTCCACGTCGCGGATGTGGAGGCCGAGGAGGTGCACCTCGAAGGCCTCCTGGTGCACGCTCAGCTCGACACCTGGGACGAGGCGGAGGCCGACTTCGTCGGCCGCGACCTGCGCCTCGGCGATCCCGGCGAGCGTGTCATGGTCGGTGAGCGCGAAGGCGAAGAGGCCGGCCTTGTGCGCAGCCTCGATCGCGGCGCGCGGCGACTGCGATCCGTCGGAAGCAGTGGAGTGCGCGTGCAGGTCCACATGGGGGGCCGGCGACGCCGGCGTCCCCGCAGCGGTCATCACGGCGCGTAGCCGGCCTCAGGCGAGTGGACGCTCGGCTGCGAGAGTTCGAAGAGGCGGCGCAGCGCCACGTCGTCCATCTCGGCGAGCGACTGCTCGCGCGAGCGCGAGCCGCCGGGCGAGTAGCGCGTCACGCGCACCTCACGCTCGTCGGCGACGCCGCGCACGAAGATGAGGCCGAACTCGTCCGCGTCGTACTGGGTGATGTAACCGCTCGGATAGACCTTCCACTGCTGGCCATCGAGGGCGAGGGTGCGGGTCGGCATCAGGCGAGCTCCACGATTGAATAGATGCGGCTCGGATCGAGGACGGGATCCGGCGATGAGGCATGGGCCGAGGCGAGCGTCCTGGCGTCGTTCGCCTCGCAGAACTCGACGAAGGCGCCGGGAAGCGCCTGCTCCTCGAATACCCAGTAACGGCACCCGGCGTTCGTGAAGTGCTTCTCCCGCAGCTTCACGCGCTCCATCCACTTCGCCCGCTCGGCGGGGACGACGACGGTGCGATGCATGCTCAGGGAGCGCGCCACGTCAGCCCGTCACGTTCTCGAGGGTCTTCTTGAGATCCGCCATGAAGCGGTCGGCGTCGGCGCCGTCCACCACGCGGTGGTCGAAGCTGATCGAGAAGTAGGCGCAGGTGCGGATCGCGATCGTGTCCTCACCGTCGGGACCGGTGATCACCTTCGGTCGCTTCTCGATCGCGCCGAGGCAGAGGATCGCCGTCGTGCCGACGGGGATGATCGGCGTGCCGGTGAGGGAGCCGAAGACGCCGGGGTTGGTGATGGTGAAGGTCGCGTCCTGCACGTCCATCGGGCTCAGCTTCTTCGAGCGCGCGCGCGAGGCGAGGTCGTTCGTGCCGCGCGTGATGCCCGTCAGGTTGAGTCCGTCGGCGTCCTTGAGCACCGGCACGATGAGTCCCGACGGCTCGAGCGCCACCGCGATGCCGATGTTGTAGCGCTTGCGGTAGATGACGTCGGTCCCGCTCACCGTGGCGTTGATCGACTGGTGGCGTCGCAGGTTCTCGACGACCGCGCGGATGATGAACGGGAGGTACGTGAGCTTCTGGCCCGTGTCGGCCTCGAAGGCGGCGCGCGACTGTTGGCGGATCCTCGCGATGCGCGTGAGGTCGATCTCGAAGAAGCTCGTGACGTGCGCCGCGACCTGCTTCGCCTGGCGCATGTGGTCCGCGGTGAGCTTGCGGATCTTGCTCATCGGCTCGACGGCATCACCCGGCCACGGATTGAACGTCGGTTCGTTGGCGTGGCCCATCGGGATCGACATCGAGGACGGCAGCCCGCCCGGCATCGCCGGCGCACGCGGTCCCTTCTCGAGATAGGAGACGAGGTCCTGCTTGGTCACGCGGCCCGCGATGCCCGAACCCGAGAGTGCGGTGATGTCCACGCCGGCGTCGGCTGCCATGCGGCGGACGAGCGGCGACGACTTGGTGCGGATACGCTCCTCGAAGGAACCGGCGGGCGCCGCGGGACTTGAGGGCGCGGCGGGCGCGGCGGGCGCGCTCGGCGCCGGCGCCTTCGCGGCGGGCACGGCTGCCGCAGCCGGCGCCGGTGCGCGCGCGGCGGGAGCTGGAGTGGCGGAGGGAGCGAGCGAGGCACCCTTCTCCGTCTCGATCCGCGCGACGACCGCGTTCACCGGCACCGTGGTGCCCTCGTGCACGATGATCTCGGCGAGGACGCCGGCGGTGGGCGCAGGGATCTCGGCGTCGACCTTGTCGGTCGAGATCTCGAAGATCGGCTCGTCGCGCTTCACGTCGTCGCCCACCTTCTTGAGCCATCGCGAAAGTGTGCCTTCGGCGATGGACTCGCCCATCTGGGGCATGATCACGTCTACACGGGCCACGGATGCAACCTCGTTCAGTTCTTGGACTCGGGACCCGCGGCATCCTTCGCCGGCGGGCGCAGCAGGGCCGACACGACCAACCACGGCAGGGAGACGAGACCGAGCAGGGCTCCCGCCCCCCAATAATAGTGCCAGTTGCAGGTCGGGATGCCGTCGCAGGCGGGCGCGCGCGTGAGCTTCGCGACGCCCATCGAGATGAGCACGGCGATCATGCCGCCCGAGAAGGCGCCGATGACGGCCATGAAACAGCCGATGGCGGCGACGCGCGTCCTGGCGGGTGCGATGGGGGTGTCGGGCTCTGTCATCTCACCACTCCGCGGGGCCGTCCATGGCCCGGCGACGAGACCCCGGCATCAATAGGCCGGCGCGAACGTGTGACGATGATCCACCTGCGTGTGGAGTTGGACGAAGAACTTCTTCACGTTGCGGTCGAGGCGGCTCTCGCCCATCTGGTCGGTGGAGGCCTCGACGAACGTGTAGTGGCCACCCTCCATCTTCACGCTGATCTCCAGCGTCGCCTGGATCTCGGGCGTGCCGACGACACCGGTGAAGCTCCGCGTGCGGGCCGACTGCGTGGTCGGGCGCATGCCGATCGTCGGGAAGAAGTCGTCAGCGGTCGCGAGGACCGTGTCGGGATGCAGTGAGGTGCGGTGGAAGTGGCGCATCGGGGAGGCAGACGGGAGATGGTAGAGGGGACATGGGAGACAACGCCTGCTGTCTACTGCCTACTCTGCTCACTGCCCCGGCGGCGACTCGTCGTAGACCGTCTGCCGCCAGTCATGCGTGCGTTGCAGCGCTTTCGTCGAATCGCGGCGGAACTGGATGCCCATCATCCAATCGCCCGCGGTCACGAAGGTGAGCGTGGCGTGATACGTCCCGGCTTCGGGACCGTACTTGAAGCCGTTCCACACCGTCTTGTGGTCGGAGTTGGTCGCGAAGATGCGTCCTTCGCCGTTCACGATCGGTTCCTGCGTCTCGCGGTCCTTCACGACGATCGTGTAGGAGATGCGCTCGATCGCGCGCGGCGGTGAGACATCCGGCCAGACGCGGAACTCGAAGTCGTCGGTCGCGAAACGGAGCACCGCCGCGTCATCAGGGGCGCCGCAACTCAGTGCCGCGACCGCGAGGAGGGCGGCACCCAGGAGCCGCAGGCGAGGGATTCTCATGTCGGAAAGATAGCGCGTCGCGGGCGTCCGGGAGCAGCGGACGACGCGAATCACCGAACCCTCACCGCTCCGTCATCCGTCGTTCATCCTTCGACCTTCGGTCTCGCGCGCGACATGCGCGACGCGTTGCGCGAACGTCATCACCGCCGTGGTGGCGAGCAGCAGCACGACGCCGTCCATCACCCATCCCCCGAGCGCGCGTCCGAAGAAGGCCTGCGGCGCGGCGAGGAGCGTGATCCGCTCCGGCCGTTCCATCCACCCCACGCCGCGCATCCCGATGCCGAGCAGCTCGGCGCGCGACCTCGTGTACGAGGTGAGGAAGGTCGCGACGAGCGCGACGAGCGAGGCGACCAGCATGAGGTCCTGCCGCGGCACGCGATGCCACGCATAGAAGAGCATGATCCCGCCCAGCATCGCACCGTCCGCGACACGATCGAGCGTCGCGTCGTAGAACGAGCCGAACTCGGTCGCCGTGCCCGTGCGCCGCGCAACGGCACCGTCCACCACGTCGAAGAAGGCGAGGATGCCGAGCGTCCATCCGGCGGTGCGGATCCATCCGAGGGAGAACATCGCCCCCACCGCCACCGCGCTCAGCGTGCCGAGCGTGGTGATGGTGTTCGGCGAGACGCGATGGCGGACGCACCAGTCGATGAGCGGCTCGATGAGCCGCAGGTAGCCATCGCGGATCGTCCACCAGAGCCGCAGCAGGGGCCCGCGTTCAGTAGAGGAGATAAGGCCGCACCCTGCGCGTGAAAGCGACGATCTCGGGCTGCACCCTGTCGATCACCTCGTCGGGATCGTCGCCGCGCACGAGCGCCTCGCGCGCCCACGTCGCACCCAGGCGATGGTCGACCGTGAGTCCGTTGAGCCTGAGCGAGTCGGGATGGACCTTCGCGATCGCCCAGAGCAGCGCGGCGCCGACTCGCGCCGCCTGCACTCGGTCGCGCGCGTCCACCATGACGCGCACCCCGGGGATCTCCTTCCCGGCGAACTTGTTGTCGCCCGGGCGCACCGGCGTGAAGCGTTCGGCGACGAAGTGCACGCCGCTCAGCTGCCGGTCTTCGAGGAGGTCCGCGACCTTCTTCGCGTCGAGCCAGGACGCGCCGACGTGCTGGAACGCGATGTCCGTCCCACGCCCCACCGAGAGGTTCGAGCCCTCGAACGGCACGATGGCCGGATAGATCAGCGCACTGGTGAGCGACGGCATGTTCGGCGAAGGGCGCACCCACGGGAGCCCCGTCTCGTCCCACCACATCCCGCGGCGGTAGCCACCCATCTTCACCACCGTGAGCTGCACGGGGATCTTCAGCTCGGCCGCGAACCAGCGTGCCATCTCGCCGATCGTCATACCGTGCCGCAGCGGGGCGGGATATAATGCGTACGCCTGTCCGCGCCGCTGCGGTGTGGGGTCCTCGGGATTCGCGAGGGCGGAGTCGAGCAGCAGACCCTCGGCGCGACCGCCGAGCGGATTCGGACGGTCGAGCACGATGAACGGGATGCCGGCGCGAGCAGCGGCTCGCATCGAATAGACCATCACTCCCACGTAGGTCCAGGTGCGCGTGCCGATGTCCTGGAGGTCGTACACGAGCCCGTCGAGGTCGCGGAGCAGGCTGTCCGGCGGCCCCACCGTCCCGCGCGTGTACAGCGAGTGCACCATGAGCCCCGTCTTGGGGTCGAGCTGGTCGGGGAGGTTCTCCACGTCCTGGTCACCGCGGATCCCGTGCTCCGGCGAGAACAGCCGAATGAGCGCCACGTTCGCGCGCTTCGCTCGCGGGTCGTCACGCAACAGGTCAACCACCGAGAGTCCCTTGCCGTCCACGCCGGTGTGGTTCGTGATGAGCGCGATGCGCCGGCCCGCGATGACCTGCAGCGAATCCTCGATGAGGACCGTCATGCCGGTACGGAAGAGCGGCCGGTCGCTCGTGCGGGCCGCGTCCTGCGCCCGCGGTGGCTTCGCGCACGCCATGCTCGTCCACAGCAGCAGCGCGCAGACCCAGCTCCCCCTTCCCCAGCCCGCCTGATGTCGCACTCGTTCTCCCTCCGCGTGGCCGGCAGCGCCGGCGTGATCCTGCTCCTCTCCTGCGCCGCGCCCGTCACGCCGGCGCCCACACCGGGTCGCGGTGCGCTGCGTGACGTCCCGGTCGCGCTCACCGGTCCGCTCCCCGCCGCCGCCACCCGCTGGATCGACTCGACCGTGCAGGCGATGCCGCTGCAGGAGCGCGTCGGACAGATGGTGATGATCTGGGTCCTCGGGGATTATACCAGCACGACCGACTCCTCGTTCGCGTGGGCGGTCGATCGGATCACGCTCGATCATGTCGGCGGCATCGTCATGTCGCTCGGTTCCCCGATCGAGGTCGCGGCGAAGGTGAACGCACTGCAGGCGCGCACGCGGCTCCCGCTGCTCGTCGCCGAGGACGTCGAGCCCGGCCTCGGCCGCCTCGAGGGCGGGACCTTCACGCCGGGGCTGCTGCGCGGCGGCGACGCGACGGTCCTGCCAAGCAACATGGCGATCGGCGCGACGGGCGACGAAGGACACGCGCGCGCGGCGGGCCGCGTCATCGGCATCGAGTCGCGCGCCATCGGCATCCACGTGGCGTTCGCGCCCGCAGTGGACGTGAACAACAATCCGTCCAACCCGGTGATCAACGTCCGGTCGTTCGGAGAGGAGGCGAACGCCGTCGCGCGACTCGGCACCGCCTTCGTCGAAGGCCTGCAGGGCGCCGGCGTCGCGGCGACCCTCAAACACTTCCCCGGCCACGGCGATACCGACACCGATTCGCATCTCGCGCTCCCGATCGTGACCGCGAGCCGCACGCGGCTCGACTCGCTCGAACTGCTGCCCTTCCGCGCCGCGATCGCCGTCGGCGCCGCCGCGGTGATGAGCGCACACATCGCGCTGCCCGCGGTCTCGGCGGACAGCACGCCCGCCACGCTCGTGCCGGCGATCATGCAGGAGCTGCTGCGCGATTCGCTCGGCTTCCGCGGCCTGACCTTCACCGACGCCATGGACATGCGCGGCGTTGGTGCGGGCTACGGCGTGGAGGAGAGCTCGGTGAAGGCGGTGTTGGCCGGCGCCGACGTCCTGCTCATGCCGGCGGACGTGCCGGCGGCCATCGCGGCGATCCGGGCGGCGGTCGAGCGCGGCGAGATCCCGGCGGCACGCATCGAGGCGTCGGTGCGCCGCATCCTGGAGTGGAAGGTCCGCACGGGCGCGATCCAGCGTCCTCTGGTGGACCTCGACTCACTCCGTGTGATCGTCGGGAGCGCGGCGAACCGGCGCATCGCGCAACTGATCGCCGACGACGCGGTCACGCTCCTGCGCAACGACGACCTGCAACTGCCGCTCGTCCCCGGGCGCCGCACGGCGGTGATCACCTTCTCGAGCGAATCGGACGTGAGCGCGGGACGCACCTTCGGCGCCGAGGTGCGCGCGATGGTGCCCGAGGCGCGGTTGCTGCGCATCAACCCGACGACGCCGCGCGCGCGGCTCGACTCGTTGCTGCGCCCCGAAGAGCGCGTGGTCGTCGCGACGTTCGTGCGCACGATCGAGGGCGAGGGGCGATTCGCGGTCGGCGAGCAGGTCGCGCGGTGGATCGACTCGGTCGCCATCGCGCGACCGGTCACCGTCGTGGCCTTCTCCAATCCGTACGTGATCCGGGAGTTCGGCTGGGTCTCCGGCTACGTGGCGACCTTCGGGCGCGGCGATGCGGTGGAGCGCGCCGCGGCGCGCGCGATCACGGGGCGCATCCCCTTCCATGGGCATGCGCCGATCACGCTCCCCGGCTTCTTCCGCGCGGGCGACGGACTCGCCCAACCGTCGGCGCCTGCGGCGCCGGTGCTCGACGAATCGCTGCGCGCGATCCTCGTGAAGGCGGTGAATGATTCGGTCTTCCCCGGCGGCATCGCGATCGTCGGCGACCGGCACGGGATCATCACGCAGGTGAGCGCGGGCCGCATCGACTGGGCCGCCAACGCGCCCGCACCCGACGTCCACACCCTCTGGGACATCGCGTCGCTCACGAAGGTCGTCGGCATGACGACCGCGATGATGCAACTCGTCGAACAGGGGAAGGTCGTGCTCGACGCGCCGGTGCAGCGCTACATCCCCGAGTGGACCGGCCCCAACAAGGACCGCGTCACCGTGCGGCACCTGCTCACGCACTCGGCAGGCCTGCCGGCATTCAGGCAACTCTGGAAGATGACGAGCACCGCCGACTCGGCGCGGCTCATCCTGATGACGACGCCGCTCGATACGGTGCCGGGCGCGCGCATGGTCTATTCCGACATCGGCGCGATCCTGCTCGGGTGGATCGTCGAGCGCGTGAGCGGCCAGACGATCGACACCTACCTCGCCCGGCACGTCTTCAGGCCGCTCGCGATGAACGAGACGCGCTACCTCCCACCGAAGGAATGGCTGCCGCGCACCGCGCCCACCGAGCGCGATCCCTGGCGCGGCCGGCTCGTGCGCGGCGAGGTGCACGACGAGAACGCCCACTTCCTCGAGAAGCCCGTCGCGCATGCGGGGCTCTTCAGCTCGGCGAACGACCTCGCGCGATTCGCGCAGATGCTCCTCAATGAGGGCCGCCTCGGCGGCACGCGAGTCGTGCGCGCCGAGACCGTGCGCGACTTCACGCGAGTGCAGAACGTGCTGCTCTCGAATCGCGCGCTCGGGTGGGAGACGCCGACCGGCACCAACTCCGCGGGACGCGTGATGAAGCGACCGGCGTTCGGGCACACCGGCTTCACCGGGACGTCGATCTGGCTCGACCCGGTGAACGACCGCTTCGTGATCCTGCTGACGAATCGCGTGAACCCCACGCGCGAGAACTCGCGCATCGGGCCGGTGCGCACGGCGGTCGCCGACCTCGTGGAGAACACGGCGCTCGCGGCGAACGGTGCCGGCGGGGCGGCGAACGCGGCGCGCGGCCCGCGTACCCCATGACGCATCCGTGAGCGCGTGACGGCAACCGACCGCCGGTCGCACGTCCGGCCGCTCACGTCGCTGCGCTTCCTCGCGGCGATCTGGGTCCTGCTGCACCACGCGCTGCCCCGCGGCGGCCCCGGCACCTACACCGAGGCGATCGGAGCGTCGGGATGGCTCGGCGTCTCGCTCTTCTTCGTGCTCTCCGGCTTCCTGCTCACCATCCGTTATGCGCCGGACGGGACGCTGCGCGGCCCGCGACGCGCCTTCTGGCTCGAGCGTCTCGCGCGACTCGGGCCCACCTACCTGCTCGCACTCGCTTTCGCGCTGCTGCTCTTCCTGCGCGACGCGAACTCGCAGGCCGACATCACGCGCACGCGCGCGCTCGAGATCATCGGCGCGGTCGTCACGCTCCAGCAATCGTGGCGGCCCGAACTCGCCTGCCAGTGGGACTGCCCCGCCTGGTCGCTGTCGGTGGAAGCGTGGTTCTATCTCGCGTTCCCGTTCGTGATCGCGGCGCTCGGCGGCTGGCTCCTGCGCGATGCGGCGCGCTCACGGGTGCGGGGCGCGCTGGTGCTGGTGGTGGCGTTGGCCTGCTCGGCGCTGATCTTCCCCTGGCTCGAGCGCGTGGGGAGCGGCTGGGTGTTGCCGATCTATTCGCTCTCGCCGCTCGCGCGGTGGCCAGAGTTCCTCGCCGGCATCGGTCTCGCGGCCGCCCTGCGCGGCTGGAGGCCCGCGACCAGCCGCCCAGGCGCCTGGCTCTTCATCGCCGGCGTCACCTGGATCTCCGCAGCGGTCTCGCTCCGCGATTGCATCGCGATGTGGGGACTGCACCTCCTGCCGATGAGCCTGCCCGGTTTCGTCCTGCTGGTCGCGGCCTGCTGGGCCCTTCGCGACGAGGCGACGATGTGGCTCGACGCGCGGTGGCTCGTGCTGCTCGGCGAGGCCAGTTACGCCCTCTACCTCTTCCACGCGCCGCTGCACGGATACCTCCTCGCGGCCGTGAACCGGGTCGTCGGCAGAGGGTACGACACCTCGTGGGCGCTCTTCGGCGCCTATGTCGTGCTGGCCGTGGGACTTTCCGTCGCGGTCCACCTGCTGTTCGAGCTCCCATGGCGCGCGCGGCTACGGCGACTTTTCGGCCTCACTGCTCGTCAGAACTGAGGGGGGTCCTCCGCTTGTCGCGGGAACCCCGAGCCCTATATTCAAGATTAGTCCAGACACGCCGCGCACCTGCGGCCCTGATCCCACTTCGGAGGGACTGATGAGCACGATGAACACCCCCGAGGTCGCGGTGACCATCACATCGGCCGCGGCGACCGAGGTCCAGAAGTTCATGACGGCGGAGAACGTGGCCCCCGAGGTCGGCGGGCTCCGCGTGAGCGTGCAGCCCGGCGGCTGCTCCGGCTTCAAGTACAGCCTGCTGATCGAGGACAAGCCTGCCGATGACGACACCGTGCTGGCGCAGGGCGGCTTCAATGTCTTCGTGGACCCCTTCTCGATGCAGTACCTGAACGGCGTGATCATCGACTACGTGACGTCGATGCAGGGCTCCGGCTTCACGTTCAAGAATCCCAACGCTTCCGGCGGCTGCGGCTGCGGAAGCAGCTTCTCGGCCTGACCGCTCACTGCGCCTGACGGCGCACGGAACGACATGCACGCGAACGATCCGCGCGAGGCTCGTGGTCCCTCCGGGGGCCACGGGCCTCGTTCCATTCCGATGGCCGAGTCGCGCGAGAAGATCCGCACGCGCGTCTTCGACACGCCCCCTTCCCTCGCGCGCGCGGTGGCCGAGCGGATCGCCCACGCCATTCGCACGGCCAACGCCCAGGGGCGCCATGCCGTGCTCGGTCTCGCGACCGGCTCCACGCCGATCGGCGTCTACCGCGAGCTCGTGCGGATGCACCGCGACGAGGGGCTGAGCTTCAAGCGGGTCGAGACGTTCAATCTCGACGAGTACCTGCCGATGTTGCCCGACAGCCCGCACTCGTACCACCGCTTCATGTGGACGCACCTCTTCTCCCAGGTGGACATCGCGAAGGAGCGCGTGCACATCCTCGACGGCACGGGGACGGGCGACGCGGTCGCCGCGCACTGCGCGGCCTTCGAGGCGGCGATCACCGCTGCGGGTGGGATCGACTTCCAGCTGCTTGGCATCGGCAAGACGGGCCACATCGGCTTCAACGAGCCGGGATCGGGCCTCGAGAGCCGCACGCGCCGCGTGCACCTCGACCGCGTGACGCGCCGTGACGCGGCGAGTGGGTTCTTCAGCGAGAAGAACGTCCCGCGCGAGGCGCTCACGATGGGCGTCGCGACGATCCTCGCCGCGCGCGAGATCGCGATCCTCGCCACCGGCGAGCACAAGTCGGCGATCGTGCGCCGCGCGGTCGAAGGCGAAGTCGACCTCGGCGTGCCCGCGACGTTCCTGCAGCGCCACAAGGACGCGACGTTCTACTGCGACGGCGCCGCCGCGGCCGACCTCACGCGCATCGCGACGCCGTGGCTCGTCGACGAGGTGCAGTGGACGCCGCAGCTCGAGATCCGCGCCGCGATCTGGCTCTCCGGCGTCGCCGGCCGCGCGCTGCTGAAGCTCAGCGAAGGCGACTACGAGGAGCACCACCTCTCCGGTCTCGTCGCGCGCAACGGTGAAGCGGGCGACGTGAACGGAAAGGTCTTCCGCGAGCTCAGCCGCCGCATCCGCGGCCGCGCCCGCCTCCCGCACCGCAGCCGCATCGTGTGCTTCTCGCCGCACCCCGACGACGACGTGATCTCGATGGGCGGCATCCTGCGCAAGCTCATCCAGAACGAGAACGAGATCACCGTCGCGTACATGACGAGCGGCAACATCGCCGTCTTCGACCACGACGTGCGCCGCCATCTCGACGTCCTCATGCGCGTCGCGCGCGAGCGTGGCTTCGCCGAGGGCAAGCTGCAGGCACTCAATGATCACGTGCTCGCGGCGATGGAAGGCAAGCAGCCGGGCGAGATCGACCCGAACGAGATCGCGGACCTCAAGCGCATCATCCGCGAATCGGAGGCGGTCTCGGGCATCGAGACGCTCGGCCTCGACGGCTCGAATGCGCGCTTCCTCGACCTTCCCTTCTACCGCACCGGCACGATCGAGAAGAAGCCGGTCGGACCCGAGGACGTCGCCATCGTGAGGGCGCTCCTCGAGGAGAAGAAGCCGCACTACGTCTTCGTCGCGGGCGACCTCAGCGACCCGCACGGGACGCATCGCGTCTGCAAGGACGCGATCGACGCCGCACTCGCGCATCTGCATCCCGGCCGCGCGCGCGGACCGCAGGATCCGCCGCCGGAGCACCTCGAGCAGAAGAAGAAGGCTTGGACGCCCGAGATCTGGCTCTACCGCGGCGCCTGGCAGGAGTGGCCGATCGCCGAGGCGACCTGGCTCGTCCCGCTCTCGCGTGAGGAACTCCGCCTCAAGATCCAGGCGATCTTCAAGCACCAATCGCAGAAGGACTCGGCGCCGTTCCCGGGACAGGACGAGCGCGAGTTCTGGCAGCGCGTCGAGCAGCGCAACACCGGCACCGCCGACCTGCTGGACCGGCTCGGCCTCGCCGAGTACAATGCCATCGAAGCGTATGTCGTCGATTGACCTCCTCCAGAGAACACATGTCGCATCTCGTCGTCGGAGTCGATGGTGGTGGCAGCAAGACCCAGGTGCTCGTGGCCGACAGCCGCGGCAAGGAACTCGCGACGCTCACCGGCGGACCGAGTGCCATCCGGCCTGGTGAGGCGCTGCAGTCGGCCGAGGTGATCGGTGCCGTCGTGCGCGATGCGCTCGCGATGGCCGAGCAGGAGGAGATGCCGCGCGTGCTGGTGGTCGGTGTCGCCGGCGCGGGACGCGAGAAGGAACGGAAGGCGCTGCTGCGCGCACTCGAGGGCGAGCGCATCGCCGACGAGGTGATCGTCACGACCGACGCCGAGATCGCGCTCGTGGACGCGTTCGGCGACGGGCCGGGCATCCTGCTCGTCTCGGGCACGGGCTCGGTGGCCTATGGCCGCGGACCCACGGGCACGCTGCTCCGTTGCGGCGGCTGGGGCCCGCGCTGCGGCGACGAAGGGAGCGGCAGCTGGATCGGTCGTCGCGCACTGAGCGTCGTCACCGCCTCGCATGACGGCCGCGAGCCAGAGACGCGCCTCGTCGGCGCGGTGCTCACCGCGCTGGAGCTCGAGGAGGTCGAGGACCTCATCGCCTGGGCCTCCGATGCGACGCCCAAGCAGCTCGCCGCGCTCGCGGTACCGGTCGTCTCACTGGCCGCCGAGCGCGACCTGCGCGCGAACTCGATCTGCACCCTCGCCGCCGAGGAGCTCGTGCTCCACGTGCGCACGCTCGCGCGCCAACTGTTCGTGGACGAGCGCGCGGCGGTGCCGGTGGCCCTTGCGGGCGGGATGCTGCAGCGCGGCTCGTTCCTCCGTCGCCTCGTCGAGCACCGCCTCAAGACCGCGGTGCCCGGGTCGCACCTGCACGGCGAAGAGGTCGTCGCCGCGCGCGGTGCGGTGAAGCTCGGACGGAAGTCGCCCGCCGGGGTCTAGCCCTCGCCCTCGAAGTCACGCTGCGGGAGCCCGCGGCGCAGGCGCGAGTTCTTGTACCCGTACAGGAAGTAGAACACCACGCCGAGGAGCAGCCAGATCCCGAAGCGTTCCCACGCGACGCTCGGCAGGCCCTTCATCACGAAGAGGCAGGCCGCGGCCCCCAGCGGCGCAACGACCCAGACGAACGGCACCTTGAACGGCCGCGGGCGGTCGGGCTCGACGACGCGCAGCACGAGGATGCCAAGACAGACGATCACGAACGCGAAGAGCGTCCCGATGTTCGTGAGGTCGTAGGTCGCGACGTCGTCGGCGAAGAGCGCCGCGACCGCGACCAGCACGCCGGTGATGATCGTCGTCACATGCGGCGTGCGGTACTTCGGGTGCAGCTTGGCCGCCGCGGCCGGGAGCAGACCGTCGCGGGCCATCGAGTAGAAGATGCGCGGCTGGCCGTACTGGAACACGAGCAGCACCGCCGACATCGAGACGACCGCGCCGGCCGCGATGATCCAACTGAAGCGCTGCAGCCCCGCGACCTCGAAGGCGTGCGCCAGCGGGTCCGACGCGGCGAGCTGCTGGTACGGCACGAGCCCCGTCGCCACCGCGCCGACGATCACGTAGATGAGCGTGCAGATGCCGAGGCCGATGAGGAGGCCGCGCGGCATGGTGCGCTGCGGATCCTTCACTTCCTCGGCGGCGGTCGAGATCGCGTCGAAGCCGATGTAGGCGAAGAAGACGATCGCCGCGCCCTGGTGGATCCCGCGGAAGCCGTTCGGCGCGAACGGCGTGTAGTTCGCCATGTCGATGTGCTGCGCCCCGACGAACACGAAGAGCGCGAGCACCGCGAGCTTGATGACCACCATCGTGTTGTTGACGCGCGTGCTCTCCTTCACGCCGATCACGAGCAGCCACGTGATCGCCATCACGACGAGGAAGGCGGGCACGTTGATGATGATCGGGATCCCGCCGATGTGCGGCGCGCTCTCGAGCAGGCCGTTCACCAGCGGGTCGCTGCTCGCCTTCGCCTGGAAGTAGCCGTGGGTCAGCCATCCAGGGAGCTCGACGAGCGGTGAGATCAGCGACGTGAAGTAACCGCTCCAGCTGATCGCGACCGCGACGTTGCCGACCGCGTACTCGAGGATGAGGTCGAAGCCGATGATCCATGCCACGAGCTCGCCGAACGAGGCGTAGCTGTAGGCGTAGGCCGACCCGGCCTGTGGGATCATCGCCGCAAGCTCCGCATAGCAGAGCGCCGCCAGAGTGCAGGCGGCGCCGAGGAGGAGGAATGAGACGATGAGCGCCGGGCCAGCGCCGTATCGCACGACCTCACCGGCCGCATTCGTCTCGCCGGCCGCCGCTGTCCCGAGGGTGGAGAAGATGCCGGCGCCGATGACGGCGCCGATCGACAGCGCGACGAGGTCCTTGGTGCCGAGCGTCCGGCGCATCCCCTTGCCTTCGGCGGCGTCGGGGACGAGCTCCGTGATCGGCTTGCGGGCCCAGAGTGAGTTCATCCGGGGAAACTACGCGGGCGTCGCCCGGGCTTCCAGTCAGCGCGGGGCTTCGGCCGTGATGGAGACCGTGTCGCGCACCGGCGTCCCATCGGGGCGCACGGCGGGACGGAAACGCACCTCGGCGAGCATCTCGCGGATCTTCCGGTTGTAGCCGCCGTCGCGCGACGGATTGAACGCGATGAGCCGCGCGGTGCCGCGCTCGTCGACGTCGAAGACGGCGACCATCTTGTACGGCCGCACCTTGTTGGGCACGGGGATCGGCAACAGCGCGAGGTTGGTCACTTGCGGCGGGTAATTCTCCCCGGGCCCACCGCCCGTTCCGGGACCGACGCCCGAACCGCGGCCGGTGCCCACGCCTGAGCCCACGCCGCCGCCCGTTCCGGGACCGTTGCCCCCAGTGCCATCGAGGCCCGAACCACCGCCCGCGCCGGGCGTCGGGATGGTCGGGCCACTCGTCACCGCTTCGGCCGGGGCAGGCGTTGGAGTCGGCGGGACAGGCGTCGGATCGGGTTGCTTCGGGGGTTCCTGCTTCGGTGGCGGGACGATCGGTGGCGCGATGCTCGCGGGATCGACCTTCGGGATCGGCGCGACGTGCAGGAAGCGCAGCCGCTCCATGGTGATCGGCCGTCCGCCAGTCCCGCCGCTGCCTCCGCCGCCGCCGCCGGCTGGTCCGGGGCCACCGCCGCCGGTCGACTCCTCGAACGCGATCTCCGTCGCGAGGAACGGCGGCAGGATGAGCAGCAGCAACACGAGCCCGTGAAGTATCGCCGAGAAGACGATGCCCTCACCGCCGCGACGATCGTGGTCCGGGATCCCATGGAGGGGCCGGAGCGGACGACGCGGTTTGCCGGAAGGCAGGATGGCTGGGCTGCTCACAATTGGATGACGACGTGGCTGGACGGTGCGGAACCGGGAGAACACTTCGCACCGGCTTTCCTCAGTCTATCTATCTAATAGTACGGCGGACGAGCCCCGAAAGGTTCGTCCGCCGCAGGACCTGCTGGACTCGCGGACTACTTCGCGGCGTCCTTCGGCGTGACGCCGATGACCTTCACGCCGGAACCGCGCGCGACATCCATCGCGAAGATGACGTCCTGGTACTTCACGGTCGGGTCGCCCTTGATGAACATGATCTTCTCGGGGCGGTTGTCGTAGATCTCGTGCAGGCGCGTTCCCAAGGTCTCCTTGGTGAGCGGCTCCTTGTTGACGGCGAACTGCCCGTCGGGGAGCACTTCCATGACGATCTGGTCCGACGCGTTGTTGGCGGTGACCACCGCCGGTTCCGGGTCGGGCAGCTGCATGTCGATCGCCTTTCGCATCATCGGCTGCATGATCATGAAGATGATCAGCAGCACGAGCATGATGTCGATCATGGGCACGACGTTGGGCTCGTTGTTGAGCCCGCTATTGTGGCCACCAGTGCTCATTCCCATGGTCGTCTCCTACGGTGTCTTCGCGGTAGGCTGCTTGATCTCGTCCCCGGCCACCGAGGACTCGGTCCCCGGTTGCTGGTCCGTGATCGCGGCGACCACGCGGACGCCGTTCCGCGACGCGATGTCCATCGCGTCGAGGATCTTGCCGTACTCGAGGCCCTTGTCGGCCTTCAGGTAGAGGATCTGGTCGACCGTGCGGATCGTGTAGAGCCGCTTGAGCTCGGTCCCGAGGTCCTCGTTCCGGATCGGCTTCTTGTTCAGGAAGTACTGGCCGTACTTGTCGATGCCGAGGATCTGGTCTTCATCCTCTTCCGGGTGCGCCTTCAGGTTGATGCCCGAAGGCGGCTCCGCGGTGAAACCCGTCGCGATCGCCGGCGTCACCACCATGAAGATGATGAGCAGCACGAGCATCACGTCGATCATGGGGACGACGTTCGGCTCCGCCTTGACGCCGCCCGCCGCGTTCACTGACATTCCCATCGCGAATCCCTCCTGGGATCGTCGAGGCGATTACTGCGAGATCGGGGCGTTGCCGCCGGCCTTGGTCGAGAACTCACGCGTGAAGCGCGAGCGCCCGAACTCGCCCGAGACACCCTTGATCAGGTAGTCGATCATCTCCTTCGAGACGTAGGTCATCTCGGAGGTGAGGTTGTCGATCTTGGTCTGGAAATAGTTGAAGAACCACACCGCCGGGATGGCCACGAGCAGGCCGAAGCCGGTCGCGATGAGCGCCTCGGCGATGCCGACCGTGATCGCGGCGATGCCGGTCGAGCCCGACGTGCCCATCGCGGCGAACGCGTTGATGATGCCGAACACCGTGCCGAGCAGGCCGACGAACGGCGAGGTCGAACCGACCGTCGCGAGCACGGCAAGGCCGCGCTTCAGCGAGACGATCTCGACGAGCATGTTGCGCTCGACGGCGCGCTCGGCCGAGTTGATGTCGGAGACTGTGACCGAGCCATCGAGGATGAGCGGCTTGACCTCGTCAAGCGCGCCGCCGAGGACGCGGGCGACGTGCGACTTCTTGTACGACTGCGCGAGGTTGATCGCCTCGGAGAGGTTGTCCTCCTCGAGGAACTGCGAGAACTCGGGCGCGAACTTCAGCGTCTCCTTCTGCGCCTTGCGGAGGCCCCACGCCTTGCCGAAGGCGACGGTGAGCGACCACAGCGACATGATCGCCAGCACGAGCCAGATGCCCTTGGCGAACATGGGCGAGTGCTCGAAGATGTAGCCAATGTCCAGATTCATACTGCGAGTCTCCTGGTGGGACGATGGGGAAGAGTCGGGATCACTTCTGGAGTGCGAAGACGAACGGCTGCTGCACGAGCTGCTTCACCTTGCGTCCGCCGATCTCGGCCGGCAGGAACCGCATCTGTGGCAGGGCGCTGCGCACCGCCGCCTCGAAGAGGTCGTGGGACTTGCGGATCACCTTGAACGAGCCCGACTCCACGCGGCCGAGCGTGTCGACGACGAACTGCGCGAGCACCTCGCCTTCGACGCCCGCCGAGCGGAGGATGTCCGGGTAGCGCGGCTGGCCCGTGCCGGGCACCGGCGCGACCGGCTTCTCCACCTGGAAGTCGAAGTAGGGCTGGTCGCTGAGGGGCGCCGTACCGCCGACGACGCCGGCAGCGATGCCGCCCGCGACGCCGCGGCCGGAGAAGTCATCCTCGTTCGTGAGCTTCTTGGAGAGGTCGATGTCCGGGATCACGTCGGGGATGTTGATCGGTGCGGTGAGCACCTGGAACCCCTTCGCGACCGGGGGCGCGGCCACCACGTCGGGCGGCGGGGGCGGCTCATCGGGCGGCGGCGGCTCGTCCTTCTTGATCTCGACGAAGTCGACCTTCTGCTGGATCTCTTCCGCAACGGCCTCGCCCACCTGCTTCGTTGCGATCAACGAGCCGGTGATCACGGCGGCGTGGAAGACGATCGAGAAGATCGTCCCGCCCAGTGTCCGCTGCTTCGCAGGCCGGGACTCGATCAGGTTGTTGAACACGCGTCCGTCTCCAAGAGTGAAAAGTCGCGTGACGGCGCCCTATTGGCCCTCAGGGGCGTCGACCGTGCCTAGAAAGTATCCGGCACCTGAACGGGCGGTAATCGGGGGAACATTAAGATTCCCTTAATGCGAAATGAGCTTTCGCCGACCCCATCCGCCCCCTCTGCCGGAGGCCCTCCGAGCACTGGAGGACTATACCCGTGCAAGATGACGTTGGCGCACACGGCACGATGACGATTTCGTGAATCTTCGACGCCCCCGGAGCCTTCAGGAGGGGGCGATCGGGGCAGGTTCCGCGGGCAGTGACACCGTGAACGTGCTGCCGCGCCCGAGGCGCGACGCGACATTGATCGACCCGCCATGCGCATGCGCGATCCACTGGGCGATCGCGAGTCCGAGTCCGAAGCCACCGCGCTCCGAGCCGCGCGACCGCGCGCGGTCGGCGCGCCAGAAGCGGTCGAAGATGAACGGCAGGTCCGCCGCCGCGATCCCCTGCCCCGTGTCGTGGACCGCGAAGGCCGCATGATCGCCACGCCGCTCGAGCGCGACCGTCACCGCGCCGTCGTGCGGCGTGTACTTGAGCGCGTTGGTGAGGAGGTTGAGGAAGAGCTGGCGCAGTCGCACGCGATCGCCGAGCGTCACCACCGGCTCGTTCGCGGCGAGCGTCACCGTCACGCCGTTCGCCTCGCCGAGGATCGTCGCCGTCTCGAAGACGTCGACGACCATCGCCTGCAGGTCGACCGGCTCGCGATGGATGTCGAAGCGGCCTTCGTCGGCGCGCGCGAGCGTGAGCAGCGAGTCCACGAGATCCGACATCCGTGCCGTCTCCGCGAGCGCTTCCTCCAGCGGCTGCAGGAGTTCCGTCGAGACCCCGGGCGTGCCCATGGTACGCTCGATGTCGGCGCGCAGCACGGTGAGCGGCGTCTTGAGCTCGTGGCTCGCGTCGGCGGTGAATCGGCGCAACGCGGCGAACGAGCCCTCGAGGCGCGAGATCATCGCGTTCAGCGTCGCGGAGAGGCGGTCGAGCTCGTTCTCGTCGCTCTCCACCGGGAGGCGCCGGTGCAGCGAGCGGCCGTCCTCGATCGCCTCGAGGTCGGCGATGAGGTGATCGACGGGCTCGAGGTTGGCGCCGGCGAGGCCCCAGGCCGCGATCACCGAGAGGAAGAAGATCAGCGGGAACGAGACGAGGATCGTGGGGAAGATGTCCAGGTTGAACAACTCGAGCTCGGTCGCCGGCACTGCCGCGACGACGCGCAGCGACGGGCCGCGCTGCATCGGCCGCTCGAAATGCGCCTGCACGAAGAGCTTGAGGCCGAGCGAGTCCATCGTGATGAGCCCCGCCGGCCGCGCGGGCGTGAAGACCCGCAACGCGGCCTGCAGGAACGCCGCCTGGTCGCGCGCGCCCAGCTGCGCCACGGGGTGGCTGGCGTAGAGCAGTCGCATCGAGTCCGCGACCACCACGTAGCCGGGCAGCGCCGCGAGCCGGCTCCCGACGCTCGCCGAGAGGCGCGGCTGGCGGTTCGACTCCTCGCCGATGACGACGCTCTCATAGAGACCCGTGCCCGACTGCTCCACGACGAACGAGCCGAGCGTGACGATGTTCTGCACGCGCTGTTGCAGCACGTCCTGCGCCGCCTTGCGGCTCGCCGAGAGCATCACGGCGGCGAAGATGAGCAGCGTCGCGCCGAGGGCGATCGCGTACGCGAGCGTCAGCCGGCCGCGGATGCTGCGCACGGCGGCTCAGCCTCTCAGGACGTAACCCACCCCACGCACCGTGGTGATGAGCTTCGTGTCGTGCGGCGCGTCGATCTTCTTGCGCAGGTGGTTGATCACCACGTCGACGATGTTCGTGCCCGGGTCGAAGTGGTAGCCCCACGCGTACTCGGTGATGAGCGTGCGCGAGAGGACGCGCCCCGCGTGGCGCGCGAGGTACTCGAGGACGAGGAACTCCTTCGGCGTGAGCTCGACCGGCTTGCCGGCGCGCGAGACCTCGCGCGCGTCGAGGTCCACGACGAGGTCGGCGACGGCGATGCGCGGCGAGACGATCGACCGTGGACGGCGCGCGAGCGCCTCGACGCGCGCGAGCAGCTCCTCGAAGGCGAAGGGCTTGGTGACGTAGTCGTCGGCGCCGGCGCGCAGCGTCTCGACCTTGGCATCCACCGCGTCCTGCGCGGTGAGCACGAGCACCGGCTTCTCGAAGCCGCGCGAGCGCAGGTTGCGGAGCACCTGCTGCCCCGAGCGTCCCGGCAGGCGCAGGTCGAGCACGATGATGTCATAGGGCTGCGACCGCGCGAGGGCTTCGCCCTCCTCGCCGTCGGCGACGAGGTCGACCGACCAGCGCTGCTCCTCGAGGCCGCGCTTCACGAACTGGCCGACCGTCGGGTCGTCCTCGATCACCAGGACCTTCATCAGGCCACCACCGGCAGGATCACGCGGAATGTGCTGCCCTGTCCGAGTGTGCTGTCCACCTCGATCCTCCCCTCGTGCTCATGCACGATGCCGTAACAGATGCTGAGCCCGAGCCCCGTGCCCTGGCCCTGCGGTTTCGTCGTGTAGAACGGTTCGAAGATCTTGCCGAGCTCGCTGCGCGCGATCCCGTGCCCCTGATCCACCACCTCGGCGATCGCGCCGCCCGCTGCGTCGGCGCCACGGCGCGTGATGATGCGCACCGTCCCCTTCTCGCCCATCGCGTCCATCGCGTTGAGCAGCAGCGCCATGAAGACCTGCACGAGCTGCTCCGTGTTCGCCTGCGGCACCCGGCCCACCATCGGGTCGAGCTCGGTCTGCACGGTGAGCTTCTTGAAGCGCACGTGGTGCTTGAGCAGGAAGAGCGTGCGGTCGATGACCTCGTTCAGGCTCACGCGTTCCTTGCGCGCCTGCTTGGGCCGGCTGAAGTCGAGGAGGCCGTCGACGATCTGCTTGCAGCGCACGACCTCCTTGTCGATGATGTCGATGAAGTCGCTCGTCTCGGGCGCGATCGTCACGCCCGAGCGCGAGAGGTCGTCCATGCGGTAGCCCAGCGACTCGGCGCAGGCGGCGATCGTCGCGAGCGGGTTGTTGATCTCGTGCATCACGCCGGCGGCGAGCTGCCCAACCGCGGCGAGCTTCTCGGCCTGGGTGAAGCGCTCCTGGGCCTGTCGCCAGTCGGTGATGTCCTCGCCGATCGTGATCACGTGCGTGACGGGGCCGTCGCCGAGGCGCATCGGGATCTTCGTGATGCGATATGTGCGCTGCTCGCCCGACGCGAGGCTCTCCATCTGGTACTCCTGCATGCGCCCGATCGAGAAGACGTCGTCGAATTCGCGTCGGAGCATCTCGGCCGGCTGGCGATGGAGGATCTCGAAGATCGTCTTGCCGATCGCCTCGTCGCGCGAGACGCCCTGCATGCCGGTCTCGCGCTTGCGATTCCAGCTCTGGATGCGGTACTCGCGGTCGATCACGTACAGGCCGAGCGGCAGCGAGTCGATGATCTTCTCGGTGAAGCGGCGGCCCCGCTCGATCTCGGCCGTGCGGGACGCCACCTCGACCTCGAGCTGCCGCGAGCGCTCGGCGTGCGCCAGCTCCGGGGCCAGCACGTC
>Ga0137353_1000039_pt1 | contig 26985 bp, 20 predicted proteins | sample EasRivERMLT760_2_FD_104759 | JGI IMG/M metagenome (GOLD analysis project Ga0137353, IMG submission 104759) | Soil microbial communities from meander-bound floodplain in the East River, Colorado, USA - East River MetaG ERMLT760_2 | ecosystem: Environmental > Terrestrial > Soil > Floodplain ...
GACGACGGTGCGCTTCACCTCGGCGAGCTCCTCGAGCGTGTCGATCCCCCTCATGCCGAGGTGGTCGGAGCGGACGTTGAGCACCGCGCCGACGTTCACGTAGCGCGTGCCCATGCCGGCACGCAGCAGGCCGCCGCGGGCGACCTCGAGCACCGCGACGTCGATCGACGGATCGGAGAGGACGGTGCGCGTGGCGACCGGACCGGTCATGTCGCCCTCGACGGTGCGCTGGCCGTCGATGTAGACGCCGTCGGTGGTCGTGAGGCCCGGCACCATGCCGCCCATCTTGCAGATGTGGGCGAGCATGCGCGACGTGGTCGTCTTGCCGTTCGTGCCCGTGATCGCGGCGATGGGCACGACGGTCGGCACGCCGGGCGGGAAGAGCATCTCGATCACCGGGCCGGCGACGTCGCGCGGGCGCCCTTCGCTCGGGGCGCTGTGCATGCGGAAGCCGGGGGCGGCGTTCACCTCGCAGATGGCGCCGCCGTGCTTCTTGTACGACAGCGTGATGTCGGGAGAGAGGAAGTCCACGCCGCCCACGTCGAGGCCGATCGCCTGGATCGCGCGGACCGCCATGTCCGCGTTGTCGGGATGGATCACGTCGGTGACGTCGGTGGCGGTGCCGCCGGTGCTGAGGTTGGCGGTGGAGCGGAGATGGACGATCTCGCCCTTGAGCGGCACGGTGTCGGCGGTGCGTCCCTTCTCCTCGAGCAGCCGGTTCGCCTGCGCGTCGAGCTCGAGGCGCGTGAGCACCTTCTCGTGCCCGATGCCGCGGCGGGGATCCTGGTTCACCGCCTCGATGAGCCAGGCGACATTGTGCTTCCCGTCGCCGACGACGTGGCCGGGCGTGCGCCTGGTGGCCGCGACGAGCGTGCCATTCACGACGAGCAGGCGATGGTCGTCGCCGATGATGTAGCTCTCGACGAGCACCGACCTCGACACGTCCTGCGCGGCAGCGAAGGCGGCGCGCACGGCCTCCTCGGTGGTGAGGTGGATCGCGACGGCGCGGCCATGGTTGCCGTTGTACGGCTTCACCACGACGGGATAACCGATGCGGCGCGCGGCGCGCGCCGCGGCATCGGCGCTCTGCACCAGCTCCTGCTTCGGCACGGGGAGACCGAGCGTCTGGAGGATCTTGTTCGTCTCCTCCTTGTCGCTCGCGAGTTCCACGGCGATGTGCGAGGTGCGACTGGTGATGGTCGCCTGGATGCGCTGCTGGAACCGGCCGTAGCCGAGCTGGATGAGCGACTGGCTGTTGAGCCGGATCCACGGAATGCCGCGCGCCTCGGCGGCCAGCACGATGGACGCGGTGCTCGGCCCGAGTGCGCGGCGCTGCGCATAGCGGATGAACGCGTCGCGTTCGGCGGGGAAATCGAACGGCGCCGTCGCCTTGTCACCCCGTGCTTCGGCGGGGAGGAGCGAATCGAGGAGCCGCATCGCGAGTTCGCCCGCTTCAAGGCCCTGATCGCGCTGTTCGTATTCGTAGACCACCGAGTAGACGCCGGGGCGGTCCCCACTGCGCGTCTTGCCGAAGGTCACGCGGAGTCCGGCGACGTTCTGCAGCTCGATCGCGACATGCTCGAGCACATGACCGAGCCACGTGCCCTCGTCCTCGGTCATGCGCCGGATGAATCCGCCCGGCTCGCCGTAGGAACAGCCATGCTCGCGCAGTCCGGGCAGCGCGGCGAGGAGCCCGTCGACGAACGCGGCGCCGAGTCGCGACGTGGGCCACGCTTCGAGTTCCTCGAGGTCGAGCTCGAGGCGGATGACCGGGAAGTGGGCGTAGTGCGACGGACCGACGTACACGGCGCGGTCGAGGACTCTCATGAGTCCTAAGGTCGCACTACTCCTTCGTGACCGCGAGGGCGCCGGCCGAGGCGTGGCGCGTGTGGAGGTTGAACGTCGCGCCGCGGACGAGCACGTGCATCGTGAGGCCGAGCATCGAGACGGAGTCGTTGGGGCCCGCCTGGTCCATGCTCGAGAACTTGAGCTTCGCGGCGTCCACCACCGTGAGCGTGCCGCTCCCTTCGACCTCGACCGTCTGGTCCGGCCCGATGAAGGCCGCCGTGTCCTCGTCGAGCCCGAGGCCGATGAGGAAGGGATTGAACGCGAGCGCGGTGATCAGCCGCCCGAGCCGGTTGCGCTGCGTGAAGTGCTGGTCGATGACGACGCGATTGGTGAGGCCGAGCCCCGGCGCGAGCGTGACCGAGCCAGCGTGCGGCGTGACGCCGTCCTCACCGAAGGCGATCATGTGTTCGGAGAGGAAGCTCGCCCCCGCACTCGTGCCGGCGATGTGCACGCCGTTCGCGTTGCGTTCGCGCAGCAGCCGCGCGACGCCGGTGCCGCCGAGCAGCGTCGCGAGCCGCAGCTGGTTCCCACCGGTGAGGAAGATCCCGTCGCACTCGGCGATCTCCTCGAGGCGGCCCGCCTCGCCCGCATCGCGGCGCGTGTCGAAATCGACGACGCGCACCTCGCCCGCGCTGAGCTCGGTGAAGATGCGCTTGTAGCGTTCGCCGGTGTCGGCGAGGCGCGAGGCGGTGGGGATGACCATGATGCGCGCATCGCGCCCGCCGCAGAGCTGCACGAACCGCTCGAGGATCACGGGGTCGTGCTCCTTCTGCTCGCCACCGCCGATGGGGACGATCCAGCCACGCGTCGCGCCGTCGGGGACCTTGGGCGGGCTCATCGCACGCCCGCCATCGCTTCGAACGTGCCCGCGCGCACCGAACGCTCGGCGCGGACGTGCCAGTTCCCGTTCGCCATCACGTCGGTGATCGCTCCGTGGTCGTCGATGATGACGAGGTCGGCGTCGCAGCCCGCGGCGATGCGGCCCTTCTTGGTGAGGCGCAACAGTCGCGCTCCGTTGCTCGTGAAGGCGGGGAGCACGCGCTCGAGCGGCTGGCCGGACCTGAGCAGCTCGGCGAGCGTGCGCGCGAGGTCGCCCGGGTCGCCGACGCCCATGCGCGAGACGCGGCCATCCGCGTCGAACTCGGGGAGGCAGCCGCCGCCGTCGGAGCTGATCGTCACGCGATCCGCCGGCGCGCCCGAGTCGAGGTAGCGGCTCAGCGCGACCTCGGCCGGCCACGCATCCTCTCCGTCCGCGACGGGGAAGGCCGTGATGTCGATGTGCGAACCGGCCTTGGCGAGCGCGATCGCTTCCTCGAACAGCGCCTTCCGGCGGTTCACGTGCGTGGGATGGAAGACGCTGCGCGGCAGCTCGGAGTGCGCGAGCGCGTCGCGGATGGGCTCGAGGCCCTTCGCGCCGTCGCCGACGTGCAGGTGCACGAGCCCGGCCTTCCCGGTCATGAGCCCGCCCACGTGTGCTTCGCTCGCAAGCCGCAGCAGTTCATCGCGCGTCGGCTGGCTGGAGCGATGGTCGCTGATCGCGCACTTCGCACCGAGGATGCACTCGATCGCCGCGAGGTCACCGCGCACGCTGCCGGTGATGGTGACGGGCGGCACGTGATACCCGGCGGTCCACGCCCACGCCGAGAGCCCTTCGTTGCGCAGCCCGTGCACGGCCGTGACGAGTTCACGCGGATGCCGCGAGGCGTCGTCGGTGCCGAGCAGCGCGACGACGCTGGTGATGCCGTTGCGCGTGAACCGGGACAGCGTGAGCGGCGGCACCTTGGTCTCGGGGCCGGCTTCGCCGCCGCCACCGGTGAGGTGGACGTGCAGGTCGATCAGTCCCGGCACGAGTCGCCGGCCATCGACATCGGTCACCTCGACGTCGAGGCTCGCGCCGAGTTCTGGCGCGGCCGCGCCGATCCACACGACTTCGCGGCCCGCCAGTAGCACATGGCGCACGCCGAGCGATTCGGGGGCGTACAGTCGGGCGTTCGTGAGGAGTCGAAGCACGGCTCAAACTTAGCTTCGCTCGCGCTGCATTTGGACCTGTACTGCGGCGCTTGGCCGACATTCGTGCGCTGCTTCGCGACCGGAGGGGGATCGCCCCGGCGATGCTCTCGGACGTCGCTTCGCTCGTCCTGCGGCCGCATCGCCGGCAGCGACCCCCTCCGGCCGCGCCGCCACGCTTGGGTGTCGCGCACGCACCTCGAGCCTGGCGGTGTGCTGCGCGAGCGCGCAGCGCTCGCGCACGCGGTTCAGCGCATCGCCCACGCTCCCGGCGGCGCCGCGCGAAGAGGGCTCGAACGCGCGAGCTGGGGCGTGAGCTCGAGCGTGGGCTGGGGCGCGACCTGGGCGTTGAGCAGGGCGCGCGTTGGACTGTCTGGGCGCTAGCTGCGCGAAAGCCGAGCGCGTGCCGGGCGCGAGCCGGGCCGCGAGCTGGGCCGCGAGCTGGGCCGCGAGCTGGAGCGCGAGCTGGAGCGCGAGCTGGAGCGCGAGTTGGAGCGCGAGCTGGGCCGCGAGCTGGGGCGCGAGCGGAGCCAGGGGAGGGAGGCGCGAGGGAGCCGACTCGGACGACCCGGCCGCAGGACGAGCGAAGCGAAGTCCGAGAGGGTCGGCCGATCGGCTTCCTCGTGCCGACCGACAAGCGCCGAAGCGTGCCGACCGACAAGCGCCAAAGCGTGCCGACCGACAAGCGCGAATCTCAGCGCTGCCGCCGCAGCCACTCCAGAGGATCGACGGCGACCCCATCCCGCGGCCGCATCTCGAAGTGCAGTCGCGGCGGCAGGTCGGGATCCGACTGCCCGACCGTTCCGATCACGTCGCCCTTCACGACCTTCTGCCCGCGCCGCACACTGGACGTCTGCAGCGACGAATAGATCGAGTACGCACCGCCGCCGTGCTGGATGATCACCATCATGCCATACGTCCCCGACTGCTCCGCGAGCGCCACCTCGCCCGCCTGCACCGCCTTCACCGGCGTTCCCATCGGCGCGCTGATGCCGACGCCGTTCCACCGGATGGTCGTGCTGTTGCTCGGATTCATCAGTCGCCCGAAGCGATAGATGACGCTGCCCTGCACGGGCCAGTCGAGCTGGCCGATGTCCTCGCTGGTGAGCGAGCGGCGCGGAGGCGCGGCGTTGGGACGCGACTCGGAGCGGCGGCGCGCCTCTTCGAGCGCCGCGATCACGCCGGCGAGCCGCTGTTCGTCGCGCTGCACCTGCCGCAGCCGATCCTCGGCCTGCTTGGCCTGCGCCTGGATCTGTGCGAGCGTGCGCCCGCGCTGCAGCTCGAGCCGGCGGAGCCGCGCCTCCTCCTCGGCCTTCACCTTGCGATTCGTCTCGATGTCGGAGCGCAGCCGCACGAGCAGGCGGCGCTGCGCGTTGATCTGCCCGCCGAGCGCCTCGACGCGCTTCACGAGCGAGCGGTCGCGCTGGGCGACGAGGTGCAGGTACTTGTAGCGCGCGACGAGCGAGCCGAACGACTGCGCGGAGAGCAGCGCCTCGACGGTGTAGAGCGGGCCGCGCTTGTAGATCTCCTGCACGCGGCGGCGCAGCGTCGCGCGCTTGATCGCGAGCTCGTCCTGCGTGCGCGCGAGGCTCACGTTGACGTTCTCCACCTCCGACACGAGCGACCCGAGCTGCTGGTCGAGCGAGCGCACGAGTCGCGAGGTCGCCTGTGCCTGGCGCTCGATGTTGGCGCGCTCGACCGAGACGTCGCGCGCCGTGGAGCGCAGCTCCTTCATGCGGTTCTCGAGCGCGAGCCGCTCGGCGCGCAGGCGCTCGAGCTCGGCCTGCTCCTGCTTGAGGCGCTCGGCGGCCTGCGCCGCGGAGGGGGGAAGGGTCCCGCCCTGCGCGCGCGCGGCGTTCGGCGCGCCGAGCGCGAGCGCGCACGCCACGGCGCGCCACATCCTCACGCTCAGACCCGCCGCAGGTGCCGGCCCACGCTCACCGCGCTGCCGACCAACCCGATCAGCGCGCCGCCGAGCACGCCGAGCACCGCGATGCCCGTGTTGAAGTAGCTCGCCTGCACCACGTACTGGCCCACGAACTCGAACGTGGTCCGGGTGAGCACGAGCGCGAGCACGCCACCGAGCAATCCCTTGAGGAAGCCCTCGACGAGGAAGGGCGCCCGGATGAACCCGTTGGTCGCGCCGACGAGGCGCATGATGCGGATCTCGCGGCTGCGCGCGAGCACCGCCATGCGGATGGTCGAGCCGATGATGATCACCGCGACGAGGGCGAAGGTCATGCCGAGCGAGATGCCCACCGCCGAGGCGATGGTGCGCAGGCGGTGCAGCTTCTCGACCCACTCCTCGCCGTAGCGGATGTCGTCGATGAAGTCGTAGACCTCGAGGCGCCGCGCGATCTCGCGCACGTGCGCGGGGTCGCGGTAGCCTTCCTTGAGCCGCACCTCGATGGATGCGGGCAGGATCCCCGCCTCGAAGACATCCTCGAACTCGCCGAGCTCGCGCCGCGCGCGGTCGAGCGCCTGCACCTCGGAGATGAGCAGCACGCTCGCGACCTCCGGGAACGAACTGATGTCGCCGACCGCGGTGGCCGTCGCCTCGGGATTGGTCCCCTCGGCGACGAAGCCGCGGATCTCGACGCGCTCCTCGATGTCGGCGAGCGCGCTGCGCAGGTTGAGCGCGACGAGGCCGAAGAGCCCGAACGCGAAGAGCGAGAAGGCGATCGTCGTCACGCTCAGCGCACTGAGCATCGGCGCGCGCTTGAAGGCGCGGACGGCTTCGCGGACGGCGAGGTTCATCGCGCCTCCTCCGCCTGCGGGCCATCGAGGCGCGAATCGGCTGCTGCACCTTCGAGCCGTGGATCGGCGGCTGCGCCTTCGAGCCGTGGATCGGCGGCGGCACCCTCGAGCAGCGACTCGGCCGGCGGCGCCGCGGCGACGGCGAGGTCGATCGCCGGATTGGGCACGGGCACGTCGAACTCGTCGCCCTCGGCGGGGAACTGCCCACCCGAATCGTAGACGAGCCTGCCGCGGTTCATCTCGAGCGTGCGGTACTGCTGCGCCTTCACGAGCGCGAGGTCGTGCGTCGCCATCATCACGGCGGTGCCGCTCGCGTTGATGTCGCGCAGCAGCTGGAAGATCCCACGTGTCGCGCGGTCGTCGAGGTTGCCGGTCGGTTCGTCGGCGAGGAGGACGATCGGGTCGTTCACGAGCGCGCGCGCGATGGCGACACGCTGCTGCTCGCCGCCCGAGAGCTCGTGCGGCAGCGCGGTCGCCTTGGCGGCGAGCCCCACCTGCGTGAGCGCGCGCGCGACCTTCGGCCCGACCTGCTGGTGCGGCGTGCCGATCACCTCGAGCGCGAACGCCACGTTCTGCTCGGCGGTGCGGTCCTCGAGGAGCTGGAAGTCCTGGAAGACGACGCCGAGCCGGCGGCGCAGGGCGGGGATCTCCTTCATCGTCATCACCGCCGACGACTGGCCCGCGAACTTCATCTCGCCCGAGGTCGGGCGCTCGTCGACGTAGATCAGCTTGAGGACCGTGCTCTTCCCCGCGCCCGACGGACCCGTGAGGAAGACGAACTCGCCACGGTTCACGTGGAACGAGACGTCGTCGATCGCCGGACCGCCCTTGGGATACTGCTTGGTGACGTGGGTGAAGCGGATCATCGGGTCACTTCAGGGCTTGTTCGAGGTCGGAGATGAGGTCCCCGACATCCTCGAGCCCGATGCTGAGGCGCAGGAACCCGTCGGGGATCCCGAGGCGTGCGCGCTCGGCGGGGGTCATCTTCGCGTGCGACGTGTAGCGCGGCTCGCTGATGAGCGAGTCGACGCCACCGAGGCTCGGCGCGTGCGTGATGAGGCGCAGCCGGCGCAGGAACCGCTCGGCCGCCTTGCCGCCGCCGGCGAGTTCGAGCGCGAGCATGCCGCCGAACCCGTCGAGGATCTCGCCCGCGACCTTGTGGTCCTCGTGCGACTTGAGCCCCGGATAGTGGACGCGCTTGATCTCCTTGCGCTCCTCCGCCCACTCGGCGACCTGCATCGCGCTCGCGTTGGCGCGCTGCACGCGCACGTCGAGCGTCTTCACGCCGCGCTCGAGCAGCCAGAGCGCGAACGGGTCGGGCGTCTGGCCCCAGAGCATCTCCTTCTGGAGCACCTCGTCGATGTAGGCCTGCGTCCCCGCGACGACGCCGGCGAGCACGTCGTGGTGGCCGTTGAGGTACTTCGTCGCCGAGTGGATCACGACGTCGGCGCCGTGGTCCATCGGGCGGAAGTTCACCGGGCTCGCGAAGGTCGAGTCGACGACGAGCGCGAGGCCCTCGGCCTTGGTGAGGTACGAGATGGGGCGCAGGTCGATGACGCGGCAGGTCGGGTTGACGGGCGACTCGACGAAGACGGCGCGCGTCTCCTTGCGCAGGCGCTTGCGGAACGACCGCGGCTCGAACGGATCGACGAGCGTCACCTCGATCCCCATCGCCGCGAACTCCTCGAGGAAGAGCCGGTGCGTGCCGCCGTAGATGTACATCGACGACAGCAGGTGGTCGCCGGGACGCAGCAGCGCCATGAGGGCGCAGGCGGTCGCGCCCATGCCGCTCGAGAGGACGAGCGATGCCTCGGCGCCCTCGAGCAGCGCGAGCCGCTTCTGCAGCCGCTCGGCGTTGGGCGTGTTGCCGTAGCGCGTGTACTTGAGGCCCTCGGCGGTGCCGAGCGCCTGGAGGTGGTTCACCGACTGCACGAGCGGCTCGACGACCGGGTCGCCGGGGCGATGGACGTCACGCGCGCCGTGGATCACGAGCGTGGAGAGCGAGGGGCCCTTGTTGGCTTTCGTGCGTGGCACGGGTGACCTCAGGCGAGATTCGTGGTGAGCACCGGCCGGTGCTCGACGTCCATCTTGACGAGCCGCACGATCTCCGTGACGGCGATGCCAGCGAGGTCGCGAACGACGATGCCGCCCTTGGGAAGCAACTCGTCATACACCACCGGGGAGAGTTCGTGGCGGCGCGGGCCGTAGACCCAGACGAGCTCGCCGTCCTCGATGAGCCGCATGCGTGCATCCTCGGGCCGCACCTTCACGAGCGGGCCGCGCTCCGTGTCGGAGGCGCGCGTGGCGATGTAGCCCACGACCTGCAGCGGGAGGAAGGCGCGGCTCATCAGGCGACCCGGCCCAGCGGGCAGTAGCCGTCGTCGACGCGGCAGAGGAGGCGGCGCCGCGCGAGCGACTCGAGCAGTTGCTCGGCCTCCTGAACGGTGAGGCCTGCGTCGGCCGGCAGGGTCTCCGCGCTCGCGATGCCGCTGATCATCACGAGGTCCCAGAGCCACCGCTCGCGGTCGGTCACCGCGCCGACGAGCCGCGCGCCGTCGGGGAACTGCACCACGAGCGCGAGGCCGTGCGCGAGTAGGACCGACTCGATGGCCTCGACGTGATCCTCGCTCACGCCACGGATGACGACGTAGCCGTCGCGCGGCGGATGCTCGGTGGAGAGCGGGATCATGAGCTTCGCGACGAACTCGTCGGCGCAGGAGCGGTCGAGGATCCCGATGTGCGTGAAGTCGAGGAACGCGACCGAGCCGTCGGCGAGGCCGGCGAGCTGGCGCTCGATGAGCGTGCGCACCGCGGCACCGGTGCGCCGCGTGACGAGATCATGATACGGCATGCTCATCGAGTCTTCGAGCGCGACCTGGACGTCGATGTGCGTCATGGCCGGGCCACCCGCTTGGGGATGATGACCTGGAGCTGCGCGCCCGGGAACACGGGCATCCCGTCGGTGCGCGGGAGGTCCTCGTCCCAGTCGGGGATGATGGGCGCGATGCGCGCCGTCCCCGAGCGCACGGTGAGCTTGCCGTCGAAGCGGCTCACCCAGCCGCGGATGCCCTTCATGCCCTGGCCGCGGCCGGGGTCGGAGAAGCGGCTCACGCCGCCGATCACGCCGGTCTCGAGCGCGATGCCATCGTCCCAGCGGTCGGAGAGCGCGCGCGCGCGGCTCGTCTCGAGCGACCGGCGGAAGCCGACGCCCGCGTCGCAGACGGCGATCTGCACGACGTCGCGTCCCACGCGGCGCTTGGACCAGTTGTAGCGTTGCACCATGACCCAGCCACCGCGTCCCGCATGTTCGATGATGTTGGAGCAGGCCTCGGAGAGCGTCATCGCGAAGCCCATCGTCGCGCGCGGCTCGAGGTCGAGCTTCTGCGTGAGGATCTGCGTCGCCTTCTCCTGTACACGCGTCACGATCGTGTGGACGTCCTCGTTCTTCGCGACGGGCGTCACTTCGAGCAGCACGTCGGAGTCGCCGGCGGAGCGCGCGCGCGGCACGGTGCCCCTCATGGTGAAGAGCTCATCGGCGTACTTGAAGAAGCTGGAGCGGCTCCAATAGCTCGCGGTGTCCCCGTCCTCGGGGGGCGCGAAGTCGGCCTTCTCCTCGCGCGACTGCGCGAGGCAGAGCAGCGCGGTGAGGCCGTACGGGGTGGCGAAGCGGCAGTGGCGGGCGTCCACCAGGACCTTGGCGTCGCCGGGAACCTCGGCGAGCTGCTCGATGACGGTCTCGAAGCTCTGCTCGTCGAGCGACGCGGGGATGGTGATGACGGCGGTCACGGCGTGTGAAGCCCTCCCCGGAGGTGTTGGGCGAGCCCGGTCGCTCCCCGGTGCTCGACATTGCGCGCCGCGGCATCGAGGGCCCGTCGCAGCGCAGCCTCCAATGTATCACCGGCGAGCAATCGCGAGAAATAGGTCGCACCCCACACATCGCCACACCCGGTCGGATCGCCCGGCCCTTGCACGCGCGCCTCGCTCGCCGGGACGAGCGCGGTGCGCAGTGGGCCCGCTCCTGCGCGCGCCGGCGTGCGCAGGTCGTCGATCCCCGTGAAACCGGCCTCCGCGAAATAGACGACCCCACGCTTGCCGAGGGTAACGAGCAGGTTGCGGACGCCCGCGCCGAGCGCGGTCGCGGCGAGCGCGAGCGGGTCGGGCGCCATCATCGCGAGCTCGTCCTCGTTCACCTGCATGATGTCCCAGCAGCCGCACCAGGCGGCGACCTCCTGCAACGGGCGATAGGTGCGCAGCCCATCCGCCTCCACCGCGAGCATGAGCGAATGCAGGTCGCAGTAGATCGGCCCCTTGAAGTGCTGGCGCAGCAGTTGCGCCGTCGCGAGGTCGAGCTCCCAGCCGCTCATGAGGTTCACGTAGAGCGCGTCGAGGTCGTGCAGCAGCGGCCTGAGCCCCGCCCAGCTCCACGAGGGCACGCCGCCCGAGAGGTACTCGCTGCGGCGCTCGTCGGAGTGGTAGCGCAGCTCCACGCGATTGTTCTGCTGCGGCACGGCGATGGGCTCGGCGTCGGCGGCGAGATGGCGCAGTGACTTGAGGAAGCGCCGCGCCTCGACGATCCGGTCCTCGCCGACCTTCGCGAGCGGCACCAGCTCCCAATCGTCGGCGAGCGCGGCGTCGCAGGCGCTCAGCGCGTAGGTGATCCCGCCCCACTCCTCTATGGGTGCCTGCCGCACGTCGCGGCCGTGGATCACGTCCCACACGAAGCTGCCGATCACGCCGAGGCGCTTCCGTCGCGGTGGCGCGCCGGGCGCGCTCACGCCAACCCGTGCGCCTGCGCGAAGGTCGCCACCGCGCCCACCACGCCCGCGTTCCCCGCGAGCGTGCCCGAGACGATGCGGCACGATTCCACCGCGGGCGCGAACGCGCGGCGCCGCACCTCGGCGCGCAGCGGCTCGAAGAGCTGTTCGCCCGCCTGCGTCACGCCGCCCGCGATCACGACGACCTCGGGATTGAAGATGTTGAGGAAGTTCGCGACGCCCACTCCGAGGAACTTCGCCGTCTCGCGGACCACGTGTCCGGCAAGCTCGTCACCCGCCTGCGCCGCCGCGAAGACGGTCGCCGCGGTGATCGCCTTGAGGTCGCCGTCCACCATCTGCGGCATCTTGGAGCTCTCGCCGCCGTGCAGCGCCTCACGCGCGCGCTCGGCGATCGCCGGTCCCGACGCGTAGGCCTCGAGGCACCCATAGTTGCCGCAGCCGCAGCGGCGGCCGGTGGCATCGATGGTCGTGTGCCCGAGCTCGCCCGCCACGTCGCTGATGCCGTGGTAGAGCTTGCCGTTGAGGATGAGCCCGCCGCCGATGCCGGTGCCGATGGTGATGCCGACGACGTGCCTGGCGCCCTTGGCCGCGCCGATCCACCACTCGCCGAGCGTCGCGCAGTTCGCGTCGTTGTCGAGCGTCGCGGGCAGCTTGAGCGCGCTTCCCACGCGGTCGCGGAGCGGGAAGTTCGTCCAGCCGAGGTTGGGCGTGAAGATCACGAGGCCGTTCACGCGGTCGAGCGGGCCGGGTGAGCCGATGCCGACACCGAGGAAGGCGTCACGCTTGCAGCCGGTGGCCGCCATCGTCTCGGCAATCACCTGCTCCGAGAGTTCGACGATGCGACTGACCACCGCGTCGGCCCCGAGCTCGGCGCGCGTGGGTACGGAGTGCATCGCGAACTGGGACGCGCCGTCGGCGGTCATGGCGCCGGCGACGATGTTCGTGCCGCCGAGATCCACGCCGATGATGTAGCGTCCCACTGCATCCTTGCGGCCCGTGCTCCCCGTCAATCCTCCTCCCGTTTCAGCTGTCGTGCCCCCGAGGCGGTGGCTAGCTTTCGCGCCAGAGTCCGCGTCCCTCGCGGCCCCACAAAGGTAACGCCCCACCATGCGCCTGTCCGTCGTCCTCACGACCTACAACCATCCAGAGTGGCTCGAGAAGGTCCTCTGGGGGTTCGAGGCGCAGACGCACCGCGACTTCGAGGTCCTGGTGGCCGACGACGGGTCCGACGACCGGACCCGTGCGACGATCGAGCGGCTGCGCCCGCAGCTCGGATTCGAGGTCGTGCACGTGTGGCACGAGAAGCAGGGGTTCCGGAAATGCACCATCCTCAACGCGGCCATCGCGCGCTCGAAGGGTGAGTACCTCTTCTTCTCCGACGGCGACTGCATCCCGCGGCGCGACGTGCTCGCGACGCATGCGGCGCTCGCGCGGAAGGGCCGGTTCCTCTCGGGCGGCTACCTGAAGCTGCCGATGGAGACGAGCCAGGCGATCACGCGCGAGGACATCGCCGCCGGGCGCGCGACCGACTACGCGTGGCTGCTCGCGCACGGCACGCCGTCCGACAAGCGGTCGCGGCGCCTTGCGTGGAGCCCCTTCATGGCGCGGCTGCTCGATGCCGTGACGACGACGCGCGCCTCGTTCAACGGGCACAACGCGAGCGCCTGGCGCGACGACCTCGTGCGCGTGAACGGCTTCGACGAGCGCCTCGAATGGGGCGGACTCGACCGCGAGATCGGCGAGCGGCTGGAGAACGCCGGCGTGCGCGGGATGCAGGTGCGTCATCGCACCATCGTCGTGCACCTCGACCACGGCCGCGGCTACAAGCGGCCCGAGGCGATCGCGAGGAATCGCGCGATCCGCGACGAGGTCGCCGCGCAGAAGCTCACGCGTGCGCCAGAGGGGCTCGACCGCCATCTCGCCGCACTCGGTGCCCCTGCTGGGAGCGGCCGCTGAGGGTCCTCATCGTCAACTCGGTCGCGCTCAACGTGGGCGACGCGGCGATCCTGCAGGGCGAGATCCGCGCGCTGCGCACCATCCTCGGCGACGACATCGAGATCGACGTCGCCGAGCAGACGCCGACCGTGGCGCGGCGGCTCTACCCGTCGATCCGCTTCCATGCGGGGCTGCACGTGCAGCATGCGCACTGGCCGCGCTGGCGTTCGCACGGCGGGGTGGCGTCCATCCGGAAGCGGCGAACGAAGCTCGCGGTGTGGCTGCTCACGCGTGCGCCTTGGCTCGCGCGCGCGATCATGACGGCGGAGCAACGGCAGCACCTGCGACGGATGGCCGCGGCCGATGTCGTGGTCGCGACGGGTGGGACGTACTTCGTGGAGCACTACGACTTCACGGCGAAGGCGCACGAGGTGCTGGTGGCGCAGGCGCTGGGCAAGCCGACGTTCCTGTTCACGCAGTCGATGGGGCCGTTCACCCGGCCGAAGAGCCAGGAGAAGATGCGGCGGATCGTGGCGGGGATCACGGGTGTGTTCCTGCGCGATGAGCGGTCGCGTGGGCACCTCACGGCGATCGGCGCGGACGCGGGGAAGCTGAGCGTCCACGCCGACTTGGCGTTCGCGCTCGCGACGCCGGAGCGCGCGCGTCCCGCGGGCACGAGCGCGGCCGCGTCCCCTTCGGCGTCCTCCAACCCTCCCCGCGCCCGCGTCGCGATCTCCGTGCGAAGCTGGTCGCACTTCAAGAAGGGCAGCGGCGGCGACGCGGGCGATCGCTACCGCCGCGCGGTGGCTGATTGCGCGCGCACGCTCGCGCGCGGCGGCACCGAGGTGACGTTCCTCTCGACGTGCCAGGGCGTGCCCGAGTACTGGACCGATGATTCGCGGTACGCCTCGGCGCTCGTGGCGGACCTGCTGCCGAACGAGCCGAACGTGCGGGTCGATACGCGGTTCCGCACGCCGGAACAGCTCGCCGAGGAGCTGCGGACGTACGACGTCGCGATCGCGACGCGGATGCACTTCGCCATCCTCGCCCTCTGCGTCGCGACCCCCGTGGTCGCGATCGCCTACGAGTTCAAGTCGCGCGAGCTGCTGCGCGCGATGGGGCGCGAGGCGTGGGCGTTCGACATCGAGGATGTCACCGGGGAGGGATTGGTGAAGGCGACGCACGAGGCGCTCGCGGGCGGCGACGCCCTGCGCAGCGAGATCACGCAGCAGGTGCAGGCGTATCGCGACGATGCGATCGGGCCGGCGCGACGCATCGCGGCGGCGCTATGAGCGATCGTCGCACCGCGATCATCTTCCGCAAGCGCATCCTTCCGTGGAGCGAGACGTTCATCGCCGCGCAGAGCGGTGCGATGACGCGCTACGCGCCCGTGCTCGTCGGCTACTCGCGCGACCCGAGCGGGGCGGCGTACCTCGTCGGCCGGCCGCAGCTGCTGCTCAACGAGCACAGCCTCTTCCCGGCGCTCGAGAAGTTCCTGCTGAAGAGCGCCGGCCGCGCCCCGAGCCGCTGGCTCCGCGCCATCGCCGACACGAAGCCGGCGGTGCTCCACGCGCACTTCGGCTCGAGCGCACTTCCCGCGAGCCGCATCGCGAAGGCGCTCGGCATCCCGCTGGTGGTGACCTACCACGGGATGGACATCACCGTGCGCGCGAAAACGGAGGCCGAGTCGGCGCGACGGCGCGCGGCGTTCGCCGCGGCGCAGCGCGTGATAGCGGTGAGCGAGTTCATCGCGGCGGCGCTGCGAGCGGCAGGGTGTCCCGAGGAGAAGATCACGCGCCACTACATCGGAGTGGACACGGCGAAGTTCACGCCGGGCACCGAGCCGCGTTCGGCGAGCGACGTGCTCTTCGTGGGGCGGCTGGTGGACAAGAAGGGAGTGATCCACCTCGTGCGGGCGATGGCGGTCGTTCGCAAGACGGTGGCGAACGCCGAGCTCGTCATCGCGGGCGATGGACCGCTGCGCGAAGGGCTCGCGCGCGAAGCGGCGCAGCTCGGAGTGCCGGCGAAGTTCCTCGGCGTGCAGACGCCCGAGCAGGTGCAGCAGCTCATGCGGCGCGCGGCGGTGCTGGCGGGGCCGTCGATCGCGGATGACCGGGGGAATGCGGAGGGGCTGCCGATCACGTTCCTCGAGGCGCAGTCCAGTGGACTACCGCTGGTGGTCTCGACGTCAGGGGGGAGCGGGGAAGGGGTCGTCCACCGCGAGACGGGCTACCTGTTCGATCCCGGGGACGAGGCGGCGCTGGCGCGGCATCTCACTTCGCTGCTCGGGGATGCGGGGCTGCGCGCGCGGATGAGTGCGGCGGCGCGGGCTCACATCGTGGCCAACTTCGATCTGGCGAGACAGACTGCGCGGCTCGAGGAGCTCTACGATGAGGTGCGCGCGGAGAAGATGGAAGATGAATGATGAAGGATGAAAGATGAATGACGAACGGCGATGCGGAGTGAGGAACCTCGCATCGCCGTTCACTTTCATCCTTCATCCTCCATCCTCCATCGTGCCGTCAATCAACCTGCAGCACCGCGAGGAAGGCTTCCTGCGGGATCTCCACCGCCCCCACCTGCTTCATCCTCTTCTTGCCTTCCTTCTGCTTCTCGAGGAGCTTGCGCTTGCGCGAGATGTCACCGCCGTAGCACTTCGCCAGCACGTCCTTTCGCAGCGCCTTCACCGTCGTGCGCGCGATGACCTTCTGTCCGATCGCCGCCTGGATCGCCACCTCGAACAGCTGTCGCGGGATGAGCTCCTTCAGCTTGTCGGCGATCTTGCGCCCCCAGTCGTACGACTTGTCGGTGTGCGTGATCACCGAGAAGGCGTCGATCGGGTCGCCGTTGATCAACATGTCGAGCCGCACGAGGTCGCTCCGGCGGTAGCCGAGCATCTCGTAATCGAGCGCCGCGTAGCCACGCGTGAGCGACTTCATCTTGTCGAAGAAGTCGAGGATGATCTCGGCGAGCGGGAGCTCCCAGTCGATCTCGACGCGCGACGTGTCGATATAGTGCATCCCCTTGTACTCGCCGCGCCGGTCGGTGCAGAGCGTCATGATCGCGCCGATGTACTCGGCGGGGACCATGATGCGCGCCTTCACGTAGGGTTCCTCGACCCACTGGATCACCGTCGCCGGCGGCATCAGCGCGGGGTTCTCGACGAGTGTCGTCGAACCATCGGTGAGCGTGACGTGGTACTCCACGCTCGGCACCGTCGTCACGAGATCCAGGTCGAACTCGCGCTCGAGCCGCTCCTGCACGATCTCCATGTGCAGCAAGCCGAGGAATCCGCAGCGGAAGCCGAAGCCGAGGGCGGTGGATGATTCGGGCTGGTACTGCAGTGAGGCGTCGTTGAGCTGCAGCTTCTCGAGCGCGTCGCGCAGGTCCTCGTACTGCTGGGTGTCGGTCGGGTAGACGCCAGCGAAGACGAAGGACCGCACCGCCTGGTATCCCGGCAGCGCCTCGCTCGCCTTGTTCTCGGCGTCGAAGATCGTGTCGCCCGCGCGCGTCTCCTTCACCGAGCGCACGTTGCCGACGACGTAGCCCACCTCGCCCGCAGTGAGCTGGTCGGTCACGACGCGGCGTAGCTGGTTGTAGCCGACCTCTTCGACCTCGTAGACGGAGTCCGACGCGCCGAAGGTGATCTTCGTGCCCTTCTTGATCACGCCGTCGACGACGCGCACGGAAGGGATCGCGCCGCGGTAGCGGTCGTAGAACGAATCGTAGATGAGCGCGCGCAGCGGCTTGGTCGCGTCGCCGCGGGGGACCGGGACCTTCTTCACGACCTCTTCGAGCAGCTCGGGGATGCCGAGTCCTTCCTTCGCGCTCACGAGCAGGATGTCGGCCGGGTCGCAGCCGATGAGGTCCACGATCTCCTGGCGCCGCTTCTCGGGCTCGGCGCCGGGGAGGTCGATCTTGTTGAGGATCGGGATGATCTCGAGCCCCGCGTCCATCGCGAGGAAGAGATTCGAGAGGGTCTGCGCCTGGATGCCCTGCGACGCGTCGACGACGAGGATCGCGCCTTCGCAGGCGGCGAGCGAGCGCGAGACCTCGTAGGTGAAGTCGACGTGCCCAGGCGTGTCGATGAGGTTCAGCTCATAGGTCGTGCCGTCCTTCGCATCGTACGACATGCGGACGGCGTTCAGCTTGATGGTGATGCCGCGCTCGCGCTCCAGGTCCAGGGTGTCGAGCACCTGGGCCTTCATCTCGCGCTTCTGGAGCATCCCCGTCGCCTCGATGAGGCGGTCGGCCAGCGTCGACTTCCCGTGGTCGATGTGGGCGACGATGCAGAAGTTGCGGATCAGGTTCGGAGGGGTCACGGCTTCGGATGCGGAGTGGGCTAGCCCTGAAAACTAGTCGAGGGCCCCGATTGCTCCAAGCCATTGAACCGCAACGGCTTTCACGGCACCTGCTATCACCAGAAGGCACAGACGACACAGAGAACTGCAACTGCCTTTTCACCACAGGGGGCACAGGGGACACAGGGGGGGGCGGCGCACTCGATCGGCCGCGTCGTGCCCTTCGAGTTCTGTTGTTGTGGGAACTGCAACTTCGCCAAGGGGCACGAGCCCCCTGTGTCCCCTGTGCCCCCTGTGGTGAAGAGCCCTTCGCACTTGCCGTTGTCTTTGCCGTTCTCTGTGTCCTCGGTGCCCTGTGGTGATAGCAGGTGCAGGAGATCCAGGAAGCACCCCGAACGCCGGGGACGACCCGAGCGTATCCTTGCAAGCCGGCACCACTTAGCTTCCCCTCCGAATGACCGCGCCCGCCCAGCAGTCCGTCCGGGCTGACCTGATGGACCCACAGACCCTCGCGGCCCTCGGGCGCCTCGAGGTCATTTCCCGTTGGGTCGTGGACGGCCTCCTCGCCGGCCTCCACCGCTCCCCCAAGAAGGGTTTCTCGGTGGAGTTCGCCGAGCACCGCTCCTACCAGCCCGGCGACGACCTCCGCTTCATGGACTGGAAGGTCGCCGCGCGCGCGGACAAGTGGCTCATCAAGCAGTACGAGGAGGAGACGAACGTCCGCTCGACGGTCGTCCTCGACGTCTCCAAGTCCATGGATTGGCGGAGCGCCCCGCACCTCCTCACCAAGCTCGCCTACGCCGAACGCCTGGCCGCCGCGCTCACGCTGCTCCTCATCAAGCAGCGCGACGCCGTCGGATTCATCCGCTTCGACGACCAGCTGCGCAGCGTCATCCCGCCCAAGTCGCGGACCATCCAATGGAAGCGCGTGCTCACGGCGCTCGCCGATCCGGGCTCGGGGCAGGGCTCGGATGCCGCGGGCGCACTCACGCAGGCCGGCAAGCTCATCAAGCGCCGCGGCATCGTGATCCTCATCTCCGACCTGCTGCTCGACGCGCAGGAAGTGGATGACACCGTGCACGCGCTGCGCGCGCAGGGCCATGACGTCACGATCCTCCACATCATGGATCCGGCCGAGCGCAAGTTCAACGTCGCGGCGGGGGAGGCGCTCTTCATCGATCCCGAGAAGGGCGATTCCCTCGCCGTCACGCCGGCCGACGTGCGTGAGCTCTATCAGGCGACGGTCGCCGAGGCGATCGACGAATGGCGCGCGCGCTTCGCCGCGGCGGGCGCGTTCTACGAGACGATCATGACCGACCAGCCGTTCGGCGTGCCGCTGCGCCGCGCCTTCGCCGCCCGCCAGCGACTCTCGTGAGTTTCCTCGCGCCTTGGGCGCTCCTGCTCGCCGCTGCGGCGGGCGTGCCGCTGCTGCTCCATCTCCTGCGGCGACGCTCGGGCGAGAAGCTCGACTTCCCCGCCGTGCGCTACCTGCTGCGCATGCAGCGCGAGCATTCGCGCGAGGTGCGGCTCAAGAACCTCCTGTTGATGGTGCTGCGCGTGGCGATCGTGCTCGCGATCGCGCTCGCTGCGGCGCGGCCCGTGGGATGGTTGCCGGGCGTGGGCCACGCGCCGAGCGCGGTGGCGATCGTGCTCGACAACTCGCTCTCGTCGGGCGCCGCAGGAGCAGAAGGTCCGATGCTCGCGCGCCTCTCCGCGGCGGCAAGCGGCATCGTGGACGCGTCGTCGTCGAGCGACAGGCTGTGGCTCGTCACGATGGACGGCATCGCGACGGGCGGCGACGCGGGCACGCTGCGCGGCGCGCTCTCGGGCTTGCGTTCGCTCGACGGCGCCGGTGACGCACTCGGCGCGCTGCGCCGCGCGGCGACGCTCGTGAAGGAGAGCGGCATCCCGTCGCGGCGCGTGATCGTGCTCACCGACGCGCAGGCGACGTCGTGGGGCGCCATCGCCGCGCCCGACGACGCCGACGCGCCCATCACGCTCATCGCGCCCGGCGGATCGCTCGGCGCCAATCGCGCGGTCGTTGCCGTCGCGACCGAACCGCAGCACTGGGATCCACGCGGCACGGTGCGCGCGACGGTCTCCGGTCCCGATTCGACGAGCTGGCGCGTGGTGCTCGACGGCCGCACACTCGCACGCGGCACCGCGCAGCCCGGCGCGACCGTGCTCGCGCGTGTGCAGCCCGCCGCGAGAGGCTGGGTCGCCGGCACGGTGGAGCTCGCGCCCGACGAACTGCGCGGCGACGACCAGCGCCACTTCGCGGCGCATGTCGGCGAACCGCCCGCGATCACCGCCGACGCGCAAAGCGGACTGTTCCTTCGCGGCGCGGTGGACGCACTCGTGCAGGGCGGCCGCGCACGCCGCGGCGAGGGCGTGCTGCTCGCGAGCGCGGACCATGCGCGTCGCCCCGCACTGCTCTTCGCGCCGAGCGATCCGGTGCGCGTGCCCGATGCGAATCGGGCGCTCGAACGTGCGGGGATCCCGTGGCGATTCGGTGCACGGCGCGAGGGACCTGCGCCTTTGCGTGGTGCTGGAGTCGACGGCGCGGTCGCGAAGAGCTGGCACATCCTCGAGATCGCCGGCAACGCAGCAGGCGTCGACACCATCGCGCGCGTGGGCGGTGCACCATGGGCTGTGGCTGGCGAGGGCTACGTGCTCGTCGCCTCTGCCGCACTCGCCGACGCGACCGACCTTCCGGTGAAGGCGACGTTCATCCCGTGGCTCGACCAGCTGCTCGCGCAACGTCTCACCATCGGCACCGCAGGCGTGACCGACGCCGCGCCCGGCGCTCGCGTGCGCGTGCCGTCCCTCGCCGACGGACTCGAGGCGCCGAACGGCGATATCGCACCGGTCGTCGCGGGCACGACGCTCGAAGCGCCCTGGACGGGAGGCGTGCACTTCTGGCGCCGCGGCGCCGATCGCGTCGGCGCACTGGTGGTGAACGCCGAAGCCACCGAGAGCGACCTCGCGCGCCTGAGCGCCGACTCCCTCGCCGCGCAACTCGGCGCCACCACCGCCGACGCAACTCCGACCGGCGCCGCCCGCGCCGCCTTCGCCGCGGGCGGCTCACGCGCACTTGCGCGGACCTTCCTCTTCCTCGCGCTGGTGCTGTTGATCGCCGAGACCCTCGTCGCCCGCCGCGGCCAGGCAAAGGTCGAGGAGTGAGCCTCCCGGTCCTCATCGAGCGGCTCGCCGCCCTCGACGCCTTCGTCTCCCTCCAGCGCTCCCTCCCCGAGCGCGGCGGTCGCGTCGGCGTCACCGGCCTCGCCGGTTCTGCCGACGCCGTGCTCCTCGCGGCGCTCTCTTCGGCGCAGACCAACCGCCTGTTCGTCATCATCGCCGACCAGCTCCCCGAGGCCGAGCGATGGCTCGCCGACGTGCAGTCGGTGCTCGGCGACGACGGTGTGGCGCTCTACCCGCCGCGCGAAGGCTTCGGCGAGGTCGAGCCGCACGCCGAGGTGGCGGGCGAACGCGTGGAGACGCTCGAGCGCCTCGCGCGCGGCGCGGTGCGCGTGCTCATCACCACCGCGCGCGCGGTGCAGGAGCGCACGCGCCTCCCGCGCGCCCTCGCCGACGCGCGACTCGAGCTGCGCCGCGGCGACGTGCGTCGCCTCGAGGACCTCACGAACCATCTCGACGCGGTAGGGTTCGAGCGCGTGCAGCTCGTGGAGGACGTCGCGCAGTACAGCGTGCGCGGCGGCATCCTCGACGTGTACGGCTTCGGCATGAGCGAGCCGGTGCGCCTCGAGTTCTGGGGCGACAACCTCGAGGAGATCCGCCGCTTCGACGTCGCGACGCAGCGCATGCTCGCGAGCGCGGAGTCGGTGTTGATCCTCCCCGTGGACGTGAAGGGCGAGGTCGCCGAGCAGCGTTACGAGCGCGCCACGCTCTCCGAGCTCTGGCCCGAGGGATCGCTCGTCGTCATCCCTGCCGGCGTCGTGCTGCAGCCGGAGCTCAAGCGCACGTGGGACGAGGCCGAGCATCACTCGACGCTCGCGCGCCGTCGCGGCGAGGACGTGCCCACGCGCGACGAACTGCTGCAGTCACCACACGCGACGCTCAAGGCGATCGAGTCGTTCCCGACCCTCGAGGTGATCGGCGCGGGCACGGCGAAGGCGCGCGAGGTGGCGCTCAGCGCGTCGGCGGAGGCGGATCTCCCCGAGAGCGTGCGCGCGACCGTCGAGGCGAAGCTCGACGACAAGGCCGATGCCGCGACCGCGTCGGCCGCCTCGCGCGTGAAGCGCCCGCACGAGATCGTGCACTTCCCCCTCCGCCAGCCCGAGCCGATCGAGCGCGACATCCCGCGCCTGAGCGCGATGACGCGCGACGGCACGCAGACGATCATCCTCTGCGACAACGCGGGGCAAGCCGAGCGACTCGAGGAGCTGCTGGACGCGCGCGGGGAAGGGAAGTCGCCCGCCGCATTGGTGATCGGCGTGCTCGCGGGCGGGTTCCTCATCCCGCCGCGCGGCAAGCCCGAGGGCCTGCGCGTCCTCACCGACCACGAGATCTTCCGGCGCGAGCGCCGCATCCGGCGCAGCCGCAAGTACGCGACGGGCACCGCGCTCGAGCAGGTCACCGCGCTCAAGCCGGGCGACTTCGTCGTCCATCTCGACCACGGCGTCGGCATCTATCGCGGCATGACGACGGTGTTCCATGGCGAAGCCACCATCGAAGTCGCGGTGATCGAGTACGAGGGCGGCGATCGATTGAACGTGCCGCTCTATCGCCTCGACCAGGTGGAGAAGTACCGCGCCGCCGGTGACGTGGACGACGACCTCCCTCCACCCCGCCTGCACAAGCTCGGCGGGAAGAAGTGGACCTCGCAGAAGGAACGCACGCGCTCGGCGATCCACGAGATGACCGCCGAACTGCTGCAGCTCTATGCGGCGCGCCGCATCGCGAACCGCGCGTCGCACCATCCCGACGGCGCCTGGCAGAAGCAGTTGGAGAGCTCGTTCCTCTTCGAGGACACGCCCGACCAGCGCAAGGCGACCGACGACGTGAAGAAGGACATGGAAGGCGCGAAGCCGATGGACCGCCTCCTCGTGGGCGACGTGGGCTACGGCAAGACCGAGATCGCGGTGCGCGCCGCCTTCAAGGCGATCCAGAGCGGCCGTCAGGTCGCGGTGCTCGTCCCGACGACGGTGCTCGCCGAGCAGCATGCGCGCACCTTCGGCGACCGCTTCGCCGACTTCCCGGTGCGTATCGCCGTGATGTCACGCTTCCAGACCAGGAAGGAACAGGACGCCGCGCTCGTCGAGCTCGCCGACGGCAAGGTCGACGTCGTCATCGGCACGCATCGCCTCCTCTCGCCCGACGTGCGGTTCAAGGCGCTCGGCCTCATCGTCGTGGACGAGGAACACCGCTTCGGCGTGAAGCACAAGGAACGGCTCAAGCAGCTCAAGCTCGAGACCGACGTGCTCACGCTCACCGCGACGCCCATCCCGCGCACGCTGCACCAGTCGCTCGCCGGGCTGCGCGACATGACGCTGATGCAGACGCCGCCGCGCGACCGCTCGCCGGTGCTCACCTTCCTCGAGCCGTGGGACGATGGGCTCATCGAAGAAGGGATCGCGCGCGAGCTCGACCGCGGCGGGCAGGTCTTCTTCGTGCACAACCGCATCGAGACCATCGTCGCCATCGCCGACCACATCAAGCGGGTCGCGCCGCGCGCGCGCGTGGGCATCGGCCACGGGCAGATGAAGGAGCGCGAACTCGAGTCGGTGATGAAGCAGTTCGTCGCCGGCGAGATCGACGTGCTCGTGAGCACGCTCATCGTCGAGTCCGGCATCGACGTGCCCAACGCGAACACGATGTTCGTCAACCGCGCCGACCGGCTCGGCCTCGCGCAGCTCTACCAGCTGCGCGGCCGCGTGGGGCGGTCGCACCGCCGCGCCTACTGCTACCTCATCGTTCCCGAGAACACCGACGAGGACGCCGAGCGCCGGCTGCGCGTGCTCGAGCACCACACCGAGCTCGGCGCGGGGTATCGCGTGGCACTGAAGGACATGGAACTGCGCGGGGCGGGGAACCTCCTCGGCCCCGAGCAGTCGGGCTTCGTGCATGCGGTGGGCTTCGACCTCTACCTGCGCCTCCTCGACGAGACGGTCACGCGCATGATGCGCGGCGACAAGGCCCCGCCGCCGCCGCCGTCCGACGTGTCGCTCGACATCCCGTCATACCTGCCCGACGAGTACATCGCGGCCCCCGAGATCAAGCTCGACCTCTATCGCCGCCTCGGCGCGGCGACGGTCGTCGATGAGGTGGATGCGCTGCGCGACGAGATCCGCGATCGGTTCGGTCCGCTCCCCCCGCCGGCCGACGCCTACCTCGCCGTCGCGCGGCTGCGGCTCCTGGGCGCCCCCCTCGGCGCCGAGGGGATTCTGGTGCATGGCAACGAGGCCCGTGTTAACTTCCGGGCCGACGCTGTCCCGCGTCTGAAGCCGCTCGCGGCCGCCTTCCGGGACGTGCAGTTCCAGGTGGACGTGCGGCGGGTACAACCACTGTCGCTCAAGCTCACACGACTCGGCGGCGCCACGCTTCTGGACGGCCTCGTCCGGGCGCTCCGGACCATTTCGCCCGACGCACGGTAGCAGGACCACTTCCCTCTCTTCAGTCAATGACTCGCATTCGACTCCTCTCCGCTTCCCTCCTGACCATCGCCGGCCTCACCGCTTGCGAGGGACTCCGGGAGGCGATGACCGCGCATGTGGACGTGGTCGCCCGCGCCGGCTCGCAGGAACTCACGGTCTCGCGCCTCGCCGAGCTCCTCGGCCCGACCGACGTCCCGCTCCAGGCCGACGCCATCCGCACCGTCGCCCAGCTCTGGGTGAACTACCAGCTGCTCGGGCACGCGGCGGCAAAGGGCGACTCGCTCTTCACCGACGCCGACGCCGATGCGGGCATGTGGTCGGCGATCGCGCAGCTCAAGTCGCGCAAGTTCTACGAGTCGGTTGCGAAGGGTTGGGGCCAGGGCGATCCGGCCACCTTCGAGAAGGCCTACAACGACGGCGTCCTCCTCGGCGCCTCGCACATCCTGCTCAGCAAGCAGCCCGAGGGCGTCTCGCCCGAGGCCAACGCGCGCATCCGCGCGCAGGCCGAGCAGCTCGCCGTGCAGCTCAAGAACGCGAGCCTCGCGCAATTCGCCGCCGCGGCCAAGCAGCATTCGCAGGACCCGGGCTCGAAGGACAAGGGCGGTGACTACGGCGTCTTCGCGCCGGGCCAGATGGTCATCGAGTTCGACAACGGCATCCGCAGCGTCCCGCCGGGCGGGGTCACGGGGATCGTGGAATCGCAGTTCGGCTTCCACATCATCCGCCGCCACACCTGGGACGAGGTGAAGGAGCTCTTCCCGCAGCAGTACCAGCAGATCGCCGCGCAGGCGGCCGAGAGCACCTACTTCGCGACGCTCGAGAAGAACGCGAACGTGCAGGTGAGGAGCAGCGCGCCGAAGCTCGTGAAGGCGATCGCCGAGGACGTGGACTCCTACCGCGACGACAACACCGTGATCGCGACCGCGCGCTCGGGTTCGCTCACCGCGGCCCGCATGTCGCAGTGGATGGCGGCCTTCCCCGCGCAGACGCGGATGCGCCAGCAGGTCGTGGCCGCGCCCGACTCGCTCATCCCGATGTTCGTGAAGGACTACGTGATGCGCAACGAACTCCTCCTGCGCCAGGCCGACTCGGCGGGGATGACGCTCGACACCGCCGACGTGCGCGGCGTGCGCGAGGCGTTCCGCGCCCGCGTGAAGCAGACGATGGAGATGCTCGGTGTCGCCCCGGCGCAGCTCGCCGACAGCGGCGCCGATGAGGCGGCGCGTGAGCGCCTCGCCGCGAACCGCGTGGACGAGTACATGGGCAAGATGATCACCAACCAGGCGCAGTACGTCGAAGTGGCCGAGCAGCTCGCGCTCGTGCTGCGCTCGCGTTACGAGAGCCGCCTGGTGCCGGCCGGCGTGGACCGCGTGCTCGCCGAGGCGACGAAGCTCCGTGCCGCGGCCGATTCGGCGCGCGCCCAGAACCAGCCCCCGACGGCGGTGCCGTTCGGTGGTCCGCCGTCGCCGGCTCCGGCCGCACCGCCCGCCGGTGCGACGCCCGGCAAGCGTCCGTAGTCGTGATGCCGATCAAGACGATCCGTTCGCTGTTCCTCGCCGTCGCCGGTGCCGCGCTCGTCGCGGTGCCGGCGTCGGCGCAGACGCCGCAGCCCCTCAAGGACATCGAGGTGGACAAGATCGCGGCCGTCGTCGGCACGCATGCGATCCTGTTCAGTGAGGTGCTCGAGGCGATCAACATGGCGCGCTCGCAGGGGTTGCAGCTGCCCCCCGACAGCGCCGGGCAGATGGCGGTCGCGCGCGACTTCCTCGGCCGCATCGTGGACCGTGAGGTCCTCATCGCGGTCGCCAAGGACTACAAGATCGAGGTGAGCGAGGCCGATGTCGCGCAGAACGTCGAGCGCGACCTCGACCGCGCGCGCAGCCAGTTCCGGACCGAGGCCGAGTTCCGCGAGGCCCTCAAGCGCGACGGCTTCGGCACGCCCGAGGAGTACCGCAAGAAGGCGGTCGAGGCGGCGATCAACGACGAGACGCAGCGTCGCGCCGTGGATTCATTGAAGGCGAAGGGCCGCATGGCGCCGGCGAACATCACCGAGCGCGAAGTGGCCGATGCGTTCGCGCGGCTGCAGCGCCAGCTGCCGCCGCGTCCGGCGATGGTCGCCTTCCGCCAGGTCGTCGTGAAGATCCAGCCGCGCCCCGAAGCCGTGACGCGCGCGCGCCAGCTCATGGACAGCATCCATGCGGAGCTCGAGAAGGGCGCCGATTTCGATTCCGCCGCGCGACGCTTCTCGATGGATGAAGGGAGCGCCGCGAAGGGCGGCGACCTCGACTGGCAACGCCGCGGCGTGATGGTGCCCGAGTTCGAGCAGATGATGTTCGCGCTCATCCCGGGCCGCATCAGCCCCGTGCTGCGCACGCAGTATGGCTTCCACGTGATCCGCGTGGATCGTGTGCGCGCCGGCGAGGTCCGCGCGCGACACATCCTCATCAAGCCCGCGGTCGATTCGATCGACGTGCGCAACTCGCGCGTCGTCGCCGACAGCGTGCTGGAGCTCTGGAAGAAGGGGACGACGTACGACACGCTCGTCGCGCGCTTCCACGACTTCGACGAGGAGCGCTCGATCCCCGAGGGATACGCGCGCGATTCGCTGCCCGCCGAGTACCGCGTGGCGCTGAAGGACGTGCCGGAGAAGGGCTTCACGCCCGTGTTCGCGCTCCCCGACCGCAGCACCGGCCTCAACAAGTGGGCGGTGGCGCAGGTGATCTTCGCCAAGCCCGCGGGCCAGTTCAC
>Ga0137353_1000040_pt1 | contig 26424 bp, 23 predicted proteins | sample EasRivERMLT760_2_FD_104759 | JGI IMG/M metagenome (GOLD analysis project Ga0137353, IMG submission 104759) | Soil microbial communities from meander-bound floodplain in the East River, Colorado, USA - East River MetaG ERMLT760_2 | ecosystem: Environmental > Terrestrial > Soil > Floodplain ...
CGGATAAAAGGTACGCTGGGGATAACAGGCTTATCGCGCCCGAGAGTTCACATCGACGGCGCGGTTTGGCACCTCGATGTCGGCTTATCACATCCTGGGGCTGGAGAAGGTCCCAAGGGTCCGGCTGTTCGCCGGTTAAAGTGGTACATGAGCTGGGTTCAGAACGTCGTGAGACAGTTCGGTCTGTATCCGCTGTGGGCGTTGGAGAGTTGAGGGGTGCGGACTCTAGTACGAGAGGACCGAGTCGGACGATCCGCTCGTGTCCCGGCTGTCACGCCAGTGGCACCGCCGGGTAGCGATGATCGGCACGGATAACCGCTGAAAGCATCTAAGTGGGAAGCCGTCCCCAAGATGAACTCTCCCTGGGACCTTGAGTCCCCTGAAGGGCCGTGGGAGACCACCACGTCGATAGGTGGGGAGTGGAAAGGCAGCAATGCCCTCCGAGCTAACCCATCCTAATCGCCCGTGCGGCTTGACTACTCCCCCTTTCTTCACGGAAAGGGCTGGATTATCAACCGCAGAGCAATCGCACGATCTATTCAAAATAGATTCGTAAAACCAACGAACACTACCATCACTCCGTTGTCACCAAATCGCTGGCGACTAGAGCGTAGGGGCCACACTCGTTCCCATCCCGAACACGATCGTTAAGCCCTACAGCGCCGATGGTACTCCGGTCGAGAGACCGCGGGAGAGTAGGCCGTCGCCGGCACCCCTGGAAGGCCCCAGTCGTTCACTCGGCTGGGGCCTTCTTCTTTTCACCACCCCAGCACCCTATCCTCCTCCCATGACCAAGGCCGGGTTCGTCACCATCGTCGGGAGACCGAACGCCGGGAAATCCACGCTCCTCAATCGCCTCGTCGGCGAACGACTCGCCATCGTCTCGCCAAAACCGCAGTCCACGCGCGACCGCGTCGTCGGGATCCTCTCCGACGCCGACTCGCAGATCATCCTGCTCGACACGCCCGGCCTCCTCGAGCCGCGCTATGCGCTCCATCGCGCGATGCAGCACGCCGCGCAGAAGGCGATCGGCGACGCCGACGTCATCGTGCATCTCGTCGACGCCGCCGAAGACGCGCCCGCTGACCTCGCGACCCTCGCCCAGCTGCCCGCCGCGCCAAAGGCGCCGATCATCCTCGCGCTCAACAAGGCCGACCGCCTGCACGCCGCGCGCCGCGCCGAGCTCGCCGAGAAGCATCCAGGGGCGCTCTTCCTCGCCGGCGGCCAAGGCGAAGGGATCGACGCGCTCCTCGACGCCATCCGTGCGCGGCTCCCCGAGAGCCCCTTCCTCTACGACCCCGAGGACGTCTCCACCCAGCAGATGCGCTTCTTCGTCTCCGAGTTCCTGCGCGAGACGGTGCTCGAGCAGCTCGAGGACGAGGTGCCGTACGGCATCGCCGTGGAGATCGAGGAGTATCGGGAAGGAAGCTCTCCTGTGTACATTCGGGCAGTGATGCACGTCGAACGCGAGAGCCAGAAGCGGATCCTCATCGGCGCAGGGGGCAGCCGCATCAAGGCGATCGGCAAGGCAGCGCGCAGCAAGATCGAACCGCTGGTCGGCGAGCCCATCTACCTGGATCTCTGGGTGAAGGTGCTCGCGAACTGGCGGCGCAATGCCTCGGCGCTCGCCCGCCTCGGTTACCGTCTCCCGGAGCACGACCCTGCATGACGATCCCCGCCGCGATCCGCGAGCTGCTCGCTTGCCCGAAGTGCCGCGGCGTGCTGACTGACGCGGAACAGGGGCGTGCGCTTGAGTGCGCGAGTTGCGCCGTGCGTTATCCTGTGCGGGACGGGATTCCGGTCATGCTCATCGACCAGGCGGAGCCGGCGGGACGCGACGTTTCCTAACTGCTTGGCACATCGTCCTTTGACACCATAGCTGGCTGTCCGTAATTTCTCCCGATCCCCGCCTCACCGAGCGCAGTGTCGCAATCGATCGCCCTCATCTATGCCCCTGACGGACAGCCCCTGCCGGAGACGGTACGGCAGTGGCTCGACGAGCGGCACATCCCCACTCGCGGGGTGGACACGAGCGACGACGTGATGTCGGCGGCGCTTCGCGCGCGGCCGCGCCTCGTCCTCTGCGACGCGCGTCAGCATCCAGTCGCCGCGCTCAAGGCCTGCCGCAGGCTCAAGCAGGATTCCTTCACCGGCATCGTGCCGGTGGTGATCACGACGCGCAGCGAGGATGCGGCGTTCGCCGCGGCGTTCGATGCCGGCGCCGACGAAGTGCTGCGCGAGGGGATCACGTCGAACGAGGTGATGCTGCGCCTCGACGCGATGCTGCGCCGCAGCGACCGCGACACGTTCGTGCATCCGTCGACGCGCCTGCCGGGCACGATCGAGATCGAGACCGAGATCCTGCGGCGGATCGAGGCGAAGGCGCAGTTCGCGGTCTGCTACGCCGACCTCGACCACTTCAAGGAATTCAACGATCGCTACAGCTACTACGACGGCGATCGCGTCATCCGCATCCTCTCGAAGATCCTCCACGATGTCGTGAAGGGGACGTGCGGCGAGGCCGGCTTCGTCGGCCACATCGGCGGCGACGACTTCATCTTCGTCATCCCGGTGGAGCAGGTGACGGATACCTGCGCCGAGATCGTCTCGGTCTTCGACGCGCTGATCCCGTACCAGTACAGCGAGCAGGATCGCCGCGCGGGCTACTACTTCGGCAAGGACCGGCGCGGGCAGCTGCACAAGGTGCCGCTCATGACGGTCTCGATCGGTGTCGTGACGAACGAGCGCCGGCAGTTCACGCACGCGGGACAGGTGAGCGAACTCGCCACGGAGATGAAGAGCTACGCGAAGACCCTCTACGGGTCCGTCTATTCGGTCGACCGGCGCGGTGATGGGCCGGCGGGCGCGACGCCGGTCACACCGGTGTCCACGGCTAGGGCCAGGGAGGAGCGTTGAACGTCACGTGTGCGGAGTGTCAGTCGGTATTCCGCGTGGATCCGGCGAAGGTCCCGCCCGGAGGGGTTCGGGCACGCTGCTCGGTCTGCGGCGCGGTGATCCGCGTCGGCATGCCGGAGACGGTGCCCGCCGCCGGCGGACCGTCGTGGGACGCCTCCGAGCGCGCGAGGATGGAGTCGGACGCCGAGGCCGCGCCCGAGCCGGTCATGCCACCGCCGCGTCGCCCCTCGACGCCGGGGATGATGCCGCCGGCCGTGCAGCGCCTCACGCCGAACGCGACGCCGGCCATTCCGTCGGGTCCGCCCGCGCCCCGCGTCTCGATCCCGTTCTCGACGCCGTTCGCTCCGCCGCAGCAGACTCGGAAGCCGACGCCGAGCTTCACACCGGGCGTCATCCAGCGCGCGCCACGCACTTCCGGAGAGACCTCGACGCCGGAGTTGCGCCGCTCGACCCCGATGGGAACCCCGGTCGCGCCACCGCCCGCTCCTCCGGCGTTCGCGCCGCCCCGCGCGCCGACTCCTCCTGCGCCGCCGATGCCGGCCGCTCCCGCCGCTGCGGCTCCCACGCCGCCTGCGCCGCTCGCGCCTCCTCGCATGGTGCCGAAGTTCACGCCGCCGGTCCCCGGCGTCGTGCGCGCGGCCGATCCGCCGCCGGCACGTACCACGCAGGCGCGGCCGCCCCTGACTCCGCCGGCGCGCCCGTCGGGACCGATGGGGGCGGTCCCGCCGCAGCCTCCGCCGTTCGCCCGTCCGCCGATGCCACCGGTGGGCGGACCACCGCGTCCCGCGATGCCGACGCCGGTGCGGCCGGCGATGCGCCCGGCGGTCCCGCCTACGCCGCCGGCCTCACCCGCGATGCCCCCGGCCGCACCGCCGCGTTCCGCGCCGCCGACCGCAGCGCCGGTGGCGCCGCGCCCCGCGGCTCCCACCCCGCCGCCCGCACCGCGCGCACCGGCACCGGCGAGCGCCTTCCCACAGCCACAGGCGCGCCCGTCGGCGACACCCGCCGCGAGCCGGAAGGGGATCAACCCGTTCCTCAACAACGACCCCAATCAGAAGGGTCGCCGTCTCGCACGCGCGCTGGTCTCCGACATGATCGCCTACCAGCCCGGCAAGAAGGAGGAAGGGCTCGCGAACGGCACGCTCAAGGAGCTCTTCCGCGAGGAGATCAAGAAGAGCTACGAGGAGTACGTCGACCAGATCGGCAAGGAGTTCGCCGAGAGCACGACGCACTTCGCGGATGCGTTGAATGACTTGCTGGCTGGCGGCCAGAAGATGTTCTAGCGGTCGTCAGTCATCAGTCGGCAGTCGTCAGGCGGCAACCGAAGACTGCGAACTGGTGACTTATGACGGATGACTGATGACTCCCCAAGCCCGCCCCGCGCACTATCTTTCACGCACGCCAAGCGAGTCGGTTCCGCCCGCGGAACCGACTCGTCCTTGCATCAGCCCAAGACCATCCCATGGCCGACAGCGCTCACCTCACCTCACTCCGCCACGACGAGACGCGTCTCGTCGAGCTGCGGAGGTACCTTTGACCTCGAGCGCAAGCGCGAGCGCCTGACCGCGCTCGAAGGGGACATGGCCGACCCCGCCTTCTGGAGTGCGCAGGAGCGGGCGCGCGAGGTGGTGCAGGAAGTGAAGTCGCTGAAGGGGTGGATCGACCCCTTCGACAAGCTCATGGGGCGCATCACGAGTGCGGCGGAGCTCGTCGAGCTCCTCTCGGTCGAACCCGACTCCGAGCTGGAGGGCGAGGTCGAGCGCGAGGCGGCGTCGGTCCGCGAGGACGTCGACGCCTTCGAGTTGCGCTCCCTCCTGCAGGGTCGCGACGACTTCCGCGACGCGCAGCTCGAGATCAGCGCCGGCGCCGGCGGCACCGAGGCGCAGGACTGGGCCCAGATGCTCATGCGCATGTACACGCGCTGGGCCGAACGGAAGGGATTCACGGTCGACATCATCGACGTCTCCGAGGGCGAGGAGGCGGGGATCAAGGGCGCGGTGCTCGAGATCAAGGGCGAGTACGCGTACGGATTCCTGCGGCCGGAGTCGGGGGTCCATCGCCTCGTGCGCATCTCGCCCTTCGACTCGCAGGCGCGACGTCACACGAGCTTCGCGTCGGTGTTCATCTATCCGGTCGTCAACGAGGAGATCAACATCGAGATCCGCGAAGAGGACCTGCGGATCGACGTCTATCGCGCATCGGGCGCCGGCGGCCAGCACGTCAACAAGACGAGCTCGGCGGTGCGCATCACGCACATCCCGACGGGCCTCGTCTGCGCGTCGCAGGCCGAGCGATCGCAGTTCAAGAACAAGGCGACGGCGATGAAGCAGCTGAAGAACAAGCTCTACCAGCGCGAGGCCGACAAGATCGCGGCAGTGAAGGCGGCGATGGACGCGAACAAGCAGGACGTCTCGTTCGGCAGCCAGATCCGCAGCTACGTGTTCCAGCCGTACACGATGGTCAACGATCATCGCACGGAACTGAAGCTGACCGACGTGCACAAGGTGATGGACGGCGCGATCGACCCGTTCATCCATGCCTTCCTCAAGCAGAGCGGCTCGGCGGCCGCGAGCGCCTAACGGGCGGGGATCGATGAGCGACGAACTCAACTTCGTGATGCAGGCGCGACGCGAGAAGCTCGCGGCCCTCCAGGCCGCCGGGGTCGCGCCCTTCGCGTACGGCTTCGATCGCACGCACGGCTGCGGCCCGGCGGCCACGCTCCTGCCCGACGGCGCGGAGGACGGGCCGGCGGTGCAGGTCGCCGGCCGGCTCGTCGCGTGGCGCGGCCACGGCAAGACGATCTTCGCGCACCTCGCCGACGACACCGGGCGCATCCAGCTCTACTTCAAGAAGGACCAGCTCGGCGAGGCACACTTCGCGCTGCTCGCGCAGTTCGACCTCGGCGACGTGGTCGGCGTGCACGGCCCGCTCTTCCGCACGCGGACGGGCGAGGTCACGGTGCGCGTGGACCGGTTCGAGATGCTCGCCAAGTCGCTGCGGCCGCTCCCGTACGGGAAGGAGGAGCAGGTCGACGGGAAGACCGTGCGCCACTCGGGATTCGCCGACGGCGAGCTGCGCTCGCGCCAGCGCTACGCCGACCTCGCCGTCCATCCCGAGGTGCGCCGCGTGTTCGCCGCGCGCTCGCGGATGACGACGGCGATCCGGCGCGCGCTCGACGACCTCGGCTACCTCGAGGTCGAGACGCCGGTGCTGCAACCGCTCTACGGCGGCGCCACGGCGCGGCCGTTCACGACGCACCACGGCGCGCTCGACATGCCGCTGTTCCTGCGCATCGCGGACGAGCTCTACCTCAAGCGCCTCATCGTCGGCGGCTTCGATCGCGTGTACGAGATCGGGCACGACTTCCGCAACGAGGGCATCGACCGGACGCACAATCCGGAGTTCACGATGCTCGAGTTCTACGAGGCCTTCGCCGACTACACCGTGATGATGGGCCGGGTGGAGCAGCTGCTCATCACCGCCGCGACGGCGGTGCGCGAGGTCCTCGGCGACCAGCCGCGCACGCGGTTCGACGGCGAGGCGGCGGCGGCGGTACCGACCTTCACGCCGCCCTTCCCTCGCATCGAGTGGGTGCCGGCGGTCTCGAAGGCGCTCGGCGTCGCGGACATCACGGCGATGAGTGATGCCGACCTGCGCAAGGCGGCAGAGCGCGCCGGCGTGCACGATGTCGCACGGCTCTCGCGGCCGAAGCTGATGGACGAGCTCTTCCAGGCGCACGTCGAATCGAAGATCGACCTGCCGACATTCGTCGTCGACTATCCGGTGGAGCTCTCGCCGCTCGCCAAGCCGCATCGCAGCAAGCCCGGACTCACCGAGCGCTTCGAGCTGTTCGCGCGCGGCAAGGAGATGGCGAATGCCTTCTCCGAGCTCAACGATCCACTCGACCAGCGCGCGCGCTTCGAGGCACAGGCGACGCTCAAGGCGGCGGGCGACGACGAGGCGAGCGGGGTCGACGAGGACTATCTCCGCGCGATGGAGTACGGCATGCCGCCGGCCGGCGGCGTGGGGATCGGCATCGACCGGCTCTTCATGTACCTGACGGACACGCCGCACATCCGCGACGTGATCCTCTTCCCGCACATGCGTCCCGAATGACGAAGGTCTCGCGCCTCGAGCTGTCGATCGCGTGGCGCTACCTGCGCAGCCGCCGCGGATCGCGGCTGCTGTCGTTCATCTCGGTGATCGCGGTAGCGGGCGTCGTCGTCGGCGTGAGCGCGCTCGTCGTGATCATGGGCGTGATGAACGGCCTCCAGACCGACCTGCGCGAGAAGATCCTCGTCGGGAGCCCGGACGTCCGCGTGCTCACCTACGGCGCCGACCTGCGGATGACGGATTACGATCAGGCGCTGGCCCAGGTGAAGGCGATCGAGGGCGTCGTCGACGCCGCGCCGTTCGTCGTGCACCAAGGGCTCGCCACGAACGGCACCACCTACAGCGAGGCGATCACCGTCTCGGGGATCATCCCCGGCGACTCGGGGTCGAGCCAGGTCACGACCATCCGCGACCACGCGACGATCGGCGACTTCACCTTCGCGACGCCCGACGGCCAGCGTCGCGGTGCGGTGTTGGGCGCGCTGCTCGCGGCGCGGCTCAACCTCGTGCCGGGCTCGCACCTGCGCCTCGTGACCGCGTCGGGGGAGATCAACCCGCTGCTCGGCGTGGTCGTGCCGCGGTTCGCCGAGTTCGAGGTGACGGGGATCTTCGAGACGGGGATGTACGAGTACGACAACGCGTACATCTACGTCGACCTCGAGCAGGCGCGCGACTTCGCCGGGCTCGGCGACGCGGTGACGGGGATCGAGGTGCGCACCGCCGACCGGTGGGAGGCGCCCGTCGTCGCGGCGCGGATCGACTCCCTGCTCGGGTCGCTCTACTTCACGCGCGACTGGCAGCAGCAGAACAGCTCCCTCTTCCGCGCGCTCAAGCTCGAGAAGCTCGGCATGGCGGTGATCCTGCTGCTCATCATCATGGTGGCGGCCTTCAACATCGTGAGCACGCTCACGATGGTCGTGCGCGACAAGACGCGCGAGATCGGCATCCTCAAGGCGATGGGCCTCCGCGGCGAGTCGGTGCGCCACATCTTCCTGCTGCAGGGGATGTTCATCGGCGTGCTCGGGACGAGCATCGGCCTCGTGCTCGGCATCGTCACCGGCGTCGCGATCGAGAAGGGGAAGCTCATCTACCTCGATCCCTCGGTCTACTTCATCGACCACCTGCCGGTGCTGCTCGACGTGAACGACATCCTGCTCATCGCGCTGCTCAGTGTGGCGGTCGCGGTGCTCGCGACCCTGCACCCGGCCGGCGCCGCGGCGAAGCTCTACCCCATCGAGGCGATCCGCAGCGAATGACCGCCGCGACCGAGGGACTCGCCCCGGACGGGAAGGGGACCGCGCCGCGCGCGGGGGTCGTCCTCGCGGCGACCGGCGTGAAGAAGGCCTATCGCGGCGGCGACGGGTCGCGGATCGAGGTGCTCGACGGCGTGGACCTCACGGTGGCGCGCGGCGAGATGGTCGCGGTCGTCGGCGCGAGCGGGGCGGGCAAGAGCACGTTCCTGCACGTGCTGGGCGCGCTCGACCGCCCCGACGCGGGCGAGGTGATGCTCGGCGGCGTGGAGACGCGCACCGCCTCCGACGAGGCCCTCGCGGAACTCCGGAACCGCACCGTCGGATTCGTCTTCCAGTTCCACCACCTGCTGAAGGAGTTCTCGGCGCTGGAGAACGTGATGATGCCGTTGCGGATCGCGGAGGTGCCCGCGGGAGAGGCGCGCGCACGGGCGGAGAGCCTGCTCGAGCGCGTGGGGCTCGCCGCGCGCCGGCACCACCGTCCGTCCGAGCTCTCGGGCGGGGAGCAGCAGCGCGCCGCGGTGGCGCGCGCGCTCGCCGGTCGCCCGCCGCTGCTACTCGCGGACGAGCCGTCGGGGAACCTCGACCACCACAACGCCGAGCGGCTGCACGACCTCTTCGCCGAGCTCACGGGCGAGATGTCGGTGGGCCTCGTCGTCGTGACGCACAACCGCTCGCTCGCCGCGCGTGCCGGACGTATCCTCCATCTGGAGGATGGGCGGCTGCAGCCCGTGACGGCGGCAGAGGGAGGCGTCTGATGCTCTGCGAACAGTGCAAGGAGCTCGAGGCGCGCGTGCACCTCACGCAGATCGTGGAGCACGCGGTGACGCACGTGCACCTCTGCGAGCGCTGCGCCGCCGAGCGCGGGATCGAGACGAGCACGCCCGAGCCCAAGACGGCCCTCGGCGATTTCTTGCAGGCCGTGCAGCAGCAGGCGGCACAGCTGCCGGGTGACGCGGCGCGCTGCGCCTACTGCGGCACGTCGCTGCGCGACTTCCGTGCGAGCGGACGGCTCGGCTGCCCGCATTGCTACGGCGCGTTCGAGCAGAGCCTGCGCGAGCTGCTGCGGCGCGTGCATGGGTCCACGCGGCACCAGGGATGGCAGTACGAGCACCGCGATCCCGACCTGCTGACGCGCGAGCAGCGTCTGCACGAGCTGCGCTCGAAGCTGCAGCGCGCGGTCGCCGACGAAGCGTTCGAGTCGGCCGCTACGCTGCGCGACGAGATCCGGGGGCTCGAATGAGCCTCGACCTCAGCCTCATCCCCGACGGCGGGCTGCACTGGCTCAGCGCGTCTGGCGAGCACGCCGGCATCGTGCTCTCGTCGCGGATCCGCCTCGCGCGCAACATCGCGGGCTACGCCTTTCCCACGCGCGCGCGCGAAGGGGAGAGGCTGCGCGTACTGCACCAGATGCGCGAGGCCGCGGGGCGTGCGGCGTCGCTGCGCGCCGCGGCGTTCGTGCGCGTGGACGAGTGCTCGCACCAGGAGCGGCTGCTGCTCCACGAGCGCCACCTCGTGAGCCGCGAACTCGCGGGGCTCGACCAGGCGAGCACCTCCGCCTCCGGCGCGAGCGCCGGTGCGGTGCTGCTCACCGGCGACGCCGGCCTGATGGTGAACGAGGAGGATCACCTGCGACTGCAGGTGTTCCGCTCGGGCTTCGACGTGTCGGGAGCGCTGCGCGAGGCGGAGCGGATCGATCAGGAGCTCGGTGCCGAGCTGCCGTACGCCTGGCACAAGGAGTTCGGCTTCCTGACAGCGTGCCCCACCAACACGGGGACCGGGATGCGGGCCTCGGTGCTCATCCACCTGCCCGGACTTGTGCTCACGCAGGAGATCGGGAAGGTATTGCAGGGACTGCAGCACATGGGGCTCACCTATCGCGGGCTCTACGGCGAGGGGAGCGACGTGCTGGGCAACTTCTTCCAGATCTCGAACCAGACGACACTGGGCCGGGCGGAGGAGGAACTGGCGGACCAGCTGGTGCGCGTGGTGCGGCGCGTGATCGAGCGGGAAGAGGAGGCGCGCCGTGTGCTGTTGCGCGACGCCGGGTATATTATAGAAGACAAGTTGTGGCGGGCGTACGGTACCTTGCGCCATGCCCGCAACCTGCCGGCGGACGAAGCGATGAACCTGCTGAGCGGGGTGCGGTTGGCGGCGGGACTGAATCTGATCGCCGGGCTCAGTGTATACACGCTCAACAAGCTCCTGATCTTCAGCCAGTCGGGTCACCTTGCACACGCCGAAGGGCGTGCGCTGACCGACGGTGAGGCGAACCTGGCGCGGGCGAAGTACGTGCGCACGGTGCTCGCCAACGAAGCGCGGCTCCCCGGTTGACCCCCCGGGCGGGCACACGAGGCCACTGATGAACGGCTACAACTTCACGGAGCGGGTGCGAAAGGTCCTGGCGATGGCGCGCGAGGAAGCCGCACGCCTGCACCACGAGTACGTCGGCACCGAGCACATCCTGCTCGGACTCATCCGCGAGGGTGAGGGTGTCGCCGCGGCCGTCCTCAACAACCTCAGCGTGGATCTCGAGGAGATCCAGCAGAAGATCGAGGACACCGTGAAGAAGGGGAAAGCGGCCCAGGCCTCCGGGCCGGACCTCCCCTACACGTCGCGTGCGAAGAAGGTGCTCGAGCTCGCGATGGGCGAGGCGCGCGAACTCAACCACTCCTACGTCGGCACCGAGCACCTGCTGCTCGGGTTGCTGCGCGAGGAGAAGGGGATCGCCGCGCAGGTGCTGACCGAGGCGGGCGTCAATCTCGAGGCTGCGCGCGCGGAGACGCTGCGCCTGCTCGGGACGGAGATGCCGCAGGGCGGTCCGCCGGGGCAGACGGGCACGCCGCCCGCGCCCGCGGCGGCGAAGGGCGAGAAGAAGTCGAAGACCCCCGCGCTCGACCACTTCTGCCGCGACCTGACGACGCTCGCCGCAGAGGGGCAGCTCGACCCGACGATCGGGCGCTTCAAGGAGATCGAGCGCGTGATGGAGGTCCTCTCGCGCCGCAAGAAGAACAACCCGGTGCTCATCGGCGAGCCGGGGGTGGGGAAGACGGCGATCGTCGAGGGCCTCGCCCAGATGATCGCGAACAACACCTGCCCCGATTCGCTGCGCGACCACCGCGTGCTCTCGCTCGACATGGCCGCCGTCATCGCCGGCACGAAGTACCGTGGCCAGTTCGAGGAACGGCTCAAGGCGGTGATGAACGAGATCGCGCAGAACAAGCAGATCATCCTGTTCATCGACGAGCTGCACACGCTGGTCGGCGCGGGTGCGGCCGAGGGCGCGATCGACGCGAGCAACATGCTCAAGCCGGCGCTCGCGCGCGGCGAGCTGCAGTGCGTCGGCGCGTCGACCCTCAACGAATACCGCAAGTACATCGAGAAGGACGGGGCGCTCGAGCGCCGCTTCCAGACGGTCGTCGTCGACCCGCCCTCGATCGACGAGACGGTCGAGATCCTCAAGGGGCTGCGCGCGAAGTACGAGGACCACCACCGCGTGACGATCCCGGACGAGACGCTCGTCATCGCGGCGAAGCTCTCGGAGCGCTACATCACGGACCGCTTCCTGCCGGACAAGGCGATCGACGTGATCGACGAGGCGGGGGCACGCGCGCGCCTCTCGGCGCAGGTGCCGCCGCCGGAGGTCGCCGACCTCAAGGCGCAGCTCGAGAAGGTGAACGCGGAGAAGGACGCCGCGGTGCGCGACCAGAACTTCGAGCGCGCGGCCGGCCTGCGCGACACGGAGCGTGAACTGCAGGGCCAGATCCGCGCGCGGCAGGAAGAGTGGGAGACCAAGCGCCAGTCCATGCGACCGGTGCTGGGCGAGGAGGAGATCGCGTTCATCGTCGGGCGGTGGACCGGCATCCCGGTGACGCGGCTGCAGGAGGCCGAGACGGCCCGGCTGCTGCGCATGGAAGAGGAACTGCACGGCTCGGTGGTCGCGCAGGAAGAGGCGATCAAGGCGATCTCGCGTTCCATCCGGCGCAGCCGCGCGGGACTCAAGGATCCGCGCCGACCGATCGGCTCGTTCATCTTCTCGGGGCCCACCGGCGTCGGCAAGACCGAGCTCGCGCGTGCGCTCGCGAAGTTCCTCTTCGCCGACACGGCGGCGCTCATCCGCGTCGACATGAGCGAGTACATGGAGAAGTTCTCGGTCTCGCGCCTCATCGGCGCGCCGCCGGGGTACGTCGGCTACGAGGACTCGGGCACGCTCACCAAGGCCGTGCGGCGCAAGCCGTACAGCGTGATCCTGCTCGACGAGATCGAGAAGGCGCACCCGGATGTGTTCAACATCCTGCTGCAGGTGCTCGACGAAGGGCACCTCACCGACAACTACGGCCGCATGATCGACTTCAAGAACACGGTCGTCATCATGACGTCGAACGTCGGCGCGAAGGACATCACGAAGAACCGGACGCTCGGCTTCGGGAACGTCGACGTCACGCAGAACTTCGACCGCATCTCGGAGAAGGTGAAGGAAGAGCTGCAGCACGCCTTCAACCCGGAGTTCCTGAACCGGCTCGACGACGTGATCGTGTTCCACCCGCTCGACCGCACGCACATCGCGCAGATCGTGGCGATCCTGCTCAAGGACGTGCAGAAGCGGCTGGGCGACGAGGAGCTGACCCTGCGCCTCACGGACGCGGCGGTCGATTTCCTCGTGAAGAACGGCTATGACGTGAGTTACGGCGCGCGGCCCCTCAAGCGGGCCATCCAGCGCTGGATCGAGGACCCCCTCTCGGAGAAGATCCTCCTCGCGGAGTTCAGCCGCGGGGATGAGATCGAGGTGGACGTCTCAGGCGACGGCACCAAGCTCGAGTTCCGGGTCCCGGCCAGCACCCCCAAGGCCTGAACGCGCCACACCCTCAACTTAGGTCAGGGGCCGGACTGAACCGTCCGGCCCCGACCGTGTATATTCCAAGGATGCCTCGACTTAGGAGCCTTGTGCTCGTCGCCCTCGCGGCGGCGGCACCACTGGCTGCGCAGGACCCCTCTTCGGTTACCGGCCGCTGCCTGACCCCGGACTCCCTCGACGTCCGGGGGAACGCGCGCGTCGGTCGCGACGCCATCCTCGCGTCCTCGGGACTCGTCGTCGGCACTGAGTCCAACTTCCCCGTCATCCAGCGGGCCATCCGCGACGTCTTCGCGACGGGCGACTTCGACGACGTGCGCATCTCGTGCGACGTCCTCTCGCCGACCCAGTCGATGCTCGTCGTCACGGTCACCGAGAGGCCGCTCCTCGCCTCGGTGGACGTCGCGGGCCCGTCCCGCGTGAGCTCGCGCCAGGTGCAGGACCGCGTCGAGCTGCTGCTCGGCCGTCCGGTCGACCCGGCGAAGGTCGCGCTCGCGATGAAGCGGATCGACTCGCTCTATCAGGCGCACGGCTACTACCTCGCGCGGGTCACCCCGGAGACGACCCAGGTCGCCGACCGGATCGGCATCACCTTCCGCGTCGATGAAGGACGCCGCCTCGCCATCGCCGGCATCAACGTCGACGGCAACTCGGCGGTCTCCGACGGACAGATCGTCGACGCGATGAAGACGCGGCCCGAGGGTTTCCTCTGGTTCCGCCGCGGCGAGTTCGACGAGGACAAGTTCGCGACCGACCTCGGTGAACGAATCCCCAAGCTCTTCGCCGAGCGCGGCTTCGTGGACTTCCAGCTCGACCGCGACACGCTGATCGTGGACCGCGACCGCGGGAAGGCAACGATCCAGCTCGACATCCGCGAGGGCGACCAGTACCACGTCCGCAGCTTCGAAGTGGTGGGCAACCGCCGCTTCCCCACCGAGCAGATCCGCGCCCTCTACCCGTTCACGAACCGTGCGCCGTCGCTCACCGAGCGCGCGCAGGCCCTCGTGAAGCGGCGCCAGCCGGCGACGAACATCTTCGACCGCACGCGGTGGGAAGAGGCGACGCAGCAGGTCAACACGCTCTACAACAACGAAGGCTACATCTACGCACAGGTGCGCCCGGTGGTCGAGCGCGACCCCAGCGATTCGGCGGGCTACGTGCGCCTGCGTTGGGACATCGTCGAGGGCACGCCGGCGATCATCAACCGCGTCGAGATCCTCGGCAACGACTACACGGTGGAGAACTGCATCCGTGACCAGCTCGTGATCATCCCCGGGGACGTGTTCAACCAGGACCGGATGATCCGCAGCTGGCGCAGCATCTCGAACCTCGGATTCTTCGAGGCCCCGCTGCCGTTCCCCGACGTACGCCCGGCGAACGAGGCCGGCGACGTGGACATCATCTTCCGCGTGAAGGAGAAGCGGACGGGCAACGTGAACTTCGGCGCCTCGGTCGGGCAGGGGACGGGCCTCGGCGGGTTCATCGGGCTCGAGCAGCCGAACCTCTTCGGCAAGTGCAAGCGCGGCTCGTTGCAGTGGCAGTTCGGCCAGTACATCAACGACTTCAATGCGTCGTACACGGACCCGCAGGTGCGCGGTTCGCTGATCTCCACGCAGGTCACCGGCTACCGCTCGCAGGCGCGCTTCCGCATCGCCGACCTCGGACGCACGACGCGCACCGGCGGCAGCGTGCGCGTGGGATTCCCGATCCCGCAGAGCCGCTGGACGCGCGTCTTCGTCTCGTACGGCATGGAGGCGGTGCGATACGGTAACGACGGCCTCCTCGGCACGATCACGACGAACTCCTGCGCCGGCTGCCTCCGCAGCACCCTCGGACTCGACGTGAGCCGCGATACCCGGCTCGACATGCCCTTCGCGACCGAAGGGCAGCTGCAGAGCTTCAGCGCGCAGTTCAACGGCGGACCACTCGGCGGCACGGCGACCTACCAGCGCTACACGTCGGAGTTCCGGAACTACACCGTGCTCGCGCGACTCGGCGGCAAGAAACCGGGCTCGCAACCGCTCCGCCTGAGCGTGGGCCTCACGACGCGCGCCGGCGCGGTCTTCGGGAACCCGGGCGACTTCTTCTGGTCGCAGCAGTTCTCGATGGGCGGCGTGCAGTTCGGCGAGGCGCTGCGCGGCTATCCCGAGTTCTCGATCACCCCGAACGGATATCTCGCGGGGACGGGGACCTACAGCGCCCAGCGCGCCTCGTTCGGCAACGCCTTCTTCGCCTCGACGGCGGAGATCGGCCTGCGGTTCAACCAGCAGGTCTACATCAACATGTTCTACGACGCCGGCAACCTCTGGGCGCGCCCGCGGGACTTCGATCCCACGCGGCTCTTCCGTGGTGCCGGTGTCGGTGTCTCGACCGTCACGCCCCTCGGTCCGCTCGGGATCGACTATGCGTACGGGTTCGATCGCCGCGACGTGAACGGCTTGCCGGCACCTCGGTGGCAGCTGCATTTCCGGCTTGGCCAGGTCTTCTAATCCTTTGGAGCAACAGATGAGCTTCCGTTCCCGCGGCCTCATGGCCGCCTTCCTCGCCCTCGTCGCCGTCGCGCTGCCGGCCCGCGCGCAGGCGCGTCTGGCCTACGTCGACACGCGCAAGATCCTCCAGGAGATGCCGAGCCGCGTCGCGGTCGAGACGCGCCTCCGCGTCGAGCTCGAGGCGCTCGGCGCCCGCGAGAAGAAGATGATCGACTCCCTCAACGTCATGATGGCGGCGTTCGAGAAGGACTCGTCGGCCCTCCCGGTGGCCGAGCGCACGGCGCGCTTCGCGGCGCTGCAACAGTACGATGCGCAGTACCGCGACACGCTGCAGGCGCTGCAGACCGAGGCCCAGCAGAAGCAGGCCGACGCGATGCAGCCACTGTTCGACCAGATCAAGCTCGCCCTCGACGACGTGCGCACGGCCGACGGCTATGCCTTCATCTTCGACGTCGGTTCGCAGGGCAACTCGATCGTCGCGATGGACCGCAACCTCGACCTCTCCGACAAGGTGATCGCCCGCATCCGCACGATGCCGGCGCCGCGCCCGACGCCGGTGCCTGCCGCCCCGACCACCGCGCCGACGCGTCCCGCGCCGACCGGCCCGGTCCCGGCTCCCGCAGGGGTCCGAAAGCCGTAACCGGCGCGCATCGGTCTCCCACCCCCGATGTCCGCCGCCCGAACCACCAGCCTCCGCCTCGCCGACGTCGCACGCGCCGTCGGCGGGACGGTCGTGGGTGACGGCGACGTGGTGGTGCGCGGGATCTCGTCGCTCGACCGGGCGACGGCGACCGACCTGACATTCCTCGCGTCGAGCAAGTATTCCGCGCTGCTCCTCGAGAGCGCCGCGGCCGCCGTGCTCGTCACTCCGGAACTCGTCGACACCCCGGGCGCTTGCCGCAATCGCGTCGTCGTGGCGAAGCCGCACGAGGCGATGATCGCGCTCCTGCCCATGCTCTACCGGATGCCCACCCGGCCGTTCACGGGCGTGCATCCGACGGCGATCGTCGGTGAGGGCGCGACGATCGATCCGGACAGCTGCGTCGAGGCCTACACGATCATCGGCGCGGGCGCGTCCATCGCGAAGGGGTGCTGGATCGGCCCGCACTGCGTGATCGGCGAGGACGTGACGGTCGGCGCGGACACGCGCCTCGTCGGCTCGGTGACGCTCTATCCGGGCGCCGAGATCGGGCCGCGCTGCCTCTTCCAGGCCGGCGTGCGCGTCGGCAGCGACGGCTTCGGGTTCGTCTTCCGCGACGGCGCGCACCAGAAGATCCCGCACGTCGGGAGCTGCATCATCGAGTCGGACGTCGAGATCGGTGCGAACAGCACGATCGACCGCGGCAGCATCGAGGCGACGGTGATCGGCGCGGGGACGAAGATCGACAACCTGGTGCACGTGGCGCACAACGTCCGCGTCGGACGCCTCTGCCTGTTCGCGGCGGGCGTCGGCATCGCCGGCAGCACGCGGATCGGCGACGGCGTGATGCTCGCCGGCCAGGTGGGCGTGGCGGGGCACCTCACGATCGGTGACCGCGCGATCATCACCGCGCAGTCGGGCGTGCTCAAGAACGTGCCGGCCGGCGAGACCTGGGGCGGATTCCCCTCGCGGCCGCAGAAGGAGACGCTGCGCGGTTACGCCGCGGTGACGCGCCTCCCCGACCTCATCAAGCGACTCGAGAAGCTGCTCTCGCGCGAGCCCGACGCGTGAGCGGCAGGCGCACGATCGCTCGCGCGGCGACGGTCGAGGGCGTGGGACTGCACCTCGGGCGTCCCTGCAAGCTGACCTTCGAGCCGGCGGCCGTGGGGGCGGGGATCCGCTTCCGCCGCACCGACCTCGAGGGTGCACCCGAGACGCCGGCCACGGTGAGCGTCGCGATCGCGGCCGAGCGGCGCACGCAGCTCGGCACTGGCGACGGCGCGCTGCACACGGTGGAGCATGTGCTCGCCGCCGTGGCCGGGCTCGGGATCGACGACGTGCTCATCGCGATGGACGCGGCCGAGCCGCCGATCATGGACGGCTCGGCGGAATCGTTCCGCAAGGCGCTGCTCGAGGCGGGTCCGAAGGACCACGGCGGCACTCCTTCGGTGCTGCGGCTCCGCGAGACGGTGCGCGTCGTGGACGGTGAATCGGTCTACGTCGCGCACCCTGCCGAGGCGCTCGACCTCGAGGTCGCGATCGATTTCCCGCACCCGGTGATCGGGGCGCAGCGCGGGCAGTGGCGCGTGACCCCCGACGTCTTCTCGCGCGAACTCTCGCCGGCGCGCACATTCGGGATGCTGAGCTGGGTGGAGGGGCTGCGCGCGAAGGGCCTCATCCAGGGGGCGTCGGCCGACAACACGATCGTGCTCGACGAGCGCGAGGTGGTGGGGACGACGCTGCGGTGGCCGGACGAGTTCGTGCGGCACAAGGCGATGGACGTGGTGGGAGACCTGGCCCTGGCCGGGATGCGCATCGCGGCGCGCATCACCGCGACCAAGCCGAGTCACCGCGGGACGGTGACGCTCGTGCGCGAGATGCTCGCGCACGCGACGACGCAACGACTGGAGGCAGGCGTGCTGGGCATCGAAGAGATCATGAAGATCCTCCCCCACCGCTACCCGTTCCTGCTGGTGGACCGGATCGTGGAGATCGAGGAGAAGAAGCGGATCGTGGGGATCAAGAACGTCACGATCAACGAGCCGTTCTTCCAGGGCCACTTCCCCGGCCATCCCATCATGCCGGGGGTGCTCATCGTCGAGGCGATGGCGCAGGTCGGCGGCGTGCTGCTCATGGGCACGGTCGACGACCCCGAGACGAAGGTCGTGTACTTCATGTCGCTCGACAACGTGAAGTTCCGGAAGCCGGTGAAGCCGGGCGACCAGGTGCGGATCGAGGTCGACATCGTCCAGCTGCGCAACACCGTCTGCCGCATCAAGGGCGTCGCGAAGGTCGACGACGGCGTGGTCTGCGAAGCGGAGATGGCCGCCGTGGTGCGCGACCGATGAGCGCGCGCATCCATCCGACGGCGGTGGTCCACCCGGACGCCCAGCTCGCCGACGACGTCGAGGTCGGCCCGTGGGCCTACGTCGGGCCGCACTGCACGGTGGGCGCGGGCAGCGTCATCGCGATGCGCGCGACGCTCGAGGAGCACGTGCACCTCGGGGCGCGCGTGACGGTGGGCATCGGCAGTGTGCTCGGCGGCCGGCCGCAGGACCTCAAGTTCAAGGGGGAGGTCACGACGGTCGAGGTCGGCGAGGGGACGACGATCCGCGAGTACGCGACGGTCAACCGCGGCACGAGCGAGTCGCACAAGACGACGGTCGGGAAGGGGTGCTTCCTGATGTCATACGTGCACCTCGCGCACGACTGCCACATCGGCGACGGCGTGATCATCTCGAACGGCACGCAGCTCGCGGGTCACGTGAAGATCGACGACCGCGCGATCATCTCGGGCCTCTGCGCGGTGCACCAGTTCGCCAAGATCGGCCGCCACGCCTTCGTCGGCGGCATGTCGCGCGTCGCGAAGGACATCCCGCCGTTCGTGAAGGCGGTCGGCAATCCGGTCAAGCTGTACGGGCTCAACTCGGTGGGCCTGCAGCGCAGCGGCTTCTCCGAGGCGGTGGTCTCGGAGCTCAAGAAGGCGTACCGCCTCTTCTTCCGCTCGGACATGAACATCTCGCAGGCGATGGAGAAGGCGACGGGCGAACTCAAGGACTTCCCCGAGGTGAAGGCGTTCATCGCGTTCGTCGAGGCGAGCGGCCGCGGGATCGTGATATGAGTGCGCCGATCCGCATCGGCGTCGTGGGGACGGGGAGCCTCGGCTATCACCACGCGCGCATCCTGCGCGACGTGCAGGGCGTGGCCTTCCGCGGCTTCTTCGAGGCGAACGCCGAACGCGCGGGCACGGTGCAGCGCGAGCTCGGGGTGCGTGCCTACGAGACCCTCGACGCGCTGCTCGACGACGTCGACGCGGTCTCCGTCGTCGTGCCGACGTCGCGGCACCACCAGGTCGCGATGGCGGCGCTCGCCAAGGGCAAGCACCTGCTGATCGAGAAGCCGATCACGGTGACGCTCGGCGAGGCGGACGAACTCCTCGCGCTCGCCGAGCAGAAGCGGCTCCACGTGCAGATCGGGCACATCGAGCGCTTCAATCGCGCCATCCGCGCCGCGCTGCCGCACGTGAAGGACCCGCTCTTCATCGACAGCGACCGCCTCGCGCCGTTCAACCCGCGCGGTTCCGATGTCGCGGTCGTGCTCGACCTGATGATCCACGACATCGACCTCGTGCTGACGCTGATCGGCGCACCGGTGAAGGAGGTCGCCGCGGCGGGACTCGGCGTGCTCACGCCGTCGATCGACATCGCCGATGCGCGCATCACCTTCGGCACCGGCGCGGTCGCGACGATCACGTCGAGCCGCGTCTCGAAGGACCGGATGCGCAAGCTCCGCATCTTCCAGCGCAACGGCTACATCTCGCTCGACCTCGCGGCGGGGACCGGCGAGATGTACCGCCTCCGCGGCGACGTCGACCTCGCGGCGCTCGCGAAACAGGCGCAGCCGCTCGAGGCGTTCGTCGAACGCGTCGCGATCGACGCCCCCGAGGGCGAGCCGTTGCGGCTCGAGCTCGAGAGCTTCGTCGCCGCGCTGCGCGGCGAGCAGCCGGTCGCGGTGACCGGCCGCGCCGGCCGGGACGCCCTCGCGGTGGCGCTCCGCATCGTCGCCGACATCGAGCGTTCGCGCTCCACGGTGGGCGCGCTGCAGCAAGGCCGCGGTGCGTGAGATACTGATCCTCGCCGGTGAGGCGTCGGGCGACCTGCATGGCTCGATCCTCGCCGAGCGCCTGAGGGCGCGGCACCCCGATCTCGCGCTGGTGGGCACGGGCGGCTCCCGGATGCGGACCGCCGGCGTCGAGATGCTCGAGGAGCACGAGGGCGTCGTCGGCTTCGTCGAGGTGCTGCGCCACATCCCGGCGCACCTGCGGCTCCTCAAGCGGATCAAGGCGCGGATGGCGGAGGGGCGCGTCGCGCTCGTCATCTGCATCGACTATCCCGGCTTCAACATGCGCGTCGCCGCCGCGGCGCACGCGCTCGGCATCCCGGTGCTCTATTACATCACGCCCCAGGTCTGGGCGTGGCGCGCGGGGCGCATGAAGACGATGGCGCGCATCCTCACGCGCGCCGCGGTGATCCTGCCGTTCGAGGAGGAGATGCTGCGCGGCGCCGGCGTCAACGCGACGTTCGTCGGGCATCCGCTGCTCGACCGCGCGGCCGCGATGCCGTCGCGCGACGAGGCGCGCGCGCGGCTCGGGCTCGCCGCCGACGCGCCGGTGCTCGCGCTCTTCCCGGGCAGCCGCGCGCAGGAGATCCGCCGCCATCTCGGGGAGTTCGTCGACGTGGCGCGGGAACTCGAGCGTCGCCGACCCGGCCTGCGCGTGCTGCTCAGCGTCGCGCCGACGATCGACATGCGCGACGACGAGGTGCCGTTCCCGCTCGTGCGCTCGGCGTCTTTCGACGTGCTGCGCGCCGCCGACGTCGCGCTCTGCAAGAGCGGTACGACGACGCTCGAGGCGGCGGTCGCGGGGTGCCCCTGCGCGATCGTCTATCGCACGAGCGCCATCTCGTATCGCATCGCGAAGTGGTTCGTGCGGATCCCGCACATCGGGCTGCTCAACATCGTCGCCGGCCGCGAGGTCGCGCCCGAGTTCGTGCAGGACGCCTTCACCACGCAGCCCGTCGCCGACGCCCTCGACCCGCTGTTCGATCACGCCGGTGCCAAGCGCGTCGCGATGATCGAGGGGCTCGCGGACGTCCGCCGCCGCCTGGGCGAGCCGGGTGCGACGGAGCGCGTGGCCGCGATGGCCGAGGAGATGCTCGCATGAGCGGCGACCCGAAGGCCGCCGACGCCCAGACACGCCGCGACGCGCGCAAGGTGAGGTGGGGCGTGCGGCTCGGCGGCCCGTTCCTCGCGATACTCGGCAGCACCTGGCGCATCGAGGAGGTCAACGCCGTGCACTGGCAGGCGCTCAAGCGGGCGGGGAAGCCGTATCTCCTCTCGTGCTGGCACGGCGAGTTGCTGCCGGCCGTCTGGGCGAACAAGCATCGTGACCTCTGCGCGATGGTGAGCCAGCACGGCGACGGTGAGATCATCGCGCGCCTCGTCGAGCCGCTCGGGTTCCGTGCCGTGCGCGGGTCCACCACGCGCGGCGCCAAGCAGGCGCTCATCGGGATGGTGGTCGAGTTGCAGCACGGCCACTCGTTCGCGATCACGCCCGACGGTCCGCGCGGTCCGGCGATGGTGCCGCAACCGGGCGTGCTCATGGCTGCGATGCGCGCGCAGGTGCCGATCATCCCCATCCGCGTCGAGGCGACGTGGGTGTGGCGGATGAAGAGCTGGGACCGTTTCATGCTGCCGAAGCCGTTCGCGCGGATCCGCGTCTCGTACGGCGATCCGTGGATCCCGTCGAGCATCGACGAGAGTGCGCGGCAAGAGCTCATCCGCCGGATGGATGCGGCGCGCACGCTCGTACCGGTCGCGCCGCGGTGAGGCGCGCGATCGAGCGAGTCTGGGCGGCGGACGCGCTCGGCGCGCGCATGCTCGCACCGCTCGGCTGGGCGTTCGGCGCGGCGACCGCGCTGCGCAACGCGGCGTACGATGCCGGACTGCTGCGCGCCCGTTCGCTCTGCATGCCGGCGGTGAGCGTCGGCAATCTCTCGGTCGGTGGCACGGGCAAGACGCCGGTGTCGGCGATGATCGCACAGTGGTTCGTCGCGCAGGGACTACGGCCGGCGATCCTCATGCGGGGCTACGGTGACGACGAGCCGCTCGTGCACGGTCGGCTCACGCCGAGTGCGATCGTCATCGCCGATCCGGACCGGAGGCGTGGCGCCGAAGTGGCGAGTGCGCGCGGTGCGCGTGTCGCCGTGCTCGACGACGGCTTCCAGCACCGGCAAGCCGGGCGCGACGTGGACCTCGTGCTCGTCGCGGCAGAGCATGAGGGATCGACACGCCTCCTGCCCGCGGGCCCGTATCGCGAGGGACCGGGGGCACTCCGCCGCGCCGACGGGATCATCGTGACGCGCAAGAGTGCGAGCGCGCAGGCGGCGGGCGCGGTGCTCGACCGGCATCGCACCCACGCACCGGACGCGGCGGCGGTCGTCGTCTCGCTCACGTTGGGCTCGCTCGTGCGCGTGGCCGGCACCGGGGAAGTGACCGAACTCCCGCTCGGCGACCTGAAGGGGAGCGCGGTCCTCGCCATCTCGGCGATCGGTGCGCCACGCGCATTCGAGGCACAGCTCGCGGCGCGCGGCGCCATCGTGCGATCGGCCGCGCACCCCGATCACCACGCATTCTCCGCGCCTGAAGCGGAGCGACTCGCGGCGCAAGCGCGCCCTGGGGAGCTGGTCGTGTGCACCCTGAAGGACGCGGTCAAGCTGGAGTCGCTCTGGCCTCGCCAAGGGGTGCCGTTGTGGTATCTTTCCCAGGCGGTCACGGTCGAGCGAGGGGCGGAGGCGCTGGACGCCCTCCTTGAGCGATTGGTGACCGCGGCTCGTTCCTGACCCGAACCCGATCCGCCGGCCCCTCGGCCGGTTCTGTCTCCGAACCCAATGGCTGATCTCCGCCTTCCGACGAACCAGATCGTCCGTCCCGACAAGGACCGCTTCCTCAACGAGGAGAACCCGTTCGAGGCGATGATGTCCCGCCTCGACCGCGCCGCCTCGCTGCTCGACCTCGAGCCCGGCATCTACAAGGTGCTGCGCAGCGCCGAGAAGGAGATCACCGTGTCGATCCCGGTGATGATGGACAACGGCGAGGTGGAGGTCTTCACCGGCATCCGCGTCCTCCACAACACGTCGCGCGGCCCCGCGAAGGGCGGGATCCGCTTCGACATGAACGTCACGCTCGACGAGGTGAAGGCGCTCGCGGCGTGGATGACGTGGAAGTGCGCCGTCGTGAACATCCCGTTCGGCGGTGCGAAGGGCGGCGTGATCTGCGACCCGCTCAAGATGTCGGTCGGCGAGCTCGAGCGCGTGACGCGCCGCTACACGGCGGGCATCATCGCGACGCTCGGCCCCGACTCCGACGTCCCCGCGCCCGACGTGAACACGAATGAGCGCGTCATGGCGTGGCTCATGGACACCTACTCGATGCACGTCGGCCACACGGTGAACGCCGTGACGACGGGCAAGCCGGTGGAGATGGGCGGGTCGCTCGGCCGCCGCGAGGCGACCGGACGCGGCGTGATGATCGCCGCCTTCCAGGCGCTCGAACACCTCAAGATGGACACGAAGGGCGCGACGGTCGCCGTGCAGGGCTTCGGCAACGTCGGCTCGATCGGCGCGCAGCTCATCCAGAAGGCGGGGGGCAAGGTCGTCGCGGTGAGCGACCGCACGGGTGGCTGGCACAACGCGAAGGGCCTCGACATCGACGACGCGATCGCCCACGCCAAGAAGCACAAGACGCTCGACGGCTACGGGAAGGGCGATGCGATCACCAATGAGCAGCTGCTCGAGCTCGAGGTGGACGTGCTCGTGCCGGCGGCGATGGAGAACGTCATCACGACGAAGAACGCGAAGAACATCCGCGCGAAGGTGATCTGCGAGGGCGCCAACGGCCCGACGACCGCCGCCGCCGACGCGATCCTCGACGAGAAGGGGATCTTCGTCATCCCCGACATCCTCGCGAACGCCGGCGGCGTGACCGTCAGCTACTTCGAGTGGGTGCAGAACCGCGGCGGGTACTACTGGACGGAGGAGACGGTGAACGACCGTCTCAACCAGATCATGGTCAACAGCTTCCGCGACGTGCTCAAGCTCGCACAGCAGCACAAGGTGAACATGCGCACCGCGGCGTACATGGCGGCGATCAGCCGCGTGGCGACGGTGCACCGCCTGCGCGGCATCTATGCGTGAGTCGTTCGTCGCCCCGCGCAGGACGGGGCGGCGGTGAAGGTCTGGGTGGCCGTCGTCGGGAAGCCGCGCGATGCGGCGCTGGCGGCGGCCATTCGCGAGTACGAGGCCCGCGCGGCGCGCTACTGGCCGCTCGAGGTGGTGGAGGTGAAGGAGGAGTCGGCCCGCACGGCGACCGGGGCCGTGGTGATGCGCAAGGAAGGGGAGCGACTGCTCGACCGCGTTCCCACCGACGCTCGCCTCGTGCTCTGTGACCCGGGCGGGGAGGCGATGGACTCCCGCGCATTCGCTACGATGCTGCAGCAGCAGCGCGAGCGGGCGCAGGACCTCGCGTTCGTGATCGGCGGCGCGCACGGCATCGGCGGGAATGTGCGCGAGCGGCCGCATCGCAGGCTCACGTTGGCCCCGTGGACGTTGCCGCACGAACTGGCGCGCCTCGTGCTCGCCGAACAGCTCTACCGCGCCGGCACGATCGGCCGGAACGAACCCTACCACAAGTGACCGTGCGTCCTTCGTCCTGTTCCCGCTCCGATCGCCCCTCGCCGCATGACGGCGTTTGCGAGGCGCGCCCATGAGCGCGCCTCGTGTCGTGACGGAGCCGCTCGGCGGCGGACCGCTCTCGCGCGCCGTGCAGGATGCGCAGGCCCCGGCCGAGTGGTATCGCGCACGACCCAAGGGCGCAACGGCCTGGAAGGCGCACGCCGACGCCATCCGCGACGAGTTCGCGGGCAGCCGGTGGCTGTCGGGCCTGCGCCCGGCGTTCGACGCATCGGGCGCTGCCGCCGAGCGACTCGAGCGCGTGGCGGCGGCGAACGGCATCGTCGTGACGACGGGTCAGCAGCCGGGACTCTTCGGCGGCCCGACGTACACGCTGCTCAAGGCCTTCTCCGCACTCGCGCTCGCGGATCGCATCGAGCGCGACACGGGGATCCCCGCCGCGCCGGTCTTCTGGGCCGCGACCGACGACGCCGATTTCGCGGAAGCCTCGTGGACCGCGGTGGCGGAGGAGGGCGCCGTGCGTCGCCTCGCGCTCCCCCGGCTCGGCAAGGACGGGCTCGTGATGGCGGAGATGCCGCTCGGCGACGCGAGCGAGCAGTACGCCGCGCTCGTTGCCGCGGCCGGCTCGGCGCCGCACGCGGGTGTGCTCGAGGCACTTCGCGTCGCGTACGACCCCGAAGCGACGGTCGGCTCCGCCTACGTGAAGTTCATGCGCAGCCTGCTCGAACCGCACGGCATCCCGGTGCTCGATGCCTGGCATCCCGCGACACGCGCTGCCGCGCGTCCGACGCTCGTGCAGGCGCTGCGTCGCGCGACGGTCGTCGACGAGGCGCTCGCGTTGCGCATGGTCGCGATCGAGCGCGCGGGCTTCCGCGCGCAGGTCGCGCGCGTGCCGCGGCTCTCGCTCGTCTTCCGCGGCGCCGCCGGCGTGAAGGAGCGCGTGCCGATCGCGCAGGCGACCGAGGTCGCCGACCGCGCCGACGCGGTGCTCTCGCCGAACGTGCTGCTGCGACCGATCGTCGAGCGGCGGATCCTCCCGACGATCACGTACGTCGGCGGGCCCGGCGAGATCGCGTACTTCGCACAAGTGGGTGCGGTGGCCGATGCGCTCGCGGTCGGCGTGCCGCTCGTCGTGCCGCGCTGGGGCGCGACGATCGTCGAACCGTCGATCGACCGCCGGCTTGGCCGGCTCGGCATGGTGCTCGACGACATCCGCACGCCGCACGATGCGGAGCGCCGCCTCGGCGACCGCGCGTTGCCCACCGAGATCCGCGCGAACCTCGAAGGATTGCGCGACGACCTTGGCGCTCGCCTCGCGTCGCTGCGCGAGTCGTCGGCCACGCTCGGCGAGCTGGTGCCGGAGCGCGTGATCGAGGGCGCGCGCCACCAGATGCTGCACCGCGTGGATCGGCTGGAG
>Ga0137353_1000041_pt1 | contig 26358 bp, 21 predicted proteins | sample EasRivERMLT760_2_FD_104759 | JGI IMG/M metagenome (GOLD analysis project Ga0137353, IMG submission 104759) | Soil microbial communities from meander-bound floodplain in the East River, Colorado, USA - East River MetaG ERMLT760_2 | ecosystem: Environmental > Terrestrial > Soil > Floodplain ...
GACTGACAACCGACGACTGATCCTAGAACGTCCCCACGTTCAGCCGCCCCCCCGTCACCGTCCTGCCCGCCAGCGACGCCGTCGCCGTGACGGCCCCGAGGATCGCGGCCTTGATCTGCGCCGCGGTCGAGCCCGGATGGTACGCCGCGTACAGCGCGGCCGCGCCACTCACGTGCGGCGTGGCCATCGACGTGCCGCTGTAGCTCGCGTAGCCTGAGACGATGTTGCCTTTGCTGCTCGCCGGCACCGTCGAGGTGATCGCGCTGCCGGGGGCGCCGAGGTCGATCGTCGTCGAACCGTAGTTCGAGAAGGAGCTCATCGCGCCCGTGCTCGTGATCGAGGCGACCGAGATCACGTTCGCGTTGGGGTACTCCGCCGGGTAGCAGCTCGAGCTCTCGCAGTTGACGGCCTCGTTGCCCGCCGCCGCGATGAAGAGGATGTTCGCGCTGTTCGCGCGGCCGATCGCGTCCTGCAGCGCCTGCGAGAAGCCACCGCCGCCCCACGAGTTGCTCGTCGCCACGATGTTGAGGCCGTGACGGGTCTTCATGTCGGTGAAGTAGTCCACTGCCTTCACCGCGTTCGCGGTCGTGCCGCCGCGACGCCCCAGGAACTTGGCGTCCATGAGCTTCACGCTCCAGCAGACGCCGGCCACGCCGATGCCGTTGCCGCCCACGCCGCCGATCGTGCCCGCGACATGCGTGCCGTGGTCGTCGCCGGTGCCGTCGAAGACGGTGTTGTTGTTCTTGTCGAAGTCCCAGCCGTAGACGTCGTCGACGTAGCCGTTGCCATCGTCATCGACGCCGTTGCCGGCGACCTCGCCGGGGTTGGTGCCGACGTTCGCCGCGAGGTCCACGTGCTGGTAGTAGTAGCCCTCATCGATGATGCCGACGACGACGTTCGAGCAGTTCGTGTGGTTGGCCGCCCAGGCGACGGCGGCCTGGCTCCCGTACTGGTTCGCGGCGCCCTGCATGCCCCACAGCGTGCCGTTCACGAAGTAGGTGTCGTTGGACGTCGCGTCGCTCGTGTAGATCCAGTTCGGCTCGGCGTACTCGACGTCGGCGTCGGCCGCGAGTTCGCGCACCGCGGCGGCGACCGAGTGCGACGTCCGCACGACGGTCAGGCCTTCGCGATCACCGCCGGCGCGCATCCGCGCCGTGAGGATCTTCTCGGCCACTTCGGCGTTCGCGCGGCCGAGCGCGCGTCCACGCGCCTCGACGGTCACGCCGTCGCGGAACTTCACGATCACCTCGCCGGCGACGAAGCGGCCGCCGCCTTGCAGCGCGCCCTCCGCGTCGGTGACCAATGCCGTATTGCGCTCCGGGGCGAGTACGCCATCGTCCGGCGAGCAAGCCGCCAGGACGGCGAGGGCGCCGAGAGCCAGGACTGCACGAACGTCCACACCACTGCGGGTCATGCTCCACTCCTTACAGCTGAGGATGGTGGGGGGAGGATGCGCTACGGTAGGCACCGTATCGGGATGCGTCAAGCGACGATGTGACGCAAGTCGCTCAACGCGGCATGTCCCCGACGAACGCCTGTTCCACCAGCGTCGCGAATCTGGCGCGAAGGTCAGGGGATCCGGGGAGGTTGTTCATCATCAGCACCATGACGAGGCGTCGCGAGGGGTCGACGGCGTAGATGCTCGCATACGCGCCCCCCCATCCATAGGTACCGACCGACCGGAAGCCGCCCGCCCCGGTCCGGTCCACCGTCTCGAAGGCGAGCCCGTAACCCATGCCGTCGGTGGGGTATCGATCGCCGATCTGGTCGGTGGACATGAGGTCGACGCTGCGCGGCGAAAGGATGCGCTTGCCGTCGAGCGTTCCTCCGCGCCTCATCGCCTCGAGGAAGCGCGCGTAGTCGCGGGCCGTCGAGGTGAGGCCCGCGCCGCCGGAGAAGCTGCGCCTCGGTCCCTCGACGTAGTGGCCCTGTCCGCGCGCGCCCGAGTCGGCGCGCACCGCGTGGTACATCGAGTCCGATCGATAGACCACCACGAGACGCGCGGCCTTTGCTCGCTCGACGAAGAACTCGGTGTCGCGCATGCCGAGCGGTGAGGTGATGCGCTCGCGGATGTAGCGGTCGAGCGACAGCCCGCTCGCGCGCTCCACGACGCAGCCGAGGATGTCGGTGTTGTAGCCGTAGACGAACCGCTCGCCGGGCTGCGCGACGAAGGGCAGCGTGCCGAGGCGATCGATCAGGTCACACTGGGGCTCGTCCTTGTCGGCGAAGTACCAGCCGTAGCCGGCGGCGGGACCGAGGCCGGCGGCGCGGTAGCGCTCGACGACGCTGCGGTCGGTGCCGTACGAGATGCCGGCGGTGTGCGTGAGCAGGTCGAAGATCGTGATGCGACGGCGCGCAGGGGCGCTGGTGCGGCCGGTGTCCGCGGCGTTCGCGACGGTCGTGCGCGCGAAGCTCGGGACCCAGCGCGAAACGGGGTCATCGAGCGCGACCTTGCCCTCCTCGATGAGCTGCATGATCGCGGCGCTGGTGATCGCCTTCGACTGCGACGCGATGCGAAAGATCGCGTCGGGGGTCATCGGCTTGCCGGCCTCGCGGTCGGACCAGCCGACCGCGCGCTCGTAGACGACCTGGCCGTCGCGGAGGACGAGCGCGACGGCGCCGGCGATCCACTGCGAGTCGACGGATTGCTGCATATAGGCGTCGAGATGCGCGAGCCGCGCACGGTCGAAGGCGGCGCGCGGGTCGGGGCGCGCGGCCGGCACGCCTTGCGCGAGGACCGGCGCGCCGGCGAGGGCGAGGAGGAGGAGTGGACGCATGACGTGAACTTCCGCGTCGTCGCGCCTCCTGTCCACCCGCGCAGCGGTGGGCTACAATCCCGGCGGACACCCACGAGAGGACGTTCCCATGCCCAAGCTCCACCGCTGGTCCTCGCTTGCGACGCTGCTCCTCGTCGCCGCAACGCTCGGCGCGCAGACGCCTGCCGCGCCCGCGGCGCGGCCGGGCGCAGAGCAGTGGCGCGCGATGCATTGGCGGAACATCGGTCCCGAGGGCAACCGCTTCGCCGCCGCCGCCGGCGTCGTCGGCGATCCCCTCACCTATTTCGTCGGCGCCGCCAGCGGTGGCGTCTGGAAGACGACCGATGGCGGCGTCAACTGGCGGCCGACCTTCGACGCGCAGCCGGTGCAGAGCATCGGGTCGCTCGCGGTGGCGCGCAGCGACCGGAACGTCGTCTGGGCCGGCACCGGCGAGGCGCACATCCGCTCGCACATCAGCGTGGGACAGGGTGCCTACAAGTCGACCGACGGCGGCGAGACCTGGAGCCTGATGGGTCTCGAGCGGACGGCGCGCATCGCGCGCATCGTCATCCACCCGACCAATCCCGACATCGTGATGGCCTGCGCGCTCGGCCACGCGTACGGGCCGCAGCAGGAGCGCGGTGTCTACCGGACCACCGACGGCGGAAGCACCTGGACGCGCGTGCTCTTCGTGGACGAGAACACGGGTTGCAGTGACCTCGCGATGGATCCGTCCAATCCGCGCGTGCTCTTCGCCGGGATGTGGCAGATCGAGATCCACACCTACGGCCGCACGAGCGGTGGGGCCGGCAGCGGACTCTTCGTCTCGCGCGACGGTGGGCTCACGTGGACGCGGCTGCGCGGCAACGGCCTGCCGGTGAAGCCGGTCGGCAAGGTCGCGCTCGCGATCGCGACGAGCAATCCGCAGCGCGTGTACGCGCTGATCGAGACCGGTGACGGTATTCCATGGAATGGGCAGGAGACCGAGAACGGCCAGCTCTGGCGCACCGACGATGGCGGCCGCCAATGGCAGCTCGTGAGTCGCGACCGCAACGCGATGGGGCGCGCGCACTATTACTCGCGCATCGCGGTGGCGCCGAATGACGAGGACGAGACGTACTTCCTCACCGCGTCGTATTCGAAGTCGATCGACGGCGGGCGCACGATCGTCGTGCAGCAGGGGCGTGCCGCGCCGGGCGGCGACCATCACGACATCTGGATCGATCCCACCAACGCCGACCGCCAGATCGTTGCCCACGATCAGGGCCTCTCGATCACGCAGAACCGCGGACGCAGCTGGTACCGGCAGCGCCTGAGCAACGCGCAGATCTACCACGTCACGGTCGACAACAAGGTCCCGTACAACGTGCTCGGCAACAAACAGGACGAGCCGACGTACCGCGGGCCGAGCAATTCGCGACTCGGCGGCGGCCGCATCCTGCGCGGGATGTGGCACGCGGTGGGCGGCGGAGAATCGGGCTGGGCGACCCCCGACCCGACGGACGCGAACATCATCTGGTCCACCGCCTCGGGCTCGGGGATGGTCGGCGGCATCGTCGTGCGGTTCGAGGAGGACCGGCGGATGTTCCGCACGGTGGAGGTCTGGCCGCACCAGTCGAACGGTCCCGCCGAAGGGGTGAAGTACCGCTTCGTGTGGGACGCGCCGCTCACCATCTCGCCGCACGACCACAACACGGTGTACACCGGGAGCCAGCACGTGCATCGCACGCGCACCGGTGGACAGAGCTGGGAAGTGATCTCCCCCGACCTCACGCTCAACGACCGCTCACGGATGGTCTCGTCGGGCGGCCTGACGGGCGACAACATCGGCGTGGAGTACGCAGGCGTGGTCTACGCGATCACGGAGTCGCCGCGCGAGAAGGGGACGATCTGGGTCGGCACGAACGACGGACTCGTGCAGCTCACGCGCGACGACGGCAAGACGTGGACGAACCTCACGGCGAACATCCCGAACCTGCCGGTGTGGGGATCGGTGCGCAGCATCGTCTCGTCGAAGTACGACCCGGCGACGGCGTACCTCACGGTCGACTTCCACCAGATGAACAATCGTGACCCGTTCGTCTATCGCACGTCGGACTACGGCCGCACGTGGAAGGCGATCACGAACGGGCTGCCGCGCAACAACCTGAGCTACGCGAAGGTGATCCACGAGGATCCGGTGCGTCGCGGCCTGCTCTACCTCGGGCTCGAGAACGGCATCTACGTGTCGTTCGACGCCGGCGACAGCTGGCTGCCGCTCCAGACTGACCTGCCAGCGGCACCGGTGTCGGGCATCCAGGTGCAGGAGCACTTCAACGACCTCGTGATCTCGACCTACGGGCGCGGCTTCTGGATCATGGACGACATCGGTCCGCTCCAGCAGCTCTCGTCCGACGTGACGAACAGCGCAGCACATCTCTTCGTGCCGCGTGCCGCCTACCGCTTCCGCAACATCACCGCGCCGTCGAGCGCGTACGATGACCCGACGACGGGCGAGGATCCGCGATATGGCGCGCCGATCAACTACTGGCTCAAGGCGCCCGCCGCGCAGGCGCCGCGCATCACGATCAGCGATGCACAGGGACGCGTGGTGCGCACGCTCACCGGACCGAACGCGGCGGGGATCAACCGCGCGCAGTGGGACCTGCGCGACGAGCCGAATCCGGCGGTGCGCCTGAGCACGAGCCCGATGTACGCGCCGTACATCTCCGTCGGGCCGGACGGGCGCGCCGCGCCGGGCACCGCGCAGGTCTCGGTGCTCATGCCGCCGGGCACCTACACGGTGAAGCTCACGGTGGGCACGCAGGAGTTCACGCGGCCACTCGAGGTGCGCAAGGACCCGAACAGCGGCGGCACCGAGGGGGACATCGCGGCGCAGACGCGCGTCGCGATGGCGATCCGCGAGGACATGGTCCGGGCCGGCGCGGCGGTGACGCGCATGGAGTCGGTGCGGGTGCAGCTCGCAGCGTTGCGCACCACGGTCCCCGATGCCGAGGTCACGCGCGCCGTGTCGGCGCTGGAGCAGAAGGTCACGGACCTCGAGATGGAGCTCGTCGACCTGCGCCAGACGGGCAGCGGACAGGACGGCGTGCGATTCGGCAGCCGCCTCATCGGCAAGCTCGGCTACCTCACGAACGGCCTCACGAACAACGACTTTCCCCCGACCGACCAGCACGTGGAGGTGCAGGGGATACTGAATGCGCAGCTCAAGCAGCACCTCACCGCACTCGAGTCGCTGCTCGGGAGCGACCTGAACGCACTGAACGCCCTCCTGCGACAGAAGGGCGTGCCGAACGTGGTCGGCGGGACCGCGCCCATTCCGTGAGGCGCGCGCGTGGAACCCGCGGGCACCTGGTCCCGGCCCGTGGGGTAGCCGTCCAACGTAAGGTCGTGGTTGGGACGTTCGAATCCATCCTTCTCCAGGACACTCCGATGCTCAATGTTCGCCGCCTTTCCATCGTCGTGATCGCGCTCGTCGCGTGCGGGACGCTCGCCGGTGCGCAGGATGTTGGTGGGGTCGCTGGTCCCGATGCGCAGGTCGCGCCGGCCGCGACCGTGGCCGCTCCCGTGCCGGTCACCGACGCGGGGCCGCGGATCGAGGGGGCGCGGGTGGGCGTGCGCTCGGCCGTCGCATCGGCGGCGGTGAACGCACCGATGGTGCCGCACATGAAACAGAGCCGCAGGGGGAAGACGCTCATGATCGTCGGCGGGGCGGCGTTGCTCGGCGGTGCGATCATCGGCGGGGATGCGGGGACGATCGTGATGCTGGGGGGCCTGGGGGTGGGGGTGTATGGGTTGTATCTGTGGGTGCAGTAGAGAGTAGACACCCGACAGTCAACAGCCAGCAGTCGTCAGCCCTCAGTCCTCAAGTACGTTGGCGGGGAGTGGCGGCGTGCTGGTTCCGGTGCTTTGCTTTGTAAAGTAAAGTACTTGACAGGCTGTGTCCGCACTCCTATCTTCCTCCTATGGCTGCCCCGCTTCGCGAACCGCCGGCACTGCACGACAAGGCGATCCAGGACTTGTCCTTCATCCGTCGCACCATGGAGGGCGCGTCCTCGTTCACCGACGTGCCGGGTTGGGGACTGACAGCGATCGGCGGGACGGCGGTGATGGCAGCTTGGTTCGCGTCGCTCCAGCCGAGTGCAGGGCGGTGGCTCACGATCTGGATGCTCGAAGCGTTGCTCGCGGCCTCGCTCGGCGCGGCGACGATGTGGCGGAAGATGAGGCGACGCGGGGGTGCGACGGCGGCGGCGCCGCTGACGGTGCCGGCGCGCAAGTTCCTGCTCGGGTTGCTCCCGGCGATCGTCGCGGGCGCCGTGCTCACCTTCGCGCTGGTGGATCCGCAGGGCCTGTGGGTCGCGGGGAGCGAGGTGCCCCGTACGCTGCCGGGCATCTGGCTGCTCCTCTATGGAGTGGGCGTGACGACCGCGGGGATGTTCTCGGTGCGCGCGGTCCCGTTGATGGGGCTGGGATTCATGGGACTCGGGACGATCGCGCTGCTGGTGTCCGGCGTCTCACCCGACCTGCTGCTCGCGTTGGGGTTCGGAGTCATTCAATCGGCGTTCGGTGTGTGGATCGCAAGGAGGCACGGTGGCTAAGCGGGGATCTGCGGCAGTGGCCGCGAAGGGGACGCCGACGACGGCGCGTCCCTCGGGACTGAAGGCGGTGGCGGGGGACGTGGGCGGGCCGCTCGCGCTCGACCGCGTCATCCACGAGCGCGTGCGTCTCGCGATCGTGAGCGCACTGGCGGTGCACGAGTCGCTCACGTTCAACGAATTGAAGTCGTTGCTCGACGCGTCGGACGGCAACCTCTCGGTGCATGCGCGCAAGCTCGAGGAAGCGGGCTACGTGTTGTGCAAGAAGGGCTACGATGGACGAGTGCCGCGGACCGAGTACCGGATCACGGCGGCGGGGCGGAGGGCGCTCGAGGAGTATCTGGGACACATGGAAGCGCTCATCAAGAGGGTGGGCGGGTGAGTCTGAAGTTGGCGGTCATCAGTCGTCAGCCATCAGAGAGCGCCGGGGCGTGGGCGGAAGACAGTAGACAGTAGACAGTCCGGGCAACAACGCGTGCAACACGAGCCGGCGCCCTCGGGCGCCATTCTTCGGAGCGTAGACTTTATGAGGCAAAGAACTCTGCTCGGTCCGGGTCACGTCGCCATGATCATGGACGGCAACGGACGGTGGGCCGAACGGAAGGGGCGGCCGCGGTGGATGGGGCATGTCGCGGGCGCGCGCGTCGTGAAGGATGTCGTCGCGCACTGCGCGCGTTCCGGCGTCGAGCAACTCACGCTCTACGCCTTCTCGGCCGACAACTGGAAGCGGCCGGTCGACGAGGTCGCCGCGCTGCTCGAGCTCTTCGAGAACCACTTCCGCACGCAGATGGAGACGCTCGCCGAGAAGGGCATCCGCCTCTCGGTCATCGGCAGGCGCGACAAGCTCCCGCTCGGGCTGCGCAGTGCGATCACCGCCGCCGAGCAGCGCACGGCGGCGGGGCGTCACATGCACCTGCGTGTCGCGCTCGACTATTCGAGTCGCGCGGCGATCCAGGGCGCGTTGCCCGCGCAGGCGGCCGTCCGCGGCGTCGCGCGCGGCACGACGATCTTGCCGCCGGTGGACCTCATGATCCGCACCGGCGGCGAGCGCCGGCTCTCCGACTTCCTGCTCTGGGAGTGCGCCTACGCCGAGCTGCTCTTCCTCGACGTGCTCTGGCCCGATGTGGACGAGGCCGTGCTCGACGCCGCCTTCGCCGATTTCGCGCAACGCGAACGCCGCTTCGGCGCGGTCGCAGAGCGGGTCAGCGCCTGATGCAGACGCGTGGCCGGATGGTCCTGCTCGTCGCCCTCGTGCTCGGGGTCCTGGGCGACTACGTGCTCCGCGCCAGCATGTGGCGGCTCGGCTTCTCGCTCTTCATCATCCTCGCCGCGCTCGGTGCCGCGTTCGTCGGCGGGCGCGGACAACGTGACCGCACGATCCTCCTCGGTGGACTCGTGCTCGCGGCGATCGGCCTCGCGCTCCGCGACTCGCCGTTCCTCTATGCGATCGACTTCCTGTCGATCCTCTGCACCGGCGCGCTCATCGTCTGGCTCGGCAGTGGCAAGCGGATCGCCGACCTGACCGTCGTGCAGACGGGGCGCGCGTTCGTCTTCGGGCCGCTGATGCTCGCGTTCGGCGCAGCGGGCGCGATCCGCGACGGAGGCAGCAACTCGACCGATGAAGCGGCGGCGGCCGAACGCGGCCGCCGCGCCAAGCTCCTCGCGATCGGCGCCGTGCTCGCGATCCCGCCACTCCTCATCGTCACTGGGCTGCTCGCGTCGTCGGACCAGGTCTTCGAGCAGTTCGTGGACTACGTCGGCGACTTCCTCGCGAACAAGGCGATTCAGCACTTCCTCGTGATCGGTGCCCTGACCTGGGCCGGAGCGGGATGGCTGCGCGGCGCGACGGGCGGGTCGAAGGACATCCCCGTCCCCGAGGACGCGAACATCGGCGCTCCGTTCCTCGCGCTCAGCGTCGCGCTCTACGGGCTCACGGCATTGCTCACGCTCTACATGGGCGTGCAACTGCGCGCGCTCTTCGGTGGCACCGAGTACCTCATGGCGACGACGGGCCTCACGGTCGCCGAGTATGCACGGCGCGGCTTCTTCGAGCTGGTGGTCGCGAGCGGGATCGTGCTCGCCACGCTCGTCGCGGCCGAGTGGGCGCTCGCGCCCACGGACGAGGACGGCCGAAAGCGCTATCGTCACGTGGGCACGATGCTCGTCGTGCTCGTCGCGATGCTCATGGTCTCCGCGGCGACCCGGATGGGTCTCTATGTCGGGTCGTTCGGACTCACGGTCGACCGTGTCACGGCGACAACGGTGATGGTCTTTGTCGCCGCGGCGGTCGTGACCTTTGCGCTGACGACACTTCGCGGGCGCACTGCTTCGTTCGGGCCGGCGATGCTCGCCGTGACGATCGCGTGGGTGATCGCGCTGAACGTGCTGAACCTCGAGGCGATGATCGTGCGCGTGAATGTGGCACGCGCCCTGGCCGGCGAGGAGACGGAGACGATCACCGGCGATTCGCGGTCGCACGATGCGGTGACGACCGTGGCGCGGAGGTTCGACGAGGCGTATCACGCGAAGCTCTCGGCGGATGCGCTGCCGGCACTCCTCGCCGCGGCGCCGACGTTGCCGGCGGCGGACTGCGCGGTGCTGGCGACGGAACTCGAGCGGAACTGGGGCCGCGCGCTCTACGATGACGCGGGACAGCCGCGCCGCGACTGGCGCGGCATCGACCTCGCGTACCGCTACGCGCGCACCTGGTACGCCGCCGGCGCGTTGACCCCCTGCGCGAGGACGGACTAACCTTCCCGGGTGACCGGCCTCCACGAATTCCTCCCGCTCGACGCACATGGCCGGCGGCGCCTCAAGGTCGCGTTCGTCGGCACGCACGGGGTGGGGAAGACGACGCTCTGCTTCGACCTCGCGAGCCAGCTCAAGCGGCTCGACCTCGGCGTCGACATCGTGAAGGAGGTCGCGCGGCGCTGCCCGCTGCCGATCAATGAGGAGACGACGCTCGACGCGCAGGAGTGGATCCTGCACACGCAAGTCGCGGAGGAGATCGCGGCGCAGTCGCTCTATGAGGTCGTGATCTGCGACCGGTCGGTGCTCGACAACTACGCGTACCTCGTCACGCGCGTCGGGCGCCGGCCGGCGCTCGACGCACTCGTCGGCGATTGGATCAAGGGCTATCACGCGCTCTTCAAGGTGCCGGTGACCGACGCACCGTCCTTCGACGGCACGCGCGCGGTGAGCCGCGGCTTCCAGCTCGAGATCGACGCGACGCTCGAGCGGCTCATCGAGGGCTTTTCGGTGGATGTGGTGCGTCTCGACCCGACCGATCGCGACGGGTGGATCGCGCGGGTGGTCGACGCGCTGCGGCTCCCCGCGCGCCCGCCGCAGGTCGAGCTCTTCGGCGAGGGCTAGGTGGCGGTGGCGCCCGGTGGCCCGACGGGGTAGAATATGGTGCCCGAATAGACGCCGAACCACATGCGTTCGACCACACTCAGCCTGAGCGAATCATGAGCACCGCAGCCGCGCCCATCATCACATCCTCCGCGCTCCTCAAGCACTGGCAGGAGCACCGTGCCCTCAGCCGCCGGATGATCGAGGCGTACCCGGAGGACCAGCTCAATACGTTCGCCGTGGGCGGGATGCGCACCTACGGGAAGCTGGTGCAGGAGATGATCGCGATGTGCGTCCCCACGCTCACCGGCATCGCGACCGGGAACTGGGACATCTCCTTCGACGAATCGCCGACGACGCGGGCCGACCTGCTGAAGAAGTGGGATGCGCAGACGGCGGAGATCAACGCGCTCTGGCCGAAGGTGCGGCCTGAGGCATGGCAGGAGGTCATGGATTGCTTCGGCTACTTCCAGGGACCGGCGATCAACATCCTGCTCTACGTGATCGACAACGAGATCCACCATCGCGCGCAGGGATATGTTTACCTCCGCGCGCTCGGGATCGAGCCGCCCGCGTTCTACGCGCGCGACATGAAATGAGGAGGTACCGTGCAGAAGCGTGAGTTCATCCGTACGCTCGGGGGCAGCGCCCTCGGCCTCATCATCGGCCCCGACCTCGTGCGGCGGCTGGACTCCGCGACGCCGGCGGCACTCGCCGCGGATGAGCCGTTCTGGTCGGCCATCCGCGCGAGCTACCGGCTGCCGACGACGTTCATCAACCTCGAGAGCGGCTACTTCTCGATGCAGGCACAACCGGTGCTCGAGGCGTTCATCGGGCACGTGCGGATGCTGAACAGCGAGGCGGCGCACTACATGCGCACGGTGATGGTCGCGAACAAGGCGCGCGTCCAGGCGCGCGTCGCGGCGATGGCGGGATGCGGCGCCGACGAGCTCGTCATCACGCGCAACACGACGGAGTCCCTCGACACGGTGATCGCGGGCTTCGACTGGAAGACCGGCGACGAGGCGGTGATGGCGTCGCACGACTACGGCGCGATGCTCGACCAATTCAAGCAGATGGCGCGCCGCCACGGGATGGTGAACAAGGTCGTGAACGTCCCGCTGCACCCGAAGAGCGACGACGACGTGGTGCAGGCGTACGCCGCGGCGATCACGCCGCGCACACGGCTCCTCATGATGAGCCACGTGGTGAACATCTCCGGGCAGGTGCTCCCGGTGAAGGCCGTGACCGGGATGGCGCACTCGCGCGGCGTGCAGGTGATGGTTGACGGCGCGCACGCCTTCGCGCAGCTCGACTACAGGGTCCCCGACCTCGGCGTGGACTATTACGGCGCGTCACTGCACAAATGGCTCGGCGTGCCGCTGGGAGCAGGGATTCTCTACGTGCGCAAGGATCGCATCGCGGGGATCTGGCCGCTGTTCGGTGACGCGGGCTTCCGGGACGACGACATCCGCAAGCTCAACCATACGGGCACGCACCCCTGCCACACCGACCTCGGCATCGAGGACGCGATCGCGTTCCACGAGCGGATCGGCACCGCGAAGAAGCAGGCGCGGCTGCAGTGGCTGCAGCAGTACTGGACCACACGCGTCCGCACGATCCCGAAGGTCGTCATGAACACGCCGAACGACCCGGCGCGCAGCTGCGCGATCGCGAATGTCGCGATCGAGGGGATGCCGGCGCCCGCGTTCGCGAAACGCCTCATGGACGAGCACAGGATCTTCACCGTCGCGATCAACCGGCCCGAAGCGGGGATCGTCGGCGTGCGCATCACGCCGAACCTCTACACGACGACGAGCGAGCTCGACGCGCTCGTGGCGGCGATCCGCGCACTGGCGGCGTGACCAGCGTGCTCCGGCAGCTTGGCCGCCGCGCCGCGGCGGCGTGAGCACGGCGCACCTCAGCGCGTGAGCGGCAGCTCCATGTAGATGTCCGCCTCGACGTACGGCCGCGGGAAGGGCATCACCGCGTGCGCGAAGCCGAGCCGCTCGTAGAGACCGATCGCGCTGAGGAGCGTGGAGTTCGAGGTGAGGAAGACCGTCGCGTAGCCGTGCGCGAGTGCCCAGGCGATGACCGACTCGCAGAGCATCCGGCCCACGCCGCGCCCGTGCGCTTCGGGCATGACGCCGAGCTTCGCGAGTTCGAGCGTGCCGTTCACGTGCGGCACGGCGGCGCAGCACCCGACCGGCACGTCGCCGTCGAGCGCGAAGAAGATCTCGCCGCCCTTGTCGATGACGGTGCCCTGCGGATTCGAGAGGTAGAACTCGTCGAGCGGTTCGACCGTGAAGTACTTCTCGAGCCACCAGCGATTGAGTCGATCGAAATCGCGCGCGTAGCCCGGGTCCCAGGTGACGAGGCGGACGTTAGAACCACTCATCCTGCATCTCGAACGCGGAGGGGTCGTTGCGGAGCAGCAGTTCCACATCGGCTGCGGTCCGCGACAGCTCGAAGCCGAAGTAGTAGCGCGCCGCCTGCAGCTTGCCGCGATAGAACTCGGCGTCGTCGCCGCCGGCGCCCGACTGCAGCGCGCGCGACGCGACCGTCGCCTGGCGCAGCCAGAGCCACGCGTACACCACGCGCGACGTGAGCTCGAGATACGGAGTCGCGTTCGCGAGCCCGCGCGCGGGTTCGGTCGCCATCACGCCGACGAGGTGCTTGGTGACTGCACCGAGTCGTTCGACACCCTTGCCGAGCTCGGCGGCGAGCGGAACGAGCGCCGCATCGGCTTCGGCCGCATCCATCGCCGACTCGGCGATGCGCGCCGCCAGTGCCTTGAACGCGGCGCCCTTCGCCTGCGTGACCTTGCGGCCGAGCAGGTCGAGCGCCTGGATGCCGTTCGTTCCCTCGTGCAGCTGGTTGAGGCGGTTGTCGCGATAGAGTTGCTCCACGTCGTACTCGCGCGCGTAGCCGTATCCGCCGAGCACCTGGAGGGCGGCCGAGATCCCTTCCTGGCAGTACACGGAAGGCCACGTCTTCGCGATCGGCGTGAGGACCTCGAGCAGCAACGAGGCGCGCTCCTGGTCGGCGCGGTCGGGCGCGGTCGCCTGCTCGTCGACGAGCCGCGCGCACTCCAGGATCAACGCGAGCGATCCCTCGGCGGCGCACTTCGCCGTGAGCAGCATGCGCCGCACGTCGGCGTGGTCGATGATCGCCACGGGCGGTTTCCTGGGATCCTTCTCGCCCGGCACGCGGCCCTGGCGGCGCGTGCGTGCGTAGTCGACCGCGTAGCGGAAGGCGGCGTAGCCCATCGCCGTGGCGGCGCGACCGACGCCGATGCGCGCCTCGTTCATCATGTGGAACATGTAGACGAGGCCGTGGTGCGCCTCGCCCACGAGGTAGCCGACGCACTGTCCGTTCTCGCCGAAGTTGAGCAGCGTCGAGGTCGTGCCGCGCCAGCCCATCTTGTGGATCAGTCCGGCGAGCGTGACGTCGTTCGTCCCGCCGACGCTGCCGTCGGAGGCGACCTTCTTCTTGGGCACGATGAAGAGCGAGATCCCCTTGGTCCCTTCGGCGGCGCCCGCGATGCGTGCGAGCACGAGGTGGACGATGTTCTCGGTGAGTTCGTGGTCGCCGCCCGAGATCCAGATCTTCGTGCCTTCGATGGCGTAACTGCCGTCGGGCAGCGGAGTCGCCTTCGTGCGAAGATCGGCCAGCGCCGATCCCGCGTCGGGCTCGGTGAGGGCCATCGTGCCCGACCAGCGACCGGTGAGCAGTGGCGGGAGCCAGCGCGCGCGGTGCTCCTCGGAGCCGAAGGCCGCGATCAGGTTCGCCGCGCCGGCGGTGAGCATCGGGTAGCTCGCCGAGCCGATGTTCGCCGCCTCGAGGAAGGCGATCGAGGCGGAGGCGATGACGTGCGGCAACTGCAACCCGCCGCGCGACTCGTCCTGCGTGCTCGCGATGATTCCCGATGCGGCGACCGCGTCCCATGCGGCCTTCAGGCTCGGCGTCGTGACGACGCGCCCGGCGACGATCTCCGGCTCCTGCTGGTCGTTCATCTTCCGGAAGGGCGCATAGAACTCGTCGGCGACGCCGCGCGCGGTGTCGAGCACCGCGTCGTACACCTCGCGGCCCTGACCGGCGAAGCGTGGGCGCTTCGCGAGCGCCTCGACGTCGAGGAACTCGTAGAGGAGGAAGGCGAGGTCGCGACGAGCGATCTGGAGGGTCACGGCGAGCGGAGCTGAGGGTTCGCGGCGCCCCTCAAGATACGCGGCGTGATCAACTCCGCGTGACCAGCTCCTCGGCGGCGGGCTTCGGGTCCCAGTAGCCCCAGTCGGCCAAGCGCCAGCGGCGGGGGAGCAGCCCGAGATGGAGGAGCGCGCAACGGACGATGGTGTGCACGACCTTTCGCGTCACGCCGCGCTCGAGGCGGCGATGATCGCGCTCGAGGACGGTGAGCCGCGACTCGAAGCGCACGAGCCATCCCGCGCGCTGGACGCGCCACATGAGCTCGGTGTCCTCGTTCACGCTCAGGTCGGTGTCGAAGCCACCGCAGGCGGCGAGGGCATCGCGACGCACGAGCATGTTCGAACCGGTCGCGGCGGCGATGCCGAGTCGCGCGAGGAGGCGCTGGCCGAGCACGAAGCAGGCGAAGTAGCCGCGGTAGCGATCACGCGATCCCTTCGCTCCGGCGATGCCGCCGAGGCGACCCTCGACGACGACGTCCTCGAGGGCGGCGAAGTAGCCCGAATCGAACGAGACGTCGACATCGGTGAAGAGGAGCCAGGGCGTGGTCGCGGTCTCGGCACCGAGCTGGCGCGCGGTGGGGATGTTGCCGCGGCAATGGATGACCTGAGTGCGTTCGGGGCGTAGCGCGAGCAGGCGCTCGACGGTGTCGTCGTTGCTCGCGTCGACGACGATGAGCGAGACCCCCGGCGGCAACGCCTCGACGAACGGCCCGACATTGTCGCGCTCGTTCTTGGTGGGTACGATGACCGTGAGCTCGTCGAGGCGCAGCCGCGACTCACCGCGCGCCTGGTGCCTCACGCCCCCGCCCGCGACGAGCCGACGCAGGAAGACGAAGTTCACGAGGCTCGTGAGGACGGTCGTGAACACCCAGGCGGGAGTGCGCGGCATCCCGAGCTCGTCGACGAGGATCCACATGATCCCCGTGCCGAGGGCGATCGAGGCGGAGTAGACGAGGTAGGCGCGGAAGATGGTGTCGCGCCACCGCGCGCTCTGCGGCCCGCGGAAGGTGAAGCGGCAGTGCAGCGCGTGGACCCAGGCGACTCCGATGATCGACGAGACGAGCCACGTGGTCGCGCCGCGGTGGCCGACGACCGGATTCAGGGACCAGAGCAGTTCGTACTGCAGCGCCCCGAGCACCACGCCGATGGGGCCGACGGCGACGAAGCGTCCGAACTGGCGGCGCAGTTCACGCGAGCGGAGCGCGTTCTCGTCCGGCGACACGGGGGTCGTCATCCGTCGCGAACCTACGGACGCCGCGCCGCCGGCTCAACGGCGCGCGCGTCACGCTCCGGTCACGGCACCGGCTTCGTCACCTCGAGCGCTCGGCGGACGGCCGCGTAGGCGTCCAGCACGCCCCCCGCGCGCGAGAGCGTGCCGAACTTCACCTTGTCGCCGCTGCCGGGTGTCGCGACCTCGAGGTCGCGCAACGGACGCGCGGTCTCGATGAGGATCCCGCGCACCTGCTCGGGCGTGAGCGAAGGGAAGTACGAGAGCAACAGCGCGGCGACGCCGGTGACGACCGGTGCCGCCATGCTCGTGCCGCTCTCCTCGGCGGTCTTCCCGCCGGGGACGGTCGACGTGATGTCGACGCCGGGCGCGAAGAGGTCGACCGATCCCCTGCCGTAGTTGGAGAACTCCGCGGGCAGGTCCTTGCCCACCTTCCAGGACGACGCGCCGATCTCGAGCCAGAGCGGCGACTCGTCGCCGGTGGCGAGGCGGCGTGAAGGGAAGGACGGGACCGAGTCGTTGTTCGCACCATCGTTGCCGGCGGCGTGAATGAGGAGGACGCCACGCGCGGCGGCGTAGCGGACGGCGGAGTCGACGGCCGGCTTCCCCGGGGAATAGCCCTTGCCGAAGCTCATGTTGATGACCTGCGCGCCATTGTCCACGGCGTAACGGATGGCGCGTGCGACGTCGGGGTCGCGCTCATCGCCATCGGGGACGGCGCGCAGCGTCATGATGGCCACGCTCGACGCGAGGCCGCGCGCCGGTGAGTCCGCGCTCGCGACCGCGCCGATGATCCCGGCGACATGCGTGCCGTGCATCGCATCCGGGCCCTGCACGTCGGCCGATCCGTTCGCGTCGTGCGGACGGTCGCGCGGGTCGAACAGCGTGTCGAGCTGGAACTTCGACCCCGCGAGCTGGCCCTCGGCCTCGACCAGCGCGGCCGAGTCGATGCCGGCGCCGGCGAGGCGCAGCCACATCGACTTCGCGTTGGCGTCCTGCGGGTTGGCGGGCGTGAAGGTGCCCACCTTCGCCTTCGTGAGCGTGTCGGTCGCGAGCGCCTTGCGGAGCTGCGCGGTCACCGAGACGAACATGCCGCGGATCGCAGTGAGCTGGCCGTGCATCTGCGCGAACTCGCCCGACGAACGGCTGAAGTCGCGAGAGAGGTTCGCGCACTTCTCGTCGGCCGGACGCGCGATGCCGCGTCCGGCGGGAAGCCCACGGCACGCGGCGTAGAGCCGCGTGAGTTCCATCGTGTCGTAGCGGCCGGTGTCGCCGGGAAGGGCGGGGATCATGCTCCAGCCGCGCACGTCATCGACGAAACCGTTGCGGTCGTCGTCGACACCGTTGCCGGCGATCTCCTGCGCGTTGCGCCAGAGGACGGGCGCGATCTGCGCGTGGCTCGTGTCGACGCCGCCGTCGATCACCGCGACGACGACGCGGCGCGTGGGCCGGCGGCCGGCGAGGAGTTCGGTGAGCGCGCGGTCGACACCCGTGCCGTAGATGCCGTCCTTGTCGAAGTCGAGGCGATGCCAGGCGGGCGGCGCCTCGTCGGGTGCTGCGACGGCAGGGGTCTTCGTGGGCGCTGCCGGCTTCGCGGTCGCCGTGGCGGTCGCCCTGACGTTCCCAGCGCCGACTTCGGGCGCCGGTCGAGCGGCGGGCGGCGTCGGCGCGCAGGCGGTGAGGATGACTGCTGCGAGTACGAAGGCGGTCGATCGCCGATCGGAGGGTCGCGACATGGTGTTGAGCGTGGTGGTGGGGGAGGACGGACTCAAATGAAGGTAGCCCGGCGGCGCGCCGATTTTCAGGGATTGGAGGCGGGCCAGGTACGGGAATCCCTCTCGCTGGGTCAAAGTGCCCCGTGAAGGATTGGAGTCAGGGCAATGACGACGTGACTTGGATGTCATCCGAGTCCCGACAGCCGCGCCGGAGGCGGGATGGGAAAGCCGACCGATAGGAAGCACGGTGGCGCAGCGCTGGCGTTCCTCGTCGGCGGGATCGCGTGGGTTCTCGGCTCCGACGCGCTTCTCGAGCACTTCGTCGCCGATCGAGCGCTCGTGGAGGTCGCGGAGTCCCTCGTGGCGGTGTTCTTCGTGCTCGTCGGCGCCGTCGTGCTGCGCGCACTGTTGTGGCAGAGTTCGCGCGAGCGCTCAGCCGAGTCCCGCCTGAGCGAGAGCGAGTCGCGATTCCGGTCGCTGGTCGACATGGCGCCGGACGCGTTGCTCGTGCATCGCCGGGGCCGCGTCCTCTTCACGAATCCGGCGGGCGTGCGGATGGTCGGCGCCCCCGACGCGAAGGCCCTCGTGGGGCGGGAACTGGCCGACCTCGTCGTGGACTCTCCCGACTCGCCGCACCGGACGCATCCCGGGGCGCACACGCGCGCCGAGGAGGGCGTGCTCTTCACTCGGCTCCAGGGTCGGCGCTGGTCGGGCGAGCCGTTCGACGCGGACGTGCGGACGAAGCGGATCGCGTACGACGGCACTGGCGCGTTCCTCAGCGTCGTGCGAGACGTGACGGAGTCGGTTCGCGCCGCGGAGGCCCTCGCGCGGCGCGAGTTCGCCCTGCGCGAGGCCGAGCGCGTGGCGCACGTCGGTCATTACTCGTGGGAAGCGAGCACGGGCGTGGTCGAATGGTCGGACGAGCTGCTGCGGATATGGGGTGTCGCATCCAACGCGTCAGCTGACGATGTAGCGGGTGCGATCGCGCGCGCGATCCACCCGGACGACCGCGAGGCGGTGGCGGCGGCGCATCGTGCAGCGCTGGCGGACGGGAAGGCGCGCTCGATGGACCATCGGATCATCCGTTCGGACGGTGCGGTGCGGCACATCCGGACCGAACCGGGTGCGGTGGAGTTCGCGCCGGACGGTTCGGTGAGCCGCCTCGCCGGCATCGTCCAGGATGTCACGGAGCAGGTGCACACCGCGCGGACGATCGCGGAGAACGAGGAACGCCTGCGCCTCGCGCTCGACGGCGGGCACCAGGGCCTGTGGGATCTCGACGTGCGGACGGGCGCGGCGGTCGTCTCCTCGCACTACGCGTCGATGCTCGGCCACGACCCCGCGAACTTCCAGGAGTCGATGACGCGGCTGCAGGAGCGCACGCATCCGGACGATGTGCCGCGGTGTGCCGCGGCGCTCTGGGCGTACCTCAACGGCCTGAGCGACAGCTATCGCGTCGAGTTCCGGCAACGGACGGCGAACGGCGAGTGGCGGTGGATCCTCACCGAGGGACGGATCGCCGCGCGCGACCGCAACGGGAACCCGACGCGCATGCTCGGCACGCACACCGACGTCGACGACCTCAAGACCGCGCAGCTGACGATCGGCGACCTCGCGACGCGCGCGCAGGTCCTCCTCGAGATGCCGACCGCCGCGGAAGGCCGGACGGATTCCGAGTTCGCGGCGCACGTGGCGGCGCAACTGCGCTCGCTGCTCCGGAGCGGGATCGCGCTGGTGCGGTGCGTCGCAGGGTGCGCGGACGATGCGGCGCCGGTGTCGGTCTCCGCGTCGGACGCCGAGGTGCCGGGGCTCGACATGCTCGCCTCCACGCTCCAGGCGGCGAGCGAGTCGGCGCTGCGCGAGCGATGCCCGATCGTCCGCGATGGTGACGCGACCGCTCCGATCGGTGCGACGGCCCCCGGGGTGCGGTTCGCCGTGGTGCCGGTGATCGAGCGCGACAAGGTCCGGATGCTCGTCGCGGTGGCGGGGGCGGAGACCGACTACAGCACGCGCGATGTCGAGACGCTTGCCCTCGTCGGGGCGACCGTGTGGCGCATCGCGCAGCGGCGCCGCGCCGAAGCCGCGCTCCGCGCGAACGAGGAACGCTACCGTACGCTCTTCCACGCGAACCCGCACCCGATGTTCGTCTACGACACGGGGACGCTCGAACTCCTCGACGTCAACGACGAGGCGATCCGGCACTACGGGTACGAGCGGCAGGAGTTCCTCGGCCTCTCGCTCGTCGAACTGCGGCCCATCGAGGACATCGCGGCGATCCATCATCACCCCGACGGGATCGAGGAGAGCCGCGCCGGGACGTCGCGCGCACGGCACCGCCGCAGGGACGGGAAGATCCTCGACGTCGAGGTGTCGGCGCACGACGTCCGGTACGGTGGCCATTCGGCCCGCGTGGTGCTCGTGCACGACGTCACCGAGCAGCGGCGCGCCGCCGCGGCGATCCGCGAGAACGAGGCGCGCATGCGCGCGACGCTCGCCCTCGTCGGCATCGCGGTGTGGGAGCTCTCCCTCGAGACCGGCGAACGCGCGCGGTCGCGCAACTACGACGGGCTCTTCGGGCTCGCGCGGGTGGAAGGCTACGACCAGGCGCGGTACGCGCGGGCCGTGCATCCCGACGACCGCGCACTCGGGCGCGGCCCGATCTCGCGACAGATGGCGGCGGTGGAACAGGAGCGCTTCGATCGCGAGTTCCGCGTGATCCAGCCGGACGGGAGCGTGCGTTGGCTCTGTGAATCGGGCCAGGTGGTCGTGCACGACGTGGGCGCCCCGCCGCGTGTGGCGCGCGGCGTCTTGATCGACATCACGGAGCGGAAGGAGGCCGCGGCGCGCATCGCGCAGCTGCACGCGGCGCTGCAGGAGCATGCGCGCTGCCTCGAGCAGCGCGTGACCGAGCGGACGCGCGAACTCCAGGCGGCGAATGACGAACTCGAGGCGTTCGCGTCCTCGGTCTCGCACGACCTGCGCGCGCCGTTGCGCGCGGTGGGCGGTTTCGCCGACGCGCTCGCCGCGCGGTCGGCCGAGGCACTCGACGACGAGGGACGGCGGTTCCTGTCGCGCATCCAGGAGGGCGCGACGAGGATGGGACGGTTGATCGACGACCTCCTCGACCTCTCGCGCATGGCGCGCGGCGAACTGCGGCGCGAGCGATTCGACCTCATTCCCATCGCACGCGAGGTGGTGGCCGAGTTGCGCACACGCGAGCCGGCGCGCTCGGTCCGCGTCGAGATGCCGCAGGCCCTCTGGATCAGCGCCGACGCCCAGCTCGTCCGGATCGTCCTGCAGAACCTCCTCGAGAACGCGTGGAAGTTCACCGGCCGTACGGGCGACGCGTGGGTCACGCTCTCTGTCGACCCGGACGCGGGAGCGCAGGAGGCCTGCGTGGTGCACGACAACGGCGTCGGATTCGACATGGCCTACGCCGGCAAGCTCTTCGGGCCGTTCCAGCGGTTGCACACCGCGTCGGAATTCCCGGGGACGGGCATCGGCCTCGCGACAGTGCGTCGCATCGTCGCGCGGCACGGGGGCAAGATCACGGCCGAGTCCGCCCCGGGATGCGGCGCCAAGTTCGCGTTCACGCTCGGGCCTGACGCGCGGCCGGTCCCGCAGGATGCGATGGGGCCGGTGCCGAGCGTGGCGAGCGAACCTCTCACCCTGCGGAGTACCTGATGTCGACCCCGTTGCGCGTCCTCATCGTCGAGGACCAGGCCACCGACGCCGAGCTCATTGCCCTCGACCTCGAGCGCGAGGGCTTCGCGGCCGACTGGCTGCGCGTCGAGACAGAGAACGAATACCTGAAGGCGCTCCTCGACGAGCCGGAGGTCGTGCTCTCGGACTGGCGCCTCCCCCACTTCTCCGGGATGCGAGCGCTCGAGCTGCAGCGGTCGCTGCGTCCCGAGATCCCGTTCATCATCGTGTCGGGCCGCATCGGCGAGGAGCTCGCGGTGGAGGTCGTGCGCCAGGGCGCCGACGACTACGTGACGAAGGACCATCGCCAGCGCCTCGGCATCGTCGTGAAGCGCGTGCTCGCCGAGCGGCGGCTGCGCGGCCAGCAGGCGAAGGCGAAGGAGACGATCGACCTCCAGGTGGCCGCGCTCGAGGCGGCCGCGAACGGCATCGTCATCACCGACCGCGACGGCATGATCGAGTGGGTGAACTCCGCTTTCTCGGCGCTGACGGGCTACACCGCGCAGGAAGTGCTGCGCCGGAACCCACGCGAGCTGCTCAACTCCGGCGCGCACCCGCGCGCGTTCTACCAGGCGATGTGGGGGACGATCACCGACGGGCGCGTCTGGCGCGGCGAGATGCGCAACCGCCGGAAGGACGGCACGCTCTACGACGAGGAGATGACGATCACGCCGGTGCGCGACGAGGCGGGCCGCGTGAGCCATTTCATCGCCATCAAGCAGGACGTGACCGAACGCATGCAGCGTGAGCGCGAGCTCGAGGGCATCGCGCGGCTCTGCACGTCGCTGCGCGCGACCGGTTCGCGCGACGAGATGCTGCCGATCATCCTCGACGAGGTCGCCGGCCACCTCGGCGCGACCGGCGGGGCGATCGAGCTGCATCTGCGTTCGGAGGGTGAGGTGGAGGTCGTGCTCGCGCGGGGTTCGCTCGCCGAGACGCATGGGATGCGCGTGCCGGAACTGCTGGGCTTCAGCGCCCTCGTCCGCACCGAGGAGCTCGCGACGTCCTCGCACCGCGCCGCCGTGGCGGCGCACATGCCCGCCGTGGCACTGGGGGAGCACGTCGACGTCATCGCGACGGTTCCGCTCGTCGCCGACGGCGTGCGCCTCGGTTCCATGTCGCTCGCGCGGCCGACACCGCTCTCGGTGAGCGAGCTGCGGGCCGCGCGCGCGCTGGCGGACATCGCGGCCAGCGCGATCCAGCGGCAGTCGCTGCACGAGGAGACGCGGCACGCGGCGGTCGAGCTGAGCGCCGCCTACGAGACGACGATCGAAGGATGGTCGCGCGCGCTCGACTTGCGCGACCGCGAGACGGAAGGCCATACGCAGCGGGTCACCGAGCTGACGCTCCGTCTCGCGCGCGCGGCCGGGATCGGCGAGGACGAGCTCGTGCACGTGCGCCGCGGCGCCTTGCTGCACGACATCGGCAAGATGGGCGTGCCCGACGCGATCCTCCTCAAGCCAGGCAAGCTCACCGACGACGAGTGGGTCGTGATGAGGCAGCATCCGACATTCGCGCGCGACCTGCTCGAGCCGATCGAGTTCCTGCACCCGGCGATCGACATCCCGTTCTGCCACCACGAGAAGTGGGACGGGACCGGATATCCGCGGGGACTGCGCGCGGAGGAGATCCCGTTCGTCGCGCGGCTCTTCGCCGTCGTCGACGTCTGGGACGCCCTGCGATCCGACCGGCCGTACCGGAAGGGCTGGACCGAGGAGGCGACGGAGCTGCACATCAAGGATGCCAGTGGCACGCACTTCGATCCGGTGGCGGTGGAGCTGTTCCTCCAGGTGATGCATGCGCCGCCGGCGAGCGACTAGCGCCGCGCGTATGGTGGTGCTGTTCACGCTGCTCGGCATCGCGACGCCGGCCGCGGCGCAAGCAGCCGCGTCCCGATCGGCGCAGGCGACCGCGCAGGTCTCCGTCCGCCTCGACATCCCGAGCCGCGTGCGGTTGCGCGAGGTCAGCCCGCTTCGCCGACTCCCGGCGCGAGGGGACACGACGGCGTGGACGGTGACGTACGCCGTCTCGGCGAACGACCGCTGGGAGCTGGCCCTGCGATCGGAGTCGGGGCGCGTCGCGATCCGCGAGGGTGGGCCTTGCGACGACTTGATGGTGGAGGTCGCGGTCCGCACCGTCCGCGCGGCACCGGGGCGTGTGCCCCCGGCGATCCGGCTCGAACTGACCGTCGCGCCCTGAGCCGACTTGCCGACATCGCCGCGCGGTGGGACACTTCCCGCGTGTCGAACCCGGCCACCTACGAGACCCTCACGCGCGAGTGGGACGCGACGCGCATCTGGGCGCGGCCCGACCCGGCGCTCGCCGCGGCCGGCATCGAGGGCGAGTACGTCGTCGCGCGCGTGCGCATGGCGGCGATGGCGCTGTTGTTGATCGCGCCGACGTGGAACATCGTGCGCAACCCCGGCGATCCGATGCACCGCGCGGGCTTCACGGTGACGCTGCTCGCCGGCCTCGCGTCGCTCGCGATCTGGTGGATGCTGCGGCGCGGCAAGTGGCGGCCGTGGATCGGCTTCGCGTCGAGCGCGTTCGACATCTCGATGGTCTCGCTCGCGCTCGTCTCGTTCCTCCTCGTGGCCTCGCCGCTCGTCGCGCTCAACTCGAAGGTCACCTTCGAGATGTACTTCCTCGCCATCGTCGCGACGTCGCTGCGCTACGACGCGCGTATCTGCATCGCGATCGGCACGCTCTCCCTTGCCCAGTACGGCGGACTCTGGGCGTTCGCCGCGTGGCGCTACGACCTCCACGACCCCTCGTACATCGCGGCGGCGGGCCCGTACCTCGAGGTGGACCTCTGGACGCGGCTCATCCTCATGGGGATCGCGACCCTGCTCGCACTGACGGTGGTGCGGCGGGCGCAGCGGCTGCTCTACCTCGCGGCGCGCGACCGGCTCACCGGATTGTTCAACCGCGGCCACTTCGACCGCGCACTCACGGCGGCGATGGACCAGGCGCTGCGCGACGGCCAGCCGCTCTCGGTGGCGATACTCGACGTGGACCACTTCAAGCGGATCAACGACGTGCACGGCCACGCGACGGGCGATCGCGTGCTCCAGGTGGTCGCGACGCACCTCGCGCACTCCATGCGGCGCACCGACCTCGTGGCTCGCTACGGGGGCGAGGAGTTCGTGATCATCATGCCGTCGACGCCGCGCACGAACGCGCTCGCGCGCGTCGAGGCGCTGCGCGTGCTGCTGGCCGAATCGCCGCTTGAGCTCGGCAACGGCGAGACGGTGCCGGTGAACTTCAGCGGCGGCGTCGCGGGACTGCCGTTCGACAGCGAAGCGGTCACCGGGAAGGCGCTCGTCGCGATCGCGGACCGGCGGCTGCTCGAAGCCAAGCGCACGGGACGCGGCCGTTGCCTGGGCGAGGACCCGCTCGAGCCCGCCGCGATTCCCGTGTTCCGCAACTCAGGCGCCTCGGCGAGGCCTCAAGGCACGTAGGCGATGCAGTCGATCTCGACGCGCAGGCCTTCGCCGGGAAGTCCAGCGGCCTGGACGGTCGTGCGCGCGGGGCGATGCTCGCCGAAGACGCGCTTGTAGACGCCGTTCATCTCCTCGAACTCGCGCATGTCGAGGAGGAAGACGCCGCAGCGCAGGACATGGTGGAGGTCGCTGCCGCCGGCGACGAGGATGGTGCGGAGGTTCTTGAGGCACTGCTCGGTCTGCGCGGCAGCACCACCGGGGACGAGCTTGCCGGTCACGGGATCGGTGGCGCCCTGGCCGGACACGAAGATCAGTTTCTCGAAGCCCATGCCCGGCGAGTAGGGACCCACGGGCTTGGGGAGGTCGGCGGACTGGATGGGCTTGTGCATGAACGGCGATGTGTGGTGTGAGGAGTGAGATGTAAGAGAACCTATCGCACATCCCACATCGCCGTCTGGGACTGGCACTCGCAGTTCTCCTCCTCTACGCTTCGCTCCCATGCTGCTCAGCGACGGATACCACGACCTGCCTCCGGGGATGCTCGGGACCGTCGTCACATACCTCGAGATGCGCGCGCGGGTGGCGGCGCGCCCTGAGCGTGCGGATGGGCCGTGGGTGCTGCGGCGCGTGGAGAGTCCGGCGGTCGATTGGTACCGCGATCTCTATCGGCGCGTCGGCACCGACTGGCTCTGGATGTCGCGGTTGGTGATGCCGGACGCCGAGTTGCGCGGGATCCTCCTCGACGCGGAAGTGGAGTTGCACGCGCTCGAGGTCGACGGTCGCGCGGAAGGGATGCTCGAGCTCGACCGGCGCATCACCGGGGAGTGCGAGGTCGCCTTCTTCGGGCTCACGCCCAAGCTCGTAGGCACCGGGGCGGGCCGCTGGCTCATGAATCGCGCGATCGGCGTCGCGTTCGCGCGACCGATCACGAGGCTCTGGCTCCACACCTGCTCGCTCGACTCACCCGATGCGCTCGACTTCTACCTGCGCTCGGGGTTCGTGCCCTACGACCGCAAGGTCGAGGTCTTCGACGATCCGCGCGTGCTCGGTGTGCTGCCGCGTTCGGCGGCGCCCCAGGTCCCGCTCATCGAGCCGCGCTGACGCCCGCCGCGCGCCCGGTCGCCCACGCCCAGAGGAAGTTGTAGCCGCCGATCGGGCCGAAGGCGTCGAGCATCTCGCCGCAGAGGAACAGGCCGGCATGGCGGCGGCTCTCCATCGTGCGCGGGTCGATCTCGGCGAGGCTCACCCCGCCGCCGGTCACCTCGGCCTTCTTGTAGCCCTCGTCGCCGGTCCACGGGAGGTCGCAACGCACCAGCGTCTCGATCAGTCGCAGTCGTTCGTCGCGACGGAGCTCCGAGAGCGA